>Ga0209577_10000031_pt1 | contig 113342 bp, 101 predicted proteins | sample GraSoiAngelo_109_FD_185874 | JGI IMG/M metagenome (GOLD analysis project Ga0209577, IMG submission 185874) | Grasslands soil microbial communities from the Angelo Coastal Reserve, California, USA - 14_0903_12_20cm (SPAdes) (version 2) | ecosystem: Environmental > Terrestrial > Soil >... | reverse complement strand
AGTGATTGGTCATTGCCCCTCTTCCGAACGTGGCGGCCAAACTGACCACCGTGGGGCCGTGTCAGACCCGGGCCTGCTGCTCTAAGTAGACGGCGCCGAGGCCGCGCATCACCTTGGTGGCGAAGTAGCCTTCTTCGCTGCTGAACGCCGCCCCGCCGGCGAAGGCCATCCCCTCGCACCGGTTGACGATGTTGCCGGCCGCGTCCGTGGTGACAAATGTCCGGTCGCGGGTCGCCTTGATGTTCTGCGCGATCTTGTCGAGGACGTAGTCCCAGGAGACGGTCTGCCAGGTCGACGCCCCGGGGGCGCGGTAGAGGGGCCGCTCGACCCGCCGGGTGGAGATCGCCAGATCCATCGCCGTCGCGCCCTTGGGGCACAGCCGGCCTTCGTTCACGGGGCTGTCCGGGTCCCCTTCGATCTGCAGCAGCCTCGTGGTCCCGTCGGCCTCTTTCCGCGTGTACGCCAGGAGCGAGCAGCCGACGGCGCAGTACGGGCAGACGGAGTGGGCCTGGGTCGCCCCGGCGATGCGCAGCGTCTGGCGGACCGAGTAGGCCTGGGCGAGGTCGAACCCCAGTTCCGAGAGGGCGAGTGTTCCGGCGCCCACCCCCGTCCACTTGATGAAGTCTCGACGCGTGAGCGTGGCCACTGGGTTATCCCCCCAGAATGTCGTCTTGGCGGCGCTGGGTGCCTTGTTCGAACCTCTCCCAATATTACTTCGATATGACCCCAAATCTCCCCTCGCGGCTGTGAGCGCAGGCGCACATTTGTTTGCTCACTCCTGCCACAGGTGCGCCGGCCGGCCTTCCCACATCGCGGTATACAGGGAGCGCAGGCCCTGCGCGTCCAGGGGGCGGGGATTGTTGGGACGTGGATACTGGGCGAGACATTCGTCCACCATCTCGGGAAGGCGCTCCCGCTCCAGGCCGAGCGCGCGAAGGGACTCCGGGATGCCGACGTCCTGGCACAGTCCCTGGACGCGGGCGATCGTGTCGCTCTCGGCGAACCCGGCCGCGCGGGCGACCAGCGCGAGGCGGGCGGCCGCCGGCCTCCGGCTGTACGTCATCGCGTAGGGCAGCGCCAGCGCGCACGAGAACCCGTGCGGGCAGTGCAGCCGGTTCGCAATCGTGTAGGCGATGGAGTGTCCGACGACCATCCCGGCGTTCAGCGACAACCCGCCCAGATAGGCCCCCAACAGCATGTCGGCGCGCGCGGAGGCATCGCCGCCCTCCCGGTAGGCGCGCGGGAGCGCCCGGACGATCAGCCCGATCCCCTGGGCGGAGGTGGCATCGGTCAGCGCCGACGCGTTCGTGGACAGCATCCCTTCGATGCAGTGGCTCAGCGCGTCCAACCCCGTCTCCGCGGTCACTTTGGCCGGCAGCGAGTACGTGAGCTGCGGATCGAGGAGCGCCGCGGCCGCCAGGAGCTGCGGGTGGTTGTTCGCAAAGGCCTTGAGGCTGCCTTTCGTCACCACGGCGTTCTGGCTCGCCTCCGCGCCCGTTCCGGCGGTGGTGGGGACGAGCACCGTGGGGACGCCGGGGGCATCAAACCGCCGCTTCACGAACTGCGTGTACTCGAAGACGCTCCCCGGGTTCCGGACCAGCGCCGCGCTGAGCTTGGCGACATCCATCACACTGCCCCCGCCGACGCCGACCACCAGGGCCGGAGACAGCGCGCGGGCCGCCGCCACGGCGGAGTCGGCCACCTCCACGCTCGGCTCTCCCGGGATGTCGGAGTATCGGTGCAGCGCAAATCCGGCCGCGGTCAGCGACTGCGCGACAGGGCGCGCCAGCCCGAGCCGCTCGACGACGGGGTCCGTGACGAGGAGTGCGGGCCCGGGGGGCACGCCGATCTCCCCGACGCATTCGGCGATCCTCCCGGACGCCCCCACGCCGAACCAGATCCGGCTCGGCGTCCGAAAAGGCCGGGCGATCTCGTAAGGCGTAAACGCTGCGGACACGACGGCCACCTCCCGAGGCGCACCATCTACGGAATAATCGTGAACGCCTGCCCCCTGGCCGGCCGATACACGGCAAAGTGGCGGCGGTCCAGTGTAAAAATCTCCTGAATGCCCTCACGCTCAGCGACTCGAACGAGAGTGGCATCAGCGAAATCCATCGGCAGTGCCCGAAACTTCTGCATCAATCGACGCATGGCGGGAATATCCTTCTCATCCAGCCCGGCAAGCCGAACACCACTCCCCTCGATCTTTGCCAGCAACGCATCTTGCGCCACCGGCGCATCCGAGAGAAGATACATGGCTTCAGTGACCACCGGCCATGTCGTCAACGCGGTCGCAGGCAGGTGCTTCGACGCCTCGACGCATCGTCGATGGTCTCGATCGCCCTCGTCCAGGAGGGCCACCAGCGGACCCGCGTCAACCAGAACCCGCCTCACCGCTTCGCCCGTCTTTTGGCGAACATCGCCCGTAGGAGCTCTTCACTCCTCGCCGCCCGGCTTCCCCTTCCACGGTTCACAATACCGATGACGTCCGCGATTGTGTCATGGAAGGTCGGGCCGGCGGGCGCTCCCGCAGTTTCCTCGCTCAAGCGCAAGATGGCATCCCGGATGATCGCCGACCTGCTCCGTCCTGATGATCTCGCCAGCCGTGTCAGCGAACGCTCTGTCTCTGGATCCAGGCGCACACTCGTAGTCATCCGTGCCCTCGCATGGCTCAGAATTTGTCATACTGTAGTGTAATACACACCTCCATTAAATGCAACTCTCGATTCACCCTGCTCCTGTGTGACGTTCTCTTGACCGCCGGCCCAGAATGCGGGTAGGATTTTAACGAGTTCGCCGCTTGAAGACGGCTTCCGCGAATTTCCAAAGAGACGGGGCGATGCATGAGACGGGTCCGGCGGATCAAGAGGCTGAGACAGTCCGGGAAGTTGCGGCGCAGGAAGCGGTCCAGGGATCGCCGCATTCGAGCGGCTCAGGCCGCGATTCTCAAGGGGCCGGAGGCGACGGGCGCGGCGTCTCGCTCGTAACCCGCCTCACGGCTTCGCCCGCCGCGCGGCGAACATCGCCCGTAGGAGCGTGGCCATGATGCGCGAGACGGGTCCGGGGGAAACCCGCTACCCGAAGTGCACCTTCACCGTGTGGTATCCCTGGGGGCCGTCCGGCAGCGTCGGCTTCTGCTCCGCGGGCTGCACACGGCCGTCCCCGTCGGCCGCCCGCACCTGGATGAAGTAGTCGCCGGTACCGGGCGGGGTCCAGAGCAGCGACCAGAACTGCCAGCAGTTCTGCCCGAGCGGCTCTTTCACGGCCGCCGGGATCCAGGTCTTGCCGCCGTCGGGGCTGATCTCCACCTTCGAGATGCCCCGGCTGCCGGCAAACGCCCATCCGCCGAGGGCGAGCGCCGCGCCTTCTTTGGTCTCGACGCGGAACGCGCTGTTGGTCTTGACGATCGCCTCGTGGTCCCACCCCTGCTGCTCCCAGTACCCCTGGGTGCGCGCGTACTCGCGATCGGTGACCTCGATGGCGGTGAGCCACTTGGGCTGCTTCATGCCGTAGCGGTTGCGCAGCAGCACCCGGACCGGGGCGCCGTGCTTCTGCGGGATCGGCCCGCCGTTCATCTCGTAGGCGAGCAGGGATTCTCCGTCCGCGGCGATGTCCAGCGGGATCGACTCGGTGTATCCGTCCGCCGCGTGCCAGATCACGGTCCGAGCGCCAGGCCGCACCTGCGCCAGCGCTAGGATGTCCTTGACGCGGACACACGTCCACCTGGCATTCCCGATGAGATCGCCGCCGATCTCGTTGCTGATGCACTCGAACGTCTGGTACCGCTCCACCGCCGGCGCCGCCTTCTTGAACTCGTCGAACGACAGCTTGAGCGGCTTCGCCACCAGCCCCTTGACTTCGAGGGACCACCGGGCGGTGTCCACCGTCGGGTCGAAAAAGTTCTTCGAGACCTGGTAGAACCGGCCGGCCGGCGTCACCTCCTCGGGCATTCCCTTGAACAGCGCAAACGTCCGCGCGGCCGCCGCGGCCACCCGCGAAACGCCGCCGGCGATCCACGCGGCGCACCGGCTCCCCGCCGCCGCGGCGGCGAGTACGAGCGCCGAGCGCCGGAGCGCGTCCCGCCGGGAGACCGCATCCGGCGAAGCCCTCTGCCCGGCCTCGCCCGGCGCAGGGCGGGACTCGCCCCGCCGGGACATCGGTCCTCCCGCGCCCTCCACGGGCCGGCGGCCGGCCGGATCGCTCCTCTGCCCGCCGGGGACCCCCGCGAGCAGCACCAGCACGGACGCGTAGACGGCGCTGGCCAGCGCCATCGGCAGAGTGGGAGAGGGGACCGCAACGGTCAGCGGGATACCGAGGACGCCGCCCTCGATGAACGGGAGGAAGCCGTACGTCAAGAACGCCCAGGTGATGACCGCGATCGCCAGGCCGAGCGCGGGACGCGGCCGCCGGGTCCCGCGGCTGACGCGGACGAAGAGCGCGCCGCCCAGCCCAAATCCGATCACGCTCGTGATGATGGCCATGACGAAGCCCAACGGCTTGGCGAGGTGCTGCAGCTTCGCCAGGAAGAGCGCGAAGACCTGATAGGGGAGCAGGCGGATCATGCGCTCGGCCAGGGCTTCCGGCAGCGTCGGCGTGCCCGTCGCGAACCGGTAGGCGAACAGCACGGCCAGCGCCGCGGCGCCGCCGGCGGTCCCTGCCCAGAACCCTCGTCTCAGGTCAGCCCATCTCACGGCGAATCACCTCGCGTCTCTCTCACGGCCGGCGCGCGGGAGCCGCGGGGCCGCCTCCCATGCTAGGCCGCCTGTGTAAAGGTCCGATAAAGTCCCCGGCGCCCCGGCGCTCAAGCGAGGCGGACCCCCCGCGCCACCCCCAGGGCGAAGTTCAGGGCCGGCCGCAGCGGGGCTTCGGCCCGCAGCGCAATCCCCGCGCACGCCGCCCCGACCACCATGCCGCCGAGAATGTCGGATGGATAGTGGACGCCAACGACCACCCGCGACGCCCCGATGATCACCATGCCGAACAGGCCAAGACGTGCCCATCCGGCTGCCACCCCGCGCAGCGCTACCGCAACCGCGCAGGCGACCGCCGCGTGGTCGCTCGGAAAGGACGGATCGCGCGGGGGCGATGTGAGCAAGAGATGGGTGGGAAGCACGAGGAACGGGCGGGGCAGCGGAAGGAGGACGTCCAGCGCCGCGTTCACGCCCAGGGCGAGCCCCGCGGCCAGCACGGACAGGAGAAGCACCCGTCTCCGCGCATCCGGCTCGCCCGCGCCGCGCCACCACAGGCCGAGCAGCAGCAGCGGATACAGCCCGATACCGTAGATGGCCACCAGGACGGCGGCTGTGCCGAGCGCCGGCGCGCGCGCCGGCAGCCCATTCATGTACAGGAACCACGCCCGGTCGATCGGCAGGACAGGCTCCTCGGATGGCTACGCGCGCGGTCCGCGACCTTCCCACGCTTCGCCCGTGGCGGCGATCTCGCGCTGCCGCTGGGTCGCGATGTCCACGAGCCATTGGGGGTCCTCGTAGACGTAGTCCTTGCGCAGCGGGTGGCCCTTCCAGTCGGCGCTCATCATGATGCGCCGGAGGTTGGGGTGCCCCTCGAACACGATCCCGAAGAGATCGAACGCCTCCCGTTCGTGCCAGTCGGCGCCGCGCCACACCTCGATGACCGACGGGATGCGCGCGTCATCCTTCGGGACCGGCACCTTCAGCATGACCCCGTGGCCCCGCGAGAGCGACGCCACGTGGTAGACGACCTCGAAGCGATCGGGCCAGTCGATCGCGGAGACGAAGGAGAGGTAGGCCATGTCCAGCTCCGGCGTGTCGCGCAGCCACCGGCAGACCTCGAGGATGTCCTCCCGGGCCACCCGGACCGTCGGGCCGTGGTGGTGGTAGACCTTGGACTCCTCGCGCTTGAGCGGGCGCGGGGCGGGCTTGCCCTCGGCCTTCGCCGCATCGGCCGCGGCCTGCCACTCCCGCTCTTTGGCCGCCCACTCGGCGTCGGCCGTCGCGTCCTCGCCCTGCTGCTCGGCGACGAGATCGCGGGCGCGGGGAAAGCGCGCCAGCAGCTGCGCGATCCGGTCCGGGGTCACGGGACCCTCCCGCCGATGATGCCGCGGGCGATAGGCTCCTTGGGGGCGGCCCGATGGAGGTCGTCGAGGTTGTACAGCAGCTGGTCGCGGTTGTACGTCGAGGCCTCGTAGTGCGGCACGAACACGATCGCCTCGGTCGGGCAGACTTCCACGCAGTACCCGCAGTAGCAGCACTTGTCCATCTCGATGTCGAACCGGGTGAGGACCCGCTCTTTGCCCTTCCCTTCCGCCTCGATGTGGATGCACCGGTCCGGGCAGATGCGCTCGCACTGGAAGCAGATGATGCAGAGGTCCTTGCCCGTCTCCGGATCGATCGGCAGCGCCAGGAGCCCGTGGAACCGGTTGGAGACGTCCACCTTGTCGATCGGGTACTTCACCGTGACCTTGCGGCGCAGCATCACCCGGAAGCTCAGCGCCAGCCCTGTGGCGAGCGCGGTCACGGCTCGGGCGGCGCGGGTCACCAGCGGCATCTCATTCCCCCTAGCGGTCGACGTCCGAGAGCACGATGTCGATGCTTCCCAGGATCGCGATCACGTCGGCGATCTTCCATCCCTTCATCATCTCGGTCAAAGCGTAGAGGTTGCTGAACGACGGGGCCCGGATCTTCACCCGGTACGGGGTCTCGCCGCCGTCGCTCACCAGGTGGATGCCGAGGTCGCCCCGGGGCGACTCGGTGTGGACGTAGACCTCCCCGCGGGGCGCCTTCATCGTCATCGGCACGCGGGCGCGGATCTCGCCCGCGGGGAGGTTGAGCAGCGCCTGCCGGACGATCCGGACCGACTCCCGCATCTCCGCCAGGCGCACCAGATACCGGGCGTAGCAGTCTCCGTCGGTGAGCACGGGGACGTTGAACTCCATCCTGTCGTAGACCTCGTACGGCGCGGCTTTGCGCACGTCGTAGGCCACCCCGCTGGCGCGGGCCACGGGGCCGGAGGCGCCCATCGCGATCGCGTCGGCCCGGCTGATCGTGCCGACCCCCTTGGTGCGCGCCAGAAAGATGGGGTTCTTGGTCAGGAGCGTCTCGTACTCATCGACGCGCGTGAGGAAGTAGTCGAGGAAGGCGCCGCACTGCTCGACCCAGCCCTCCGGCAGGTCGGCGTAGACGCCGCCGAGCCGGTAGTAGACGTGGTGCAGCCGCCCGCCGGTGACCTTCTCGAAGAGGTCCAGGATCATCTCCCGCTCGCGGAAGCACCACAGGAACACGGTGGTGGCCCCCAGATCGATCGCCCAGGTGCCCAGCCAGACCAGGTGGCTGGCGATCCGGTTCAGCTCGTCGAAGATGACCCGGATGTACCGGGCGCGGTCCGGCGTCGCAATGCCGGCGAGCTGCTCCACGGCGAGGCAATACGCCTGCTCGTTGTTGAGCGCGATCAGGTAATCCATCCCCCGGTCGACCAGGGCGACGTTCTGGACGTAGGTCCGGTGCTCCATCATTTTCTCGACCGAGGAGTGGAGGTAGCCGATGTCGGGCTGCACGTCCATGACGTTCTCGCCGTCCAGGGTGACGACCAGGCGCAGCACCCCGTGCGTGCTGGGGTGCTGGGGGCCCATGTTGAGCATCAGCTCTTCGGTCCGCAGCGCCATGCCCGTCGCCTCTAGGCCCCGCGCAGCGCCGCGGCGGCCTGCTGCCGGAGGATGGGCTCGCGCTTGATCTTTTCCTGGAGCTTGAGGATCCCCTCGATCAGCGCCTCCGGCCGCGGCGGACACCCCGGCACGTACACGTCGACGGGGATGACCTGGTCGATGCCCTTGAGGATCGAGTAGTTGTCGTAGTAGAACGGTCCGCCGCAGGTCGCGCACGACCCCATCGAGATGACGTAGCGGGGCTCCGGCATCTGCTCCCACAGCCGGCGGACGATCGGCGCGATCCGGATCGTCGCCCGGCCGGCGACGATGATGAGGTCGGCCTGGCGGGGGGTGGCGCGGGGAATGATCCCCATCCGGTCCAGGTCGAACCGGCTGGCGTACGCCGCCATCATCTCGATCGCGCAGCAGGCCAGCCCGAACGTCAGCGGCCAGATCGACGAAGCGCGCCCCCAGTTGAGCGCCGCTTCCATCGTGGTGAGGATCAGGCCGCCCCCGGGGATCTGGTCCATGATCGCGACCGCATCGGCGATGGGCGCGATCTGGCTGCGGCGGGGGAGCGGCTGCGCGGCCGCGGAGCCGGGCGGGGGGGCGGCGGGCGTGGCGGAACCCGTGGCCATGGTGGGAGATGTCTTCAACGTGTTCACCGCGCCGCCTCCTCCAGGGCTCCCTCGAGGGTGAGCCAGCCCAGGATCGCGCACTTCACCCGCACCGGGAACTTGCGGACGCCCTGCAGGGCCTCGAGGTCGCCCATCTCCTCGCCGGCCGTCTCCCCGCGCATCATCGCCTTGAACGCCGCGATCAGGCGGCCCGCCTCCTGCACGGGCCTGCCCTTGATCCGCTCCGTCATCATAGACGCGGACGCCTGGCTGATCGAGCATCCCTTGCCGTCGAACCGGACGTCCTGCACCACCCCATCGCGCACGACCAGCGAGAGCCGGATCTCGTCGCCGCAGAGCGGGTTGGCCCCCTCGCGGGTCACGGTCGCCCCCTCCAGGGTCCCCTTGTTCCGCGGGTGGCTGTAGTGGTCCAGGATCACATCCCGGTAGAGGTCATCCAGCGACACGGAACAGGTCCCTTGTCTTGAGCAGCGCCCGGGCCAGGATGTCGATCTCCTCCTTGGTCGTGTACACGTAGAAGCTGGCGCGGACGGAGGCGCCGAGGCCGAGCTTCCGGTGGAGCGGCTTGGTGCAGTGGTGGCCGGCCCGGACGCAGACCCCCTCGGTGTCGAGCACCTGCGAGATGTCGTGGGGGTGCACCCCGTCGATGACGAAGGAGACCACGCCCCCCCGGTCCTCGAGTCCCGGGCCGAGGATGGTGAGGCCGGGGATCCCGGCGTCGCGCAGCCGCCGCAGGGCGTAGGCGGTGATCTCCCGCTCGTGCGCCTCCACCGCCTCCATGCCCAGGCGCTCCAGATACTCGACCGCCGCCCCCAGCCCGATGACGCCGCCGACGTCCTGCGTCCCCGCCTCGAACTTCCACGGCACCTCGTTCCAGGTGGCGTGGTCGAGCCAGACGTCGCTGATCATCTCGCCCCCGCCCAGGAACGGGTCCATCTCCTCGAGCAGCGCGCGCCGCGCCCACAGCCCGCCGGTGCCCATCGGCGCGAGCATCTTGTGGCCGGTGAAGCCGTAGAAGTCGGCGCCGAGCTCGCGGACGTTCACCCGCCGGTGCGGGGCGCTCTGCGCCCCGTCCACGACCACCAGGGCCCCGCGCGCGTGGGCGGCCCGGGCGATCTCGGCGACCGGGTTGATCGTGCCGAACGTGTTGCTCACGTGCACGAGGGACACGATCTTCGTCCGCGGGGTGATCAGGCGATCGAGGCCGGCCAGAATCAGCCGCCCCTGGTCGTCGAAGGGGATGTGCCGCAGGCGGGCGCCGCGCTCCTGCGCGAGCAGCTGCCAGGGCACGAGGTCGCTGTGGTGCTCCATCTCGGTGAGGAGGATCTCGTCGCCCCCTCCGATGTGGCGCCGGCCCCAGGCGTACGCCACGAGGTTGAGGGCCTCGGTGATGTTGCGGGTGAAGACGATCTCGGCCGGCTCCGCCGCCCCCAGGAATCGGGCGACCTTGGCGCGCGCCGCCTCGTACTCCGCGGTGGCGCGCTCGGCGATCGAGTAGACGCCCCGGTGGATGTTCGCGTTGTACTCCTCGTAGTACCGGACCACCGCCTCGATCACCTGGCGCGGCTTCTGCGAGGTCGACGCGCTGTCCAGATACACCAGCGGCTTCCCGTTGACGCGCTGGCGGAGGATCGGAAAATCGTCGCGGATCGTTGCCGGGATTCCCATTCGCCTGCGCTCCTCGCCCTCGCTCTCGCCCCGGGTCCCGCCGCGCCGGCCTATCGCCGGTGGGGCACCCCTGCCGTCCGCTGCGCCTCGGGGGAAACCAGCACCTCGTCGCCGTCGACCCGCACCGGGTAGACCGCCGCCGAGCGCACCGCCGGCAGCGCCAGCACCCGGCCGGTCTTGACGTGGAACCGGGCGCCGTGCTTCGGGCAGACGACCACCTCGCCGGTCAGCGTGCCCCGGCTGAGGGAGGCCTCCTCGTGGGTGCAGGTGTCGTCGATCGCGAAAAACTCGCCGCCGACGTTGACCACCACCACCGCGCGGCCGGCCACCTCGACCCGCTTCATCGTCCCGGGCGCGATCTCGTCCGTGCGCGCCACGCGGACATACTCGCTCACACGTAATCCTCCATCTTGCGCTCCACGGTCTCGCTGAGCCGCCGGCGCACCATCTCCAGCGGGATCCGGTCGAAGATCTCCGAGAGGAACCCGTCCACCATCATGCGGACGGCGACGGCCCGGGGCAGCCCGCGGCTCATCAGATAGAAGATCTGGTCGTCGTTCAGCCGGCTGGTGCTGGCCCCGTGGGTGCACCGGAGGTCGTTGGCCATGATCTCGAGCTTGGGCATGCTGTCGGCCCGGGCGCCCTCGGAGAGGATGAGATTGCGGTTGAGCTGGAACGCGTTGGTCTTCTGGGCGCCGTAGTCCGCCCGGATCAGCCCGGAGAACACCGACCGCGCCTTGTCCTTGAGCACGCCCTTGTAGAGGAGGTCGCTCGTGGTGGACGGGGCGGCGTGCTCCTGCAGCGTGTGGTAGTCGAAGTGCTGGGTCCCGTCCCCGAAGGCCACGCCGAGCATCTCGGAGGTGCTCCCCTGGCCGCGCAGCGAGCTCTCCACGTTCGTCTTCACCAGCCCCGCCCCGAACGCCACCATCAGGCTGTGGACCGTGGCGTCGCGCTCCAGGACCGCGCGCACGATGCCGAACTCCCAGAGCTGCCGCCCCCACTCCTGCAGGTTGATGTAGCGGATCTGCGCGCCGGCCTGGGGAATCAGCTCGACCGCGTGGTTCACCAGCGCGCGCGCGGATCCCTCGGCGGACCCGAACACCTCGACGAGCGTCACCCGGCTGCGCTCCTCCGCCACGACCAGCGTGTGCGGGAGGAACGCGGCGCCCTCGCGGTCCAGCCACGTGCCCGTCACCAGCTGCACGTCGACCTCCAACCCCTTGGGCACGTAGAGGAACGTGCCGCCGCTCCACAGCGCCCCGTGGTGCGCGCGGAACTTGTTCTCGTCGTCCCGCACGACGGTGCCGAGGTACCGGCGGACGAGATCGGGATGCGCGGCCACCGCCTCGGACAGCGAGGTAAAGATGAGCCCGCGCTGCGCGAGGTCGCGCGCCGGCCGCTCCTCGATCTGGGCCCCGTTCACCACGAGGCGCATCCCCGCCGCGCCCGCCGGATCGCCGACCAGGGCGGCCAGCGGGGCGGGCGCCCGGCCCTTCTGCACGCGGTGGGGCAGCACGCCGAACGCGTCCAGGTCGAGGGCGCCGATATCGGTGCGCCGCCACTCCTCGTCGTTCGCGGACGGCAGCGGGAGGCGGACGAACGCCTCCCAGGCCGCGAGGCGGCGATCGCGGAGCCACGCCGGCTCTCCGGCCGCCCCGCTCATCTCCTCGACCAGGGCCCGGCTCAACGTGGCCGCCGATGCCGGGGAACTGTCACTCACCGATTCCCTCCATCCTCGCAGGCGGGCGAAGAGGGCAGAGCCGCCGCCCTGCCCTCCCCGGTGCCTTCAGGCGCCGCCCCGGCAGACCCCAGGCGCCGCGCCTTGCTCCTCCTCGTGCGGGAGCGGACGGCGGTTAGCCGACCGACCCCTCCATCTCCAGCGCGATCAACTTGTTGAGCTCCACGCTGTATTCCATGGGCAGCTCCCGGGCGATCGGCTCGATGAACCCGCGGACGATCATGTTCATCGCCTCGTCCTGGTTGATCCCGCGGCTCATCAGGTAGAAGAGCTGCTCGTCCGAGACCTTCGACACGGTCGCCTCGTGGGTGACCTGCACATCGTCCTCGTCGATCTCCATCGTCGGGTAGGTGTCCGACCTGGACCGCTCGTCGAGGATCAGCGCGTCGCAGCGCACCGCGCACTTGCTGCCCCGCGCCCCTGGGTAGATCTTCACCAGCCCCCGGTACCCGGCCCGCCCGCCGGACTTGCTGATCGACTTGCTGACCACGGACGACTGGGTGTGCGGAGCGGCGTGGATCACCTTGCCGCCCGGGTCCTGGTGCTGCCCTTCGCCGGCGAACGCGATCGAGAGGATCTCCGCCTTGGCCCCCGGCTCGAGCATGTAGACGCTCGGATACTTCATCGTCAGCTTGCTGCCGAGGTTGCCGTCCACCCACTCCATCGTCGCGTCGCGGTACGCCACGGCCCGCTTGGTGACGAGGTTGTAGACGTTCTTCGACCAGTTCTGGATCGTCGTGTACCGGACCCGCGCGCCCTCTTTCACGATGATCTCGACGACCGCGCTGTGCAGCGAGTCGCTGGTGTACGTCGGGGCGGTACACCCTTCCACATAGTGGACGTAGGAACCGGGCTCGGCGATGATCAGGGTCCGCTCGAACTGCCCCATGTTCTGGGCGTTGATCCGGAAGTAGGCCTGCAGCGGGATGTCCACGTGCACACCCGCCGGGACGTACACGAACGACCCGCCGCTCCAGACCGAACTGTTGAGCGCGGCGAACTTGTTGTCCTCGGGCGGCACCACCGTTCCGAAGTACTCTTTGACGATGTCGGGGTGCTCCCGCAGCGCGGAGTCCATGTCGAGGAAGACCACGCCCTGCTTCGTCCACTCCTCGCGCAGGCTGTGGTAGACGACCTCGCTCTCGTACTGCGCGCCGACGCCCGCCAGGAACTTCTTCTCGGCCTCGGGGATCCCCAGCCGGTCGAACGTCTTCTTGATGTTCTCGGGGACCTCTTCCCAGGTCTTCCCCTGGTTCTCCATCGGCTTCACGTAGTAGTAGATGTCGTCGAAGTTGATCTCGCCGACGTTCCCGCCCCAGGTCGGCGTGGGCTTCTTCTCAAAGACCCCGAGCGAGTGGAGCCGGTACGCCCGCATCCAGTCGGGCTCGGACTTCATATGGGAGATCATCTGCACGATCTCGCGGTCGAGCCCCTTCCGGGACTTGAACGCGTAGGTATCCTCGGGATCGCGGAACCCATACTTGTACTGGTCGAGGTCGATGCCGAGCGGGTTTGCCACCGCCATGGTGCGTACGCCTCCTCGCTAGTGCCTGACCCAGAAGACCTTGCCGGCGCTGCGGACCTCACCCTCGTGGGCGACGTCCGCGGCGACCTGCTCGTACTGCGCCCGGATCCCGTCGTACCCGATCTGATCCAGCTCGTCGGCCAGCTCCGCGTCTCCGGACGTCACGATCCGGCCGTCGAACATCACGTGCACCGTGGTCGGCTGGATGTACTTGAGAATCCGCGGGTAGTGGGTGATCACGAGCACCCCGAGCGTTCGCCCGGAGGTCTCGTACATCCTGTTCACCCCCGCCGCGACGATCTTCACGGCGTCGACGTCGAGCCCCGAGTCCGTCTCGTCCATGATCGCGATCTCCGGCTCGAGGACGGCCATCTGGAGGATCTCGGCGCGCTTCTTCTCGCCGCCGCTGAACCCCTCGTTCACATACCGCCCGAGGACCGCCGGGTCGACCTGCAGCTCCTCGACCTTCGCCCTGACCAGTTTCTGGAACTCCGCGAGGCTCATCAGGCCGTCCTTGTCGAAGCCCCGCCGGGCGCTGACGGCCGTGCGGAGGAAGCTAGCCATCGTTACCCCGGGGATGCTCACCGGGTACTGGAACGCGATGAACAGGCCCTTGCGGGCCCGCTCGTCCGGGGCCATCGCCACCAGATCCTCGCCCTTGTAGAGCACCTCCCCCTTCGTCACTTGATAGAAGGGGTTGCCCATCAGCACGTTGGCGAGCGTGCTCTTCCCCGAGCCGTTCGGGCCCATCAGCGCGTGGATCTCCCCGGTGCGCACGGTCAGGTTCGTCCCCTTGAGGATGACCTTGTCCTCGACCTGCGCCCAGAGATCCCTGATGGAGAGTTCGGCGTTCATCCACTCCTCCGTTCGGCGCCCCAGCCCCGGAAGCCTCGCCTCAGGCGCAGGCAGAGCGGGGGTAACTCCGGATTCTGGACTAATTTGATCACCTTTCTTCCTCCATTCTATGGACGGGCCCGCAGAATGTCAACAGAGCACTTGCATAAGTAGGGCGAACCCGCCGAGGGGCCGGAAGGCGCTGCAGCGCCGCCCGGGGGACCCGCAGCGATCTCGGCGAACCATGAGGGTGCGGCGGGAGCGGGGACGCACGGCCGCCGCGACGGTCATCCGGGGGGAGCGAGCGATGCCTGAGGCCACGAGCGACCTGTTTCGAACGGTCATCGGCAAGCGGGTGTACGATCTCGAGCAGCCGCGGACGGCGGGGATGCCGGTCCATCCCAACCATCGTCCCGGGTACGCCTACTTCCTCTACCGCCGGCACCGGGACGCCTACGCGCCGAAGCAGCGCGGCCCGCGCACCAGCGCGTCGGGCACCGTCGTGATGATGGAACACACCGGCACCCACATCGACGCCCTCTCCCACCAGGCGGCCGACCTCCGGCTCTACGGCGGGGTGGAGGTCACCCCTCAGGTGGAGACGGCGCAGGGATTCACCGCGCACGGCATCGAGACGATGGCGCCGATCGTTGCCCGCGGCGTGCTCCTGGACGTCGCCGCCGCGAAGGGCCAGGATCCGCTTCCCGAGCATTACCGGATCACCCCTTCCGACCTCGAAGCGGCCGCGCGGGCCGGCGGAGTGACCGTGCAGCCCGGCGATGCCCTGCTCGTGCGGACGGGATACGCCAGGTTGTGGGGAGATGAAGGACGCTACCTGGCTGCGGCCGGGGTGGGACGGGCCGCATCGGAATGGGTGGCGGCGCGCAAGGTTCGGTGCGTCGGGTGCGACAACATGACCTGGGATGAGACCGAGGAGCGGGACCCCGAGACGGGGGGGATGCTGTTTGCGCACCTGCACCTCATCGCCCGGTGCGGAATCCCGATCATCGAAAACCTGGATCTGGAAGCCCTCAGCCGGGACCGGTGCCGGGAGTTCCTGTTCATCTGCACGCCGCTGAAGCTGGTGGGCGCGACGGGATCGCCGGTGCGCCCCATCGCGCTCGCCTGAGCCTTACGGCACCGGCCAATCGCGCATGTTGTAGAGCGCCTCGTACGGGTACCCGGCGGCCTGGACGCCGGCCGCGCCGCCCTCGTTCCGGTCGACGACCGCGAGCACGAGCAGCACCTCCGCCCCGGCGGAGGCGACCGCGCGGGCGGCCCGCACCACCTGCGCGCCGGTTGTGACAACGTCCTCGAGCACCACCACCCGGTCCCCCCGATCCAGGATCCCCTCGATCGTCCGCGCGGTGCCGTGGCCCTTGGTCTCCGGCCGGACGATCACAAACGGGAGGCCGGTCTCCAGCGCAACCGCCGTCGCGATCGGCACCCCGCCGACGGCCGCGCCGGCCAGGGCGGTCGTCCCCGGAGGCAGGGCCTGGGCGAGGAGCCGCGCGATGTCCCGGAGGAGATCCGGGCGCGTCTCGAACCGGTATTTATCGATGTAGTGGCTGCTCTTCCGCCCCGAACTGAGCACGAACTCGCCGCGGAGAAACGAAGCCTGGATGAGCCGGGTCCAGGTCCGCTCGCGGAGGGCGCCGAGCACCGCGCCGGGAATCCGCTCCACGGCCGGGACGTCCTGGCTCACGCCGTAGGCACGTTTTGGCTCACGCCGTAGGCACGTCCTGGCTCACGCCGTAGGCACGTCCTGGCTCACGCCGCAGGCACGCCTTGGCTCACGCCGCAGGCACCCGGAAGGGCGGCTGCGGCGTCAACGAGACGCCGCGGGAGAGACCGCGAACCCCACGCTCAGCAGCAGGAGCTGGGTGAGGGGCGCGAGCACCTCTTCGAGCGGATCCGGCTTTCCGGTGTTGACCCACCGGAGGACCACTTCGCTGATCGCGCCGATCCACACGTATGCCGCCGTCTCGGTGTCCTGCGCGGCAATCTTGCTGTCCTCCACCGCGCGGTCGAGATACCCCCGCAGCACTTCGACCAGCATCGCCTTGAGCGCGATCCGCCTCCCCTGAAACTCCGCCCCGACCGACGGCCAGTCGACGAGCACGATCTTGGCAAGATCCCGGTCGGCCTGGAAGATGCGCACCAGCGTCGCCACCGCCGCTTCGACCTGCGCCACCAGGCCGCGGGCCCGCTGAACCGCCCCCTGGATTTCTCGGGCGAGGGACGACGCAAAGTCCTCGACCAGGGAGAGAAAGATCTGTTCCTTGCTCTCGAAATAGAAGTACACCGCCCCCTTGGAGGTCCCGGAGGCTTTCACGATGTCGTCGACCACGGCGCTGTGAAATCCCTTGGCGGCGAAGACCTGCGCGGCGGATCGGAGGATCTTCCTGCGGGTCTCTTCGCGCTGCAGCTTCTTGGTTAATCGATCCAAGGTAGTGGTGGCCATTGTCACCTCTCACCTCAGACTGACCGGTCGGTCTACCCTGCGCATTGTACAGCGGCCAGGCAACGTTGTCAAATTCACCCGTCATCGGGGCCGTTCTCTTCCCAGGCTTCCATCTGGTCATCGGTCAACCCGAAGTGGTGCCCGACCTCATGGATCACGGTCTTGCGAATCTCGTCGATGATCTCGGCGTCGGTCCGGCACACCGCTTCGATGTTGTCCTGGTAGATCACGATCACCTCCGGGAGCTCGTACGGAGCCATGGGCGACTGCTCCATCTCGCTCGCTCCCTGGTACAACCCGAGGATGTCGGCGCCGAGATCGCGGGCCACCTCGCGGGACGGACGGGGTTCCACCATGACGGCGATGTTCGTGAGCCGCCGGGCGAACTGCGGCGGGAGCGTGTCCAGCGCCTGAGCGACGAGGCGCTCGAATCGGGCTCTCTGCACCGGGCATCACGCCGCAGGTCCGAGGTGCTGCCGGATCAGTGTTTCCGCGCTCGCGACCACGCCCTCCCAGGCCACCCCGGCCTCGCGCGTCACCGTGATGAAATCATTCAGGAAGAAGACCTGGCGCACGCCGGGGATGCCGAGCAGGTCACGGGCCAGCGGGGACGTCGCGGTGCTCGGATCGGTAAACGTCTGGCTGCGTCCCTCCGTCATCCGCCGGTTGACCACGAACTTGAGGGCGTTTTCGTTCGGGGTCGGTTGAACGGTCACCCGAAGCGGGTCTGGCACGACAACACCCCTCCCGGTCTGTCGGAGTTGGGGCCGCCCCCGCTCGTCCCGGCTGGATCGAGGCGGCGATCTGCGGGCGCGCCGGGGGCGCATCCGGCGGGATCGGGGACGCCGGCGCGGACGGTCCGGCCCACGCCGCAGGTCCGGCCGGTGCATCCGGTCCCGTGCTCACCATCACATCCACCGGGCCGCCGGCGGCCACCTGTCTTCCCGGAGGCACGAACTGCTCGAGCACGGTGCCCGGCGCCGTGTCGTCGTTCAGGTAATAGACGCGCCCCAGCCGGAGGCCGGTCGCCTCCAGCTGCTGGGCCGCCTTGTGCACCGGCATGTGCCGCAGCGCCGGGACAACGCCGGAGCCCTGGCTGATCGTCAGTTGAATGACCGAGCGCGCGAAGAGCAGACGGCCGGGCGCGGGATCCTGGGCCAGGATCACCCCAACGGGCGCGTGGGGATCCTGACGGAACCCGGCGACGATCACCCCAAAGTGCAGAGGCACGACCACCTCGGCCGCCGAGTCCACCGTCCGGCCCAGAAGGCTCGGCAGGAGATGGGCTTCCCCCCATCCGGCGCGCTGAGCGGCGACCGCCAGCGTGCCCAGCCACACCGCGCACGCCGCCAGGATCACCGTCCCCATCAGGACCCGCTTCGAGGGCCGGGGAACGGCCGCCCCGTCCTCCTGCGGCTCCGCCGGCCGATCACGTCCAACCATAGAAGAACAGCCCCGATGCCGCATCCTGCCCCCTTCCGCGGCATGCCCCCCCGGGCAGCGCACGTCCATGCGGATAATGCTCCGGCGGCGCGATCCTCCCCTGCTCTCGCTAGTGAAGCCGCTGGCTGGTCGAGAGCCCGGGCAGCTCCGTGGTCCACGAAGCGCGGCGGGCAAACGTGATGATGGCAGGGAGGTAGGCGCGGATCTGCGAGATCACGCGCTCGGGCACCATCGCGGCGCTGCCGCTGAGCAGCGTCCACCGGGTCTCCACCATGGCCGCGAGGTGCAGCGCGAGTTCCATCGGGATGATCCCGATGTCGGCGAGGGGCAAGAACACCTCCCATCGCCGGCTGGGACGCGGGATGCTGAACGTCGTGAGCATCGCCTTCGCGATCCCGGTGGTGGCTCCGCTCGCGTTCCCGAAGACGCCGATGATCTGGGTGACCCGCTCGGCATCCTGGGCCACGGCCTCAACGTCCCGCGTGAACATTTCGATGATGGGCACGGAGGTGAGCACCCGGCCGAAGCGCCAGCCGATCCGGACCGGATCGAGGGGCCGCGAGAACTGCGCCATGGTAGGCACCGGATCCCCCGCGGCGGGGAGCCCGAAGGTCCGGGCCTGCATGATCGATTCGTGCGCCTCCTCCAGCAACCGCGGCCGTTCCTGTTCCAGGCGCTCGGCCATGCGCCGCACAAACCCTTCGCGCTCCGCCGGGTCGTTGTCCGCGACCAGCCGGCCCCAGGTGACCACCTCGTGGATGACCGGGAGGATGTGGGCGTTCAACGCAAACGGCATGAGGATCCCAGGAGATTCTCCGAGCGGGTTGCTGCTCGTCAGCCCCTCGAGATACTCCGCGACCGCCTCGGGGGTCATCGTGTTGCGAAAGAGGAGCCCGATCTCGATGTCGGAGTCCGGCCACGTGCGATCCGTTGCCGGCTGGCCGTACAGGTAGGCCGCGGCCACCTCTTCTTCGCCGCTGAAAAACGCCCCCAGATGCTCGAACGCCGTCATCCCCGCTGCGCCCCCGGCTATTGCCCCGACTATTGATTCTAGCACAGGGCGGCGCCGGCGATCGGCCCGGGCGCCTCAGGTCCGGGGGCGCTCCGGTGCGGGAGACGCCGGGGGAGGCGCCGCCACCGCGCGCGGCGTCACCTTCCAGAATCGCGGCGCCCAGCGCTCCCAGTCCTCGAGCGCGGCCTGGGCGCGCGGGCTGCCCGTCGCCGCGGCGTGGGCCGCGACGAGGCGGCGGAGCTCCAGCGAGTCGGGACCGCCGCCCACGCGCTCGATCGCCACCAGCGCGGGGTTGAACCGGCGCGGAAAGGTCTCCTGCTCGTCGAGCACGTACGCGGTGCCCCCGGTCATGCCCGCTCCAAAGTTGCGGCCGGTGTCCCCGAGGACCACCACGACCCCGCCGGTCATGTACTCGCAGCCGTGATCGCCGATCCCCTCCACGACGGCGGTGGCCCCGCTGTTGCGGACCGCAAACCGCTCCCCGGCGCGGCCCGCGGCCAGCAGGCGCCCTCCCGTGGCCCCGTACAGCACCGTGTTGCCGGCGATGACGTGGCGGAACGATGCCGGCCGGAGGGCGTCCGGCGGGGTGATCACGATCTCCCCGCCCGTCATGCCCTTCCCGACGTAGTCGTTGGCCTCGCCGGTGAGGAGCAGGCGCATCCCGGGCAGGCACCACGCGCCGAACGACTGCCCGGCGCTGCCGGTGAATCGCAGCGTGATCGCGCCCTCGGGCAATCCGGCGTCCCCGCGGCTCCTGACGACGGCGCTGGCGATGCGCGCGCCGGCGGCGCGGTCGACGTTCCGGATCGCAAAGGTCCGATCGACCGCGCGGCCCGCCGCCAGGGCCTCCCCGATCTCGACGAGGATGCGGTCGTCGAAGGGCTCCCCCGGCCGATCGTTCCGCTCTTGAACGTGGCGCCGCGCCCGGGTCCCCGCGGGGTCGGGATCGGCGAGGATCGCGTCCAGCACGAGCCGCCGGGCCCGCGGGACCGAAATCTCCTCGCCCACGCGCAGCAGGTCCGCCCGTCCCACCACCTCCGCCAGCGACCGCCGCCCGAGCGACGCCAGGATCGCGCGCACGTCCTCGGCGATCGTCAGGAAGAAGTTGATCACCCGCTCGGGCGTGCCGGGAAACTTCGCCCGCAGATCCTCCCGCTGGGTGGCGATGCCGACCGGGCAGGTGTTGAGGTGGCACTGCCTGGCCATCACGCACCCGAGCGCGACCACCGCCGCGCTGCCGAACCCGAACTCCTCGGCCCCCAGCATCGCGGCGACCACCACATCGCGGGCGCATTTCATGCCGCCGTCCACCCGCACCCGCACCCGGCCGCGGAGGTTGTTCGCCACGAGCGTCTGCTGGGTCTCCGCGAGCCCGAGTTCCCACGGCACCCCGGCGTTCTTGATCGAATCCAGAGGAGAGGCGCCCGTGCCCCCGTCGCACCCCGCGATGTGCACGGTGTCGGCGTAGGCTTTGGCCACCCCCGCGGCGATCGTGCCGACGCCGGCCTCGCTCACCAGCTTGACGGACACCCGGGCGCGGGGGTTGCCCTGCTTGAGATCGTAGATCAGCTGGGCGAGGTCTTCGATGCTGTAGATGTCGTGGTGCGGCGGAGGGGAGATCAGCGAGATCCCCGGCTGGGAGCGCCGGATGCGCGCGATCTCTTCCGTCACCTTGAGGCCGGGGATCTGGCCGCCTTCGCCGGGTTTACTCCCCTGCGCCATCTTGATCTCGAGCTCCTGGGCGGCCGCCAGGTACTCGGTGGTCACGCCGAAGCGCCCCGACGCGACCTGCTTCACCGCGCAGTTCGCCCAGTCGCCGTCCGGGCGCCTGGCGTACCGGGCGGGATCCTCCCCCCCTTCGCCGCTGCTGCTCTTCGCCCCGAGCCGGTTCATCGCGATCGCCAGGGTTTCGTGCGCCTCCTTGCCCAGCGACCCGTGCGACATCGAGGACACGACGAACCGCTTCACGATCTCCTCGGCCGGCTCCACCTCCTCGAGCGGAACCGGGGGCTCGGGTCGGAACGCGAAGAGATCCCGCAGCGCCGTCGGCGGCCGGTGCATCACCTCCCACGCGTACGCGAGATAGTCGTCCCGGCTGCCGCTCAGCGCCAGCCGGTGGAGGCCGCGGACGACGTTGGGATGGAACGCGTGGTACTCCCCGTCCTTCCGGAACCTGAACAGGCCGGGGTCTCCCAGCCCCTGGGGGCACGCGCCGCCGAACGCGCGCCGGTGGCGCTCCAGCACGTCCTCGGCGATCTCTCCGAGCCCGATGCCGCCCAGCCGCGATGGGGTGCCGGTGAGGGCAAACTCCACGAGGGCATGGTCCAGGCCCAGGACCTCGAAGATCTGCGCGCCGTGGTAACTGCTGACGGTGGAGATGCCCATCTTGGACATGACTTTGAGGAGGCCCGACTCGATCGCCTTGCGGTACCTCGCCAGGGCATCGGCCGGCTCGGCTCCCGCGCGCGCCGCCGCCTCGGCGATCAGCGCATACACGAGGCACGGATTGACGGCGCTGGCCCCGTACCCGATCAGGGCGGCGATGTGGTGGACGTCGCGCGCCTCACCGGTCTCGGCGATCAGGCTGACCCGCATCCGCAGCCCCCGGCGGATGAGCTCCTGGTGCACGGCGCCGACGGCGAGGAGCATCGGGATGGGGGCGTGCGCAGGGTCGGCGCCGCGGTCGGAGAGCACGAGGATCGCGGCGCCTTCCTCCACGTGGTACGCCGCGTCGTCGCAGAGCCGGACCAGCGCGCGTTCCAGCCCCTCTCCCCCCTCGACCGCGGGAAAGACGCAGGGCAGGGTTCGCGACGGAAAGTCGCGCAGCGCGCGCAGGTCCGCCAGCTGGGTGTTCGTCAGCAGCGGGCTCGGGAGCTCGATGAGGCGCGCGTGGTCGGGGCTCTCCTCCAGGAAACTCCCGCGGGGACCCAGGAGCGTCACGAGCGACATGACCAGCCGCTCGCGCAGCGGGTCGATCGGCGGATTCGTGACCTGCGCGAATCGCTGCTTGACATAGTTGTACAGGAGGCGCGGGCGCGGCGAGAGCACCCCGAGCGGGGTATCATCGCCCATGGACCACACCGGCTCGAGGGCGTCCTTCCACATCGGCTCCAGGATCCGGTGGGCCTCCTCCTGCGTGTACCCAAACGCGATGAGCGCCCGCATGAGGTCTTCGCCGTCCCAGGACGCGTCCGGGCGCCCGCCTGGGGACGCCGCGCTCCCCGCCGCCGCTGGGGCTCCGGCCGCCGCCGGCGGCGGTCCGCCTCCCCGCGCCGCCGCCTCGAGGGGAACCCGCCCCGCGGAGACCCAGGCGGCGTAGGGCCGGCGCCACGCCCGCTCGGCCTTGATGGCTTTGTCCGTCAGGATGCGGCCGGCCGCCGTGTCCACGGCGATCATCCGTCCCGGCCCCAGCCGTCCCTTTTCGACCACGCGCTCGGGGTCGACGTCGATGACACCCACCTCGCTGGCCACGATCACCAGCCCGTCGTCGGTGATCGTGTAGCGCGCGGGCCGCAGCCCGTTGCGGTCGAGGGCCGCCGCGGCGACCCGGCCGTCGGTGAAGGCGAGGGCGGCGGGCCCGTCCCACGGCTCGGTGAGGCCGGCGTGAAACTGATAGAAGGCCCGCAGGGGCTCCGGCATGTCGGCGTCGCTCTCCCACGCCTCGGGGACGAGCATCATCATCGCCTGGAGCAGGTCCCGGCCGGACTGCACCACCAGGTCCAGGACGTTGTCGAGCATCGCGCTGTCGCTCCCGCCCGGCCGGATCACCGGCAGCAGGTCCCGCATCCGCTCCCGCCAGACCCCGGAGCGCAGCGCGCCCTCGCGGGCGCGCATCCAGTTCACGTTCCCCCACAGCGTGTTGATCTCGCCGTTGTGGGCGAGCAGGCGGAACGGCTGCGCCAGCGGCCAGCTGGGAAACGTGTTCGTGCTGTAGCGCTGGTGGAACACCGCCAGCGCCGTCTCGAACAGCGGGTCGTGCAGATCCGCGTAGAAACGCGGGAGTTGTGGGGCGATGAACAGGCCCTTGTACACCACCGTGTGGTGGGAGAGCGACGAAATGTAGGCGTCCCCGATGCGCTCCGCCTCCCACCGCCGCTCGATCACATTGCGCGCCAGGTACAGCGCTCGCTCGAACTCCGCCGCCCGCATGCGCTCCGGCCGGCCGATGAGGACCTGTTCGATCTCCGGGCGGGTTCGGCCCGCCTCTGCGCCCAGGGCCGAGGCGGCCACCGGCACCTGCCGCCAGCCGAAGAGCACCACCCCTTCCCTGATGACGGCCTCCTCGATGATGGCCCGAGCCCGCGCCTGCCCGCCCGCGGCCTGGGGCAGGAAGATCATGCCGACGCCGAGATCGCTGTGCCGGTGGACGCGGACCCCGAGACGCTGCAGGTCCACGGCGAGCAGCCGGTGCGGGATCTGCGTGAGGACCCCGGCGCCGTCGCCGGTTTTGCCGTCGGCCGACACCGCGCCGCGGTGGGTCAGGTTGGCGGCCGCCTCGAGAGCCAGTTCGAGGATCGCGTGGCTGCGCCCGGCGGTCGAGGCCACGAAGCCGACCCCGCAGCTGTCGTGCTCAAATCGTGGGTGATAGAGACCGGAGCTTCTGATGGGCGACCCTCCTCGTTCTCCGGCGCGGTGCGCGGCGGGCCGCGCCGCCTCCTGCCCCCCGCCTTGCGCCCCGACTGCCTATGCAAAAAGCCCGAGGGAGCGATCCTCTGAGTGAGAGGAACCTCTCCCTCGGGCTTTTATCCCGAAGGTGTGGCGCCGCGTGGGCTGCCCGTGCCGCTCGGTCCTGACCGGCCGCTCGTGGAGGCCGCGGAACCCTAGGCACGCTCCCTCTCGCGCCTGACGGCGGAATCGGGACTCAGCGATGCCGCTGATCCGCGTTCTACACGACCGCCGCCGGCCGAAAGTATGGACCCGGACTCCATCTGCCGATCCGGATATTAGGAAATTACTATCAAAAGACGAACAGGTTGTCAAGAAAACCGGTAATTGTTCGGATTCTCCGCCGCCCAAATCATCCCCGCTCGCATTCGAGCATAATATCGGCCGGTCGTTTGGTGCAATTCGGAAAATCCCGGACCGCGGGTAGGGGACGCTCGCCTCATCCCCGGGCGCCGCGCCGGAAGGCCACCTCGCCGGAGACCAGCGTGAGGGCCACGTCTCCCTCTCGATCCAGCACGACGAGATCGGCATCGCAGCCCGCGGCGATCCGGCCCTTGCGGCTGAGGCCGAGCAGGCGCGCCGGCACGAGGGTCGCGCACTGGACCGCCTCCCGCAGCCCCACCGACGCCGCGCGCGCGAAGTTGTGGACGCCCCGGATCATCGCCAGCACGCTGCCCGCCAGGGTGCCGTCGGCCAGACGCGCCACCCCGTCCCGGACGTCGACGCTCTGAGCCCCGAGCGTAAAGCTCCCCCGCCCCATCCCGGCGGCCGAGATCGCGTCGGTCACCAGGGCCACGCGAATCGGTCCCGCCACGCGCGCGATGAGTTGAATCGCGGCGGGGTGGAGGTGGACGAAGTCGGCGATGACCCCGAGCGTCAGCGTGGGGGTCAGCAGCGCGGCCCCCGCCGCGCCGGGCTCGCGGTGGTGGAACCCCCGCATCGCATTGAACACGTGCGTGACCATGCGGGCCCCCCAGGCCGCGGCGGCCGCCACCTCGTCGGCCGTGGCATCGGTGTGCCCGATCGAGACGATGACATGCTCGGCGGCCAGCCGGCGGACGACGGCCTCGGCGCCTTCGAGTTCGGGAGCGAGCGTGACCATCCGCAAGAGCCCGCCGGCGCGGCGGTGGGTCTCCTCGATCTCAGAAACCGACGGGTGACGGAGGTCCTGGGCGCGGTGGGCGCCGCGGCGCAGCGGATTCAGGTACGGCCCCTCCAGATGGACGCCCAGGATCTGGGGCAACGGCCGGCGCCGCGCCGCCGCGGCGCCGGCGCAGGCCGCGGCCCGGCGCATCTCCTCGAGCGGGGCGCTGACGATGGTCGGCAGGTACGCGGTCACGCCGGTGGCGGCAAGATACCGGCCCAGGATCTCGTAGCCCTCGGGGCCGCACCGAAGACAGTCCACGCCGGCGCCCCCATTGACCTGCAGGTCGATCAGGCCGGGAATCAGCGTGCCGTCTGGAAAGGCCGCGGCCGGACCGGGGGCGTCCGGCGCCGGGGTCCCGGCCGCGACCCGGACGATCCGGCCCTCCTCGACCACGACGTATCCGGGGCTGAGATCGCGATCGGGGGCGAGCACGGTGCCGGCGGACACGATCATGGAGGCGTTGCTTTCGGCCCACGCGTTCCACCTCCTGCGTTCGACGACCGCCGCGCGGCGCGATCCCATCGCGGATGTGGAAGGCCCGCGGCGGCGGTCCGGAGAATACGTGCCTGTGACGATCCGGCCGTTGGTCGAGGCCGACGTGGACGCCTGCGCCGCCATCATGCTCGCAACCCCGCTGCTGGCGCGCTATGGGGTCACGACGGCGGCGGCCGCGCGGGGCGCGCTCGCCGACGTGTTCGCAGGCCCGTGCCGGGGCCTGGTCGCGGAGGAGGCCGGCCGCATCATCGGGTTCGCCGTCTACAGCGTCCGGGGAACGTTCGCGCACAGCGGGTACGTGCGCACCATCGCGGTCGCGCCGGACGCGCAGCACCGGGGTGCCGGCCGCCGGCTGATGGACGCCGTGGAAGCGGCCATCTTCGATCACGGACCGAACGTGTTTCTGCTCACCTCGGCCTGGAACGCGGAGGCGCAGCGATTCTACGAGCGCCGCGGGTACCGGCGGATCGGCGAGATCCCCGACTACGTGCGCAGCGGCATCACGGAGGTCCTGTACCGCAAAACGCTCGGCCCGATCCAGGGAACGGGCGCATAGGGGGTGCTCGATGCCATCGAGGCGGTGTCTGGCTCTTGGACTGGCGCTGGCGCTCGCGGCCGGACCGGCCGCGGGTTCCTTCGCGCCGAGGACGCAGGCGGCCGGCGCCAGGGCGACGCTGACGCTCGGCGTCGATCAAGAGATCGTCGGCCTGGATCCCAACAAGGTCACCGCCTTCTCCTCGTTCCGGCGGGTCGACCTCCTGTACAACAAGCTGGTCACCTACGACGCCGACCTGCGCGTGGTCGGGGACCTGGCGGAGTCCTGGGACACCCCCGACGCCCGGACCTACGTCTTCCACCTCCGCAGGGGCGTGCTGTTCCATGACGGCGAGGAGATGACCGCCGACGACGTCGTCTTCACGATCGAGCGGATCCTCGACCCCAAGACCGCCTCGCCCGGCCGGTCCTACCTGGATCCCGTGGACACCGTCACGGCGGCGGATCGCTACACGGTCCGCCTCCACCTCAAATACCCGCTGGCCTCGATCTTTTCCGGGCTGGCGTCCGGGAACGCCGCGATCGTCGAGAAGGCCGCGGTCCTCCGCGCCGGCGACCTCCAGAAGACCGAGGCCGGCACCGGACCGTTCACGCTGGCCGAATGGGTGCCCGACAACTTCATGCGCCTGACCAGGAACCCCCGCTACTTCAAGCGGGGGCTGCCGAAAGTGGACGAGGTGGTGTTCCGCATCATCCCCGAACAGGCCTCGCTGCTGGCCGGCGTCCGGACGCGGAGCGTCGATCTGGCCACGATCTCGGACGGCAGCGTCGTCAAACAGGCGCAGGGCGACCGCGGGCTCGTCGTCGCGCAGATGCCCGGCCTCAACCTCCGCATCTTCTCGTTCAACACGACCCGCGCGCCGTTCACGGACGCGCGGGTGCGGGACGCGATCGCCTACGCCATCGACCGCGACGCGGTCGTCAAGGCCGCGGAGTTCGGGCTCGGCGTGGTCAGCGGCCCGGTGCCGGCGCCGGCGAAGCTCTGGGCGCTCCCGGTGGGCGCGTTTCCCGAGTATCATCCGAACCCGGCGAAGGCCCGGCAGCTGCTCCAGGACGCGGGCGCCGCCGGGGCCGCGTTCAAGATCGTCGCGTCGCCGACCTACGAGGGCGGGCTGGCGGTGGCCGAGGTGATCCAGAACCAGCTGCGCGGCGTGGGGCTCGCCCCCACCATCGAGAACATCGAGTGGGGGACCTACATCAACCGCTGGGTCAAGCGCGACTTCGACACGATGATCGAGCTCCGCGGCGGCGATCCCGACCCGGACCGGTTCCTGTACCGGACGTTCTACAGCACCGGCGCGGTGAACAACTTCCTCTTCAAGGACGCCGCGGTGGACAGGCTGCTCGACCGCGGCCGCGTGCACGTGGCGGCCGCCGAGCGCAGGCCGATCTACGACGACCTCCAGCGCGCCCTCGTCGAGAAGGCGCCGGCGGTCTTCCTGTACGCCCCCTACGAGTCGGCGGTCCTGCAGCCGTACGTCAAGGGGTTTCGCCTGATCCCGACCGGGGCGCTCACCTACCTGGAACAGACCTCGATCGAGCGATGACCGACCGCCGGGCCGGGCGCGCTCCCGGCCCGGCCGGGCCGCGTGGCCGCGTTCATCCTCGCCCGGCTCCTCACCCTCCTGCCAGTCCTCTGTGGGGTGTCGGTTGTCGTCTTCCTGCTCATCCACCTGATTCCGGGGAACGCCCTCCAGATGTTCCTCGGCACCCAGGTGGACATGACCCCGGCGCAGATGGATGAGCTCCGGCGCCTCTTTGGCCTGACCAAGCCGCTCCCGCTCCAGTACGCCGACTGGCTCGGCCGCATCGTCCGGGGAGACTTCGGCGTCTCGCTGCGCACCGGCCGTCCGGTGCTGCCCGACATCCTCGCCCGGCTGCCGGTGAGCGTGGAGTTGACCCTGCTGGCGCTCGTCTTCGCCCTCGCCCTGGCGCTCCCGATCGGGATCGCGTCCGCGATCCGGCGGGGGACCGCCGAAGACGCGGCCATCCGGGTGGGGGGACTGATCGGCCTCAGCATCCCCAACTTCTGGCTGGCGACGATGCTGCTGCTCTTCCTCCCCGGGCGCGTCCTCCCGATCGCCTCGATCGGCGTCTACGTCCGCTTCTTCGCCGACCCCGTCGGCAACCTGACGGTATTGGCCCTCCCGGCGTTCTCGCTCGGGGTCGTCCTGACCGCGGTGCTCATGCGGTTCGTCCGCTCCTCGCTGCTCGAGGTCCTCGGGCAGGACTACGTCCGGACGGCGCGGGCGAAAGGGCTGCGGGAACGCCTGGTGATCGACCGGCACGCGCTGCGCAACGCGCTGATCCCGGTGATCACCGTGGTCGGCTTTCAGGCCGGGTATCTCCTCGGCGGCACGGTCGTGATCGAGGAGGTGTTTGCGCTGCCGGGCATGGGCCGGCTGGCGCTCAACGCGATCGCCCAGCGGGACTATCCGGTGGTGCAGGGCGTGGTCCTCGTCATCGCCATGCTGTTCGTGCTGACCAATATCGCGGTGGACGTGCTGTACGCGTACGTGGATCCGCGGGTGCGGTACCGATGAGCGGCCCCCCGGCGGCGCGCCGGCCGCGGCCGGCGGCGCCGCCGCGCCCGCGCCCCACCTTCGCCGTTCGGCTCCTGCGGACGCCTGTCGCGGTGGCGGGGGCCGTGATCGTGGGAACCTATCTCCTGGCCGCCGGGGCGGCTCCCGTGCTGGCGCCCGGCGATCCGCTCGCCATGGCCCCCCAGGCCCTCCTGGCCCCGCCGGGCGGACCGCATCCGTTCGGCACCGACCAGTTCGGGAGAGATGTCGCGAGCCGGCTGCTCTACGGAGCGCGCGTGTCGCTGTCCGTGTCGTTCGCGTCGGTCCTGGTGGCCCTGGTGACGGGAGGCGCGGCCGGCGTCGCCGCGGGGTACTTCGGCGGGACGCTCGACGGGGTGCTGATGCGCGCGATGGACGTGATCTTCGCCTTTCCCGCGGTGCTGCTGGCGATCGCCATCATGGCGGCCGCCGGCACGGCGGTGTGGACGATCATCGCGGCGATCGGTATCGTCTACACGCCCCAGTTTGCCCGGGTCAGCCGGGCCGGCGCGCTGGCCGTCCGCGGCCTGGAGTACATCGATGCGGCCGCCGCGCTGGGAGCCGGGACCGGGCGAATTCTCTGGAACCACATCCTGCCGAACATCGCGGCGCCCTTGATCGTGCAGACATCGCTCAGCCTGTCGCTGGCGATCCTCACCGAATCCGCGCTGAGCTTCCTCGGCCTCGGCACGCAGCCCCCCACGCCGTCCTGGGGGAACATGCTCGCCGAATCCCGCCGGTTCATGGCCCTTGCCTCGTGGACCGCCGTCTTCCCGGGGGCGGCGATCGCCCTGATCGTGCTCGGCTTCAATCTCATCGGCGACGGCCTCCGCGACCTCCTGGATCCGCGCCTGCGGGTGTGAGACCGGCGGGCCGAGAACCGGTATGAGATCCGGACGACCTGGGCATCCAACGTAGGTGACGAGGTGCGGCATGCGCGACTCTGAGCTCCTGACCGAAGCCATCAACGAGCGCACGCGAGACCTGGACCTCCGCGCTCCGCTCGACCAGGCCCGGGTGATGAACGAGGAAGACCGGCGCGTCCCCGCCGCGGTGGAAGCCGTGCTCCCGCAGATCGCGGACGCCGTGGTCCGCATCGCCGCAGCGCTGCGCCGCGGGGGCCGGCTGATCTACGTCGGCGCCGGGACCAGCGGCCGGCTCGCCGTGCTGGACGCGGCGGAGTGCCCGCCCACGTTCGGCACCCCGCCGGACCTCGTGCAGGCGGTGCTGGCGGGAGAGGCGCAGGCGGTAACCGAGGCTGTGGAGGGCGCCGAGGACGACGAGGCCGCGGGCGAGCGGGCGATGGACGCGCGGGGCGCCGGGCCGGACGACGTGGTCGTCGGGATCGCGGCGAGCGGACGGACGCCGTTCGTCGTCGCCGCCGTCCGCCGCGCGCGGGCGCGCGGGGCGGCCACGATCGCCGTGGCCTGCACGCCGGCCTCGCCGCTCGAGGCCGCGTGCCATCTGAGCATCGTGCCCCTGGTGGGCCCCGAAGTCATCGCCGGAAGCACGCGGCTCAAAGCCGGGACCGCCCAGAAGCTGGTGCTGAACATGCTGAGCACGCTGACGATGGTCCAGCTCGGCAAGGTCTACGGGAACCTGATGGTGGACCTGACCGCGACGAACGCCAAGCTCCGCCGGCGGGCGGTCCGGATCGTGGCGGCCGCGGCCGAGGTCGCCGAACCCAAGGCCGTCGAGGCCCTCGCCCGCGCCGGCGGGCGTGCGCCGGTCGCGATCATCATGCTCCGCGCCCGTCTCGACCCGGAGGCGGCGGCGGAGCGGCTGGCGCGCGCCGGGGGAAGCGTCCGCCGGGCGCTGGCCGGGCCGTGACCGCGGGACCCGTGACGGCGCCCCCGGCGACGCCCCGCCCATGACCGCCGACCCGTTCGCCCGCATTCGGGCCAAGCCCACCAAGACGATCATCGGACTCATCTCCGGCACCTCCGCGGACGGCATCACCGCGGCTGCCGTCGAGATTACCGACCGGCCGGGGGACCGGCCCGGCATCAGCCTCCGCGGCTGGGCCACCACGCCGTATCCCGACGGCGTGCGGAACCGGTTGGTCGACCTGTTCACCGAGCCGGCCACGATGCAGGACGCGGCCTCCCTCAACTATCTCCTCGGGGACTTGTTCGCCTCCGCCGCCGAGGCGGCGGCCCGGGCGGCCGGGTACGGGATGGAGTCGGTCGACCTCATCGCCTCGCACGGCCAGACGGTCGCCCACGTCGCCGTCGGCGACCCCGCCGATCCGCTGAGCCGCGCCGCCACGCTCCAGCTGGCGGAGGCGGCGGTGATCGCCGAGCGCACCGGCCGGCCGGTCATCGCGGACTTCCGCGCCGCCGACATGGCGGCCGGAGGGGTCGGCGCGCCGTTCGTGCCCTACGCCGACCTGCTCCTGCTCGGCGGACCCACCGGCCGGATCGCGCTCAACCTCGGCGGGATCTCCAATTTGACGGTGCTGCCGGCCGGGGCGCGGCGCGAGGACGTGTATGCCTTCGACTGCGGCCCGGGCAACATGATCATCGACGGGCTCGCCCGCCACGTGTTCGGGGAGCCCTTCGATCGCGACGGCGCGCATGCGGCCCGCGGGCGCGTGCACCGCGAGATGCTGGCGTCGCTGATGAGCCACCCCTTCGTGGCCGCCGCCCCGCCGAAAGCGGCCGGGCACGAGCAGTTCGGCCGCCCCTTCCTCCGCGATCTGCTGACCCGATGGGGCACGGTCCCACCCGACGACCTGCTGGCCACCGCGACCGCCTTTACAGCCCAGGCGGTCGGGCTGAATATCTCCCGGCACGTGCTGCCCCGCCATCCCGTCGAGGAGATCGTCGCCTCGGGCGGAGGCGTCCACAACCCGACCCTGCTGCGGGACCTCGCCGCCGCGGTGGCGCCCTTGCGCGTGCGTCGAATCGACGAGTTCGGCGTCCCCTCGGACGCGAAAGAAGCGCTGGCCTTCGCGCTCCTCGGCCACGCGTCCCTGATGGGCCTCCCCGGGAACCTCCCCCGGGTCACCGGGGCGCGCCACGCCGCGGTGCTGGGAAAGTTCACGTGGCCGCCGGGCGCGGCGGGCGGCCGCCCCTCGTGAGAGCGCGCGGAGACGCGGAGGAGATGCGCGGGGCGGTCGGGGACCCGCGCCGCGTTCCTCCCGCGCTGGCGCCGGTCCGCGCGCTGCTCGAGGAGGGCATCGGCCGCGCCTATCCGGGCGCGGTGCTGGCCGTCCTCCACCGCGGGGAGAGGATCATCCGGTGGGCGGTCGGGGACCGGTCGCTGACCCCGACCCGGCAGCCCGCGGCGCCGGAGACGATCTACGACCTGGCGTCCCTGACCAAAGTCGTCGTCACCGTCCCGCTGATCCTCCAGGCCGCGGCCGAAGGCCGGCTTGCGCTCGACGATGCCGTCGCCGCGCATCTCCCCGAGTGCGGCCCCTCCGCCGTCACGCTGCGTCACCTGCTGTCCCATACCGCCGGCCTGCCGGCCTGGATCCCGTTCTACCTGGAGGCGGCGGGATACGACGCCGTGGTCGCGCGCGCGGCGGCGCGGGTGTCCGGCGCCGTCCCCGGGGGGCCGGCCGTCTACAGCGACCTGGGGTTCATCCTGCTCGGCGAGGTCGTGCGCCGGACCTTGGGCGCGCCGTTGGACGTCCTCGCCCGAGGGCGCATCTTCGGTCCCCTCGGCATGATCGACACAGGCTACCTGCCCGATCGCGCGCTCCTCGAGCGCATCGCGCCGACCGAGGACGGCACCGCCATCGAGCAGGGGATGGCCGGCGAGGCCGGCCGGAGACACACGTGGCGGCGGCGCCTCATCTGGGGCGAAGTGCACGACAGCAACGCCTACGCCATGGGCGGGGTTTCCGGTCACGCCGGCGTGTTCGGCACCGCGGACGACCTCATCGCCTATTGCCGCCTGTGGCTCGACGGCGGAGGGGGCCCCAACGGCCGCCTCCTCGATGCCGCCCTCGTCCGCGAAGCGACGGCGGATCAGACGCAGGGAGCCGGCCGCGGCCTCGGATGGGCGCTCACGGGCCCGCAGGGGTGGTGGGGAGCGTCGCTCTCGCCCCGGGCGTTCGGGCACACCGGCTTCACCGGCACCTCGATCGTGATCGATTCGCAAGACGATCTGGCCATCGTCCTCCTCACCAACGCCATCCATCCGGGACGGGACCGCACCGAGATCCTCGCCCTCCGTCCCAGGATCGCCGCCGCGGTGGCCGCCGCCCTGCTCTGATCGGTGCGCCACAGGGACCCGAGCACCATCCGGGAGCGGGAGGATCGGCCGCGGCGGTCCGAGAAGCCTGCTCGCCCATGGAATATTTTCTCGGCGTCGACGGCGGCGCCACGAGCACAGCCCTGGCGCTGTGCGACCGCGAAGGGCGCGTCCTCGGCATCGGCCACGGCGGTCCCAGCAACCACATCCTGGCGCCTGGGGGAGAAGAGCGCGCGCGCAGCGCCGTCCTCACCGCGCTGAACGGGGCCCTGGCCGGCGCGGGGCTCGAGTCGCCCGCGTTCGAGGCGGCGCATTTCGGCATGACCGGCATCAGCCGGGACAGCGAGCCCGCTCGGGCGTTTGCCGCCGTCGTCGCGCCGCTGCTCACGGCGCGCATCGTGCGGATCGAAAGCGATGCGTCGGTCGCGCTGGCGGGCGCCCTCGCCTGCCGGCCCGGGGTGGTGGTGATCGCCGGCACGGGGTCCGTGTCCTTGGGCCGGGATCCTCTGGGCCGGGAGGCGAGGGCCGGCGGATGGGGATACCTCTTCGGAGACGAGGGGAGCGGGTTTGCCTTGGGCCTGGGCGGCGTGCGCGCCGCCCTGCACGCGCATGACGGCACGGGACCGTCCACCGTGCTCGAGACCGAGATCCCGCGCCGGTTCGGCCGGAGCCTGGGGGAGATCCCGCTGCTCTTCTATGAGGGCCGCGTTCAGCGGCCGGAGATCGCGGCCCTCGCGTCCGCCGTCACGGCCGCCGCGGCCGCGGCCGATCCGGTCGCGGTCTCCCTCGTCAACACGGGGGCCGAAGGACTCGCCGCGATCGCCGCCGCGGTCGTCCGCAGGCTCACCTGGCCTGATGGAACGGCGGCGGTGGCCCCGGTCGGCGGCGTCTTCAGGGCGGGTTCGGTGATCCTCGCCCCGCTCAAAGCCGCCATCGCGGCGCGCGCCCCCGGCGCGGTGCTGGTCCCGCCGAGGTTCGAGCCGGCGGTCGGAGCGCTGCTGCTGGCGATGCAGGCGGCGGGGGTGGCGCACTCCCCCGAGCGGCTGGCGCTGCTCGCGGCGACCTGGGAGCTGCGCAGCAGAACGTGACGCATCCGATCCTCCCCCGGCTGCGCGGCCGCCTCATTGTCTCCTGCCAGGCGCTCCCCGGCAGCCCGCTTCGGGATCCCACGATCATCGCCGCCCTGGCGCAGTGCGCGGAGCGGGGCGGGGCCGGCGGGGTGCGCGTCGATGGGCCCGACGACATCGCCGCGGTCCGCCGCGTTGTGGCCATTCCCGTCATCGGCCTCTACAAGATGCGGGAGTCGTCGCCCGTGTACATCACCCCCACCTTCGACGCCGCGCGCGCCGTCGCCGCGGCCGGCGCCGATATCGTGGCGGTCCAGGCAACCCGGGAGCGCGCCGTGACTCCGCACCCCCTTCCCCAACTGATTGCCCGCATCCACGAGACCTGCCGTGTCGCGGTGATGGCGGACGTCTCCACCCTGGACGAGGGAGTGGCGGCCGAGGCGGCGGGCGCCGATCTGGTCGCCACCACAATGGCCGGGTACACGCCCCACAGCCGCCAACTGCCGGGACCCGACCTGGAACTCATCCGGGAACTGGCCGGCCGCGTCTCCGTCCCGGTGGTGGCCGAGGGCCGGATCGGGACGCCTGAGCAGGCGGCCGCCGCGCTCCGGGCCGGCGCCTGGGCCGTCGTCGTGGGCCGGGCGATCACGATGCCGGACGCGATCACCGAGGGATTCGTCCGCGGGATGGCGGGCGCCGGCGAGGCTGGAACCGTTTAGGCTGTGCGCCGCGGGGAGATCGGCGCATCACCGCGCCATGAAGCGGGCCCGACCGCGGCCGGTTATTTGTGCCGAATGCTGATCAGCTCAGTCCTTCCCAAGCCAACGGCAGGGGTTTCCAAGACCACTCCGGCGTCAGGACAGTAATACTTGTATTCGGCCGGGTAGGGGTGGCGCGCATCCCAATCTTTGGTCTTGACGCAGTTGGTGTAAGTGCCGGCCGGCACGGTGACGGTCTCGGTGGTACCGAGCACTTGCGCCATATCCTCCGCGACGCCTTTGGAGTATTCCTGTCTCCACGACTCATCGACCTGAGGATGCTTTTTCATGATGATCCCCGGCAATGCGCCGTTCTTTCCCGCTTCCCAGGTGCCCGCCTTGCTGACAGCCTTCCCATGCTTATACACCGTTGTATCCTCGCCGAAGTACCACACGTCCCCGTTTTTGTCCTGCGCGTACCAGTCGTAGGTATCCTCGATCAGCTCGTTGTTTTTATTGACCTCTCGATCCCGGACCTGAGTGGTCTTCACGCCCATGATCGTCTTCGTTTCGCCCGTCACGACCATCGTCTCGGTCGCCCCGCTCCCCGCTCCTCGCGACACAAAGGTGGTCCCTGGGGCGAGGGGGAAATACCTGTTGTCCACGCGCCCAACAAAGTCGGCGGGCCTGATGACAGGAGCGTAGGCTTCTTGCGCCTGCGTCGCAGCCGGCCTGATCCGGCTGAGCGCGAGCCCGCCGATGCCGACGGCAACGACTGCGACGAGACTGATGATCAACCTTTTCGGTTCAGAGTTCATGGCTTCGTCCCCCTATGGGCCCGGGTGCGCTGAGACGCCGCCCCTGGCGTTTTGCCTCAGCATCAAAATACGCGGCGCCCATCCGGGCCGGAATCCGGTGAACACCGACCGCCAAATGGGCAGCAAGAGTCACAAATGGGCAGCGAAAGTCGAACATGAAAGATCTCTCATGTTCTCCGCCGGCGCCTCAGCGGCGGTGGCCCGTGCCACGGCCGCCGTCGCAGGGTAGCTCGGCGGGCTACCGCTCGAGAAACAGCGGGTTCGTCCAGGCCTGCTCACCGGAAGGCGTGATGATCTCGATCCGGACGAACTTCTCGCGCCCGCGCAGCGAGTAGGTGGCGCGCTCGAGCGGCGGCCCCTCGGCGACCACCCGCTGACCCCACCGGCGGTCGCAGATGAATCGGACCTCGGCGGCCCCGGGCGGCGGAATCCGCACGGCCACCGTCGCGCCGTCGAAGGCGACGTTCTCCAGCACCGCCCCGGTCGACGCGTAGAACGCCCCCGTGCCCAGGGCTTCCGCGACGGCCTGGGGCGTCAGGCTCTCGAGCCGCAGCATCGTCCAGGCGCGGCCGTAATCCCGGAGGCGCCAGTGCGCGTCGTCGTTCGCCGCCCCGAGCAGGAGTTTCCCGCGGCTCAGGCAGTCGTCCCAGTGGACGCCGCTGTAGCCTTTGCCGATGTCGACCTCCGTATTGGCGTTGAACACCTCGATGCCGGCGACGCCGTGGAGCGGAAGGAGATCCTCGACCACCAGCCCGCTCCAATAGGGGTGGGCCACAAACACGGTCGCGGCGGCCTTCCGGAGCGCCTCGATCACGGCCTGGACGTCCAGGCCGTGGCGCGCCGCGACGTCGCGGGGGAGATCGATCATCTGGCGCAGGCCGATCCCCAGGATGTGGTACGGCTCGCCGAGCCGGGTTCGCCCGACATCGACCTCCGTGCCCGGGATGACCAGCGGGCGATCGCGGCGGGGATCGGGAACCCGCGTCATCTGGTTGTGATCGGTGATGGCGACGACATCGTATCCCTGTTCCGCGTACCACGCGATCACGGACTCCACCGGGCGGTCGCCGTCGGAGTTCGTGGAATGGCAGTGAAACACCCCGCGGTACCACCGTCCTGGACGGGCGAACGGGTTGAGCAGCTGCGGCACGAATCCCCCTCCTCTGGGCTGTGGGTCCTGCTACGCTGTGGGCGGGGCCGCCGCCCAGCCGCGCGCGCGCGCCACCGCGCGCCGCCAGCCGGCGTAGCCCGCCTCGCGGCGGTCGGCCGACCAGGCCGGCTCGAACGTGCGCTCCACCTGCCACTGCTCCCGAAGGCGCTCCAGCGACTCCCACACTCCGGCGGACAGCCCGGCGGCATACGCGGCGCCGAGCGCGGTGGTTTCGCTCACCGTCGGACGGATCACCGGGACGCCCAGAATGTCGGCCTGGAGCTGCATCAGCAGTGCGTTGCGCGACGCGCCGCCGTCCACCCGGAGGGCCGCGAGGTGGATGCCCGCGTCCCGCTCCATCGCCTCCAGCACCTCCCGGGTCTGGTAGCAGATCGCTTCGAGCGTGGCGCGGACGAGATGCGCGCGCGTCACGTAGCGGGTCAGGCCGACGATCACCCCCCGGGCGTCCATATCCCAGTGGGGCGCGAAGAGGCCGGAGAACGCGGGGACGAAGTAGATCCCCCCGGCGTCTTCCACCGAGGCGGCCACGGACTCGGTGTCGTCCGCGGCGGCGATCAGGCCCAGGTTGTCCCGCAGCCACTGCACGGCCGCGCCCGCGACGGCGATCGACCCTTCGAGGGCGAACGCCGTCTGCCGGGGAAGCGCGTACGCGACCGTCGTCAAGAGGCCGCTCCGGCTCGGCACCGGCCGGTCGCCGGTGTGCTCGAGCAGGAAGCAGCCGGTGCCGTAGGTGTTCTTCGCATCGCCGGGCCGGCAGCAGGTCTGCCCGACGAGCGCGGCCTGTTGATCGCCCAGGTCCGCGCAGACGGGCACGGCGGCGCCGAACGGGCCGTCCGGGACCGTCGCCCCGTACCGGTCGCTGCTCAGGCGGATCTCGGGGACGGCGGCGCGCGGGATCCGGAAGATGCCGAGCAGCTCGTCGTCCCAGGTCCGGGTGTGCAGGTTCATGAGCAGCGTGCGCGACGCGTTCGTCGCATCGGTCACGTGCACGCCGCCCGCGGGCCCTCCGGTCAGCCACCAGATCACCCACGAATCCATCGTGCCGAAGCAGACGTCGCCCCGCTCCGCGTGCGCCCGGACCCCGGGGACGTGATCGAGGATCCACGCCGCCTTGAGCGCCGAAAAGTAGGTGGCGACCGGCAGGCCGGTGCGCGCGCGCACGGACGGCTCCAGCCCGCGATCGATCAGCGCCCGGCAGGCGTCGCGCGTCCGGGTATCCTGCCAGACGATCGCCCGATAGAGCGGGCGGCCGGTCCGGCGGTCCCAGAGGACGCTGGTCTCGCGCTGGTTGGTCACCCCCACGGCCGCGAGCCGGCCGGCCGCGCCGTCCGCCAGACCCGCCTGCCCCAGCGCGCCGCGGATCACGTCGACGGTCTTCTGCCAGATCTCCTCCGGATCGTGCTCGACCCACCCCGGCTGGGGAGTGAGTTGGGCGTGCTCTTCGTAGGCGCTCGCCCGCTGCCGGCCGGCCGCATCGAACAGGATGCACCGGGTCCCCGTCGTTCCCTGGTCGATCGCGGCAACGAGAGGCCCGGATCCCTCGGGCGAGCGGTGCGATCGGGCCGTGCTCACGGCGCAGTCCTTTCCACGCCGACGGCGCCCCATCCCTGCGCGCGGATCTTCCAAACCGCGCGCGGCGAGATCGTCCTCTACCCGGCCTCAGGGACGGGCGCCCGGGAAGCCTCCCCGGTCAACACCGTCGGCCCCGGCGACCGCGCGCCCGCCTTCACCATCGGACACGTCAGCCATCTCCACGCGGAGTGCGCGCGGCGCCACAGTCGAGGCGATTTCTGGGCGCGCGGCTCGTTAGGACGCGCGCCGGCCCCGCCGCCACAGCAGCGCCGGCGGCAGCCCGGCGCCGAGCAGCAGCAGGCTCGAGGGTTCGGGGACCGGCACCGGCGGATCAAACTGCAGGTCATCGACCTGGCAAAACGAGCAGCGCACCCCGAGGGCCGCGATCTCGCTGACACTGTCGGCGAAGCCCGAATAGTTCTCGTGGAACGTAAACCCGTCAAACGTAAAATCGGGCCCCTGGGCATTCGTCGCGATCACATTCATGTTCACATCGTACGCATCGATGAAATTGCTCGACGGCGGCGGGACGGACGAGTCCGCGATTCCGATCCCGATCCTGTCGGTGGGGCGCGCCAGCAGGAAGATCGCGTTCATGGCCCAGCCGTCATGGACCCCCGTCCCCACGGCGTTCAAGAAGCTCTGGCTTCCCGGAACCACAAGAAGCGGGAACGATGGATCAGCATTTGTCATCGAGACGACTCCCTGCGCCGCATACTGGAGCGGCGGCAGCGGGCTGTTCGTGGCCAGATCATCGAAGTTGATGATCGTTCCGAATCTCGGAACCGGGCAGCTCGTGTTGTCCAGGGAGCCGATGCAGGGCATCCCCGAAAAGAAGACAGGAGCGCCGGTCGCAGGCGCCGGGGGCGCCGTCCAGAGGAAGCCCAGGACACCCAGCATCGAAATCCACGCCGGGCAACGCTTCTGCATCAGCCTCATCCTCCTCGAAGTGTGGACCCACCTCCGATTATCGTGCGCGGCGGCGATCGCGGAATGCAATCCTTCCAAGGGAGGGTCCTGCGCGATCAGCCGACGACGGACGGATCGAGTGAATACCCAACGCCTACAGGTCTCGATGGGCAACGGATCGAGTGAATATCCGACGCCTACAGGTTCTCGATGGGCACCGGATCGACCGGATCCGCCAGGGGGAAGCGAAAGACCCGTGAGTAAAAGTAGAGTTCCGCGTCCAGCGTCCGCTTGATGTTCTCCGCTTTGCGAAATCCGTGCTGCTCCCCCTCAAAGGCGATGTAGGCGACGGGGAGCCCCTTCTGACGCAGGGCGGCGACCATCAGTTCGGCCTGATTCGGCGGCACGATCTTGTCGTCCAGCCCCTGGAAGAGCAGCATCGGGCAGCGGATGCGGTCGACGTAATGGATCGGCGACCGCTCCCGGTAGCGGTCGCGCATCTGCGGGTAGGGACCGACCAGCCTGTCCAGGTAGCGGGATTCGAACTTGTGGGTGTCCCGCACGAAGACCTCCAGATCGCCGATGCCGAAGTGGCTCGCGCCGGCCGCGAAGGCGGACCGGAACGTGACCGCGCAGAGCGTGGTATAGCCTCCCGCGCTGCCCCCCCGGATCACCAGCCGGGCCCCGTCCACGAGCCCGCGGCGCACCAGGTCGCGCGCGCCGTTGACGCAGTCGTCCACGTCCACGACCCCCCACCGGCCGTTGAGCCGCTCGCGGTACCGCCGGCCGTAGCCCGTGCTCCCGCCGTAGTTCACGTCGAGGAGGGCGAAGCCCCGGCTGGTCCAGTACTGGAACCCCGGGCTGAACGTGGCGGACGCGGCCCCGGTCGGCCCGCCGTGGCTGACCACGAGCAGCGGAGGCTTCTCGCCCGCGGGAGCGGCGAAGTCGCGGTTGCGCGGCGGATAGAAGAAGCCGTGCGCGGTGTGCCCGTCCTCGGTCGGGAACTCGACGGCCTGGGGGACCGAGAGGTATCCCGGATCGATCGCGACCTGGCTGGAGCGGCGGAGCACGTCCCGGCCGCGCCCGCGGAGATCGACCCGGACGATCGCCGGAGCCTCGGTCGGCGAGCCGGCGACCATGACCACGAATCCCGGGCCGGCCTGCGGGCTCGACACCTCCGAGTAGGGCGGCTCGTGGATCTCCAGGCGCCGCGTCTCCTCGTCGAGCACGCCGAGGCGGCGCAGCCCGCCCGCCTTGGGGACGCAGACGATGCGGCCGGCCGATTCGAAGGCGTACGTCGCCGTCCGGAACATCCATTGGGGGGCGCCGAACTCCGCCTCCTGCTCGGCCAGCGGCTCGATGCGCCCGCCCCGCCACCGGTAGAGGTTCCACCACCCCGTCCGGTCCGAGACAAAATGCAGCACGTTGTCCGGCGACCACGCCGGCTGGAAGATGGACTCGTCCTCGCCGCCCGCGACCCGCCGCGCCTCGCCGAGCGTCCCGCCGTCCCGAACGGGGGCGACCCACAACTCGGTCCCGTCCCAGGGCATGTTGGGGTGGCGCCAGGTCAGCCACGCCAGGGAGGCGCCGTCTGGGCTGAGGCGGGGGTCGGAGTAGAAATCGTTGCCGGAGACCAGCACCCGGCCCTCGCCGGGATGCGCCGGATCGACGCCCACCAGGGTGTTGACCGCCTCGCGCGTGGCATCCGTGTGATCCTCGCGCACCCAGATCATGAGCCCGCGGCGCCGGTCCATCACGCCGTCGGCGTACCGCCACGCGCCTTGGGGCGTGAGCGCTTGAGGGGACGCGCCGGGGGCCTGCCGGTACAGCCGCTGGTCGGCGAAGTTCGAAAAGTAGACCGTGCCGCCGTCGACGAGGAAGGCGCCCCCGCCGTACTCGTGGACGCGGGTGCGGACGTTGAACCCGGGAGGGGTGACGTCCGCGGCGCGGCCGTCCGGCGTGCGGCGGACGACGACGTTCCGGCCTCCCTCGGTCGGCCGCATCTCCACCCAGTAGATGTCCCGGCCGTCGAGGGCGATCTCACCCAGTCCGATCGTGCCGGCGACGATCAGATCGGACGTCACGGGCGACTTCCAGGAGCCGTAGGGCGCGATGCGGGAGCCGGGCAATGGTCGGTCTCTAGGGGGTCGTGGAGGGATGGCCGTCCCGGTACAGCCACCGGTACATCGCCGCCGACTGCAGGACGGCCTTGACGTAGCCCCGGGTCTCCGCGTACGGAATCTCTTCGACAAACGCGTCGGGATCGAAGCCTCCTCGACGGGCCTGCCAGCTCCTGACGATATCGGGCCCGGCGTTGTAGGCGGCGAGGGCCAGGTCCACCCGGTTGTACCGCTGCAGGAGCTCCTGGAGCACGACGGTCCCCAGCATGATGTTCGTCTGCGGGTCGGTGAGCCCGCTCGTTGCGGGCGACGGCAGCCCCGCGTGCCGCGCCGCGCTCCTTGCGGTCACCGGCACCAGCTGCATCAGGCCGTAGGCGCTGGCGCCGGAGACGGCCTTGGGCTCGAACCGGCTCTCTTCGCGGATCAGCCCGGCGATCAGGTACGGGTCGACCCCGGTGCGCGTGGAGGCGCCGGTAATGGCCTCCCAAAACGCCTGCGGGTACAGCGCCTGCCACAGGATGAGCGGCAGCCCGCGCCCCGCGCCGCCGAGGCCGTCGCGGACCTGCTCGGCCGTCGCGATCCCCTGCCTGACGTCCCCCTGCTGCGCGTACCGCTGGCTGAGCAGGGCGCCGAGATCGTCCCGGTACTTGGGGGGCGCCGACTCGGCGGCGGCCTTCAACTGGCTGGTGGCGTCGTCGACCTGCGCGAGCGCTTCGAGCTCGACGTAGCCATCGTACGCGGGGACTTCGCCCGCGGGCGGCTCTCCGAACGGGATCACCGCGGCCCTCAGAGGCATGTTGATGCGGGCCGCCCCGCGCTGCCCGTAATACGAATCGGGATACTGTGTCGCGACGCGGCGGTACTCTTCCGCCGCGAGACTCGACCGCCCCTGGGCCTCGGCCGCGCGGGCCGCCCAATAGAGCGCCGCGGGCGTCGACTGTCCGTTCGGCGACTGCGCCATGCGCAGCCAGGCCGCTCGGGCGGGGCCCCACTCCTGGGAGCGGAACTGGACCCAGCCGACCGCGAACAGCGCCCGCTGGCCCCAGAGCGTCGCGGGGAACCGCTCGCCCGCCTCCTGGAACAGCCCCATCGCCGGTCCGAGGGCGCCGCGGTCCTGGCGGACTTCCGCGATCGCGTACAGCGCGCGGGGCGCCTGCGGCGATTGGGGGTAGTCGCGGACCAGCTGTCTCGCCAGCGTCAGCGCATCGCCTTCACGATACCGGCGCAGGGCGATCCGCTCGAGATCGTACAGCGCGTCGTCCGCGCGTGAGCCGCGCAGCTGGATTTCGCGCTGGAAGTATCCCGCGGCTTCGTCCAGGCGCCCGCCCTGATAGGCGATGGTGCCGAGCTGCATCAGCACATCGTCGATGATCCGCTGGCCCTCCGGCATCGAGAGGATGCGCTCGAGCTCTTCGCGCGCCGCCGTGACATACCCGCCGCCGAGGTCGGCCTGCGCCCGCTGGTAGAACACTTCGGGCGGGGTCGTATCCGGCGGCAGCAGGTGGGCCGACCCGAGCGCCTGGAGGCGCGCATAGGCGGCCTTCCAGAACGGGCTGCCCTCGTACCCCCACCGGATTCGCCGGTACGCCTCGGCCGCTTCCGTCCACCGGTGGAGCTGGGCCAGCGCCTCTCCCATGTCGAACCATGCCTGCGCCACCTGGGTCTGGGCCCTCTGGGCGCTCGGGCTGCCCGGCCCCCACCATTGGACGACCTTATTCCAATGCCCCCCCTGGTTCCCCTGGATCATCTCGCCGGACTCCACCAGGTACTGACGGAAGGCCGCCGGCGTATCGGGGGAATGGATCCCCCACAGGCTCTCGGCTTTCCAGAAGAGGGCCGCCGCGCGGAGCGACGTCGTCGGATAGCGGATCAGCAGCTCCTGGAAGCCGTCGCCGGCCCGCGCGTAATCCCCGGCGTGAAACGCCGCCACGGCGCGGTAATAGATCGCATGATCCGCGAGGACGGGCAGCTTCGCCGCCGCCTGTTCGAACGCGGTCATCGCCCACGTGAATTTTTCCTGTTGAAGATCGATCACCCCGAGCAGGTATGCCGCGCGGCCGCCCATCGGGCCGGGGTCGCGGGTGAGCGAGTCCAGCAGCGCTCGGGCCTGAGGCAGGCGTCCCTGGCTGTAGGCGTCGACCGCCTTGGCGAGGTCGTCCTCCGGCGTGGAGGACGCGGGCGCAGGCGGCCACGCCAGCGCCAGCGTGAGCACGACGACGACGGGGGCGAGCGGTCGGGTCATCTGTGGGACGTCCTCACACTTCCTGTAATTGCCATGATTGCGATCTCGCTAGACGCGCGGCAGGTCCAGAGTATTCGCCGGACGCCGCGGGGGCCCCTGCGGCCCCCGACCGAGGTTACTTGTGCGCGCTCTGCGGGTAGATGGCCCGGGGGCTGTTGAAGTAGACCACGCCGTGCGGCGCGCGATTCGGATCGGTCTCGGCGACATAGAACGAGGTCCAGGTGATCGGATAGTTGAGCCCAGGCGGCAGTTGGGCGGTGACGGACCGCCAGCCCTGCCAGGTCACCCGGCGCGCAAACGTGACGGCTCCCGGCGGACCGCTGGATTGCTCATAGGTCCCCCGCAGCCACACGCCGCTGCCGTCCCCGTACACCCAGAGCGTGATCGCCGCGGGGCTGCCGGCGATGCCCAGGCGCGTGAGCAGGTAGGCCGCCCGGACCGAGGAGCCGTCGAGGCGGAACGCCAGCTGCGCGGACGGACGGTGCTGATGGCTCGGCGTCGTGACCTGCGCGACCGAGCCTGTCACGGTCTCCGGATCCCCCCGGAACGACCAGTCGCCCCGGTCGAACTGCACCACGGGGCGGGCGGTGTTCCCGATGGCCACGCGGACCTGATCGGCCGCTCCGCCGATGCGCGCGTCGATCGTGCCGAGCCCGATCTGCTCCCCGGCGACAAACTCTCCCGGCCCCGAGAAGGTCCCGAGCCACGGAGGGTTCACCACCCATGTCCCCGCGGCGGCGGGCAGCACCACCTGGTTCCCCGTGGCGTCTTCCCCGGCGAAGGAAAAGTTCCACCCGGCGCCCGGAACGAGGTTGACCGCATCCGGGCTCACCACGAGCCGCTGAATACGGTTGACGACGAAAATCCGGGCGGTCCCCGTCGCCGCGCCGCTCTGCACGTTGAGCACACCCTCTCCCGGGGCCGCCCCCGCGGTCACCGTCCCGCCGGACACCGTGACGGCCGGCGTGGACGAGGAGACCTGGAGGGGCTCGGGCGGCGGGACCGGATTGCCGTACGCATCGATGCCGATCGTCCGCAGCGTCTCCGCCGCCCCGGCAAAGAGCCGCAGGGGCTGGTTCGCGTTCACCAGGAGCTTCACGGCCGGCCCCGGCACGGAGGTGCTGTGGATCAGGAGCGCGTTCGCCACCGGCCGCTCCCGTCCGTCGGAGGGCGAGTTCACCACGGCCGGGGCGGGCAGCCCGGGCAGCCGGGCGACCACGGTGGCCGATCCTCCGCTGTCGAACGCCATGGCCTGATAGGCGCCGAGCCACTGCATGTACGCGGCGAGCTCGGGCCGGGTGAGCCCGATGCTCAGGTTGGGCTGGCGGCCGTCGACCTCCACGATCGTCAGCGTGCGGGCGTCCCGCGAGATGCCAGCCGCGATCACCGGATGCCGCGCGTCCCGCTCCCTCGGCGCGGGCGGGTCGGGATCTTCAACGATCCGACCGTTCTTGACCAGCACCGGTCCGCCGCCGATCGCGGCGACGAGATCCCGCCAGTCGGGATCTGTCGTGAAGTTCACCTTGACGATCACCCCGGCCAGGAATTTGCTGGCGAGCCAGTCCGCTCCGCTCCCGCGGCCGACGAGGAGGATCTCGTCCTGGGGGATGGGCGCGTAAAACGCCTGCTGGGGCCAGACCTGCTTCACAAAGTAGCGTCCCGAGTCGTTGACGGACGGGGCGGAGAGCGGCGTGACCGAGTCCGGCTTGACGAGGACCTGGGTGGTGTCGCCGGCCGGCGTCAGCTCCACGACGGTTTGGCGCTTCCCCGGGTCGGGAGGCGGAGCGCCGTACCCGCGGACGTCGGAGATCGCGGCGATCCCGTCCTGAGGCAGGCTGCTGTTGAAACCGTCGAGCGGACGCGTCTCCCCCGTCTCGGTGAGCGTGACCGTTCCGGCCCAGCGGTATCGGGCGATGCGGGCCGTGCCGTCTTTCGTGATCGCCAGGGCCACGAACCGCCACGGGCTGCGGAGCAGCTGGCCGTCCCGCACGAGGATGTTCAGCGGCATCCCGGATTCGTGGATATCGAAGTAGTCGCCGTTGATCCCCGCGATCGCGCCGCTGCGCAGCACCATGGACGACACCGGCTCGTCCGGGCTCATCAGCTGGTCGTGGGCGAGCCCGACCTCGAGGCGCACCGTGGGATTGCTGAGATCGATGCGGAGGTGGTGGATGTCCAGCGGCCCGTCCGAGGTAATGACGCCGAAGTGGCTGTAGAATATCCCCGAGGCCACGGGGACCGTGAACCCCGACGACGACAGCACCTGCGGCCAGTGAATCGGCGCGGACTGCGCCAGGCCGCGCCCGACCGGCAGGAGCAGGGGCACGAGCGCCAACCAAATGAGGAGGCGGCGGCTTCTGTTTGGGGTCATCGCGACCGTCCGATGCTGTGATGTCTGCGTCACGTGATGGCTCGACCTGATAGTTCGCCGCGGCGCGGCCGCGTCCTGCTGCATTGGGCGCTGCACAGGAGACCGGCCGCCGGCCGACGAAGCGCCGAGCGGTGCGGGCCGATCACGACCGTTGGTCCTACCTTGGCTCCACTCCACGCTTACCTTTGCACCACTCCTCGCTTCGATCGGCTTTCGATTGGCCTCCCGTTGCGTGGACGCGCTGGCTCCTCGCCGCGGGGATCGTCCTCCTGCTCGCGGGGATGCCGCTGCCCCTCACCGATGGGGTCACCGCCCTCTACGGCAAGGTCGCCAAGAACATCCTGGCGTCCGGGAACTGGCTGACCCTCCACCACGCCACCATGCAGGTGGTGGACAAACCTCCCCTGACCTTCTGGCTGATGAGCCTCTCGATGGCCGCGTTCGGGACGGCGGAGTGGGGTCTGCGGGCCTGGCACACCGCCCTGGCCGCCGGCGCGCTCGGGGCCACCTACGCGCTGGCGCGTCTCGCGCTGCCTCCGCAGCAGGCCGCCCTCTCGGCGCTCATCCTCCTCACGTCGACGCAGTTCTTCTATCAAAGCCTCGTCCCCGAGCAGCACATCCCGCTCGCGCTCTTCCTCACCCTGGCGGTCTACTGGTACCTGCGGTGGGAGGAGGCGGGCGGTCTCCGCGCGGCCGCCCTGGCCGGGCTCGCGGTGGCGCTGGCGGTGCTGTCGATCGGCCTCGCCGGCCTGATCATGCCCGTCCTGATCGTGGGCGCCCGCCTGCTGATCGACCGGCCTCCGCTGCCCCGGCGCGCCGTCCCCGAGGCCGCGCTGGGGGCGCTGGTGTTGCTGCTGGTGGCCGCCCCCTGGTTCGTCATCGGCGCCGCGCGCCAGGGAGCGCCGTTCCTGAACACGTTCTTCCTCGGCGGCACGCTCGGGGTGGGTCGATTTTTTCGCCAGGTGCAGGCGGCGCCGACCGTTGTGCCCTGGTGGGCGGGGCTGGGGGCGTACGCGCTGCTGGTCCCGCTGGGATTCTTGCCGTGGACGGGTTGGCTCTGGCCCGCGCTCCGAGAAGGGTGGAACGCGAGGCGCACCCGGGAGCGGGTCCCGTGGGTCTGCACCCTCTGGGTGCTCGCCGTGCTGGGGTTCCTCTCGATCTCGCCCGGAGACAAAGCGAGCCGCTACATCCTCCCCGTCCTTCCGCCGCTGGCGGTCCTCGCCGGTCGCGTGGTGGGGAGAGCCGATCTGGCGAGACCGGCCGCCGTGGTGTCCCTGACGCTCGCGCTGCCGCTGTTGGGCCTGGTCATCGTCGTGCCGTTCTGGAAGTTTCCAGCGGAGTCCACGCGGTACTCGCTGCTTTTTTGGACGTTCATCCCGACCCTCGCCGCCGGACTGGCCGCCTATGCCGTCGCGGCGTTTCGCGGGCGTTCGCGGACGGGGATCGTCCTGCTGGCCGCGATGACGCTGGTGTCGTACGGTCTGGCCATGACGGCGCTCGCCCGCATCTGGGACCAGATCTCGCCCTGGCGGCCGCTGGCGAGAACGATCAACCGGGTCCAGGCGGCAGGCGCGCAGCCGGCCGGCGGGCGGGCCCGCGTGCTGATCCAGGGCGGCTTCAACGAACTGGCCGACTACTATATAACGGGGCCGGTGGAGTTCGTGAGCCGCGACGGTATCATCGACGCATGGCGCCAGGGGCCTGTCCTCGCGGTCGTCTCCCGAGGGGACCTGCCGGCGCTGCCCGGCGTCCCTGCGCCCGCGATGGTCATGACCGCTCCCGGCGGCCTGGTCCTCGTCAGCAACTTTCCACCTCCCACAAACGGCGCGCACGGAGATCGCGCCCCCGGCGGCTCGTAAGGAAGCACGCCGCCCACGCCGGCGCGTCCGGAACGCGCGAAGGCGCGCGGGCGCGGGATCCGCGGGGCGCCGCGCGTGGACGGCCGCTTCCCTGGACGCCGGCTTACGTGGACGGCGCTTACTTGGGCTTCGGCGGAGACTTCGGCGGCCGCTTGGGGGCCTGCTGCGGCTTGGGAGCGGGCGCCGGCGGCGGTGTGAGACCGAGGAAGGTCTTGATCGGACCCGGCAGACCGTCGAAGGCGGTGGCGGTCAGGCGGTACCGGAGGGCCAGCGCGGGGTCCGCGGCGAGCCATCCCCCCTTCGGCTCCCGGTACATCCGCACCAGGAACTTCGCGTCGGCGGCGCCGTCGGTCTGGATCTCGAAGGCCGGAGCGCCCGCGGGAGCGGCGGAGAGCGGTTCGACGCGGTCGGCGTCCAGCAGGTTGATCGCCGAGAACATGCCGGAGATGTCGCCGTCCGACAACCCCCCGCCCGTGAATCCGGGCCCCTGCCGGCGCACCTCCAGCGCCTGCCGGCCGCGCCGCCAGACGACGCTCGTCAGATCCTGGGCGTTGTACGGGAGCACGCGCCGGCTGACGAGCGAGAGCGTCTCGGGCGCCAGCTTGCCCTCGACCGAGGCGTCCAGTTCCAGGACCGTCGGGGTCCCCGGCACCGTCGCGTAGGTGATCTTTCCCCGCCGGCTCAGGAGAATGCGCAGCGGCTCCGGCCGATCCCGCAGCGTCAGATCGACGGTGACCGCGGGATGGTCGAGACCGTAGGGCGCCAGCGCGCCCGCGCCGTCGTGAAACACCTTGGCCTCCGACGTGGTGAGCGGGAAGAACAGGTCCGTGATCTTGAAATCGTCCGCCGGCCACGCGTGCGGCCCTTCGATCTGCCACCGGTCCGGCCCGAGCCGGTTCACGGCGAGCGTGCCGGCCGGCGAGACGATCCGGACCTTCTGCACGTCCGCGTTCGCAAAATCGGCCACCGTCTTCTGGCGCAGGTCGGTCGCAGACTTGGCGAGGGCGTCCTTGGTCGAGCTGTCGATCTGATAGAGTTTCCCCCCCGGCTGCACCCGCGCGTAGGACGTGCTCCCCACGGCTGAGGGTTTGCCGATGTCGAGGGTGACGGTCTGCCCCCGGGAGGTGCCCAATGTGATCTGCGCGGCCGGCTTGTCCAACCCGTACTCCCCGAGATTCCCCCCGGATCCGAGGGTCCGCTGCGGCACGATCCCCGTGATCGTGTCGAGCAGGCTGCTCACGGCAAAGGACGCCGCGGGGACGCGCACCGGGCGCGTCACGTCCCAGTGCGTCGCATCGCGGCGGGACAACCCGACCTCGCCCTTGGAGGACACCAGAGCGATCGTGGAGATGTCCGCGCTCGAGAGCTGGAGCAGGCGCTTGGCCTGCTCCGCGCGCTGCGCCTGCGGACGGTCGACGAGGTAGATGTAGCCGACGAGGAGCGCGAGGACGACCGCCAGGCTGATCGTGGTGCGCGGACTCACAAACTCCTCCTCCGCGCGTAGACCAGGCCGCCCAGCGCCAGCAGGAGGAGCGGCACGAAGACGACGCTCTCGAAGAAAATATACCGCACCTGGTTGCCGCCGAGGATGAACGCGTCAAAGGGGGAGGTCCGCGGCGAGATGCTCACGAGGTTGCCGGACTGCGTGAGCCACGCCACCGCGCTCATGAAGAGGTCCCGGTTGCCCACCAACCCGATGGAGGCATTGCGGATGAACCCGCTGTTGCCGAACACCACCGCCGCGCCCTTGGGCGCCTCCGGTTTGGCGGCCTGAGCCGGCTTGGCGCCCGGGGCCGCCGACGCCGTCCCGGGCGTCTTGGGGGCGGGCTCCGCCTTGGGGGCCGGCGGGGTGGAAGCCGCGCCCGGGGCGGGGACCACCTCGACGGCCAGGATCGCCGGCCCTTTGACGTCGGTCCCGGCCTCGAACTTGAGATTCTCTGATTCCAGATTCACCTTGACGTAGCTCGCCTCCGACGCCCTGACCACCGGCGTGATCGTCACCCCGCTCGGCTTGGGCTGCGGGACCAGGGGCGTGCTCAGCGGGAACGCGGTGGCCAGGGTGAAGTTCTGCGTGATGTCGTTGAACGGGTACTGGGTCACGACGGGGATCCTGGGGTCGACCAGCCGGGAGATGGGATCGACCACGACGCCGCCCGGCGCGCCGACGCGCAGGGCCGACTCGAGCCACGCCCGGAACCCGGCGGGGGTCTGAGGATCCACCAGGATCAGCAGCTTGCCCCCCGATTGGTAGTATTGCGCGAGGGCGTCGCGCCCCTGCGGGAGCAGGTCGCGGGTGGGGGACGGCACCACCACCGCGGCGGCGTCCTCCGGCACCCGGCCGGTCTGGACGAGCAGGAGCGGCCTCACGTCGAACCCCTTGCCCACCAGCGCCTGCTTCACCGTCCCCATGCCGTTGCGGGTGAAGTCGTCGAGCGGGATTTCCCCTTCGCCCTGGAGCACGTACACGGTCTTCTTCGCGGTCTCCAGCAGGTGCAGCAGGCCGTTCGTGAGCTGCTCCTCGCTCTCGGAGTCCACGGTGTACGAGGCTTTCCCGCGGGTGAGGACGATCTGGCCGTACGAGGTGATCTTGAGCTTCTGCGCCTCCGCGGGGTCGCGGTCGGGGTCGACGATCCGGAACTGAAAGTTCTTCGAGTAGTACTGGTAGGTGGCGAGCACGCGCCGGTAGCGCTGCACCTGCGAGGTTTCGGCGCTGAAGCTCGGAAACGCCACGACCTCGATCGGGCCGGGCAGGGACCGCAGCACCTTGATCGTCTGCGGCGAGAGCGAGTGCTCCCGGGTCGCCGTCAGATCCCAGCGCACATGGTGTTCGGTCCCCAGGTAATAGAGCGCCACGAGCAGGGCGGCGACGAGCGCCGCCGAGACGATCGCGTTGGTGGTCAGGAGGGTGTTGCGCCGCTGCATCGGCCTACCTCCACTTCCGGGACTCGAGCGCCACGATCCCGAGGAAGAGGAAGAACCCCGCCAGGCTCAGGAAGTACACGGCATCCGTGGTGTCGACGATGCCGCTCGCCAGGTTCGAAAAGTGGGCGGAGATGGAGAGGGCGGAGAGGATCTGCTGCCCGCCGGGCCCGGACGCCTGCTGGGCGAAGCCCACCACGTAGAACAGCAGCAGCAGGGCGAACCCGATCGCGGCGGACACGATCTGGTTCTCGTTGAGGGTGGAGGCGAACAGCCCGATGGCCAGGAAGGCCCCGCCGAGCAGCACCAGGCCGATGTAGGTGGAGCCCAGGAGGCCCCAATCCAGCCGGCCGATCAGCGCCAGGCTGAGCGGCATGAACGCGCTGATCAGCAGCAGGGCGCCGAAGAGGAGGAGGACGCCGAGGTATTTCCCGAGGAGAATGGCGGCGTTGGTCACCGGCGAGGTGACCAGCAGCTCCATCGTCCGCGCCCGGTCCTCTTCGGACACCAGCCGCATGGTGAGGACCGGGACCAGCAGCATCAGCACAAAGGTCATGTCCTGGTAGAGCGGGGTGAAGATGATCCGCGTCGGGTTGAACTCCGGCGGCGGCGTGCCCTGGAGCTGCAGGACCTGGAGCGTGTACCCCCCCACCAGCGCGTAGAAGAGGAACCCGTTGACCACAAAGAACATCGCCAGGGCCACGTAGGCGATGGGCGAGCTGAACAGCTGCCGGAGCTCCTTGCGCGTGATGACCAGGGTCCCGCTCATGCGCGCGGCGCCTCCGCCGCCTCTTCGTGGGTCACCAGTCTCAGGAAGACGTCCTCGAGGCTCATCGCCAACGGGCGCAGCTCGAGCAGCCCGGCCCCCGCCTCGACGACGGTCCGGGCGATCTCCTCGCGGAGATCCGCCCCGAGCCCCGCCTCCACGATGACCTCCCCCGTCCCCTCTCCGGGCGTCACGTGCACCGCCCCCCGCAGCGCCGCGAGCCGGCCGGTCAGGCGGCCGTCGGGCCGGGCGACCCGGACCAGGGTCTTCTCCGACCGCCTGAGGCGCGCCGCCAGCTGCTCGTAGGTGTCCACCGCCACGACGCGGCCCTCGTTGATGATGATCACGCGGTCGCAGACGGCGGTGGCCTCCGGCAGGATGTGCGTGCTGAGGATGATCGTGTGGCTGCCCCGCAGGCCCTTGATGACGTTCCGGATCTCGACGATCTGGCGGGGATCCATCGCCGAGGTCGGCTCATCCAGGATCAGCACCGGAGGATCGTGCACGATCGCCTGCGCGAGCCCGACCCGCTGGCGGTAGCCGCGGGACAGGTTGCGGATCAGCCGGTCCGCCACGTCCGTGATCCCGCACAGCGTCATCGCCCGGTCGATCGCATCCCCGATCTTCCGGCGGTCGACGCCTTTGAGGCGCGCGACAAACCCCAGGTACTCGCGGGCGGTGAGATCGTCGTACAGGGGAAGGGTCTCGGGGAGATAGCCGAGCCGCCGCTTGGCCTCCAGCGGCTGGTCCACCACGTCGAAATCGGCGACCGACGCCCGGCCCGAGGTGGGGGCGAGGAACCCGGTCAGGATCCGCATCGTGGTGGTTTTGCCGGCGCCGTTGGGCCCCAGGAACCCGAGGATCTCGCCGGGACGCGCCTTGAACGAGACCTCTCGGATCGCCAAGCGATCGCCGTACCTGCGGGACAACGCGTCGGCCAGAATCACGGTCCGCTCCACCCCTCCGAAACGAACAGCCTCTATCCTAATGTGGAGCACTCGGAGTTGGCAAGAGGGAGGAGCCGCCCGCCCTGCTGCGAACTCTTTGTCATGCGGTTTCTGCTCCGCTTCGGCGGCTCCCCCGTCGCGGCCCTCGCGGCCGCCGCCCTCGCGGTCGCTCCCTCGCCCGCGGTGGCGGCGCGGCACGCCCCGCCGCATCTTGCGCTCTGGATGGAGCCGGGGGCCAATCTGCCCACGCTCAGCACCGTCGAAGGGGTCCAGCAGACCCTCGACCACGCCAGGGAGGCGGGCGTCGACGTCGTGATCCCGGAGGCCAAGAACGCCTGGGGGTACGTGACGTATCCCAGCGCGTTCGCCCCCGCGATCGGCACATCGCCGCTCCCCCACGCCGCGGCGCCGACGTACCCTCCGCCGGCGCAGTGGTACCCCTCCGGATACGACATGCTGGGGACGATCGTGGAAGAAGCCCACGCGCGGGGCATGCGCGTCGATGTCGCCGTCAACAGCTTCTCCGAAGGATTCTCGCCCACCCGCGCCGGGCCCGGATTTGACCATCCGGAGTGGCAGACCACCGCGTATCTCGGCACGCGGCCGGTGATCGCGCCCGACGGCTCATCATACGCGCTGGCCGGCGTGGATGTTCCCCGGGACGACAACGCGCTCGTGCTCTACACGCCCGACTCCGGCCCGGCCACTCCGACGTCACGGTGGGGCGTCGAGGCGGCGGTCCAATGGGGGCAGGTCACCGAGGTGCGCGACCGCGCCGCCGGGGACTCCGACCCCGGTCCCACCCCGATCCCGCCCGGAGGGTATGTGCTGTCCGGCCACGGGGAGGCGGCCCGCTGGCTCGCGCGCGCCCTTCCCGTGGGGGCGGTCGTCGCGATCGGACCGGCGGAGTCCCGCATGGTCCCTTCGTCCGCGCACAGCATCTTCGCCTTCGTCAACCCCGCCGATCCCGCCGTCGACGGGTACGAACTCGCCGTCATCTACGAGATCCTCACCCGGTACGATGTCGATGGGATCGTGCTCGACCGGACGCGCTACCAGGACGCGAGCGAGGATTTCTCGCCGCTGAGCCGTCTTCGCTTCGAAGCGTTCATCGGGCACGCGGTGGCCCGCTGGCCGGAGGACATCTACGCGTACGCGGCGAGCGGGTACTGGGTGAAGCGGGTGCCCGGCCCGCTCTACCGGTCCTGGCTCGGCTTCCGCGCGCATACGATCATGGCGTACGTTCGGGCGGCGGCGCAGCTGGTCCACACGCTCCGGCCCAAGGTGGCGGTGGCCGCCTACGTTGGAGCCTGGTATCCCGTCTACTACGAAGAGGGCGTCAACTGGGCCAGCCCCGAGGTCCGGCCGCCGTATCCCTGGATCGGGCCGGAGTGGGTTCGGGCCGGCCTCGCGCCGCTCCTCGACTACCTGATGGTCGGCCTGTACTACCCGCCGCTGACCGTTCGGGAGGCGCGGGCCCAGCACAACGACCCGGAGATCAGCATCCAGGGCGGGGCGCAGCTCGCCGATGCCCTGGTCGACGGCGCGACGCCCGTCGTCGGCGCCCTCCTCGTCCCGTTGTACGCCGGCGAGCCGGACCGGCTTGCCAAAGCCGTGCGGATGTCGCAGACCTTGACCCGGGGCGCCATGCTCTTCGACCTCATCTACCTCGGCGAAGAGGATCTGTGGCGCGCGATCCCCGGGTCATGAACGCCCGGCGCCCCGCGGGCGCCGCGGGGACCACCCGTGGGGATCGAGGATGAACGATGGATGAACGATGAAAGAGGAAGGGCCCCCCGAATCCGGGGAGCCCTTCCCGTCTTCCGCATGCTGTCGAGAGTCTTCTTGAGCGCTTCCTGAGGACCTGCGAGCAGAGAAAGCGCTGAACTGCCCTCCAGCCGCACCGTCGTCATCCAGCTGAGCCGCAGCGTGGGCGACGGCCGGAGTGCGCGAGCGCGCTACCCGGTCATCACCTCGCTCCGCGGATACTGGTGGCAGGTCGTACGGTACGGCATGGAGCGTCTACTATGATCCATCCGCATCACCTCCTCGTTCGACTAGCACAATCATCGCGCCCGGGGCCGCCGGCGTCAAGAGCAGGTGGCGCGGCGGCACGCGGGGCAACCCCTTCACTTTCTCTTGGAGTGCGCCCGCAGCCACGCCGCGATGTTGTCGCGGGTGGACCCGCCGCGGGCGACGTTCGTGATGAACTCGACGGATTCGTGCGCCGGGGCGAGGGTGAGCCGGTACCCGGCGCCTTCGAGGAAGAGCCGGGCCGTTTCCAGCGCCGTCCGCTTGTTCCCGTCGTGAAAGACCTGGTCTCGGGTCAACCGGTCGAGGTAGAACGCCGCCATGTCCCAGATGGACGGCTGCGGCCGCAGCGCGATCCGCGTCTGCACAAAGTTCACCAGCGTTTCCAGGCTCGGCGGATACACCACGTTCTGCTCGCCCGCGAGGTAGAGGCCGCCGGTGGCCCGGATCATCCGCTGGTTCACCGTCTTCAATTGCTCGACCGTCAGGTATTTCACCGTTTCGCCAAAGCCTCCCAGACTGTTCGATAATCCCTGAGGCTTCGTTCGAGGCTGCCGGTGAACATCCGTTCGTCCATGGGTTCGGGAGCCTTGAGCGGGCGTTTCCCACGGTGGGCCCCCATCGATCGGGATCCCACGACTCTCACCCTGGCTGCAGGCCGATTTCGGGCGACAATTCGCCGCCTGACGCCGGATTTGAGCCCGGCACGGCGCGATCTGGGCCTGCGCGACGACCCAGACGGCCGCGCATGCGCTCTTGCCAACCTACGCGACATCCGTCTACCCCCTCATTTTAATCTAGCATGGCCATAAGGTCCGCGCAATCCCCCGATTTGACTTAAATTTTGACTCGGGAGGCGTTGAGGACTGCCCCGAGCGATCAATAGGGTTAAACGAAAAAACATGCTCCGAGGTTTTGCGGGGACGAATCACAGTCCAAGAATGAGGCAATCCTGTCTAAATTGGCGTTCGGAAGAGATTTACAGAGGTAATTACGAAATTTACGGTAATATCGTCCGAATAGGCCGAAAAATGGTCCATTTCAGCATAAACAACAAGGACACCGGGGAAGGTCTTCCCGGTGTCCTCGGGATCGCTCAGGTGTGATGTGGCGGTTTTTGAAGGTTAGCCTACGACGCGGACGTTCTGAGCCTGTGGACCCTTCTGCCCCTGGGTGATCTCAAACTCGACGACCTGACCTTCCTCGAGGTTGCGAAAACCCTCCCCCGCAATCCCGGTGTAGTGCACGAAGACGTCCTTCCCTTCCTCCGGAGTTATGAACCCGTACCCTTTCTCCCGGTTGAACCACTTCACGGTACCCTTTGGCATACGCTCTTCCTTCCTCCCCCAGGGGCCGGTTGCCCTGATTCAGTACCCATCTATACAACGGGATCTCCGCGAATCCTGCCTCCTTCCCCGCCCCCGATGCGGAGCCGGTCAGCCATCGAGCGCAGGCGCAGGCGCCTCCGCGCCGGCAATGGCGGGGAGCGGCACCGGCCGCACGGGGGCGCGGACACTCGGCAGCGGCAGCCGGCCCATGGGGACATCCAGCGTCCCGCTCAGCCACCGCATGACCGCGGTCCCGCACCGGCGCCACTGGCAGGCGCCCATCCCGCATCGCGTCCGCCGCTTGAGCTCGTCGGCGCTTCGCGCGCCGTCATCGACGGCGGCCTGAAGGATCCCGACGCTCACCCCCTCGCACGGGCAGAAGATGGTCTCGGGCGGCCCCTCCCAGCGTTCCACGACATCATCGGGCATCGCGCCGATCACCATCGCCTCCCGCGCCACCGCGACAAACGGCGCCGACGCCGCGCGCAGCTGCCGCCGGGCCTCGTCCTGCCTCACGCCGGCCTCCGGGAGGAGGCCGAGCGCGCCGAGGGCGGATCGCGCCGCCAGCCGGCCCGACTCCGCCGCCGCCCGCGGCGTGTCCACGCCACCGGCGTCGCCCGCGATGTACAGCCCCGCGGTCGGGCCGTGCAGCGCCAGCGTGCGGTCGTAGCGCGGCACGAACCCACCGAGACTCGGCTGGTAGATGCACGGAGCGCCCGCCAGCCTGGCGAGGTCCACGAGCGGCGCCCTCGGCGATTCCACGCAGAGCATGCGGCACTCGTGCTCGGTCCCGTCCGCCAGTAGGACGCGCTCGACGCTCCCGTCGTTTCCGCGCGCGGAGGCGACGGTGCCGGGGATCACGGGAACCTTCTCGGGGAGATTCTTGGGGCGCTGCGCGCTGATCAGCAGGACGCCCGTCCCCCGCTCCGCCAGACGGGCGGCCAGCGTTCCCGCGTCCGGTCCCCCGGCGACGACCGCGGGCCCGCTCGCCTGACCGATCCCCCCGGCGCGGACCAGTTCCCATCCCGCTTCCACGGTCATGACGCCGCCCAGCGTCCAGCCGGGGAACGGCACGAGGCGCTCGAGCGCGCCCGTCGCCAGAATGACGGCATCGGCGGTCGCGAGGCGGGTCCGGCCGCCGTGCAGCGCCGCGAGTGTGCGGCCAAAGAGGCCCCACACGAGGCTGCCGCGCCACACCTCGGCCGCGCGCAGATCGCGCATCAATCCTTCGGCGAGCCCGCGGGCGCCCGGGACGATCACCGCGCGCCCGCCCAGCGCCGGCCGCTCATCCACGAGCAGCACGCGGGCGCCGGCGGCGTGGGCCTCCCCGGCGGCGGCGAGCCCGGCCGGCCCTCCGCCCACGACCGCGATCTGCACGGTCACGCCGGTCACACGGAGGGCGCCCGCCGCAGCGCGGCGACGACCACCTCAGGAACGATCGGCAGTTCCTCGACGCGGGCGCCGCTTGCGTCCATGATCGCGTTGGCGATGGCGGCGGCCACCGGCACCACCGGCGGCTCGCCGACGCCCTTCGCGCCGTATGGGCCCCGCTCCGACGGCACCTCCACCAGATTGATGCGGATCGGCGGCACGTCCGTGGCGCGGGGGAGGGCGTAATCGAGGAAGGTCCCGGTCGCCACCGACCCCTGCTCGTCGTAGAGCATCCGCTCGAGCAGCGCCCAGCCGACCCCCTGAGCCACCCCGCCGTGGATCTGTCCCCGCACCGCCGCGGGATTGATCGCCCGTCCGACATCCTGCGCCACCGCGTAGTCCACGACCCGCACCCGGCCGGAATCGGCGTCCAGGTGGATCCGGGCCACGTGCGCGCCGAACGCGGGCGCCCGCTGGACGATGGCCTCGGAGGCGACCCCGAAGATCGGCGGGTTCCCCGCCCCGAATCCGGAGGTGAGCTTCACGAGATCGGCGACCGCGATCGTGCGGGCCGGCACCCCGCGCACGCCCACGACCCCGCCGGTGATCTCCAGGTCCGCCTCGGACGCCTCCAGCCGCCGGGCGGCCAGGGCGAGGAGCTGGCGCCGCGCGTCCTCCGCGGCTTTGACCACCGCCGAGCCGACGGAGTACGTGATCTTGCTGCCGCCGGACATTCCGGCAGCGGGCGCGCTGTCGCTGTCCGCCCCGACCAATCGGACGCGCGAGACCGGGAGGCCGAGCATCTCCGCGGCGATCTGCGCCAGCCCGGTGGCGGTCCCGCTGATATCGATGGACCCGACGATCACCTGCGCGCCCCCGTCGGTATTGAGCCGGATGCAGGCGCTCGCCGGCTCGAGCCCGCCGAGCCATCCGCCGGCCGCCACACCGACGCCCCGTCCATCGCGCTCCCGGTGGCGCCAGACGGGATCCTCCTGGATCGCCGCGAGCGACTCCCGGAGCCCGATCCGCGGCCAGGGCTCGCCGCTCGGCATCGGGTCGCCGCCCTGGGAGGCGTTCCGCAGGCGGAACTCGATGGGGTCGAGTCCGAGGCCGCGGGCCAGATCGTCGACGACGGACTCCAGCGCGAACGCGGCCTGCGGCGCCCCGGGCGCCCGGTAGGCGCCGATCGGCGCTTTGTGCGTCAGGATCTCCCGCCCCTGGATGTCGAGGTGGGGCGCCTGGTAGTTGCCGCCGAGCATGAGCGCCGCGATGTTCAACGGCGCCCCGGGGAGCGCGCCCGCATCGAACAGCAGTTGCGCCTGAATGGCCACGAGCGTCCCGTCGCGGCGCGCCCCCAGCCTGACCTCCAGCGTCGACTGGGGCGCCGGCGTGGCCGTGCGGAACTCATCGGACCGGGTCAGCACGACCCGAACCGGCCGGCCGAGGAGCATCGCCAGGGCCCCGGCCAGGGGCTCCAGGAGCAGGATCTTGGCCCCGAACCCTCCGCCGACCGCCATGGGAATGATCCGGACCGACGACTCCGGGAGCCCGAGGACCTGCGCGACGTTCTCCCGCGAATAGAACAGCCCCTGGGTGGCGGTCCAGACGGTCAGCCGCCGTGACGATGGATCGAAGGCGGCGGTCGTCGCGTGGGGCTCGATGTACGCCTGATGCACGACCGACGTGCGAAACGTCCGCCCGACCACGAGCGCGGACTCGCGCAGCCCGCGTTCGATATCGCCGCGCACGAACCGGACCCGGCCCGTGACATTGCTGGGCCGTTGATCGTTCGCCTCTTCCTCGACCTTGACCGCGGCGTGGAGGCTCGCTTCCGCGCTCTTGCCCGCGAGCCCGGGCTGCACCAGCGGGGCGGCCGGATCGGCCGCGGCGACCGGGTCCACCAGCGCCGGCAGCGGATCGAACTCCGCTCCCGAGGCGAGCCGCTCCAGCCCGTCCGCGGCGGCCTCCTCCGTCTCCGCCACGACGACCGCCACCGGATCGCCGGCGAACCGCGTCTCTCCCCGGGCCAGCAGGCAGCGGCCCCGCACGTTCGGCACCGCGTCCCCGAACGGCAGGTCGTCCGCCGTGAGCACGGCGACCACCCCGGGGACCGCGCGCGCGGCGGCCGCGGGGATCCTCCGAATCCGGGCGTGCGCGTACGGGCTCAGGAAGAGGCGGGCGTGGAGGAGCCCGCGCATCTCCTGATCCGCGACGAACTGTGTGCGGCCGGTGACTTTCTCCTCACCATCGACCCGCGGAACCGACTGGCCAACCACCGAGAACGGCATAGCGGCGCTCCTCACCCTGACGTGGTGTGCGGGGACACCGGACTCTTTCCAGGCGCGCCGGAAACCCTCCTCCTGCCGACGCGCGCCGTCAAGGGTTCCTGAGAACCCACAGCGAAGGCAGTGCGTAATTGGGCATATAACACGAGAGGGAGCCCGGCGGCGGCGCGGGCGTCCGTCTCCGCCGCCCGAACGGACGCCGTCTCGGGCCTACGGCGTGAGCCAGTACGTGCCTACGGCGCGAATCGAAACGTCTGCGGGGTCCCACCGAGCGTGCCATGACGCGTTTTCATGTCGTCCGGGTTCTGGAGTCCGGCTCCCCGCGTCCCCCGCGGGATCCCCGCTCGCCGGGGCCCGTCGGGGGGCTTGGGGGCAAGGCGCAGAAATACGGCCTCGAGGCGCTGACCGTGCTGGGCCTGTTCCTGCTCGGCCTGCTCGGCGGGATGCTCACGCGCGGGTGGTTTCCGGAGCCGCAGCAGACCCCGCCGGCCCCGCCCCCACCCCCACCCGTCGCGGCCCCGGCCCAGCCGCCCCCGCCGCCGGTCGAGCACGGGGACGACCGGTTCCTCGTCGTCGGGCTCACGCAGGATCTGCACCGGACCGATTCCATCATGGTCGTGCAGTGGGATGCATTCCACCACCAGGCCCGCATCCTCGGCGTCCCGCGCGACACCGGGGTGGTGATCCCCGGGATCGGGTACACGAAGCTCGTGCACGCGTACGCGACGGGCGGGGTGGGACGAACGCGGGCCGCCGTGGCGAGGCTGATCAACGTGCCGGTCGCCCATTACTTCATCTTCAGCATCCCCGCGATGCGCCACCTCGTCGATCTGGTCGGCGGGGTGCCGGTCATCGTGGACAAACGGATGCTCTATCACGACACCGAGCAGGGGCTGTTCATCGACCTCCAACCCGGGAGCCAGGTGCTGGACGGTGAGCGCGCGGAGCAGTATCTCCGGTTCAGGAACGATCCCGACGGCGACATCGGCCGCATCCGGCGCCAGCAGCTGTTCCTGCGCGCGGCGATGCAGACGGTCCACCGCCCGGGGGTGTGGATCCGCCTTCCCCAGATCATCGGCACCGCCCGGTCCGAACTGGGCACCGATCTCACGAGCGAGCAGTTGCTGGGGTGGGTGCACGAGATCGACCATCTCGCGCCGGACGCCGTCTCGGCCCAGACCATCGATGGACACCCCGCGACGCAGGACGACGCGCTCATGAAGATGCCGCTGAGCTTCTGGATTGTCGACCCCGACGACCTGCGCGCCAAGGTCCGCTGGCTCCTCACCGGGGTCCTGCCGCCGCCCCTGCCGAAGCCGTAGGTCCCTAATACAGGCCGCCGTTGACGTCGAGGATGGCCCCGTGCATGTGCCGGGCGCCGGGCCCGGCCACGAAGACCACGACCTCCGCGATGTCCTCGGGCTGGGCGATCCGTCCGATCGGGGTCCGGCGCGTCATCTCGGCCCGCTGCTCCGGCGTCGTCACCCGCCGCAAGAGCGGCGTCTCCACGGGACCCGGGCAGACGCAGTTGACGCGGATCCCCGTCCCCGCCAGTTCGGCCGCCAGGTGCCGGGTCAGGCCGATCAGGCCATACTTCGAGCAGGTGTAGTGCGCGCCGTTCGTGAGGCTCGTGCGCCGGCCGGCGATCGAGGAGACGAGCACGATCGATCCCTGCCGCCGCGGCAGCATCTGGGGGAGCGCCGCCTGCAGGCAGAGGAACGCCCCCTTCAAGTTGACGCCCAGCACCCGGTCCCAATTGTCATCCGTGATCTCGAGGATCGGGTCCGGGAACCCGATCCCGGCGTTCGCCACCAGGATATCCACGCCGCCGCACCGCTCAACCGCTTCGGCGATCATCGCCCGGACCTGCGCGCGGTCCGCCACATCGGCCGCGAGCGGCACGCACCGGCCGCCGCGAGACGCGATCGCCGCCGCGGTGTCGAGCGGCGGCGCCAGGTCGACGGCCGCCACCCGGGTCCCGCCGGCCGCGAACCTCTCCGCGATCGCGCGCCCGATCCCGGCGGCGGCGCCGGTGATCACCGCGGTGGTCTCCCTCGCCTCGCTCACGCGCGCCCCCGCCCCGCCCGCCGGCTCCTCAGGAAGCGGCGCGCGACGGACCCCCCGGCGCCCTCAGCCCCTCACGGCGGCGACCTCGTCCCCGATCATTCCTGGGGCGTGCCCGCCGGCGCGTTGGGATCCCGCTCCCCGGTCTGCGTCCAGTCGTCGGGCGGCGCCGCCGGCGCCGGTTCGGCCGGGTCGGAAGAGGCTCGCCGCGCGAGCTTGCGGGCCAGCTTGGCATCCCGCTTCGCCTTGCGCTTGAGTTCCTTCGCCCGTTTGAGGCTGGAGTAGTTTGGGCGGGCCATCGCACGCTCCTCTCAAGCGTCCCTGTGAGTCACATCGATGCGTGACCCCAGTATAGCACGCGGCGGCCGCGGAGAGCCGCATTCGACAGCGGTGCGAAACAATGCTACACTGAATGCACGTGCGGATGCGAGGCCCGAGCGGCCCTGATCTGGAATGGCGAGAGCGAACCCAAAAGATCCGGGCGGCCGCCCGCAAAGGGAAAAGCTCCACCGAAATCGCCGAGCTGGTCGACCTCCCCGTCGCGACGGTGGAGCGGGCGCTGGCGCGCGCGGAACACCCCCGCCTCTCCGATCCGGTAGAGCTTCTCCAAAGCCGCCGGGAAGGCCCCGGCAAGGCGCCGGCGGACGTCCAGCTGTACTGGCTCGGCTTCCTCACCGCGGCGGGGCACATCTGCGGGCACGGATCGCTGCTCACGCTCGTCGTGACGCTCGGCGAGGATGGGCGGGACTGCGTCGCGACCCTCATGGCCGACCTCGCCACGGAGCACATCCGGTACGAGTTCTGTCACAGCAGCATTGTCGGGTGGCAGGTCTACCTGCGCGACCAGGGCCTGTGCGAAGCCCTGCTCCCCTGGGGCATCCCGTCGGATTTTCACGGGGACGATCCGGCCGTGCTCGATGATCTGCCGAAGGAGTTCGCCGCCCCGTTCATTCGCGGATACGCGGACGGTGACTCGATGTCCCGCCGATCCTCTGCCGGCTCGCGGAACGGCCACTTCGCGCTCCAGGGCACGCCCGCCGTCCTGGCCGGCATCAATGCGCTGCTCAAGCGGTGCTGGGCGGTCTCGAGCGGCGTGGTGAGCCAGCGGCAGGACAGGACGGAGCTGCGCGTCTCGGAATCCGGGGCCTGCCACACCATCTCCCGCCACCTGGACACGGTCGCGTCCCGGTTCCAGGCGGAGCGCGCCAAGGTGGCGCCGAGGAAGTAACCGCTACTTCGAGAGCTGCTGCTTCACGACCCGATCGGCGTCATCGTTCGAAATCCATCGCCCGGTCTGCTGGAAGGTCAGGAAGCGCAGAAACCCGGACAGCGACATCCCGTTCGTGTCGTCCGAATAGGGTTTCAAACCCTTGATGCTCGGCCACTGCCCGGGTGCGGCCGGCGCCGTCTTCGCTGCGGACGCCGGCGCCGGCGCGTTTTGAGCGCCCGCGGGGCCCGCGAACACCGCCGCGACCAGGGCTGCGACGATCACCGGGAGCAGCAATCTTCCCATGGCGATCCCCCCTGCCACCTCTGCTTGCCGTTTGCCCCATTCGGGGATGGAGTCCCCGGAGGGGAACACCCTCTCCACCAGGGTATACGGCAAACGGCGCGGCGTCTCCTATGCTCCCCGCCGCGCGGCGGCCGGGAATCCGAGCACGGCGGCCGCGAGCGAGTCCGCGCGGAGCCCCAGGAACGCGTCGACAATCGTGGGATCGAATTGGGTGCCCGCGCAGCGCTGCAGCTCCGCCACCGCCTCCTCGACCGCCCAGGCTTCCTTGTACGGCCGTTCGTGCGTCAGCGCGTCAAAGGAGTCCGCCACCGCGACGATCCGTCCCGCGAGAGGGATGGTCGCTTCCCGCAGGCCGTGCGGGTACCCCGTGCCGTCCCAGCGCTCGTGGTGGGTGAGGGCGATCTCCTCGGCCAGCTTCAGGAGCGCAAACCGTCCCCCCGAGAGGATCTTCCCCCCGATCGTCGTGTGGGTCTTGAGCACCTCAAACTCCTCCGCCGTGAGGCGGCCCGGCTTCAAGAGGATCTGATCCGGGATGGCGATCTTCCCCACATCATGGAGGGGAGCGGCCCGCCGCAGGAGCATCACCTGATCCTGCGCCAGCCTCAGCGCCCGGCCCAGGAACGCCGAGACCTGGCCCACCCGCTTCGTGTGCTCCCCGGTGTCGTCGTCCCGATACTCGGCGGCCAGCGCCATCCGCTCCAGCATCTCGATGTGGGCGTCCTCCAGGTCCCGGTGGGCCGCCTGCAGGTCATCGTTGGCCTTTTGCAGGTCGCGCGTGCGCTCCTGCACCTTCACCTCAAGGATCTGATTCTGGTTCGCGAGCTCGAGGTGGAGCAGCCGGGTCTGCAGCAGGTTGTTGCTCCGCAGGAGGACCTCGGTCGTATCGAAGGGCTTGCTCAGGAAGTCTTTGGCCCCGCCGGCCAGGGCGCGCTGCTTCGCCTCCGGGGTGACGTCGGCCGTGAGCACCAGGATCGGGAGGAACGCATCGGCCGGGATCACCTGCTTGAGGTCCTCCATCACCATGAACCCGTCCCGCTCCGGCATGTGGAGGTCGAGCAGGATCAGGTCGGGCTCGAACTCGGCGATCAGGGCTTCGACCTCGCGCGGGTTGGTCGTGCTCTTGAAGTTGGTGTTGCCGGCCACCCACCTGAGCGTGCCCTCGAGGAAATGGACGTTGACCTCCTGGTCGTCCACGATCAGGATCCGGGCGGTCTTGATGGGGTCTTCCTGCATCATCTGGTCACCTGTGTTCCACGCGCGTCGATCGGCGTTCCCTTCGTTCCACTCCTCGCGTCGCTTGGCGTTGGCGTCCGTCATCTGGCTCCCACCCGCGTCAGATATTCCGCAACGATCTCCGGCAGCAGATTGGTGTTGATCGGCTTGGGGATGTACCCGTCGCAGCCGGCGCCGAGGGCCCGCTCCTCATCGCCCTTCATGGCGTACGCGGTGAGCGCCACCACGACGGCGTCGCGGGTGGCGGGATCGGCTTTGAGCCGCCGGGTCAGCTCGAGCCCGTCCATGCCCGGCAGCTGGATGTCCATGAGGATGAGGCGCGGGCGGAACGTCTGCAGCACCGTCAGGGCCTCTTCGGCGTCCGCGGCCGTGCGGACGTCGTACCCTTCGGTCGCCAGCAGCACCCGCACGAGCTTGAGGTTCACCGGATTGTCGTCCACGATCAGGATGGGCTCACCCGCCATGCCCGTCACCGGGACACCGCGAGGTGTGCCTGCAGTTCTTTCACGAGCGGCTCGACTCCGCCCCCGCCCTTCATGACGATCGCCTGCGCGGCCTTCTTGAGCCGGGATCGATCCTGCGCCGTCAGGTCCGCCCCCGTCCACACGATCACGGGGGTGCGCCTGCCGTTGTCGGTGCGGCGGAACCGGTCCAGGAACTCGAGGCCGCTCATTCCCGGCATCCGGAGGTCCAGCACCACCGCCCTGGGACGCTCCTTCGCCGCCGCCGCCAGGCCGCTCTCGCCGTCCGGCGCGCACACGGACCGGTATCCCATCTCCGCGAGGGCCGCTTCCATGATCTTCAGCGCTTTGAGATCGTCGTCCACGACGAGGACGGCCCCGTCCTCGTCCCCGGCCCCGTCCTCATCCGGGCGCACGCCCAGCCGCCGCAGGGAGCCGAGCAGGTCCTCGGACCGGACGGGCTTCACCAGGACACCGTCGGTACGATGGCCTTCCAGCGCTCCCTTGTCGGCCACCACCGTCACGACGAGCACCCGCGCGTTTTGATTCCGCGCTTCGGCGCGGATCGCCGTGAGCACGTCCCACCCCTTCATGTCGGGGAGCAGCAGGTCGAGCGTGATCGCGCTGAAGGCCTTCTCCCGGCACCGCGCCAGCGCCTCGGCGCCGCTGGCCGCCGCCTCCACGGCGTACCCCGCTCCGCCGAGCGTCTTCACGAGCCAGGCCCGCTCCCGGGGATCATCGTCGATGACCAGGACCGCCGGACCGTCCGCCGCCGGCGCTTGGGCGGGGAGCGCGGCCCGTCCGGCCGGGCTTTCCCGTTCCGCCCAGAACACCCGCGGCAGCACGGCGAAGAAGATGCTGCCGGTCCCCGGCGCGCTCCGCACGCCCACCTGGCCGCCCTGGGCCTCCACGATTCGCTTGGTCAGCGCCAGGCCCAGCCCCGTGCCCTGGTATTTCTTGGCCGCCCCGGCGTCCAGCTGCTGGAACTCGACGAAGAGCCGGCCCAGGTCCTCCGGCCGGATGCCGATGCCCGTGTCCTCGACCTCGATGCGATAGGTGTCGGCCGCCTCCGGGCCCGCCCGGAGCGTCACCTGCCCCCCCTCCGGCGTGAACTTGAGCGCGTTCGACAGGTAGTTGTACAGCAGCTGCTTGAGCTTCGCCGGGTCCGCCGTCACCCCGGTCAGCCCCGGATCGATCTGCGTCTTGACCTGGATCCGCTTGGCCGCCGCGAGCGTGCGCAGGCCGTCCCGCACCTCGCCGACGAGCTTCGCCAGATCCACCGGCTCCGGGTGGAACTCCATCCGGCCCGCCTCCACCCGCGCCAGATCCAGCACGTCGTTGATGAGCTGCAGCAGGTGCCGCGAACTCGTCAGGATGTCCCCGAGGTACTCCTTGTGGGGGTCGGACACCGGCCCCACCTTGCCGCCGTGCATCAGCTCGGCGAAGCCGATGATCCCGTTGAGCGGCGTCCGCAGCTCGTGGGACATGTTCGCCAGGAACTCGCTCTTCAGCCGGTTGGCCTCCTGGACCCGATGGTACTGCTCCACGAGCTCTTCGTTCTTCCGGCGCAGCTCCTCCTCCAGGGCCTTCTGGGCCGTGATGTCCTTGGAGACCAGGAGGTAGCCGATCGGATCGCCGGACACGCCCCGGCGCAGCGTGATCGCCACCTGCGCCGTGAACTGCTCGCCGCTCTTGCGCATCCGCTGGAACTCGCCTTCGAACTTCCCGGTCTCGAGCGCCTGGGCCAGGGCGGCCTCGACCCTGCCGGACTCGACGTCTTCCCCGGTGTGCAGGATGCGGGAGTTCTGCTTCCCGATCATCTCCTCGGCGGCGTAGCCGTAGTTCCGCCGCGCGCCTTCGTTCCAGGCCAGGACGCTGCCCTCGAGGTCCATGGCGATGATCGAGTACTCGGTGGAGGACTCCAAGATATTGTTCAGGAACGCCGTCGTCTCGCTCCGCTCCCGATACTGCTGGGTGATCTGCTCCTCCAGCCGCTTCTGCTCGGTGATGTCGCGCGCCGCGGCGAACACGCCGCGCAGCCGGCCGTCCGCGCCCTTGAACGTCGTGGCGTTGTACGACACCACCGTCTCCGCGCCGTCCCTGGCGCGGATCGTCAGCTCGTAGTTGGTCACCTGGTCTTCCGCCAGCACCCGCCGGATGCCGTCCTCCGCCCGCCGCGGGTCGGTGAAGTAGTCCTTGAAGGGCGTCCCGATCAGCTCGTCCCGCGCCCGCCCCGTGATCTCGCACATCCGCCGGTTCACGTCCGTGATCAGCCCCAGGGCGTCGGTCGTCATCAGCGCGTCAATGCCGGACTCGACCAGGCCGCGCGTGTAGGTCTGCTGCTCCCGCAGCTCCTGCTCGATCTGCTTTTGCTGGGTGATGTCCCGGGCCGCGGCGAGGATCCCCTGCACGGCGCCGGTCGCGTCGGCGAACACGGCGGCGTTGAAGGACACCGCGACCTTGCGCCCCGCCTTGGACCGCACCACCAGCTCGTAGTTCGTCACCACGCCCTCGTCGAAGGTCGTGCGGACGCCGGCGCGGGCCCGCTCCGAGTCGGTGAAGTACTGCGCGAACGGGCTGCCGATCAGCTGCTTGCGGTTGTAGCCGGTCAGCTTCGCCGTCTGCTCGTTCACGTCGGTGATCACGCCGTTGGGGTCCACGGTCATCAGCGCGTCCACCGAGGCTTCGATCAGGCCCCGGCTGTAGTTCTGCTGGTCGCGCAGCTGCTCTTGCAGGCGCTTCTGGGCGGTGATGTCGCGGGCCGCCGCCAGGATGCCGGCCACGCGGCCCGCCGTGTCGCGGAAGGTGCCCGCGTTGAAGGACACCACGGTGCGCTTCCCGGTCTTGGACTTGAGGACCAGCTCGTAGTTGGTCACCGAGCCTTCGGCGAGCGTCTGCCGGACGCCGGCCGCGGCCCGCTCGGGCTCGGTGAAGTAGTCCTTGAAGGGGCTGCCGATCAGCTCCTCCCGGCCGTAGCCGGTGGAGCGGATCATCTGCTCGTTGACGTCCGTGATGGTCAGGTCCGGGTCGACCGTCACCAGGGCATCCACGGAGGATTCGATCAGGCCCCGGTTGTAGTGCTGGGATTCGCGGAGCTGCTCCTCCAGCCGCCGCTGTTCGGTGACGTCGCGCGCCACGGCGAAGACCCCGCGCACGTTCCCGGCGGCGTCCTTGAAGACCGAGGCGTTCAGCGAGACGAGGATCTCCCGGCGGTGCCGGGAGCGGAGCGTAAGCTCGTAGTTGGTGGCGTACCCTTCGCTCAGCGTCTTCCGCACGCCGGCGGCGGCCCGGTCGGGCTCCGTGAAGTAGTCCTGGAACGCGCTGCCGATGAGCTGGTCCCGGGCGTAGCCGGAGAGCTTGACCATCTGCTCGTTCACGTCGGTGATGGTCAGGTCGGCGTCCACCGTGAGCATGCCGTCCACCGAGGACTCGATCAGGCCGCGGCTGTGCGCCTGCTGCTCCCGGAGCTGCTCCTCCAGGCCCTTCTGGGCGGTGATGTCGCGCGCCGCGGCGAACACGCCGCGCAGCCGGCCGTCCGCGCCCTTGAACGTCGTGGCGTTGTACGACACCACCGTCTCCGCGCCGTCCTTGGACCGGATCGTCAGCTCGTAGTTGGTCACCTGGCCTTCCGCCAGCACCCGCCGGATGCCGTCCTCCGCCCGCTGCGGGTCGGTGAAGTAGTCCTTGAAGGGCGTCCCGATCAGCTCGTCCCGCGCCCGCCCCGTGATCTCGCACATCCGCCGGTTCACGTCCGTGATCAGCCCCAGGGGGTCGGTCGTCATCAAGGCGTCGATGCCGGACTCGACCAGGCCGCGGGTGTAGGTCTGCTGCTCCCGCAGTTCCCGCTCGATCTGCTTCTGCTGGGTGATGTCGCGGGCCGCGGCAAGGATCCCGGCCACCCACCCGGTGGTGTCCTTGAACACGGAGGCGTTGAACGACACGACGGTCTCGGTGCCGCCCTTGGACCGCACCACCAGCTCGTAGTTCGTCACCACGCCCTCGTCGAAGGTCGTGCGGACGCCGGCGCGGGCCCGCTCCGGGTCGGTGAAGTACTGGGCGAACGGGCTGCCGATCAGCTGCTTGCGGTTGTAGCCGGTCAGCTTCGCCGTCTGCTCGTTCACGTCGGTGATCACGCCGTTGGGGTCCACGGTCATCAGCGCGTCCGCCGAGGCTTCGATCAGGCCCCGGCTGTAGTTCTGCTGCTCCCGCAGCTGCAGCTCCAGGCGCCGCTGGTCGGTGACGTCCCGGGCCACGGCGAAGACCCCGCGCACGTTCCCTTCGGGATCCTTGAAGATCGACGCGTTGAACGAGACCAGGACCTCGCGGCCGCCGGGCGTCTTCAGGGTGAGCTCGTAGTTGGTGACGTAGCCTTCGTTGAGGGTCTTCTTGACCCCCGCGGCGGCGCGGTCGGGCTCGGTGAAATAGGCGTCGAATCGGCTGCCGATCAGCCGCTCCTTCGGCGCCTCCGTCAGCCGGACCATCTGCTCGTTCACGTCGGTGATGGCCAGGTCCTGATCGACCGTCACCATCGGGTCGACGGAGGACTCGATGAGGCCGCGGGTGTAGTTCTGGGCCTGCCGCAGCTCCCGCTCCAGCCGCTCCTGCTCCGTGATGTCGCGCGCCGCGGCGAAGATGCCCTGCACCTTGCCCCCGGTCTCCTTGTACACCGAGGCGTTGAACGACACCGGGGTCTCCTTGGCGGTGCGGGACCGCAGGACCAGCACGTAGTGGGTGACGAAGCCCTCGGCCAGGGTCCGCTGGATGCCCGCGGCGGCGGCCTCCGGATCGGTGAAGTGGTCCGGGAAGGGGCTGCCGATCAATTCCTCGCGGCTGTAGCCGGTCATCTGCACGGTCTGCTCGTTCACGTCGGTGATCCGGAACTCCGGGTCCACGGTCATCAGGGCGTCGACCGACGCCTCGATGAGGCCGCGCGTGTAGTTCTGGGTCTGGCGGAGCGCCTCTTCCAGCAGCTTCTGATCCGTGATGTCGCGCGCCGCGGCGAACACGCCGCGCAGCCGGCCCTCCGCGCCTTTGAACGTGGTGGCGTTGTAGGACACCACCGTCTCCTTGCCGGTGCGCGACCGCATCGTCAGCTCGTAGTTGGTCACGCGGTCTTCGGCCAGCACCCGCCGGATGCCGTCCTCCGCGCGCTGCGGGTCGGTGAAATACCGCTTGAAGGGCGTGCCGATCAGCTCCTCGCGGCTGTAGCCCGTCATCGCGCACATCTGCCGGTTCACGTCGGTGATCAACCCGAGGGGATCGGTGGTCATGAGGGCGTCGATGTTCGACTCGACCAGGCCGCGGTTGTACTCCTGCGACTCCCGCAGTTCCCGCTCGATCTGCTCGGACCGCGTCACGTCCCGCGAGATCATCGTGAAGCCGATGGGGGCGCCCTGCGGGTCCCGCCGCAGGGTCAGGGTGACGTGGGCGGTGAACTGCGCGCCGGTCTTCCGAGCGCGCCTCAGCTCGCCTTCCCATTTGCCGGTCCGCACGGCCTCTTCCAGGATGGCCTTGGCCCGTCCGGATTTGACGTCATCGGGGTGGTGCAGGAGCGCGCCGGTGGCCTTCCCCACCACGTCCGCCGCTTCGTACCCGTAGATCCGCCGGGCGCCGGCGTTCCACGCCAGGATCGTTCCGGCGAGGTCCATCGCGACGATCGAATATTCGGAGGAGCTCTCTAAGATGGAGTTGAGGAACGCGACCTGCTGGTCGATCCCCATCTCCTTCAGGCCGCGCTGTCCGTTACCGCCGCGCGCGGGCTCGTTCATCTCGACCGCCTCTCGGATCGTGACCTGGGTTGGTGGAGGCCGTGGCGGCGCCACAGGGGCACACCGCTGCCACATCGACGCGGGAACGCCGGGCCGAGGGATGGTTCCAGGGTCGACCGCCGGATTCGCGGACCGAATTGGATCAGGCGCAAGGCCGCCCCTTGAGTGCCGACATGATGCGGTACTAAGGGGTGATGCCCCCATTCCCACCCTTTGAGACACACGGGAGGCACAAGAAACTTCCATCAATATTCCCCCCCCCGGTCGGGGCCGGCAGGGCTCGATCGCGAAGGGGACCGCTTACCGCGGCGGCGTGCGCTCGGGAGCCTCGGACCCGGGCGCGCCGAGGAAGAGGAGTTCGAAATCGGGGCGCGCGAGGAGTTCGCCGGGCCGGCCTTCGAGCCTGACGGCGCCGGACACCATCACGACCGCCCAGTCGGCCACCTGCATCGCCGCCCTGGCCCGCTGTTCGACCAGCAGGACCGCCTTGCCCAGGTCGGCCAGCCGCCGGATGTGGTCCGCCAGCAGCGGCCCGGCCAGCCTGGGAGAGAGATTCGCGGTCGGCTCGTCCAGGAGCAGCGCGCGCGGGTCCAGCATCAGGACGCGGCCGATGGCGAGCATCTTGCGTTCCCCGCCGCTGAGCTTCTCGGCGCGCCGCTCGAGCAGGCCGCCCAGCATCGGGAACACCGCGCAGACCGCCTCGATGCGCCCGGGGATGGCGGAGCGCGGGAGGAGGTAGCCGCCCATCTCCAGATTTTCGGCCACGGTGAGCGGCTCGAAGATATCGCCGACCTGCGGGACGTATCCCACGCCGCGCCCGGCCAGCGCTTCGGGGGCGAGGTTCGTGACGTCGTCTCCCCCGAGCCGCACGCTCCCGCGCGTGACGCGCAGGATCCCGACGAGCGCCTTGAGCAGCGTGCTCTTCCCGGCGCCGTTCGGCCCGATCACCGCGACGATCTCGCCCGCGCCGGCGGTCAACGTCACATCGCGGACCACGGGGGCGCCGCCGTACCCGGCCGTGACGCCGCCGGCCGCCAGGAACGGCGCGGCGCGCGGGCGCCCGTCAGCCGGCGAGATAGGCATCGACAATTTCGCGCTGCCGGCGCAGGACCGTCATCGAGCCGCGGCCGATCACCTGCCCCTGGGCCATCACGATCACGGGATCGCAGAGGCGGTCGACCATCGACAGTTCGTGCTCGACCATCAGGATGGCCAGGCCCTCATCGCGCAGGCGCTCCAGGCAGGCGGCGATCTCCTCGACCAGGGAGGGGTGCACCCCGGCCATCGGCTCGTCCAGCAGGAGCACCCGCGGCCCCAGCATCAGCGCGCGCATGATCTCCACGAGGCGCTTCTGGCCGCCGCTGAGCGTGCCCGCGTACTCCGACTCCTGGGCGCTCATGCCGAAACGGGCCAGGAGGGCGCGGGCCCGGAGCACCGCCGGGCGCTCATCCGCCCACCAGTAGGCCTTCCCCCGCAGGGCGCCGGCCAGAGAGTCTCCGCGGTGCCGGGGCACGGCGACCAGCAGGTTCTCGAGCACCGTGAGCTGCGCGAACTCGGAGGAGAGCTGAAAGGTGCGCACGAGACCCCACTGCGCCCGCCGGTACGCGGGCAGGCGGGTGACGTCTGCGCCGCCCAGCAGGATCCGCCCGGCCGAGGCGGGCAGGGTGCCCGCGAGCACGGCGAGCAGGGTCGATTTGCCGGCCCCGTTCGGCCCGATCAGGCCCGTGATGCGCCCCGGGACGACCTCGAGGGAGACGCCGTCGACGGCCCGCAATCCCTCGAACCGCCGCTTCACTCCCTCGGCCGCGAGCAGCGGCCGGGAGCGATCGGAAGGGGGCAACATCTGCCTGCTGTTGGATTCACTCTGGTTTGGAGTCCCCGCGGGGGGCGGGTCCGCGAACACCCGCCGCCGCTCCGGAAGGGTGCCGCGCGGGCGGAACCACAGAAACCCGATGATCAACAGCCCGATGGCCACCCACTGCAACGCCGGGATCAGCCCGGGCGGGCCGACCTGCGGGATGAACCGCGTCACTTCCTCGAAGCCGACCGGGACGAGGAGGGCGCCCAGCAGCGCGCCCAGGTTGTTCCCGCGGCCGCCGACGATCAGGGCGGCGAAGAGAACGATCGTCTCCGGGTAGAGCCAGGTCGCCGGCGCCCAGACGCCGATGAAGCCGACGAGGACGGCGCCGCTCAGGCCGGCGATCACGCCTCCGGCGATGAACATAACCATCTTGAGCATGACCAAATTTTTGCCGAGCGCCGCCGCGGCGGGCTCGCGTTCCCGCATCGCCCGCAGCGTTCTCCCAAAGGGCGACTCCACGATCCGGGTCGCGGCGGCGAGGACGACGCCGCACCCGAGCGCCGTCAGGCCGACGTAGAGCCACTGGTACCCGGCGGAGTTGGCGTTGACCAGATCCCCGAGCGGGGGCGGGACGAGCGACAGCCCCGCGGCGCCGTTCAAAAAGGGCCTGACGTTGGTGATCATCGTGTTGGCGATCACCGAGATGACCAGCAGCGCGATGGCCTGGTAGTCGCTGCGCAGCCGCCGCAGCACGACCAGGCCGATGGGCACGGCCAGCAGCCCGCCGGCGGCGGCGCCCCCCAGCCACGGCAGCGGGAAGGGCAGCCGGAGCCCGAGGACGTACTGCTGGAAACCCCCGTTGGCCGCCTCCGGGGGCATGGACAGCACCGCCGCCGCGTACGCCCCGGCGGCCTGGAACAGGATAAACCCGAAGTTGACCAGCCCCGCCACGCCGAACTGCAGATTGAGGGCGATGCACGCCATGATGTCCACCCCCGCGTAGACCAGCACGGTGGTGAGATAGTACATCACGCCGCTGCTCATCCGGGCGCCTCCAGCGCGCCGGTCTTCGAGAGCAGGCCCTGGGGCCGCAGGATCATGACCAGGACCAGGATCGCGAAGGCCACCGCCTGCTTGTACTCCGGAGACAGGACGGCGGCGCTGAGCTCCGTCGTCTCCCCGATCAGCACGGCCCCCAGCATCGCCCCGTACGGCTGGCCGGCGCCGCCCAGCACGACCGCCGCCAGCACAACGATCAGGTACTCGGACCCGTTGCCGACCCCAAACGAGCCGGAGTCCATCGCCGCCACCGTTCCGGCGAGGCCGCACAGCGCCCCCGTGATGACCCAGACGGCATCGATGATCCGCCCGGTGGCGATCCCGCAGGCGCGGGCGAGCGTCGGGTTGGCGGCCGTCGCGCGCATCGCCTTGCCGATGCGGGTGAACGTGAGCAGGGCATGGATGGCCGCCATCGCCGCCAGGGCGATGGTGATGATCGCCACCTGCGCCGACGTCAGGACCAGGCCCCCCGCGCCCACCGTCGCGCCGCTCGACATCGTGTAGGAGACATTCTCGGGGCCGACGATCGCCAGGAGCACGTTGCTCAGCATCAGCGCGGCGGCGAGCGCGACGATCACCATGCCGATGTGGGAGGTCCCGCGGCGCTGGAACGGGGCGTAGAGCAGCCGGTTCATGGCCAGCGACAGCGCCGCCCCGGAGACGGCGCCGGCCGCCAGCCCGATCCAGATGTTGACCCCGGCCTGATTGAGCCCGTAGACGACGAACGCGGAGGTGATCATGACCACGCCGTAGGCGAGGTTGATCATGTTCGTGATGCCGAACTGCATGGTGAAGCCGACGGCGGCGATCGCGATCACGGACGCCGACACCAGGCCGAATCCAAACGCGGCCGCGTAGATGCTCATCGACCGGCTCCGCGGGAAGACGCCCGCCGCGCCCGGGGTCCGGGCGAGGCGCCCCGGCGGGGACCGTCGATCCGGCGGCGGGCCGCGCCGGCCCCCGGCGTTACCGGCCCGGCCCTCCCCCGGTCACTCGGAACTGAGCTGGGCGATCTGCGCTTCCGTGAGGCTGCCCACCACCTCGCTGTCGCCCGTTTTCGTGAAGCGCACGACGATAAACCCGTTGTTGGAGTTGTGATATTGGTCGAAGCGCGTGGGGCCGCCCGCCCCCGTGTAGCGGATCGCGGCGCCCTTCGCCAGGGCCTCCGCGCCCTGCTTGAACGTGGACACCACCTGCGCGCCGGGCGTGCCGTTGCCAATCTTCACGATCCATGGCTGGGCCATCGCGCGGTCCGTGCTCTTCGCGGCGACCATGGCCAGCGCCGTCATGACGATGCCGTCGTAGAGGTGGATCGTGGACGCGCGCTTCGTGTACCGCGGGGCGCCGGCAAACTCGGAGGCGGACGCCAGGAGGTTCGTCTTGAACTCGTCGTAGCCGGGCCCGCTGAACGTCGCCGGGGTGTCGAGGGCGGTGAAGTTGTTGATCAGATCGTCCACGCCGAGGGCGGCGGCCACGGCCTTGAACCAGACGGGATCGACGGTCGCGGACGAGCCGATGATCGGGATGACGCCGTGATGGAGCTGCTTGACCTCGGACAGATACGTGGCGTCGGCCGGGCCGAGCGCCTCGGTGAGGATGACGTCCGGGCGGGCGGCGAGCAGTTTCGTGACCTCGGTGCGATACGAGGATTGATTGAGGGCGATCGCCTGATTGATGACCACCTGCGCCCCCATCTTCTTGATCGACCGGATGGCGGGGGCGACGAAGGTCTGGGAGCCGATGTCGTTGCCGAAGACGAGCGCGATGCGCTTGTAGTGGTGGAGGATGGTGGCGATGCCCACCATGGCGTAGGCGTCGTACTCATCGGGCGGCACCAGCCGGTAGAAGTACTGGAAGGCGGAGCGATTGAACTCCGACTGGCCGGTCTGGCAGAACGCGGGCACGTGGTTCTGCTCGAGGATCGGCATGACGCTGGAGGCCTCGTCCGACGTGCAGCCGATGACCATCATGAGATCCGGGGTGCTGGCGACCATCTGCCGGGCGGCCGGCACGGCGTCGGCGGGCTCCCCGCGGGTGTCGAACTGCCTGCAGGTCACCTGGCGCCCGAGAATGCCGCCCGCGGCGTTGATGGAGCGGCTGGCCGGCAGGCACGCCGCAAAGTACGCCGGCCCCAGCTGCGCGTCCGCGCCGGTGAACGGCGCCACGATCCCCACCACCAGGGGCGCCGCGGCGCCCGCCGTCGAGGCCGCGGGGCCGGACGGGATCCCGGCGAGAAGGACGAACACCACGGAGAACGAGAGCACGCAGACGGACGCCGGTCGCGCCGCCGCGCGAAACCTGGTCACGCTGACTCACCCCCCCTGTGCGAAGTGCACCTCATTGGTCTGCGCGGCCTTCGACCACAGGCGGTGATTGTCCTTGGGTCGTCGCCCGCCGCCGGTCCCCCGAGAGCGGGAGGCTCCACCGCGGACGTCGAAGAGCGCGGCATGCCATCTCGCTCCGAGGACCTGCGGCCGTGGCGGGTCGAGACGGCCGGAGGGATGCTGATCGAGTGGGACCTGGGCATCCGGATGGACGACGGCCTGGTCCTGCGCGCCGATGTCTTCCGGCCGGCGGCGGCGGGCCGCTGCCCGGTGATCCTGTCCTACGGGCCCTACGCGAAAGGCCTGCCGTTCCAGCAGGGCTATCCCGACCAATGGCGGCGCCTCACCGAAGCGCATCCGGAGGTTGTGCGGGGATCGAGCGGCCGCTACCAGAACTGGGAGGTCGTCGACCCCGAGAAATGGGTGCCGGACGGGTACGCCTGCGTCCGCGTCGACTCGCGCGGCGCGGGCCGCTCCCCCGGATTCCTGGACCCGTTCTGCCCGCGCGAGACCCGCGACTTCTACCTGTGCATCGAGTGGGCCGGCGCTCAGGCCTGGAGCAACGGCAAAGTCGGCCTGCTCGGGATTTCCTATTATGCCATCAATCAATGGCACGTCGCCTCCCTGCGGCCTCCCCATCTGGCCGCGATCTGCCCCTGGGAGGGCGCGGCGGACTGGTATCGGGACATGTCGCGCCACGGCGGGATCGTGTGCGTCTTTTGGGACAACTGGATGCGAAAGCAGGTGATCACGGTGCAGCACGGCGTCGGCGACCGCGGCCCCGCGAACCCCAATACCGGGCAGCCGGCGGCGGGACCCGAGACGCTGCCCGAAGCGGAACTGGCGGCGAACCGAGCCGACCTGCGCCGGGCGATCGTGTCCCATCCCCTCGACGGGGAGTATCACCGCGAGCGATCGCCGGTCTGGTCCCGCATCACGGTCCCGCTGCTGTCCGCGGCGAACTGGGGCGGGCAGGGCCTGCATCCCCGGGGAAACTTCGAAGGTTTCATGCGCGCGGCGTCCCCCGAGAAATGGCTCGAAGTGCACGGGCTCGAGCACTGGACCGAGTTCTACACGGACTACGGCCTGGGGCTGCAGAAACGGTTCTTCGACCACTACCTGAAGGGGGCCGACAACGGATGGGAGCGCCAGCCGCGGGTGCTCTTACAGATCCGCCACGTCGACCGGTTCGTGCCGCGCGCGGAGGAGGCCTGGCCGATCCCGCGCACGCGGTGGACGCGGTTCTACCTGGACGCGGCCGCGGGGACGCTGGCGCCGCAGCCGGCCGCCCGCGCCGGAGCGGTGGAGTTTGACGCGCTGGGCGATGGGGTCACCCTGTCGACGCCGCCGCTGGCGGAGGACACCGAGGTCACCGGTCCCGCGGCGGCCAAGCTGTTTGTCTCGTCGAGCACCACCGACGCCGATCTCTTCGCCGTGCTCCGCGCCTTCGACCCCGGCGGCCGCGAAGTCGACTTTCAGGGCGCCCTCGACCCCCACACCCCGATCGGCCAGGGCTGGCTCCGCGCCTCTCACCGGCGGCGCGATCCCCAACTCTCCACCGAGTGGCGCCCGTACCACAGCCACGATCAGGCCGAGCCGCTGGCGCCGGACGTCGTCTACGAGCTCGACGTCGAGATCTGGCCGACGAGTCTCGTGGTGCCGGCCGGCCATCGCATCGCCCTGACGATCCTGGGCAAAGACTTCGAACGATCGGAGGGGGGCCTGCGGATGACCACGTTTGCGAATCCGATGCGGGGCTCCGGGCCGTTCCTCCACAACGATCCTGAGGACCGTCCTCCGGAGGTCTTTGCGGGGCGGACCACCGTCCACACAGGCGGCGCCCGCGCGTCCTACCTGCTCCTGCCGGTCATCCCCGCCTAGGGCCGGCGCGGGGGTGCCCGCCCTACCTGTTCTTCCCCGGCCGCCTTCCCACGGGCTCCGCGGTCGAAAACGCCTTCGCGATCATTTCACACGCCGTCCTGGCGATGGTGCTGAGCCTGTGCACTTCCGCCTTGAGCTTGGAGTTCTCTTCCGTCAAGGCGACGAGCCGGGCCTCCAGATCCTTAGCCCGCATTCCCCCGGTCTCTATTTCATAGTCTCCGCCCGGCAGAGACTCGCTCAGCGCTCTTTTCATAAGCCTTCCCCCTTTTTTCGGCCGTCCAAAGACCCCATGAATTTGAGCCCTGACCCGGGCGTCCTGAGTAGGGGGACGCACAGTTCCAGGCTGTTTGTCCGCCGTGTTTATGCTGCTTGGTTGCCCTGCTTCACCCTCGACCGCGTACGCCTCGTGTGAAGCGTACTTCTCCATGAGATTACAGGTCAATGAGCAACATATTTTCGGTCAACTGACGTACGTATCTCTCATCAAGTTCCTGCGCCCGCCGGGCATGCCACCCATAGCGAACATACATTCGGCATTGCCGGGGGGTCCTCCTCCTTTTTCCTAACAATATATAACGCGCCGCGGCAGGCCGCGGGCACCACCGCAAGGCGTGCCTACGGCGCCGCGCAAAAGTCGGGGCCGTCTGGCTCCTCGTGCGGGCATCCATGGCCGGGACCGACAGGCGCGTGCGGGGGAGCGGTGAGTGCGGAGTGACGAGGTGAGCGCGGAGTTACGTGTGCGGGCCTCCGGCAACGCCTTCATGGGATTCACCCACAGCCGCCGTTCCGCCGGCGTGAGCATTGTCCACCGGCGTGTGCGGGACGATCTGGAACAGATCGTCGAAGGCGGCGCCAAACGTGTCGAGCAGGCGTTCGCGCAATTCGGGTCTGGGCCGTTTTCGACCGGCCAGCAGGTCGGAGAGGTGCCCCCGGCTGATTCCCGCGCGCGCGGCCAGCTCGGACTTGGTCCAGTTCAGCCGCGCCAGACGCGTTTCGACGGCGGCCCGCCGCAGCAGCACCCGGATGCCATTCCCGTCGTGCGCGCCGTCCGGGGGCGGCGGCGCAAACGACACACGGGCGGCATGACGCGGGAGAAGCCGATGCAGGAGGTTTCGTCCGAGCATAGGGACGTCACTCCATCGCGCGGCGTGAGTGCTTAAGTATTGTAGACATTATCACCCCGTCACATCGAAGTCAAATATTTGTCAACCATCTGGACGTTCCTGTCAACTTTCCCCCCGGCGCCGCGCGTCTAAAACGCCGGACATCTGCGCACATACAGCGATGGAAGACGACCCGATGTAGAGGCGACGACAAGAGGTGCGCGGATGACGAAGACAATCGCAGTCCTGGCGGCAGCCCTGCTGATTCTGGTGTCCGCGGTCTCGCAGGCGAACGCATCCCGACAGTGGCCGGCACCGACGGTCGAGCGGAGCACGGGCGGCGCCCCCACGCACCTGGTGGCGGACGGCGACGTCAACGGCGCCGGCGGCTGACGGGTCCGGACTCAGACCGGTCGGGCACGCCCGGCGCCGGTAGAGGGTTTTTCCCCCACGGCTCGTAAGTATCAAACGAGCTGTTGACTGTGGCTGTTGTGGGGGGGGCCCCGTGGCGTCACTCGGTAAACTCATTCGGGCCAGGCGGAAAGAGCTTCGCCTGACGCAGCAGCAGCTCGCCGGCAAGGAGATTACCAAAGGCTTCATCAGCCTGATCGAGAGCGATCGAGGCACGCCGTCGGTCGACACCCTGGTCCTGCTCGCGGAACGCCTGCACAAACCCGTCAGCTACTTCCTCGAGCGCGGCAACCCCTTGAGCCTGAAAGCCGCCCAGGCGACGCTGTCGGTGGGATGGGTGGCGGTCAAGCAGGGCAAGTACACGGAAGCGGCCGAATCCTTTCAAGAAGCGCTCACCCTCGCCACGCGGCGCCACGACCAGGCCATCGAAGCGGAGGGGCACATCGGTCTGGCCTTCGCGCTGGCCAGCCTCCGGCAGTTCGACCTCGCCCGGCGGCACGTCGACCGCGGGACGCGCCTGGCCGAGGCCGCGAGGGCGGAGCAGCATCTGGTGCGCGCGAGCCACGTGCTCGGCGTCATCGCGTACTATGAGCGCAACTTCCGCGAGGCGCGCCGGCATTTCCTCGACGGGTTCCGCCGCTTCCAGGAGGTCGACCATCCCGATAAAGGGCTGGGGGGCATTCTGCTCTACAACCTCGGGAACACGTACATGGAGCTCGGTGACCATGCCGAGGCGGCCCGCTGGTACCAGCAGGCCCTGACATCGCTCGAACCGACGGGGGATCTCCACAGGCTCGGCCTGGTGTACCTGCAGCTCGGCGTGACCAACCGGGAGCGGGGCGACTATGATACGGCCCTCTCCAACCTGGCACAGGCCGAGAACCTCTTCGGGGTGCTCCAGGCCACCCGCCTCCGAGGCTGGGCCCATACGAGCATCGGCATCACCTTGCTGGCGCGTGGAGAAGTCGATCAGGCGATTACCCACCTCGAGGAGAGCCTGCGCGTCGGGGAGCGGACCGGCGACGATGCCGGCCGCGAACGCTCACTCACCGAACTGGGCCGCGCGCTCACCGCCAAGCGCGCATTCCCCGAAGCCGAACAGGCGCTGGCGGAAGCCGAGAGACTCGCCGGGAAATTCCAGGATGTCACCGAGAGCGCCCGCATCCAGCTGGCCAGGGCGCGGCTCCGCGCGGCGATGGGCCAGGTCGCAGACGCGGTGCGCTGCTACAAGCTGGCGATCGCCGCGTTTGAGTCGCTCGGGATGCGTGCCGACGTCGGACGCGCCTGTGACGCGCTCGGCGAGCTGCTGCTGCAGCACCGGCGGCCCTCAGCGGCGGCGCCCTACCTCGCGCGAGCGCTCCAGGAGCTGCGGGCGAACCAGACGCCCTGAGGCCGGCCCGCAAGAACCCCCTCCCCCGGAACACACTGCTCCCCAGGAGCCAGAAACCCGCAGCGAACATCCTTTTGATGGAAGGAGTCCGTAACGGCAGCCCAGAAGCGGCCCTGGTGGTCAGACCATAAGATACCCTGACTGCTGAGCCAAATGCGCGCTACGAAGGAGCACGGAGGGGGGCTCCCCGTAGATGCCGATCCTGCCGGTCAAGACCACCAAGCTGTATTCGCTCATCGTGGACCAGCTCAAGCAGCTGATCCAGAGGGGCGAGTACCACCCCGGTGACCGGCTGCCCCCCGAGCGCGAGCTGGCGCAGCGTCTCCACGTCAGCCGCGCTCCGGTGCGGGAAGCCCTGGTGGCCCTCGAGCTCCTCGACGTCGTCGAAGGGCGGATCGGAGAAGGCTGGTTCGTCAAGCGCCCGCCGGATGCGGCGCTCGACGTGACGGCCGTCCAGGGGCGGCCCCCGTCCGACATCCTGCAGACCCGGCTGCTCATCGAGTGCCCGGTGATCGAACAGGTGGCCCTGCAGCGCGATGCGGCCGAGCTCTCGATGCTCGAGGACACCGTTCGCGCGTTCAACACCGAGGTAGACGCCGGACAGTTCCACGGCGACGCGGACCGCCTGTTCCATGTGGGCCTCGCGAGGGTGACCCGGAACGCGGTGCTCACCGATCTTGTCGCCTACCTGTGGGACCTGCAGAACGAGCATTTTTACCGCCTCGTCGAGGGCTTGTCCGGCAACGAGCGCAGCCGGGTCGGACGGTACGTGCAGGAGCACCGCAACATGGTGGCGGCGATCGCCAGGCGCGATGCGCCGGGCGCGCGCGAGCAGATGCGGCGCCACCTCGAGGGCGTCTCCCGTGATCTCCTGGACTCCTGACGGCCCCGGACGATGACCCCCCATCCGGCGGCGACGGGTATGCGCGGCGACCTCACGGAGTCCGCGGTCCGCCGCCCGCAGGTGGCCTCCCGCCGGCCGCGGCACCCGCGCCCGGGGGGGGAGTCGGCGGCCGCCTGGGGCATGCTGGCGCCGACGCTCCTCCTGCTGGGGCTGCTCGCCGTCTACCCGCTGCTCTACGCGCTCTACCTGAGCATGACGACGGCGCAGGTGGGCGCCCCGGGTCGATTCGTCGGCCTCGAGAATTTTCTGCGCCTCCCGCACACCGCGATCTTCGCCCTGACCCTGTGGAACACGGTCCTCTACACCGTGTCCGCGGTCGCGGTCAAGCTCGCGCTCGGCCTCGTGCTCGCGTTCGTCCTCGCCCAGCGGGCGCCCGGAATGAAATGGATCCGCGGCGCCGTGCTCGTGCCCTGGGTGGCCCCGATCTCGCTCAGCGTCCTCGCCTGGACGTGGATGTTCGACTCCACGTTCAGCGTGTTCAACTGGGCGCTCATGCACCTCCACCTGATCTCGGGGCCGATCGGCTGGCTGGGGACCCCGCGGCTGGCCCGGTTCGCGGTCGTCCTGGTCAACGTGTGGTCCGGGCTCCCGTTTTTCGGGATCACGTTCCTGGCCGGCCTCGTGACGATTCCGCAGGAGTTGTACGAGGCGGCGACCGTCGACGGGGTTGGGGCCCTCGGGCGGGTCCGGCGGATCACGCTGCCGCTCCTTCGCCCGGTCATTGCGACGGTGGTGCTGTTCTCCGTCGTCATGACCAGCAGCGACTTTGCCACGATCTTCGTGCTCACGCACGGCGGCCCCATGAACACCACGCAGGTCCTCTCCACCCTCGCGTTCAGGCTCGGGCTCGCCACCGGCGACCTCGGCAACGGAGCCGCCATCTCCCTGTACCTCTTCCCGGCGCTCCTGCTGGCGACGACCGTGCAGGCGCGCCTGATGCGGAGGACCTGGCAGTGGTGAGGTCCCCGGCCCGGCGCGCGCTCACGGCCTACCTGACGGCGGCCCCGTTCGTCGTGTTTGCGCTGTTCCCGTTCGCCTGGATGCTGGTCACGTCGCTCAAGAAGAACAACGAGCTGTACGACCTTTCGCAGAACCCGTTCCTGATCCGGGCCGGGATCACGTGGGAGCACTACCAGTATCTGTTCGCCCAGAGCGCCTTTCCGCTCTGGCTGCGGAACTCCATCATCGTCGCCGTGGTCTCCACGGGCGCGTCGGTGGTGCTGGCCCTGCTGGCGGCCTACGCGCTGGCCCGCCTGCGCTTCCGCTATGCGGAGGGCGTGTCGACCTTCGTGTTCGTCATCTATCTGCTGCCGACCACGCTGCTGTTCCTTCCCCTGGCGCGCCTCGTCTCTGAGCTGCACATCGCCAATACGCTGTGGTCGCTGATCGTGACCTACCCCGCGTTCATGACCCCCTTCATCACCTGGATGCTGACGGCGTACCTCAACAGCATCCCCCGGGACCTGGAGGAGAGCGCGCTGGTCGACGGCTGCACCCGCCTCGCCGCGCTGCGGCGCATCGTGCTTCCGCTGGCGCGCCCGGGCATCATCACCGCGACGCTGTTCGGCTTCACGCTCGCCTGGGGCGAGTTCATCTACGCCCTGACCTTCATCTCCACGACCACCCTCAAGACCGTCACCGCCGGGGTGGTCGTCGACCTGATCCGCGGCGACGTCTTCTACTGGGGCTCCTTGATGGCCGGGGCCCTCGTCGCGTCGCTGCCGGTGGTGATCCTGTTCTCGCTGTTCCTCGACCACTATGTGTCCGGGCTGACCGCGGGCGCGGTCAAAGGCTAGGGGGGGTGAGAGGTCGCGACCAGGCGCCGCGAGGGATCGACCGATGAAGACATGCACCCGTCTGTGCAGCGCGAGTCAAAGGAGGATGTCCATGAGGATGACGCGTCGGAAGTTCATCACGGCGGCCGGGGGCGCCGGCGTTGCGGCGACCACCGGTCTGCTCCGCCTGCCCGGCGCCGCCACCGCGGCGCCGGCCACAATCCGCCTGCTCTCCCACAGCTCGTACAATGAGAACAGCGACAAGGCGGTCGCGAAGATCGGCGAGGCATTCGCGGCACAGCACAACGCCGCGTTTGCAGGCGAGTTTATCGACCAGCCGGAGGTGGCGGCGAAGCTCACGGCCGAGGAGCAGGCGCAGGCCGGGCACGACATCGTGGACCTGCAGGACAACCTCCCCACGATTCACAAGAACTTTCTCGTCCCGCTCGACGATGTCGTCGCCGAGATCGAGAAAGAGTTCGGCGCCTTCTACCCGGTGGCGAAGGACTCCGGCTACGTCGATGGGCACTGGCTCTCGCTGCCGTGGCTCGGGAACGCCGAGCTCGCCGTCTACCGGTCGGACTACTTCGCGCAGGCCGGCGAGCCGATCCCGTCCACCTGGAACGACGTGCTGCGCGCCGCGCCAAAGCTGAAGAAGATCGGCCACCCGGTCGGCTTCGCCATCAGCCAGACCGAAGACTCGAACGCCGCCCTCTATCCGCTCCTGTGGGCGTTTGGCGCCGGGGTCACGGACACCACCGGGCGCCTGGCGATCGATTCGCCCGCCACGAACGCGGCCCTCGACTTCGTCCGCGCCCTGGCGGCGCAGATGGACCCTGCGGTCTACTCCTGGGACGACGGCGGCAACAACAAGGACATCCTGTCCGGGCACGGGTCGTACACGATCAACGCGCCGAGCATCTACCTCAGGGCCAGGCGCGAGAAGATGGCCTTTGCCGCCGCGATCAGGCAGGCACAGCCCCCCGCGGGCCCGCGCGGGCGGTTCTTTTACGTCGACATCCACGGGTGGGGCATCATGAAGTTCGGCAGCAACATCGGCCTGGCCAAGCAGCTCCTGCGCTCCATGTACTCCGCGGAGAGCCAGAAGCTGTTCCTCACGCTGGGGCAGGGGTATGACATGCCGGTGCTGCCGCGGTTCGACGCCAACCCGCCCTATGCCGCGGATCCCCAGCTGCGTCCGGAGCTCAACTATATGCCCAGCGCGCACCTGGCGGCCTATCCGGCCGGCCCGGACGCCCGGGCGGAGAAGGCCTACCAGACCTTCATCATCCCCAACATGTTCGCGCGCGCGGCGCAGGGGGCGTCCAACAAGGACGCCATCGCCTTCGCCGTCAAGGCGCTCACGGATCTCGGATATTCGGCCAAATAAACCCCCGGGGGCCGGGGGACGCCGTTCCCCCGGCCCCCCTGCGGAGGGAGTCCATGCGCATCACGCAGATCCGCACGCGCCAGGTCGACGTCCCGCTGCCGGAGCCGTTCCATCCGGCGTGGGCGCCCGGGCGCGTCGAAACACAGATCCGGCTCGCGTACCTCCGCATCGACACCGACGCGGGCATCTCCGGGATCGCCGGCCACGAATTCTACGGCGCCGAGGAACAGTGCGTCGCGCGGGTGGCGCGCGAACTGGTCGGCAAGGATCCGCTCCGGATCGAGGAGCACGCCGGGACGCTGCGCTTCCTGTGGCCGTACTTCGGCACCGCCGTCTGGTTCGTCGAGATCGCGCTGTGGGACATCCTGGGCAAGGTCGCCGGGCTGCCGATCTACCGGATGCTCGGCAACGCCAGCGACGCCGTGCCGGCGTACGCCTCGACGGGGCAGAACCGCACCCCGGCGCAGCGGGCCGACGACGCGCGGCGGCTCCGCGACGAGGGGTACCGCGCGATCAAGCTCCGCATCCACAACGAGACGCTCGCCGAGGACATCGCCCAGGTCGCCGCGGTGCGCAAGGCCGTCGGCGACGGGATGGCGATCATGGCGGACGCCAACCAGACCGATGTGCACGACGCGCCGTTTCCGGGGCCCCACTGGTCGTTCCACCGGGCGCTGGCGACCGCGCAGGCGCTGGCGGAGTACCGCATCGAGTGGCTCGAGGAGCCGCTCCCGCGTCACGACTACGAGGGGCTGCGCCGCCTCCGCGCCGTCTCCCCCGTGCCCATCGCCGGCGGCGAGGTCAACCAGGGGTTCGCGGAGCTCGAGCGCCTGCTGCGCGACGGGTGCTACGACATCCTGCAGCCCGACGTGACGCTGTGCGAAGGGCTGCTGCGCATGCGCGCCCTGGCGTCGATGGCGCACGCCTCCTCCGCCCTGCTCGTCCCCCACACCTGGGGCGACCCGCTGGGCACGGTGGCGAACCTGCACCTCGCGGCGGCGATTCCCAACACGTCGTACTTCGAGTTCCCCCACGACCCGCCGGCGTTCCCGAGCGCGGTCTACCAGCAGACGCTGAAGACGCCGCTCGTCGTGGACAACGGGATGGTGCAGGTGCCCCAGGCGCCGGGGCTGGGGGTGGAGCTCCAGGACTGGATCTTCGAGTAGCGCAGGAAGCGCAGGGGGGAGGGGGGAGACGGTGGTGTTGCGGGCGTGTGCCGGGCGGCGCTCGGCCCAACTCGTCCGCGCAGAGCGGCACGTACAATATAAGGAGGTCAAGCGTATGTCGTGTCAGCCAAGGTACCGGGTGGCCGCTGGACTGATTGTCCTGCTCCTCTTGCTGCCGGCAGCCGTCGGGTCCGTGTCCCCGGCGGGGGCCGCGGGAACGACGACCCTGACGTTTCTGGGGCCGGACTTCGACGAGTGGATCGCGTTCGTCAAGGTCGCGAACGACATCGGCAAACCCATGGGGATCCAGATCAAACCGGAGTACCTCCCGTGGGATGACGTCTTCCAGAAGGCGCTGATCGATTCCAAGACCGGGGTCCGCACCTGGGACTACGTGTACATTTACAATACGTGGGTGCCGGGGCTGGCCGCGGCCAAGGCCATCCAGCCGATCAATGATTTCATGACGACCCCCGAGGCCACGAACGCGGTTCAGCCCAACGACTTCATCACGCTCACCACGGCCGGGCTGGAGCTCAACGGGAAGCTGTGGGCGATGCCGATGCTGGCCGCGCCCTACATGCTCGGCTACCGCACCGACCTCTTCAGCGACGCGACGGAGAAGCAGGCGTTTCAGGCGAAATACGGGTACGCGCTGGCGGTTCCCCAGACCTACAAGCAGTTGATGGACATCGCCCAGTTCTTCACGCGCAAGAAGGGAGAGATGCTGGCGGGCCGTCCGCTGAACGACGACTTCTATGGGATCGTCATGGCCAACAAGCGGGGCGGATTCCTCTTCCACCGCTTCGAGCACATCCTGGTCGCCTTCGGCGCCGACCTCGTCTACAACCCCAAGACGATGCAGCCGACCGCGAACTCGCCGGAAAGCCTGGCCGCGGTCAAGTACTACATCCAGCTCCACCAGTACATGCAGCCGGGGACCGACACGGTGACCGGCGGCGGGGCCGAGCGCGTGATGGCGGCCGGCCGCGGGGCGATGGCGATGGACGCGCTGGACAACATGCTGTCGGTGCTCCCGGTCTCGAAGCTCTCCAGCGTGGTCGGCTCCATCAGGTACGCGCTGCTCCCCTCCCAGGTGCCCAACAGGCCCCACGCCAACGTCGGGGACGCCAACGGGCTCGCGATTTACGCGCTGTCGCAGCAGAAGGACGCGGCGTTCAAGTTTGCGACCAAGGTGCTGTCCACCCAGGGCACCAAGGAGATCATGAAGGAGTACCCGGCCCTCGTGCCCATGCGCGCCTCCGTCGTGCAGGATCTGGAAGTGCGGCGGAACTACACCGACGTGTACGCCGCGGTGGACTTGATGATCAAGCAAAAGCCGTACACGGCGTTCATTCCGCCGCTCAAGGAGTGGGTCCAGGCCATGGACATTTACGAGAGCGCGCTGTCCGCGGCCCTCTCGGGGCAGCAGTCCCCCGAAGACGCCCTCAACGGGGCCCAGGCTAAGGAGGTCGAGCTCTTCACGCGGGCGGGGTATCTCAGGTAACAATGCGGGGCAGTGGCCACGCGGCACCAGGCACCACCGTGCGGGGGGCGGCGCGCAGCACGCCATGGGCATGAGTTGGGCGACCCTGGGGCGGAGCCGGATGTACTTCTGGCTCTTGACCGCCCCGGCGGTCTTGTATATCGTGGTCTGGCGGCTCGCGCCCGCCCTCTACACCGTCTGGCTGAGCCTGACCCAGTACAACATTGTCTACGACGCCCTGCCGCGATGGAACCACTTCGAGAACTTCGGGCGGATCCTGCGCGACGGCGGGCTCCGGGGCTCGCTGTCGCTCTCGGTCCAATTCGCCGTCATCGCCACGGCGGCCGAGGTCCTCATCGGGCTGGCGGTCGCCCTCTTCCTTGACACCGATCCGCCCGGCCGGAACCTGCTCCTGGGGATCTTCCTCCTGCCGATGATCATGGCGCCGGTGGTGGTCGGGACGGTCTGGTCCACGCTCTTCGACCGGACGGTCGGCCCCATCCCCTACCTCTTCCAGGTCCTGCGCGGTCCGGACATCCAGTGGCTGGCGACCCCGGCCACGGCGATGCTCGCGCTCCTCCTCGCGGACGCCTGGGAGTGGGCCCCGCTCGTGGCGCTCCTCCTCTTCGCCGCGCTGCAGGTGCTCCCCCGCGAACAGTTCGAGGCGGCGCGGGTGGACGGCGCGGCGGGGTGGCAGCTGTTCCGGCGCATCACCCTGCCGCAGATCGCCGGCATGATCATCGTCGCGGCGGGCCTGCGGGTGATGGACGCGTTCCTGGAGCTCGACAAAGTGTTCATCATGACGGGCGGCGGACCCGGCACCTCGACGCAGTTCATCAGCATGTTCGTGTACAAGCAGGCCTTCCAGTTCTACGAGCTGGGGTACGCGTCCGCGGTCATCACGGTGGTGCTCGCCGCCCTCGCCCTGGCCTACGCGATGTACCTGCGGGGCTACGGGCGGGCGCTCCGGCCGGCCGACTCCCGATGACCGCGCGCAGGCGCTGGGGGCACCTCGTGGGGATCGCCCTCGTGCTGGCGTGGACGCTCCCGCCCTTCCTCTACCTGGTGATGCTGTCCATCAAGCCGGAGCGCATCCTGATCGAACGCTCCCAGGTCTTCTTCTGGCCGACGTTCGAGCGCTACCGGGATTTCATCGCGAGCGGCCTCGGGCTGCCGATCTGGAACAGCCTGGTCACGTCCACCCTGGGATCGGCCGGCACGCTGCTCCTCGGGGGGCTCGCGGCCCTGACGTTCAGTTTCCTGGAGTTCCGGGGGAAAACGCTGCTGTTCCTCGTGATCCTGATCCCCCGCATGTTCCCGCCGATCACCACGCTGATCCCGATCCAGCTGATGCTCAAGACGCTGGGGCTCATCGACACCAGGCTGGCGCTCATCATCCTGTTCACCGGGTTCGAGATCCCCCTGGCGATCTGGGTGCTGCGCACCTTCCTCGACGAGATTCCCCGCGAGCTCACGGAGAGCGCGGCGCTCGACGGGGCGTCGCTGCCGGCGATCATCGCGAGGATCATCCTGCCGCTGTCGGGACCGGGGATGCTGGCGGCGTTCATCCTCAGCTTCATCTTCAACTGGAACGAGTTTCTCTTCCCGCTGATCGTGACGAGCTTCAACGCGCGCACCGGCGCCGTCGCCATGATGAGCTTCACGGCGGGGTACAAGAAGCTCCAGTGGGGATCGCTCGCCACGCTCGGCGTGGTGATGACGATCCCGGTGATCCTGTTCGTGCTGGCCTTTCGCGGGTCGCTCATCCGGGGGTTTACGGCGGGCGCGCTCAAGGGCTAGCGGGCAGAGTGGAGGGAGACGCCGTGCTGCGGATCGGTCACTACCTGAACCAGTTCTTCGCGGGCATCGGAGGGGAGGAACAGGCCTCCACCCCGCCCTCCGTCCGCGCGGGCGCGATCGGGCCGGGGCGGCTCCTCAACACGCTCCTCGGGCCGGAGGGGGGCGTCGCGTCGACGCTGGTCTGCGGCGACAATTTCTTCAACGAGCAGGTCGAGGCCGCCGCCGAGGCGGTCCGCGGGTGGCTGCGGGACGTCCGCCCGGACCTGGTCGTGGCCGGCCCGGCGTTCGCGGCCGGGCGGTACGGCCGCGCGTGCGCCGAGGTGTGCCGCCTCGCGGCCGAGGAAGGGATTCCCGCCGTCACCGGCATGCACCCCGAGAATCCCGGCCTGCTGATCTACCGGCAGGCCTACGCGGTCCCGACGGGAAACTCGGCGGCGGAGATGGCGCCCGCGCTGGCGGCGATCGCCGCCCTGGCGCGCAGACTGACCGGGACCGCGCCGCTCGGCCCCGCCGAGGAGGACGGCTACCTCCCGCGGGGCGTCCGGCGCCCGGGCATGCGCCCGCGCCCGGGCGCCGAGCGGGCCGTCGCGATGCTCGTCACCCGGATGCGGGGCGAGCCGTTCCGCACCGAGCTCCCGGTCGAACCCTACGAAGCGGTCAGCCCGGCGCCGGCGCTCCCCGACCTGACGCGGGCGACGATCGCCGTGGTCACGACCGGGGCGATCGTCCCCAAAGGGAATCCCGATCACCTGAAGCGGTGCAGCGAGACCCGCTGGGTCAGGTACGGCCTGGGGAACCGCTCCACCCTGTCGGCCGCGGAGTTCGAGTGCGTTCACGGCGGCTTCTTCAACGTCCCCGCGTCGGAGAACCCGAACGTCGTGCTGCCCCTCGACGTGCTGCGCGACCTCGCGCGCGAGGGCCGGATCGGACGGCTCGTCGACTTCTACTGCACGACGACCGGCAACGACCAGCGGCTCGTCGACTGCCGGCGCAACGGCGAGGAAATCGCGGAGACGCTGTCGCGGGAGCGGGTCGACGGCGTCCTGCTGGTGGCGACCTGAGGGTCCTGCAATCGTTGCGGCGCAACGATCAGCAAAGAGATCGAACGCAGGAAGATCCCGGTGGCGGTGATCAGCGCGCTGCCGCCGCTCGCGCTGCAGGCGGGCGCGAACCGCGTGGTGCAGGGCGTCAAAATCGAGCACGTCTGCGGCGATCCGTCGCTGCCGCCGGACGCCGACCGGGCCCTGCGGCGGAGCATCGTCGAGCAGGGCCTCCGGGCCCTCACCACCGACGTCCAGAGCCCCACCGTCTTTGGGGGAGCGGGATAGCCGTGGAGCTCGCGCTGGGCACCTTCCCCGTCGAGCACGTCACCCTGGGGTCCCCCCCGGGGTGGGCGGGCGGCCGCCTCGTCGTCGATCCGGCGCGGGTCCGCGCCCTCGTCCGCGACGACCCCCGGATCCGCGAGGTCGCCGTGGACGTCGTCGCGCCCGGCGAGCCGGCGCGCATCATCCACGTCCGGGACATCATCGAGCCGCGGATCAAGGTCGACGGACCCGGCCACACCTACCCGGGCATCTGCGGCCATCCGGTCGAGACCGTGGGCGCGGGCGTGACCCACCGCTACGCCGGGTTCGGGGTGCTCATCGCCTCGGAGGCGCTGCCGCACATCCGCCGGACCGTGAGCGCGGCGACGGACAGCCTCATCGACATGTCGGGACCGGGCGCCGTGACCGTGTACAGCACCCTCCGGTACCTGGTCCTCACCATCACGACCGCGCCCGACCTCGAGCTGACCGAGTGGAACGAGGCGCTCCTCGGGGCCGGCCACCGCGTCGCCGCCGATCTCGCCGCGCTCGTGCGGGGGCAGGTCCCGCCGCGGCAGACGCGGTACGCGCTCGACCGGCCGGCGGAGGACCGGCCGCGGGTGGTGCACGTGCACACGCTGAACGCGTCGATGGTCCCGGGGATCGGCACCGGCATCTACGGCTACACCCGGCACGCGCTGCCGGTCCTCCTGCACCCCAACGAGATCCTGGACGGGGCGATCGCCGGCGACGCGGTCGTCACGTACCCGGGCAAGTGCTCGTGGCTCCACGTCAACAACCCCGCGCTGCAGGCGCTCTACGCGCGCGACGGCCGCGACGTCTCCTGGCTCGGGTCGGTCGTCGCCCGCACCCGGTGGGGATCCCTGCGCGAGAAGCAGTTGAGCGCCCATCAAACGGTCAAGACCGCCCAGATGCTCGGCGCGCAGGGGGCGCTCGTGACGTGGAACCACGGGGGGAACGACCTCCTCGAGGTGATGCTCACGATCCAGGGCCTCGAGCGCGCCGGGATCACGACGACGTTCCTCACGATCGAATCGGACATCAAGGTCGTGCGGATGACCCCCGCGCTGGCCGAGACCGGATCGGCCGAACCCCCGCTGCTCTTCAGCGTGCCCGAGGCCCGCGCCATCGTCAGCACGGGCACGCTCGCGCCCGCCGAAGCCCTGCCGGCGATGGCCCGGGTGGTGGGAGGAACCGCGGTGGTGTTCGATCAGGAGCGTCCGGACGACCGGACTCCGGCCGCGGGCCCGCTGGACCTGGAAGCGCTCTCGGGCGCGTACTCCCCGATCTTCGGCCACTTCGACAACTATGGGCTCGGCGCCCAAAGCTACTTTGACTACTGACCGGCGGATGCGGCCGGTCGTGCGCGCGGCGCGGTTCGCCGTCGCCCACGTGCCCGGGCTCGTGCTGTCCGGCTCGAAGCCGCGCCGCGACATCGCGGCGGGCGGGGCGGAGATCCGCGCCGCCCTTGAGCGCCGCCTGCGCTCGTTCGAGGACGCGGTCGGCTATCCGCCCCACCAGGTCCTGCTGGGGGCTCTGCCGCCGGAGGCGCTCCGGGAGATTCCGCGGCCCTGGCATCTCCGGCCGCTCCCCGGCGCCCGCCCGGCCGGGCCGGGCGGCACGATGATCGACGAGCTCGGGTTTTACGCCTGGCTGGCGCGCGCCGATACGGCGCGCCTGGTGCACTTCACCGAGGAGTTCGCCGAAGGGCTGCGGCCCCGGCTCGGGGACGCCCCGATCTCGACCATGGGATCGGCGGACCTCCGCGGCGCGATCGAGCGCCGCGCGGAACCCCTGCACCTCCGCGACGGCCGGCTGATCGGCGCCGTCATGCCCGGACACGACGAGGACGACTCGCTGGCCGCCCCGATCCTCCTCGAAAACTTCGCCGCGAAGACGACGGGGGCGCTGGCCCTCCGGTGCCTGCTGGACGCGGGCAGGGACGCGGCGGCCGGAGACCCGCCCGCCGGAGAGGATCATCCGGTCGACTACCTGATCGGGTGCGGCGAGGAGGCGGTCGGCGACCGCTACCAGCGCGGCGGGGGCAGCCTGGCCAAGGCGATCGGCGAGCTGGCCGGGGTGCGGACCGCCGGCGCCTGCGACGTCAAGGCGTTCTGCGCCGGCCCGCTCCACGGCCTGCTCCTGGCCGGAGCGCTCGTGGCGGGCGGCGTGTGCCGGCGCGTCGTCGTCGTCGCGGGCGGCTCGCTGGCCAAGCTCGGGATGAAATGCCGCGGCCACCTGGCCGCGGGCTACCCGCTGCTCGAAGACGTCCTCGTGGGGGCGGCGATCGACGTGGCGGCGGACGACGGCCGGAGCCCATTCCTTCGGATGGACACGGCGGCCGTGCACCGGATCGCGGACGGGACCGCGCCGCATCAGATGGCCCAGGTCCTGACCGTCGTCCCGCTGCGCGCCGCGGGCCTCGCCCTCGGGGATGTGGATCGCTACGCGGTGGAGCTGCACAATCCGGACATCACCGAACCGGCCGGCTCGGGAGACGTGCCGGCCCGCAACTACCAGATGATCGCCGCCCTGGCGGCCCAGGCCGGGGAGATCGCCCGGTCGGAGATCCCGGCGTTCGCCGCCGCACACGGGATGCCCGGGTTCTCGCCGACGCAGGGCCACATCGCGTCGGCCATCGCGTACCTGCACCACGCGGTGACCGGGCTGACGCGGGGGCCGTTCACGCGGGTGCAGCTGGTCGCGAAGGGAAGCCTGTTCCTGGGCCGGATGACGGAACTGACGGACGGGGTGAGCATCCTGCTCGAGCGCAACGCCGCGCAGGAATCGGAGAGGAGGACGGCATGATCGACTTCAAGGACAAGCTCGTGCTCGCGCTGGGCGAGCGGGACGGGATTCCCGCGCCCGCGCTCTCGACCTGCGTCGAGAGCGTCGGGGGACGGGTCGTCTACGCGGTGACCGAGTGCTTCGTCTGAACGTCGGCAGGCGCGATGGATCTGGAGGAGCAGGGACGGATTCAGCAGCTCGTGGAGGGCGGCCGGCGCGACCAGATGGTCGTGCTCCTGGGGACCCCCAACGCGAGCAGCACGCTGATGATCGCCCTCACGCTCACGCAGGGCGACCCGAGCTACGCCGGTCCACTCGCCGGGGTCCCGTTGGGGCTCCCCGTGTACCACATCCTCGAGAACGGGGTGAAGGAAGCGATCCCCCCCGACGTCTACGGCCGGGAGGTCGGGCCGATGGAGCTGCTGCTGGATAAGCCCGGGATCGAGCAGGCGCTGGCCACCGTGCGGGGCCGATGACGGCGCCCCAGCGCGTTCGCGCCGCCACGCTCGTCGCCCCGGGGCGCTATGAGCTCCGCGAGTACCCGCGGCCCGATCCCGGCCCCGGAGGCGTGCTCGTCAAGATGGAACTGTCGGGGATCTGCGGGACGGACAAACACACCTTCCAGGGCTATACGACGCAGTACGCGGGGACCGGCGCGCCCCGGGAAATCCCGTTCCCGATCATCCAGGGGCACGAGAACGTCGGGACGATCGCCGCGATCGGGGGAGACGGGCGCTGCATCGACATCGAGGGGACGCCGCTGCGGGCCGGCGATCGCGTCGTCGTGGGCGCCAACGTGGTGTGCGGCCGCTGCTACTACTGCCTGCACGACTTTCCCTATTACTTTTGCGAGCGCATGGTCGACTACGGCAACAACATGAGCGCCGCGGATCCGCCCCACCTGTTCGGCGGCTGGGCGGAATACCTGTACGTCGTCCCGGGCAGCTTTCTCGTCCGGGTGCCCGACGAGCTCCCCTCGGAGGTGGCCGTGCTGACCGAGGTGATGGCGGTGACGGTGGGCCTGGACCGCGCCAAGCAGATGTCCGCCGTCCCCTCCGAACCGTTCCTGTTCGACGACACGGTCGTGGTGCTGGGCGTGGGGCCGCTGGGGATGTGCTTCCTGATGAAGGCGCGCATGCTGGGGGCGGGCACGATCATCGGCGTGGATCTCTCCCCGTTCCGCCTGGATCTGGCGCGCGCGCTGGGAGCGGACCAGGTGATCGACGCCGGCGCCACGCGCGCGGACGACCGGATCGCCCGCGTCCGGGAACTCACGCACGGCCGGGGCGCCGATGTCGTCATCGAATGCGCCGGCGTGCCCCAGGTGATCCCCGAGGCGCTCGAGATGCTGCGCGTCGGCGGGCTGCTGGTCGAGGCGGGGAACTTCTCGGACCTCGGCGAGGTCTCCATCAACCCCCACCGCCACCTCTGCTCCAAGAACGTCCGGATCCTCGGCGTCGGCGGCGAGGAGGCGGGGAGCTACGGTCCGAGCCTGCGCCAGATGGCGCGGTACATGGGGCAGTATCCCCTGCGGTCGTTCGTCTCCCACCGGTACGCGCTCAAGGACGCCGAGGCCGCGGTCCGGAAGTCGATGGCGCCCGACTCGATGAAGGTGGTGATCGAGCCCTGGGCCTGACCGGCGCCTACCAGGGATCGGAGTAGCGCTCTTCCTTCCAGGGATCGCCGCGCATGTGGTACCCGTTCTGCTCCCAAAATCCCGGCCGGTCGTCGCGCCGCACCTCGAGGCCCCGGACCCACTTCGCGCTCTTCCAGAAATAGAGCCTCGGCACCACCAGGCGGCACGGCCCCCCGTGCTCCGGGGTGAGCGGGACGCCGTCGTGCGTGAACGCGAACAGGACATCGTCCTCCATGAGCGCGGCGAGCGGCAGGTTGGTCGTGTACCCCCCGTAGCTGTGGACGGTGGCGAAGGCGGCGCCCGGACGGATCGCGGCCCCCCGGAGCACCTCGGCGGCCGCCACCCCCTCGAAGGTATTGTCGAACCGGGACCACGCCGTCACGCAGTGGATGTCGCAGCGCACCGAGACCTTGGGCAGGCGAGTGAACTCCTCCCACGACCAGCGCCGCGGGGCCTCCACCTCCCCGGTCACCGTGAACTCCCAGGTGGCGAGGTCGATCCGCGGGATGGCCCCGTAGTGGAGCACCGGCCATTTCTCCGTCCGGGACTGCCCCGGGGGAAGACGCGATGGTGGTGTTTGCCGCATCAAGCACCTCTATTCAGTGAAACCTTCTTACCGGAGACGCCATTCCCTTGAGCCGCTCACATGTGGGTCCCAGCGGGGTCAGGAGAGGCGCAGCAGGCGCGCGGCGTTCTCGCCCAGGACTTTGCGTTCGTCGGCGGGGGCCAGCTCCGCCTGTTTGATCACGAGGATCTGCGTGGACGGCCGCACGGCCGGCCCGTTCGACCCGAACACGACCCGGTGCGCGCCGACCTCCCGAACCGCGTCCCGGATGCAGTGCGGCTCCATCACCGCCGTGGTCATGAGGTAGAGGTTCGGCGCCCGCTTCGCCGCGGCGATCGCCGCGCCCACGTGGTTCCGGTAGCCCATGTGGTCCATGATCACCGGGACCGCGGGAAACGCCTCCGCCAGCGCCCCGATCTCCAGGGGATGCGCCGGGGACCCGCCGGAATGGATCGTCACCGGGATCCCGAGCTCCTGGGCCTTGCGCATCGTCGGGTGGGCCAGGGGACCGATCAGGCCGACGGCGTGCAGCGTGGGCATCAGCTTGGCCGCCCGGAAGCCCCACTCGCGCACCGCTCGCGCGAGCTCCCCCACGGCCTCCTCGCCGAAGTGCGGATTGACCAGCGCGCAGCCCACAAAGCGCCCCCGCGACTGCGGCGCCGCGGCCAGCGCGTCGGCCACGAGCCGGTTCCGGGGCAGGAACGTCGGCGCGGGCATCAGCACCGCCTGATCGACGCCCGCGTCGCGGCACAACGCGTCCAGCTGCTCGAGGCCGAAGACCGTGCCGCCGACCGGCTCGTTCGGGCCGTGATAGTAGAGCTCGCAGTCGATGATCATTGCCCGCCTACAGCACGGCCTGAATGAACTGCCGGGTCCGCGGGTTCTGGGGACGCGACAGCAGCATCTCGGGCGGGCCTTCCTCAGCCACCACGCCGGCATCCATGAACAAGATCCGGTCCCCCACTTCCTTGGCGAAGTTGAGCTCGTGCGTGACGACGATCATCGTCATGCCGCCCAGCGCCAGCTCCTTCATCACGGCCAGCACCTCCCCGACGGTCTCGGGATCCAGCGCCGAGGTCGGTTCGTCGAAGAGCATGAGCTTCGGCTGCATGGCCAGGGCCCGGGCAATCGCCACGCGCTGCTGCTGGCCCCCGGAGAGCTGCCCGGGGTACTGCCCGCCGAACTCCGCCAGCCCCACGCGGGCGAGCAGCGCCTCGGCCCGCGCCCGGCACTCCGCCGCCGGCAGGCCCAGGGCCCGGCGCGGGGCCAGCTCGATATTCTGCCGGGCGGTCAGATGCGGGAACAAATTGAAGTGCTGGAAGATCATCCCCACGCGCTTTCGGACCTCCCAGATGCCCGCGCTGCGCGCGTGGACGGGCAGGCCGTCCACCGCGATCCGCCCCGCGGAGAAGTCCTCCAGGCCGTTGATGCACCGGAGCAGCGTGCTCTTCCCCCCGCCGCTCGGCCCGATGACGACCAGCACCTCCCCCGCCGCCACGCGAAACGAGATCCCGTTGAGCACCGTCCGCGGCCCGTACCGCTTCACGACGGCGTCCACCGCGAGCATCTCGGCGGTCATCGGGGCTCCGGGTCAGGACGCGCCGTACCGGAACCGGGCTTCAACACGGCCGCCGAACCGCGACAGCCCGTAACACATGAGAAAATACAGCACGCCGGCGACGAACAGGGGGCTCAGGCTGAAGATGCTGTTCCGGATGTTGATCGCCGTCTGCAGCAGCTCCACGAACCCGATGATGCTCGCCACGGACGAGCCCTTGAGCAGGCTGATGAAGATGCCGATCGCGGCCGGGAGCGTGACGCGGATCGCCTGGGGCGCCACGATATGCGCCATGGTCCGCCAGTACCCCAGGCTGAGGGCCCGCGCCGCCTCCCACTGAAGCTTGCCGACGGATTGGATCCCGGACCGCACCGCTTCCACCATGTACGCTCCCCCATAGAGCGAGAGGGCGATCGTCGCGGCCTGATACGGTGAGAGGTTGAGCCTGAACATCAGCGGCAGCCCGTAGTACACGAAGAAGATCTGCACCAGCAGCGGCACGGACCGGACGAACTCGACGTAGACGCGCGCCGCGGCGCGCGCCGCGGACGCCCGCGACGTCGCCACCAGGCCCACCAGGACGCCGATGAGGAGGGAGCACGCCAGCGACAGCGTGGAGATCTCGAGCGTGATCAGCGCTCCCCGCACCAGGAGGCCGAGATACGGGAGCACGCGCTCCATCACACCGTCCCCCGCCACGGCCCGAACCACAGGTGATCGATGAGGTGGAACAGCCGGGTGAGCGCCTGCACGAGGACCAGATAGATCACGGCGTCCACGCTGAAGACGCTGAAGTACTGGTAGGTGGAGTCCCCGATGATCTGCGACTGATACGTCAGCTCCGGGACCGCGATCACGCTCGCCAGCGCGGTCCCGAGCAGGGTCGAGATGACCTGGTTGCCGAGCGCGGGGAAGGCGACGCGCAGCATCTGCGGGAGCTCCACATAGGCAAGGCTCTTCCACGGCTTGAGGCCCAGCGCCCGCGCGGCGACGCGCTGTTCGTTGCTCACGGCCGTGAAGGCGCCCCGGATGATCTCGGCGATGTACGCGCCGCCCTGGATGCCCAACGCGAGCACGGCGGACGTGAACGCCGAGAACGTCACGCCAACGGTCACCAGCCCGAAGTAGAGCCCGTAGATGTAGAGGAGGTCCGGCGTGTTCCGCAGGGCCTCCACGTAGGCGCCGCCCGCCCAGGCGCAGGCCCGGAGCTTCGACGCCTTGAGCAGCCACCCGGCCAGGCCGAAGACAAAGCTCGCCGCCACCGAGCAGGCGCCGAGCAGCAGCGTGGTGGCCGCGCCCGCGACAATCACGCTCCGGTAGCGCCAGAACAGCCCGGGGTCGAACAACGAGGTCATGCGCGCGCGCCCTACCTTTGCGCTACTCCACGCTTACCTTTGCTCGACTCCACGCTTCGATCGGCCTTCGATCGGCCTTCGATCGGCTTTGCCGGCGCCGCATCACGGCACCAGCGGAGATCCGCCTCCCATGTACTGATCCCACAGCTTTTGATTCTGCCCCGTGTAGTTGAAATAGGCCACCCATCGGTCGAGCCAGAGCCACCAGTCGAAATCGCCGTAGGGGAGCCCGATCCCGACAAACCCCTTGATGTACGCCGGGTTGATGGCGCGAAGCAGGCCCGGGTGCGCCTTGATGAGCTCGCGGTTCAGAATATCGGTCTCCCCCGTTGCGGTGACCCTGCCCGAGAGCAGCGCCTGCTCCGCATCGGCCACCGTCGTAAACGCCTGCAGCTTCGCGTTCGGCAGCATCGCCGGCCAGATCTGCGCCTCGTTCCCGCCCAGCGCATACCCGAGCGTGACGGCGGGGCTGTTCAGGCTCTGAATCGTCTTGTAGGGCGAGGAGGCCTTGACCAGGAACTGGCTGATGGGATTCGAGTAGACCTGTGTGTAGGCGACCGCGAGCGACCGGGGCCCCGTGTAGTTCAGCTCCGCGAGGACGAGATCCACCTTCCGGGTCTGCAGCGCCGGGATCCGGCCGGCCCCGGAGGTCACGACAAAATTCACCTTGGCGTTGAGGTCGTGCCCGATCAATTTCGCGATCGCGATGTCATACCCGTCCAGTTCGCCGTTGGGCTTCGTGATCGACCAGGGCGGGTTGCCGCTGATCGTCCCGACCGTGAGCACGTGGGTGCGCAGGACCTTTTGGAGGATCTCCTCGTTCTGCCCGCTCACCGGCCCCTGCCTGCGATCGACGACCAGGGCCACCGCGGCCAGGACCGCGATGACGATCCCCACCGACGCGAGTCGCAGATGTCCCCTCATCAGCCACACCTCCCGTGTAGGTCCGCCCCAAACCGCAGCCGTCCGAACATGAGGGCAGCGCGTGCTTCTCCCGGAGGGCGCGCGGTCCCTCCATGGACAGTTCTTGGTGGGCTTCGCGGTTTTGGCGGCCGACGCTTCGAAGCCTGTTGTCGCGTGTACGAGATTACGCAGGATGAGGCAGAGGTGGCCGACGCCGTGCTCAGAGCCTGACTAGGGGCCCAGCTCCACTTTGATAGGCAGGCCGGTCGCGATCGATGTGACTATGGCCAGACCACGCCCGATGGTCGACTGGGGCGGGGGGTTCAGCGTCACGATGTACTGACCGCTGGCGTTGGCGTCGACTTTGGCAGTGAAACCCGCCGTGATCAGGCTCGCGGCGATGTCCGCGGCGCCCTGCTGATCGGAGATCGGACCCACCTGCACCCGGTAGGCCGGCCAGGGCGACACCTCCGCGGTCGACCCTGCCTGGTTGGCGGCGACCGGGAGGGCCGTGGCCCCCCTCAGCGTGACGGCGCTCTGCGCGGTAATCGGCGGATTTGCGGATCCGTAATCAGAGGTGCCCGACGGCGTGTACAATGTCGCGCCAGGAGGAAGCACCTGCGCGGGCGGCGCCGGTTCGCTGGAGGCGACCGGAAGGGTCGTGGCGCCCTGCGGCGTGACGGTGTTCTGTGTGGTGATCGGCGCGCTCACGAATCCATAATCTGAGGTGCCCGACGGCGTGTACACGGTCGCGCCCAGGGGGAGCACCGGCGAGAGCCCCGTGGAAAGCGAGAGCGGCACCCCCCAGACGGGGACGGAAGTGGCTTGCGGATACCCGATCGGCCCCAGGTTCACGGATCTGAAGGTCGTGGCGGGAGGCTGCGGCACCATCGAGGCGGCCGCGGGTTGTATCGCCGCCGTCGGGGAACCGTTCGCCGGCGTCCCCGCCGGCGCGGCGGCAGGGGGTTCTGAGGCGGCCGGCGCAGGCGGCGCCTTCGGGGCGGGCGCGGCGGCGGCAGGTCCTCCGCCCGCCGTCGGCTGAACCGCTGAAGCAGTGATGGCCCGAGCCACCGGTAGCCTGATGGTCCGATCGCGCTGCCCGAGGACGACCTCGCTCCCGGAGATGGCTCTCACCACGAGGTCCCCGATCCGATCGCCAACGCCCACGACGGAGGACTGCCCCTTTATCTCAATGAGCGCCACGCGGACGCTCCCACCGATGATCCCCGTCACCGTCATCCCGGCGATCGAAGAAGAGAGTTCGGGAATCGGTGCAGGGGTTGAGCTCGAAGGCGGCTGAGCGGCTACTGCGCCAGCCGCCACAGGGACACCGGAGGAGTATCCTATGAGCACGGCGACCAGGATCCCCCCGAACGGGCCGAGGAACTTGTGAGCCAATCCCCTCGTTGACCCCTGCGGATTCACGGCCATTCCCCCTCTTTCCCAAAGCGGAACTTCCATATAATCCCATGAACACCTCCAAACCGAGATCCATTCCCGCGCCGGCCGGGATTCGGGAATCCGTCCGGCATCCGCGGCGTATCATCCCCATAAGCGGAGCGCGGTCGCCGGATCTGCGCGTTGCGGGATCCGCGCCCTGACCACACATCGAAGGCGAGGAGAGTGCGATGCCCGACATACAGTGGGGACGGGATGTCGATGCGGCAATGACCCAGGCTCGGGCAAAGGCGATGCCGTTGCTGCTGGATTTCAACGCGGCGCCGATGTGAGGGGCCTGTGCTCGGCTGGATGCCGAGGTGTACCCGAACGCCGAGGTGAGCGAGTTCATCAACGGACACTTCATTCCGGTCAAGATCCACGTCAAGGAGCAGCCAGCCACGTTCAAGCGTTTCGGCGCGCAGTGGACGCCCACGCTGGTCGTCCTCGACCCGGACGGGACCGAACGCTACCGGTTCGAGGGGTATCTGCCGGCGCCCGAGTTCCTGGCGCAGCTCGAGTTCGGGCTGGCCAAGCGGGCGTTCGCCCACGAGCAATGGGCGGAGGCGGAGCGCGGCTTTCGCTTGATCGTGCAGCGCTACCCGGAGTCCGATGCGGCGCCGGAGTCCCTCTACTGGGCCGGGGTGGCCAAGTACAAGGGCGGCGATCACGGCGCCCTCAAGGAGACCGCGGCGCTCTTCAAGCGGCAGTACCCGGACAGCGCCTGGGCGAAGAAGGCGTCCGTCTGGGCAGGGTAGCGAAGCTGCCCGACGCCACGGCGTGAGCGCGGGCAACGGGGGGGCGCGCGGCGAATGTCCCCTGCCGCCGCGCTGGTTGCCTCGCCAGAACGGATGCCCGGTTTCAGGGCCCGTAAAGGCAGGAGGACCCGCTCGCGTGAACCGGGCGGGTCCTCTCAGCGAACTTGGTAGCGGGGGCGCGCTACGCGCCAACAGTACAACTTGTGTCTATGGAGATCTCGACTTGGTAGCCCAACTCAGTCCAACCACGGCACCCCCGATCGCCGCCATCAACTGCGCTTCGCTCGCCGGCGCATTGACCGCCCCCATCTGCTGCGCCAGAATCGATCCCCGGTCTCGCGGCTTTCCTGCAGCAGAACTGCCAGCTCGCCGGACCGGAGATGTGCCGTAACCGCCGGGACATCCAAGGGAGACCCTGCTCCAGAGGCCGGCCGCAGGACAAACAGTTGTCCGTCCCGGCGGCGGATCTGGACCTGCCCCTCCCGCCGCGACTGCTCCAGCAGGCTCGCGAGCCGCTGGCGGGCTTCCGAATACGTGTAAACCTTCATCGTGTTGCCTCCCATACTTCCAAGCCCAGCCCGGCCGCCGCGGCCCGCAGACGCTTATCAGTCGTCAGGAGGGGAACGCGACGTGTTCGGACCGCTTCGAGGATGTAAGCATCGTAGGCATAAAGCCCGATTTGTTCGGCCAACTCAAGCGCCTTAGCGACAGCGATGGGCAGCAAGCGCAGCGGGATCCGTTCGAAGAACGCCCAGGCGTCCCCAACCTGCCTGGCATTGAGCCGCTTCCGGCGGAATCCCGCAATAAGCGCGTTCCCCACTTCCCACGGTACAGACCCCGGAGCCAACAGCACGGCCCCCTCCGTGCGTGCAATTAGCGCTGGGCGCTCCGGCTCGCCAAGCAATACCGCGAGCAAGGCCGACGTATCGACGACAAGCTCCACTGCCGTAGACTTCATGTACAATTGTACCATATCACCTCTGGCCCCGAGAAGTCAAGAGGAGGAGTGCTGCGGATTTGCGAAAGGCTCGTACAAATTTCAAGGACCTGCTGAGAAGTATCCAGCAGGTCCTCTCAGCGAACTTGGTAGCCCGGACGTCTCTCGCCAATCTGTTGCCTGCGTTAATGCGGAAGGGGTTCGGGAACCCACGGCGGAACTTCCGGATGCTCGACGTACGGGTGACCGAGGGGGGGCGGCGGATGGCAGGCTCGCGCAGGGCGGCGTCGCAGAGGCGGTATCCTCGCAGGGGGTTCTTGACCACGGCAGGCCGGGGCGTCATCGCCGCGGGCACGCTCTTCACCTCCGGCGCCGTGACGCGCCCATCCACGGCGGCGCCCCCCGCGGTCAACATCGGGGGACTGTATCCGGTCACCGGCGGCTTGGGACAGATCGGGCAGGGCTGCGTCAATGCCGCCCGGCTGGCGGTCCAGATGGTCAACGACGGCGGCGGGATCAAGGCGCTGGGCGGCGCCAGGTTGAACCTGATCCTCTCCGACGTGCAGAGCGATCCCACCGTCGTGCGCACGGAGGCCGATCGGCTGATCACGAGCTACAAGCTCTCGGCGATTCACGGCTGCTACGCCAGCGCCCTGACGCTGATCGCGAGCGAAGTGGCCGAGCGAGGGAAAGTGCCGCTGCTGACGGGGTCCAGCACGGACCAGCTCAACCAGGGCGGGCGCCGGTATACGTTCACCCCCTTCGCGCGGGCCTCGCAGTTCGCGAAGGCCATCCTCCAGATGTCCAGGCTGATCAGCGCTCAGCCGAAGGTGGCGGTGGTGTTCGAAAATACCGCGTTCGGCACGGCGACCTCCAAAGGCCTCCAGGCCCAGGCGGCCGGCGAGGGCGTGGACATCGTCATGTTCGAGCCGTACTCGGCCGGCTTTACCGACGCCAGCCCCCTCATCAACAAGGTCAAAGCCTCCGGGGCCGGCATGCTGTTCGCCGTCTCCTACCTGAACGACCTGATCCTGATCGTCCGCACCATGAAGCAGATGGGCGTCGCCATCCCGATCAACGGCGGCTCGGGCGGGTTCGTCCAGCCCGAGTTCTACAAGAGCGTGGGCAAGGACGCCGAGGGGCTGCTGGGGGTCGGGCACTGGAATCACGACATCGATGGCAACGCGAGCCGGGTGAGCGCGGCGTACCAGAAGGCGTACGGGGAGTTCATCTTCGAGTACGCGGGGGGCCTCATCGCCCAGACATTCATGATTGCCGACGCGCTCGAGCGGGCGGGGTCGCCCGATCCGGAGAAGGTGCGGGACGCCCTCGCCTCCCTGGACGTCTCCAAAGGGTATGCCGCGATGTGCCCGGGCGGGAAGGTGAAGTTCGACCAGACCGGCAGGAACATCTACGCCCACCCGGTGGGCGTCCAGTGGCAGCACGGCGACCTGGTCACCGTGTTCCCCAAGGCGGACGCTCGGGCCTCGCTGATGAAGCCCTAGGGAGCATCGCCCATGGCCGCTGTCGTCGCCCAGGCCATGGTCAACGGCCTGCTCATCGGCGGCATCTATGCGCTCGTGAGCATCGGCGTCACGCTCATCTTCGGCGTGGTGAAGATCGTCAACTTCGCCCAGGGCGAGTTCGTGATGATCGGCATGTACATCAGCTACTGGCTGGCCTCGCTCCTGGGGATGGATCCGGTGGTGTCGCTGGCCGTCTCGATGCCGGCGCTGTTCGTCATCGGCGTGGTCCTGCAGCGGTTCCTGATCCGGAGGGTGCTGGGCCTCGGCGACATGCCGCAGATCTTCCTCACGTTCGCGGTCTCGCTGCTCCTCCTGAACGTCGCGCTCCTGCTGTTCACCGCCGACTATCGGACGGTGCAGACGGCCTACACGCAGTCCGTCTGGCGCATCGGCCCCTTGTACATTGGGGTGGCCCGGCTCATGGCCTTCGTCCTGGCGATGCTGCTCAGCGCGGCGCTCGAGGTCTTTCTGCGGGCCACGGATCTGGGCAAGGCCATGCGGGCGGCGGCCCAGAACCGGGAAGTGGCGATGCTGATGGGCGTCAACCCCGATTACGTCTTCGGCGTGGCCGTGGGGTTGTCGCTGGCGCTGGCGGGCGCCGCCGGGTCGCTGCTCGTGCCCTTCTATCCCGTGTATCCCGGCGTCGGCCAGGTGTTTGTGCTGATGGCGTTCGTGGCGGTGGTGCTGGGGACGCTCGGGAACGTCAGGGGAGCGCTCATCGCCGGCCTGATGATGGGCATGGCGGAGTCGCTCGGCATTCAGTTCATCGGCGCGGACTCGGGGCTGATCGTGGTCTTCGCCATGCTGCTGCTGACGCTGGCGGTCAGGCCGGGCGGCCTCTACGGGGGGCAGACCCGATAACCCGGGGGCTGCGTCCCGCGCGCGCGATCGGGCCGGCGGCGGTGGCGCTGGGGCTGCTCGCCCTGCCCCAGGTCGTGTCGAACTCGTTTGCGATCGACATCCTGGTCAGGGTGTTCCTCTTCGCCTTTATCGGCGTGGCGTGGAACCTCCTGGGCGGCTACGCGAAGCAGCTGTCGCTGGGCCACGCCGCGTATTTCGGCCTCGGCGCCTACACGTCGACCCTGCTGCTGATCCGGCTCGGCGTGTCGCCCTGGATCGGCATCGTGGCCGGCGGGGTGGTGGCGATGCTGGCCAGCCTGCCGATCGGCGCGCTGTGCTTCCGGCTGCGGGGCCCGTATTTCGCCATCGCCACCATCGGGACGGCCCAGACCTTGATGCTGCTGTTCCTCAAGTTCCGCGACTTCGCCTGGGGTGCCGTGGGCACCACCATCCCCAACCTCGGCAACTCGCCGTTGATGATGCAGTTCACCGCCAAAGCCGCCTATTACTACATCGCCCTGCTCCTGCTGGCGATCGGGCTGGCGGTGACCTCCTGGGTCGAACGCTCCTGGATGGGGTACTACCTCGTGGCCGTGGGAGAGGATCAGGACGCGGCGGAAGCCGTCGGCGTCAACGTGCCGCGGATCAAACGGGACATCTACGGAATCAGCGCGTTCCTCACCGGCCTCGCCGGGACCTTCTACGTGCAGTACATTTACTTCATCGATCCGAATACCGCCTTCAGCTTCAACGTCTCGGTGAACGCCGCGCTGGTGTCCATCGTGGGAGGGATCGGGACCTTGTGGGGCCCGGTCGTCGGGACCGTCGCGCTGGAGCCGACCTCCGCGTTGGTCCAGAGCTGGCTCGGCGGCGGCAGGCATCCCGGGGTGCAGCTGACCCTGTACGCGGTCATCCTGATCGCCGTGATTCTCTGGCAGCCCACCGGCCTGCTGGGGGCGCTCGCGGGCGCCTACAAACGCCTTGTCCGAGACGCCCCCGGCATCCCCGGCGCCGCCGCGGCTGCGCGGCATGCGCCTCCCGCCGATGAGTGAGGCCCTGGTGGTGCGCGGCCTCAGCAAACGGTTCGGCGGCCTGCGGGCCGTCCAGGAATTCTCCGTCTCAGTGGAGGAAGGGCAAACCGTCGCCCTCATCGGGCCCAATGGGGCCGGCAAGACCACCTGCTTCAACCTCATCACCGGCTACTATCGCCCGGATGCCGGGTCCGTCGTGGCCTTCGGCCACGAACTGGTCGGCCTGCACCCGTACCACGTCTGCGCGCGGGGCCTGGCCCGCACGTTTCAGGTGGCCCGGCCGTTCGGCAAGATGACGGTCCTGGCGAATGTGATGACCGGCGCGCTGCTCCGCGACAAGAAGCTCCAGATCGCGCGCGAGCGGGCCCGGGGCGCGATCGAGTTCGTGGGGCTCTCCGCCAGGGAGCACAGCCTGGCGTCCGAGTTGACCACCATGGACCAGCGGCGGCTGGAGATGGCGCGGGCCCTCGCCACACACCCCCGCCTGCTCCTGCTCGACGAGGCCATGGCCGGCCTCAACCCGGCGGAGATCGATCAGGCCGTCGCGCTGATCAGGCACCTCTCGAGGCGAGGGCTGACCATCGTGATCGTCGAGCACGTGATGCGCGCCATCATGGCCGTGGCGCAGCGCATCGTGGTGCTGGACCACGGGCAGAAGATCGCGGAGGGCGGCCCCACGGAGATCGCCGCGAACCCGGAGGTGATCCGCGCCTACCTGGGAAGCGGCTACGCGCATGCGTGAAGGCCAACCTCCGATGCTCGCGCTGTCCGGGGTGACCGCCGGCTACGGGCCGGTGAAGGCGGTGATCGACGTCCACCTCTCCGTCGGCGAGGGAGAAGCGGTCGCCCTTCTGGGCGCCAATGGGGCCGGCAAGAGCACCACGCTGCGCGCGATCTCCGGCCTCATCCGGCCGGCGTCGGGCACCATCACCTTTGGGGGCATCGACATCTGCGCCCTCCCGCCGTTCAAGATCGCCGAGCTTGGGATCGCCCACGTCCCCGAAGGCCGCCAGGTGTTTCCGGAGATGACCGTCAAAGAGAATCTGGAGATGGGCGCCTACCTTCCGCGGGCCAGAGCCGAGCGGCACCGTACCCTGGACCTGGTCTTCAGCATCTTCCCGGTGCTGGCCGAGCGCCGGGGGCAGCCCGCCGGCACGTTGAGCGGAGGGGAGCAGCAGATGCTCGCCGTGGGCCGCGGCCTGATGTTGAAGCCGCGCCTCTTGATGCTCGACGAGCCGTCGTTGGGGCTCGCCCCGGTCGTGACCGACGCCACCTTCGCCAAGATCCAGGAGATCCACGCCATGGGCACGGCCATCCTGCTGGTCGAGCAGAATGTGAGCCGCGCCCTGACGCTGGTCCGGCGGGCCTATGTGCTGGAGAGCGGCAGGGTGGTGATGCACGGCGCCGGCGCCGAACTGGCGAACAACAAGCAGGTGCAGGCGGCCTATCTCGGCATCGACGCGAACTCTCCGGGACCGGCCCAGGGGTGAGACCCTCTCGACCCGCCTGGGGGTGGGGCCGGGCTGATCTCCAGAAGGGAGGTGTCATCGGTGAAGGCGATCGTGCTGCACTCGGTGAGCGAGCCGGAGGCTCTGCGCCTCGAAGAGGCGCCGGATCCCGCGCCGGGCCCGGGGCAGGTGGTGGTGCGCCTCCGGGCCGCGGCAGTGAATCACCGCGACCTGTGGATCTGCCGCGGCCGGTACGCCGGACTCCGCTTCCCGATCATCCCAGGGTCGGACGGCGTCGGCGAGATCGCGGCGATCGGCCGGGGCGTGGCCGGGGTGTCGTCCGGAGCGTCCGTGGCGATCAACCCCAGCCTGGACTGGGGCGACGATCCGCGCGCGTTCGGGCCGAAGTTCAGGATCCTGGGTCTCCCGGACAACGGGACGTTCGCCGAGCAGGTGGCGGTGCCGGCCGCCAACGTCCTTCCCCGCCCGGCGGGCCTCACGGATGAGGAGGCCGCCGCCGTCCCGCTCGCGGGGCTGACCGCGTATCGCGCGGTGGTCACGCGGGGCCGGGCGCAGCGCGGCGAGACCGTGCTCGTGCTCGGCATCGGCGGCGGAGTCGCGACCTATGCCCTGCTCATTGCCAGGCAGATCGGGGCCCGGGTGCTGGTCACGTCCGGGAGCGATGAGAAGCTGGCGCGCGCGCGGGCGCTGGGGGCAGACCAGGGCTTCAACTACAAAACGGCAGATTGGGTCGCGGCGGCCCGCGAGGCGACCGGCGGGCTGGGGCCCGACCTGATCATCGACGGGACCGGGGGAGCGACGTTTGAGCAGGCGCTCGACGCCGCGCGCCCCGGGGGCCGCGTGGTCAGCTACGGCGCCACGACGGGCAACGTCCCCGAGCTCACGGTGCGGCGGGTGTTCTGGAAGCAGCTCTCTGTGCTGGGGTCGACGATGGGCTCGCCGGACGACTTTCGCGCCATGCTGGCCCTGTTCGGGGAGGGCAGGCTGCGCCCCGTGATCGACCGGGTCTTCTCGCTGGCCGACGCCGGCGCGGCGCTCCTCCGCATGGAGCGGGCCGAGCAGTTCGGCAAGATCGTGCTGCGGATCGCCTAGCGTCTCGCGATGCGCAAGGACAGCCGCCATCCGATGAGCGCGATCCCGAGCCCGGCCACGGGCGGAAGGATGTGGGCCGCCGCGCCCGCCGTGCCGGGGCCCAGCCACGCCGTCGTCATGGGGTCACGAAGCGCCATCTCCCCTGCAACGTAGCCCAGGACGCCGGCCCCCGCCCAGACGACCCAGGCATGCCGGTCCATCACGTCCGCGAGCGCCAGGCTTCCCCACACCACCAGCGGCAGCGACAGCACGACGCCGGCCGCCATCAACCAGGTATTCCCGGCTGCGATCGCGGCGATCGCGAGGACATTGTCGAGGCTCATCGCCGTGTCGGCGATGGAGATGAGCCAAATGGCCTCCCCGAGACCCGCCGCCCCTCGCGGATGCTCACGCGTCCGGCGCGGCCGAACCACCCTGAACGCGATCCCGAGCAATACGGCGGCGCCGAGCACCTGCGCCCCCGGCAGGCGGAGTACCGCCGTCGCGGCAACGGCGCAGGCAATTCGGAGCACGATCGCCCCCACCGTGCCCCAGACGGTACCGAGCGTTTTCACATTGGCGGGAAGGCCCCGAACCGCCAGAGCGATCACCACCGCATTATCGCCGGCGAGCACGAGGTCAACCAGCAGGATACCGAACAGGCGTCCCCACAACTCCGGGCCCGGCAGGAACGACACACCCACACCCCCTTCAGGCCGGGGGGGAAATGGAAAAACCCCCGAAACGGCCTCGTTTCGGAGGTCTCGTCGCAGCACATCGTCTGTGGTGAGCCGGGCGCTCTCGCGCCGTCTTGACGACTCACCCGGGGCCGTTCCTGGCCCCCGAGTACTCCCCTCGCTGACTTTACCTTAACCGGAAGGCGACGGGATGTCAAAACAGAGCGGCCGGCCTTACAAATCCCCCACAACTCCGGCATACACCCAAGTGACTAGGGGATATTCCCCATTATATTGAGGGAAATCCCCCCACCTATCAAGGGGGGTTCCCTGGATGCCATCGTGCGCGTCAATCCCATAGACTTTTACAGGAAACTCCTCAGGAGAGGGTGGTAGGAAAGGGCTCCTTCCGAGGCACGGCGCCCGCTGGGCCTCGAGCCGGAAGCACGTGGGGGTGCTGGTGTGCGGCAACGCAGGTCTGCGTCCATCGGGTTGATCGTTGTCCTGGTCTCCACGCTCACCACCGTGCCTGGTCCCACGGTGCAGGCTCAACCGAAGGAGCAGAAACTCAAACATCATCGGCAGTTCAAAGTCCACCGCGTGACATCCGTGGACGTCAGGACCCTGCCGCAGATTTCCCTCGCCGGTCGGGCCGGGGTGCAGGTCAGGAAAGCGAAACCGCATCGGTTTCGCGACCGCCGCCTCCACGAAAGAGCAAAGACGCGCAGTGCCGATGAGGCTGTGAAGGCAAAAACCTCCTCATGGTCCGGCGGCGGACGGCCGGAGGCGTCCACCGGGGCGGGGCAGGGGCCGAGCGCCGTGACCGGCGCCCCCATCTCGGGGCTTTCAGAGTCTCTTGCCTGCGGGGGCTGCGAGCCTCCGGACACTCAGGTGGGAGCCGATTCCAACTACATCTTCGAAGCGGTCAACATCACAGGGTCCATCACCGACAAGGCCGGCAACGTCCTCGCTCTTTTCGACCTTCATTCCTTCACCCCTGGGGAGCCTCCCGACCTCGTCATCAGCGATCCCAAAGTCCGCTTCGATCCCCTGTCGGGGGTGTGGTTTTTCAGCATCATCAGCGTGTCCGGAGCGGCGGATGGGTCCGGGCTGTGGTGGCTGGGGGTCTCACAGCCCTCCAACCCGTTCAACTGGACCATCTATAACTTCGAGGGGGCTCCGGGGACGTTCCCCGATTTCGACGCGCTGGGAACCGGCGACGACAAGATCGTTCTGACCGCGAACGCCTTTGCCTCCGACGGCAGCTTCGTGGGGGCTGAAGTGCTCGTCCTCAGCAAGGCCGAGTTGGAGGCCGGCATGCCCTCCGTCGACGCCACCCTGTTCGTCGACGACCGCTTTTTCACATTCCAGCCGGCGCACTCCCTTTCTGCCACCGGCGGCCCCCTGTTTATGGCGTCGTCGGATCCTAGCTCTTCGAGCGTCTACCATGTCTTTGCCGTCCAGGGGACCCCTCCGGGCGGGGTCGCCATTTCATTTACCGACGTGCCCCTCGACCTCAACAACGTTGGTCCCCTGGTCACCCCCCCGAATGCGGCGCAGGCAGGCACCTCGAACCTCATCAACACGAACGATAACAGTGCCTTGGACGTGGTGTACCGCGACGGGTTCATCTGGGTGACGGCAAACGACGCCTGTCTTGATGCGTCCTTCAATTTCCTCTCGTGCGTGCGCTTCACGCAGATCGATACGACCCAAATGACCACGACCCAAGACTTTGACTTTGGGGAGGCAGGCGGCTTCTACTACTACGCGGCGATTCAGGTCGTCCCGGATCCCAACATCGCCGGGACGGATGACCTCATCGCAGTGTTCACGGAATCCAGTCCATCCGACTTCCCCTCGGTGATGTCGAGCGGGCGGATCGAGGCCAGCGACCCGCCGAACACGCTCAGGGCTCCGGTCCTCATTCAGCCGGGCCTGGCCCCCTATGCCGGCACCCGCTGGGGAGATTACTCGGGGGCGGGCGCGGACCCGTCAAGCGCGCTCGCCGGCACGGCCTGGGTGGCCGGCGAGTTCACCGAGCAGGATGGGGAGTGGGGAACGGCGATCGTGAACGTCGCCTTCACCTGCTCTCCCTGCCTGTAGCAGGCCGGGGGTCTGATTCGATCGCCGACACTACACAGCGCGCTTCGGATCCCGGGCGAGGGGGCATCTCTCTCATGATATTTTGGCGCAGTCCTTGCAGGAAATGCCTCAGAAGAAGGGGATAGTGAAAGGCGGAGGTGCTTGGTGTGCGGCAACATCGATCCGCGTCAGTTGGACTGATCGCTGTCCTGCTCTCCGCGCTCATCACCATGCCTGGGCCTCGGGTACAGGCTCAACTGCAGGAGCAGGAATTCAAACTTCATAGGCAGTTCACCGTCCCCCTCGTGAAAGCCGTGGACGTCAGAAGCCTGCCACAGCTTTCACACGCCGGTAGGCCCCGGGGGGCGGCCAGGAAAGCGATTCCGCATCTGGTTCACAACCGCCCCCTCCACGAAAGAGCAAAAACCCTCAACTCCGATGAGGCCAAGAAGGCTAAGAACCCGCTGCGCGCCGCCGACTTCCTTCCGCCGCGGGCGGACACGGGAACGGGACAGGGGCCGGACACCGTCACAGGTGCCGCGACAACGGGGCTGTATGAGTCGCTCGCCTGCGGGGGCTGTGAGCCGCCCGACACTCAGGTGGGGGCCGATTCCAACTACCTCTTCGAAGCGGTCAACACTGCCGGGTTCATCAGAGACAAAGCCGGCAACGTCCTCGCCGTATTCGACCTGCATGTCTTCACCCCTGGAGAGCCTCCCGGCTTTTTCATCAGCGATCCCAAAGTCCGCTTCGATCCCCTGTCGGGAGTATGGTTTTTCAGCATCATCAGCGTGTCCGGGGCGCCCGACGGGTCAGGGCTGTGGTGGCTGGGGGTCTCACAACCGTCCGATCCGTTCCACTGGACCCTCTATTGCTTCGAGGGGGTGGCCGGAACGTTTCCCGATTTCGACGCATTGGGGATCAGTGACGACAAAGTCGTTCTGACCGCGAACGCCTTTGCCTCCAACAACAACTTCGTCGCGGCTGAAGCGCTTGTCCTCAGCAAGGCCGAGCTGGAGGCCCACATGCCCTCCCTCGACGCCGCCCTGTTCGCTAGCGGCGCTTTCTTCACAGTCCAGCCGGCTCACTCCCTTTCTCCCACGGGCGGCCCCCTGTACCTGGCGTCGGCGGATCCTGAATTTTCGAAGGTCTACCATGTCTTTTCCATCGTGGGGACTCCTCCGGGGGAGATCAAAATTTCCTTGACCGACGTACCCCTCGATCTCGTCAACGTGGGGCCCCTGCACAGCCCCCCGAATGCGGCGCAGGCAGGCACCTCCGCCCCGATCGATACGAACGATAACCGGGCGCTGGACGTGGTGTACCGTGACGGGCGCATCTGGGTGGTGGCAAACGACGGCTGCCTTGATTCCTCGTCCAATTTCCTCTCCTGCGTGCGCCTCACGCAGATCGATACGGCCCAAATGGCCAGGACCCAGGACCTTGACTTTGGAGAGGCAGGCGGCAACTTCTACTACGGAGCGATTCAGGTCGTCCCGGATCCCAACATCGCCGGGACGGATGACCTCATCACGGTGTTCACGGAATCCAGTCCATCCCACTTCCCCTCCGTGATGGCAAGCGGGCGGGTGGAGGCCATCGACCCTCCGAGCAGGCTCAGGTCTCCCATCCTTATTCAGCGGGGCTTGGCTCCCTATGCCGGCAATCGATGGGGAGATTACTCGGGAGCGGCCGCGGACCCGTCGAGCGCACTCTCCGGCACGGCCTGGGTGGCCGGCGAGTTCACGGAGCCGAATGGAGAGTGGGGGACGGCGATCGCGAACATCGCCTTCACCTGCTCTCCCTGCTTCTAGCTCCCGGGGGCGCGCGGGTGGGATTTCGATTGCCGACCAAAGCCGGCGCGTTTTGGATCCTGAGCGGGGGTTCCTCTGCAGTTATTCCGTTACCGATTTATTACTGAGCTGCTCGGCCAGTCCGATGATGATGCCCTCAGGGCCACGCAGGAAGCAGAGCCGGTAGATGTCCTCGTACTGCGCGATCTCGCCGACGAGTTCGGCACCGTGGTTGCGCAGGCGGGCAACGACGTCGTCGATGTCGTCGACAGCGAACATAATGCGGCGTATGCCCAGCGTGTTCGCCGGCGCGCTTTCCGGCTCGGCTCTGACCGCCGGCGGCGTGTGGAACTTCGTCAGCTCAACCCGGCTGTGGCCGTCCGGGGTCCGCATCATGGCGATGTCGGCACGGACGTCGTTGAGCCCGACGACGCGGTCCGCCCAACGCCCCTCGACCGTCGTCTCGCCTTCCAGCCCCATACCGAGTTCGGCGAAGAACGCTTTGGCAGCCTCGAGGTCCTCGACAACGATGAGAACGTTGTCCATCCGTAGTAATTTACTTTTTGTGGTCATATATTTTGGGCGCAACTACTACCGACCGCCCGATGAAGGTAGGGAGGGATCGGGTTGGCGGCCGGCGGCGACAGCGTATCTCAATCGAATATGGTGGAGACGAGCGGATTCGAACCGCCGACCTCCTGAGTGCGATTCAGGCGCTCTCCCAGCTGAGCTACGTCCCCACAGCGGCCGCGGAGCACTCCTCACGGCGTTTCGCCGCACCCGAAACGCCGGACCCCGCCCCTCTCGCGGGCGCCGGGCCTGTCTGATTATAGCCGACGCCCGCGGGCCCCGCAACCTCTGCTTGCGGTTGGCCCCACTCTGGTATGGATTCCCCGGAGGGGGCAACCTCTGCGTGCGGTTGGCCCCACTCTGGTATGGAGTCCCCGGAGGGGGCAACTAGGGCCGGGGCACGATCGGCAGGATGATGCGCGAGGGCCGCGCCGAATCGTGGAACAC
>Ga0209577_10000030_pt1 | contig 117577 bp, 80 predicted proteins | sample GraSoiAngelo_109_FD_185874 | JGI IMG/M metagenome (GOLD analysis project Ga0209577, IMG submission 185874) | Grasslands soil microbial communities from the Angelo Coastal Reserve, California, USA - 14_0903_12_20cm (SPAdes) (version 2) | ecosystem: Environmental > Terrestrial > Soil >... | reverse complement strand
TCCCGATACAGCCTCCACAGCCGCTTCGCCTGCCGATAGCTCAAGCGGAGTAGCGGCGCCGCATCCACCACCCGCAGCTGCTTGCTCTTCACCCGCGCCAGCACCTCCACCCTCCCCAACTCTCTCTTGCTCATCTCTGTCCGCCCCAATCTGACCTCCTTTTGGAGGTCCTATTAGGGGACATTTCTATCGGGGACAAAAGGGGACATTATCATCGGGGTACAACATTACAATCCATACAATCCATACGGTTACAATCCATACGATCAGGATCAAAGTTTCTACCGTGGATGACGCCGCTTGAGCGGGGAAAGCTGCTGGCTTCTAAGCGGGAAAGCAAATTTGCAAAATCTTGCCGGAGCCGACGCAACCTGCTAGAAAGCAGCAAGTTGTAACAAATCGAGGCAAACCGTTTTCTCCTTCATTTTTCGCTTTTTGTATGCAATTTATTAGAATTTTCCAGCATTTGTACTACGCATTACTACGTTCGAATGGGGCGCGCCGAGCTCGCCGAACGACCTTAGGCGGACGGCTCTTGGTGTTCTCGGGCCCACACTGACCCACCATCTCCCATCACATGATTAAACTTACGCGGACAGCTGGTGGGACAAGGTACACGCGGGTAAACGGTGGTTTCTGAAGTCTCGCGCAGGGCTCCTCACGTCGAACGTGCCACGCTTAAGGTTGTCCCCAGTTCTGCGTCAGGGCCGCACCAAGCCCTCTGGCAGTTAGATATTCAGCTCTCGTATCTGTTCGCCATAGGTAAGTTCGTAGGCGCGCAAATGTCCGAGATCGTTGGCGATCGTGAGCAACGAGCCATCGAATCGAACGCTGGGATTGCATCTTCCCTCGATTCCTATCTCGATTCGAAGGACAGGTTTCGCGCCTTTGGCATAGCTATAGACCAGGATGCGCGTTACCGCTTTCGACGCAAGGCAAAGAGCCAGCCAATCAGTGGTAACAACGGGATCAGCTAGTACTTGCTCATCCGCACCAAGAGTTAAGAATTCGTTCCAGCTGCCGTTGGTTTTTCTAAAGAGAATCTGACAAGGCGACGTACTCTGAGTTTCACTGCCAGTCGCTGCTTGAGGAGCGAGAACGGTAGAGCAATCGAGAACTCCGCTTTGGGAACAGGAGGCCAGTCGAATCTCTTTAACGGTTTCAAGTGGTGTTGAGAATGGCAGAAGAGTCTTGCTCTTGAGACGCAGTTGCGGCAGCTGATACTCCCAAAGCCAGAGGTTTTTGTCCTTATACGTGACGAAATCCAATTTGGCCGAAGCAAGTGTGAGAGGACCGACGGAATGGCCCAGGTCAGGTATTCGCCACAAGGCATCAAGCCGCTGTGACGTGGTATCGATTGCATACAAGTCTTGACCACACACGACGTACCAGATGGCACCATCGAAGCTTGCCGCAAAATGGCTGATCTCAGCATGACACCACGGCGTAGCTTTGCGAGATAAAACATCCACCCGCGAAAGAGACCACACGGCACCTCGACGGGCCATTGTGATGATCTTGCTGCCGTTTTCCGAAACGACTAAGCGATCTGCGGGTTCGTCAAAATGGGCTATCGTTCGACCGTCCCTGGTAACTAGCTTTAGACCTATTTCCCCCATTGCGACCGCGCAACTTCCGTTTGGAAGCAGCACAGCGTCTGATATCTGCGCCGAGCCTCGATCATTTGCGCCCATGAAGTATCGTCGGGGCGCGCCCAAATCAGTGAGTTCAACCTTTCTACCCTGAGGCCGTGGCGGAACGTCCGCACGCAGGGCACCGTCACCCGAGTAGTCGATGAGCTGGCGTATAGGAATGGGCCCAAGCGAATGCAGGCCCTGTCCGGCATCGCGCAAAGCCGCCCGTGCCGCGAGCCGCGCCAAGGTTTGTGCCTGGGGCGACTTGGGCTCCTTGCGGAGTGTCTCAGCGAATTCCATTCTGGCGGGAGCCCCTTCCACAGAGTCACTTTGCAATAGCTCAAGAGCTTGCGGCCAGAACTCGCGATATCCATCCTGAACCACGCTAATGAGTCTGGCCAAAGATCGCGCTCCCGATCGACCGCCGATCTCTGTTGCTCGCCGCATCCATTCGACAGCAGTAGACCTCTCGGACTCAAGGGGCCAGAGAACGTCAACCGCGACTGCCACGTTCCCTGCGTCCGCTAGCGATTGCGCCCAAAGCTTTCGCAGCTCGGGAGCGGCCGGATGGCGCGACTTCTCCAATCGCAAGACCGCTCCGTGAAATGCTCCTGTCTTTCGTGCGACTTGGATAGCTCTTTCCTTTTCTCCAGCTACAAACCATTGCCGAACGATGATTTCGGGAGCTAGCTCCCGAGCCTCAGCAATTTCGGCAGCCTCGCGCAATCTACCGTTACGTTCTAAGAAAGCGACCGCTTCTTCGTTTGCTCGCAACAGTTCAGCAAGAACGAATGCCGCCTCCCCAATCCGGCCTTGAGCTTCCAATCTTTTGAACGTCGACCTATAGAGTTGATGGAGATGGGAATACAGGGACTGACCTAACACCATTGCCGAACTGGAGCGGCGGCCAAATGGGTTGAGCCGCAGATTCTGTCTGACTCCCGGCAGCCCGAGAGTCATTCTCAAAATAGGAGAATCGGAAATAGAAGACAGGGGAATCGCGTGTCTCAGCGCTTCATCCATGTCGCCCTGTTCGAACATTTGCATCACGCGACTCAGGTAGCGTCCTTGTCTCCAGCCAAGAACACGCGCGAGTCGTGTCACCATGACGATCTTGTTGAACGCGGAGGCCAGCCACAGTGAGAGTTTTGAGGGTGCGCGCGTGGCAAACACGCTCTGTTGCGACCCGGTTAGGCTCTGCGTTTCATAAGCGTTTCGAGGCCAAAGGCTTCTCAAGCCTCTTACTAGGCCCTGGGCAGCATTCGCTATGCTCCGAAATGAAAAACTACGCAGCCAGCCAAACCTATTCCGTTTGTTCGATTCAGGCTCGCCTTTCAATCGCGCGAGCAGGCTTTTCAGTTCCTGCGGAGCCTCGGGAATACGCCCAAGTGCCTCGCGGATGTTGGGCAGCTCAAGTGGCTTCGCGACGGTCGGTCCAAGCGGCTCGGTACCGAGGGAGATCCCTTGAACAAACTCCAACCCGCCTGTATCAATCCATCCGTCGGCGGCCTCTAGGCTCTCATCGCTCAATAGTTCCGTCGATATGCTCCCTCCTGCAGAGAGGACCAGAGTTCCAAAGGGTTGATTAATGGAACGGATTTCTTTTTCCTTCAGTGGCACGCCTGTGAGGAATCCTTTGCCTCGGATCAAAGGCAGACCGATTGTTTCGCCGGCGAACACTAGCACTGGTCTCTGAAGAACCAGTACAAATCCCTCTTTGACTCGATACACCCGAGCGTTTGGTTCCCATGCCGACAGAATACGACGAATCGCTTCGCGTTCCGTCGTAATGTTAAATGCGAAGAAAAAACCATCGGCGGAAACTCTGCCACGGTGCACAACCGACCATGGCTTCGCGCTAGTCATTCCGATCCTCGTTCAGGTAGCGGCAAAGACTTTGCGCCAGAGGGAGCGAGTAGACGATAACGTCACCTTTTGTCGTGGAGTACGCTATCCAGGGCTTTCCCTGGCAAACAGTCAAATGCGCAATGGAATCGGGGCTCTCGAAAAGAGTCCGTTCCCAGTCGGGACCTTTTAACGTGACCACATGCCTATTCTCTCTGAGCGAAACAAGAGCTTCGGCGTAATTCGGCTCCTGAATAACGCCGACGATTTCTTGCGTCTGTTCTGTTTGGATATCGTTACTTCGCTTCTGACCAGAGACTACTAACCAACGGGTTGGACTTTTCTGGATGGCCAGCAAACAAAACGGAGCTTGAGCGTGCGCGCCAAACCCAAAGAATGCTTGTTCGACCCCTTCGGCTCCGCTCAACACCACGCCCCGAAACGGTTCGCGCCCCATCGATGTGTACTCAACCGTGTTCCTTGCCTTGTCCACACTGACATATGCCGGAATTCCTTCTAGGCTCGTGAGAGCGAGCACGCCTGATTGTTCGAGCAGGGCCACCGGCTCGTCCGCCTCAGGCTTCAGGCGGAACAGATTCCCGGACGCATCCAAGACAAAGAGGCTGGGCTTGTCGCCTTGTGGCACAGGAGGCCGGACACAGGGAAAGACCAACGCCTGGTCGCTTTCCCGTGGCCAGGCAAATTGGTCAAGGCGAAGAAAGTAGTGGCCAGCCGGAGGGTAACTTTCCTTCCCAACGTAGGATATCCGCAGCGAAATCTCTTCAACCGACACAATGATCGTCGAGCGGCCAAGGCGATTCGCAGCTACAATTCTTCCAATGTTTCCCAACGTATGCCGCTTCGCGTTCCCAGGCGTGTCCCAAGGCGAGTTCGGCACTGGGAAGGACATTAGAGTGCCGTCGCCAGTTGTGGCAAACAAACGTCTACCACCATGTGCAAAAATGAGTCCGGACGAACGAACCATCGTAGAAAGCTTGCGAGGGATGCTGACTCTGACTTGATAGGGATCTCGAAGTAGCCGGGCGCACACACCGTTGTCGGGAAGGTCCAACAGAACCCTTCTTGGCCGCCCTTTCGGACGCTGGATTTCGACAGAAACTTGTCGTACTTGTGGTTCAAGAACGTCATCTACCTTCACGCGGGAAACGACATGATGTGGCGAGATTTGGTGAAGCCTTTCACCCCCAACAAGCCATATCTCTTCTGATCGGTTTGTCTCTAGCGAACGGAGAATCCAATCGTTCAACATGGAATCGGATACGTTCGCGGATGTCCTTGCGCGCAGCAACTCGATTATTTCTGATTCACTAGCACCGTGCAGGAATGGCAGCCCCGGATTCTGCAGGGTTCTCCATGCGAAATTGGCGCGGGCACGGTCAGCGCGTCGAATGAGCACAACCAGAATCGCAAGGTGTGCTAAACGAGGAGACCCAAGCTGGTCTGGTCCGGAGTCAAACAGAACAACCGACCCTAGGCCGTGTGCGCGGTCACGTTTTGCAGTTTTCAAAAAAAGATGCTCGCGCATTGTTGCACGGCGTTCGAATTCCTCAGGAATTTCGTCGGCAAGTAACCAATCTGAGGCGATCAACCGTTCATAGCTTCCTCGGTTTACCAACCCATCGAAGCCATCCGGATCATCGTCGCCTGGCACATCTTCTAAATGCAGGGGGTCAATAGCCGCTGCGATCCTCTGGACCAGAGGACCTATCGCCATACTCAACTCATTCGGAAAGACGCTGAGTTGCTTGGACCAAGGAGCCAGAGATGCCGGTAGAGAAATCATGTTGCGGTAAGAAGCCAGGACCTCAGCACGTCTCGGGAGAGCTCTCTTGCCTGCGACAGCGAAACGACAATATTCCTTGTTTCGATAAACGCCAGGGGCGGTGGAAAAGGGCTCTGTTCAATTAATGCCTGTTGAAGAAGGTCTGAAGGAACGTTGGGTTCACGATTTGTTGGCAAGAGGAGATGGGGCGCACGTTCGTCCGAGCCCAGATAGTTTACTCCGTCCACCCACGGAAGTGATTCCGCTTCGCCAAGAAGAACGATTGCGTCCGAGATCGCAACCCCTTTCCAGCTTGTCCACTTCGTGTGGTCGGATGCTAGGAGCTTCTTGGCTAGCACCTTTGCTGTTTCACCTGAGGCCACGACTGCGACTGGTACACGAGGCTCTTCGCGAAAATGCCAGATGATCTGAAGAGAATTGGACTTCAATTTACTACCTCATTGGGCGGTTTGAGATGCGCCACTATTCGAGCCCGCGCTTCGCTCAGGTTGGAAGGCATAGTTTCCACAGTGAAGGAAGCATCTATCTCGCGCACAACGCCTTCTAGCTTGAGCCTCCAATTCTGGGCTGTCTCTCCGTCCCCATCCGGCGGTGTTGCAAGCAGCTCACTTGCAGACAGGGCTAGTCGTCTCGCCCGGACGAGAGGGCCTGCGGAGGCGTCCTCTGCTGCTGCGGGCAGCGTCACGTTCTCAGTGTGGCGAAGCAAATCGCGAAGGTTTTCTCTAGCAATTTCCTGCTGCTCCTGTGTTGGAACGACGTAGATCAAAGGCCACAAATCAGCGTGGCTGGGCCTCGAATGACCGGCCACTACTGCAGCAGCGGCAATTAGGCTTTGCGCCTTGACAACTCTGCGGTCCGAAAGAACGATGCCGGCACTTCGCAAGATTCGCAGCAAGTGAGCCAATTGTGGTCGGACTGAGCTGAGATCAGCGTTTTGTGCTACCTCAGCCAATGCATCAATGTCGTTCATGGATGCAAGTTCCGAGAATTTGGAATGGTCGAGTTTCCAACCGCTATCCAACAATGTTTCTAGTTGTGGATCGTCAATAGCCTCCACGAACACGCGCACCAGAAACCGGTCGGCAAATGCAGCTAACGACTCATCCGTCGGTAGGCTGTTTGATGCGCCCACACAGATTCGCAAGGGGCACCTTAGCTGTGTGTGTCCCCGACGAAAAACTCGTTCGTTCAAAATACCCAAAAGGGTGTTGAGAATCGCGGAAGAGCCTTGAAAGATTTCATCCAAAAAAGCAATCTCTGCCTCAGGCAACATCCCGCTAACATCTGTCTCCACGGTGCCTTCGCGCAATTTGCGAAGGTCCACGGGGCCAAAAATTTCGTTCGGCTCCGTAAATCTGCCTAGCAGGTACTCGAAATATCGCCCGCCGGTAGCTTGCGCAATTCGTCGCACGGCAACGCTTTTCGCCGTGCCTGGAGGTCCAATTACCAGTAAGTGTTCGCGCGCCACCGCGCTAAGCGCAACTAACTCTACGAGGGGCTCTCGGTCAACAAGTCCACGGGAAGCCGCTGTGACCGCGGAACGCAGTTTGGACGAGGCCTCTGAAGGGTTGAGGGTCATGCAAATAATCTAATCCAACTGGGCTGTTCAGGCGAGGGAATCGATCGTCAGGGTCAGCATCCCTTGACCGCCGCATAATGGTCGCCTCGAAATTGAAGAGCCAGTGATGGAAATTTGCGAATGCGGGTGGGATTCGAACCCCTCAGGGTGATTGATACTGCGTAAGTTACTGATTTTAGGAATCGCCAGTACGGAGAAAAACAGCAAAAACGCCGAACCGAGGTACACGGCGGGTACACGGGATTTTCGGGCGAGACCGACCTTACTTCCAATTAAACGAGGATGATCAACGGCATGTGACTTCCACTGGCCGTCCCGGTTTCCGGCGAATCGCAATCTCGGTCGGTAATGTGGAACCTCCGTGCCAACATCGGTGAGGAGCAGCAAGGTCGGCCCAAACATGGACAGTCCTCAGCTATTCATCATGCTTGGCGCAGTAACGAGCCTCTTGAAAGAGTTTCTCGGTTAGCGTAAACGTTGAGAGCCATCCCAACTTTGAATCTTGAGGGGAGGATGTTCGTGGCGAACCTTTGGCAGAATCTGCGCTATGCCATTCGTGCTCTGGGCAGGAATCCCGGTTTTACCTTCTTTGCCATACTCTCGCTCGCGCTGGGAATCGGCGCGAATACCGCGATCTTCACGCTGATTAATGCTTTACTCCTTCGGGACATTCCCGTCCGCCAGCCGGAGCGCCTCGTTCGTCTTTCCGCAATCCGCCAGGGGACAAAGATTCCTTTTTCCTATCCCATGTTCCGCGAAGTTGAACGCGGTCAACGCGTTTTCTCAGGCATGATCGGATGGGGCGGCGAATGGACGCCCAATGTGGAAGTGAACGGTGTCCTCACACAGGATCGTGTCCTCGCCGTTACCGGCAATTGCCATTCCGAACTCGGCGCATCTCCTTTTCTCGGGCGACTGCTCACTTCCGAAGATGAAAATCTCAGTGCCGCCGCAAACTCGCAAGTCGCCGTTATCGGCTACGAATTCTGGCGGCGCCGCTTTGGCGGTGCGCTCGACGTTATCGGCAAACAGATTCGCATCGAGGGCCATCCTTTCACGATTATCGGGATCACCCGCAAGTGGTTCACGGGCATGACAACAGGCGAGCCGCCGGATATTACTGTTCCTCTCACGGCCATGCCCCTGATTCAGAGCGAAGAATTTGATATCGGCAGCCGCTCGATTCTCTGGCTTAACCCGATTGGCCGCCTGAAGGACGGCGTCACCGTCCAGCAGGCTCGCACCCAGCTCCAATCCTTCTGGCCGGACGTCCTTCTCGCGACGGCTTCCACGCAAACTCCTGGACTGCGCCGGCAGACGTTTCTCTCCATGGACCTGGACGTCTCATCGGCGGCAAAAGGCGTCGGCGGGAACCTGCGCTCCCAATTCGAGCGGCCCCTTTACGTGCTTGCCGGCATCGTCGGATTGATCTTGCTCGTTGCCTGCGTCAACCTCGCGAACCTGATGCTCGCTCGTGCTGCGTCCCGCAGCCATGAACTGAGCGTGCGCGTCGCCATCGGCGCAAGCCGCGGGACCCTCGTTGGCCAAGTACTTGCCGAGAGCCTGTCGCTCGCTCTCGCCGGCGCTTTGCTCGGCCTCGCCTTTGCCTACTGGGGAAGCCATTTGCTCGTGCTCCTCATGACGGAGGGAACGGTCTCGCTTGACTTGCGTCCCGATCTCACCGTGCTCTCGCTTGCCGTGCTCGCAGGGCTCTTCACCGGAATTCTTTTTGGCTTGGCGCCCGCCTGGCGGTGCTCGCGCGAAGATCCAGCCTCTTTGCTACAACGATGCTGCGTTGAGTTCGGGAATAGCAGGATTCATTGTTATGCAATCAAGGGGAGGAGAACAGCTTGGCAAGGCGATAGAGGAGCGCTTCCTTCCCAATTTCACTCCTTGTTGCTTAGGAGTGACGCTGGTTTCTGAAATTCCATTCGACAATGGACAAATTGTCTGCCGAGATGGCGTGGATGCGAAGACTTTGGAAGTGATGAGTCATGCTGCAAGTTTCTCCGACTCGCTTATTGGAGATGCTCGGAATCCCGGCACTTTGAACCACCAGTTGCAGACGAGTCAGTAGCTTCCGGCCTCCGTTACATTCATCGCCCTGCCCTCGACTGTCGGGCGTCGGGATTTTGCGACGGGTAGGCTGCTTCAACCAAGAAATCCTTAACCGTTTCGCTCACTGTGCGCGGAAATCGCAGCGCGTAGTCTCGAAGCTTGGCCGGCGTTAGAAACTGCAATTGGAGTTCGTCTAAGGGCGTCGGAAGTCCTTCTTGACGGTTTAGGTAGATCCAATCCAGTAGCGCCTTCTCAGGTTCCGCGATGAGATATTTGTTGTAGCGAGTAGCTTTTTCCTCATAGCCCCAATAGAGTTCAGAAGAGATCTTTCTATACACGATGCTGACAGATTTGCTTCTGAAAGACTGCGGATAGCCGGGTGTGACGCAAGTCAGTATTGAGGGGCTTTGAGTAATGATGCCTCGCTCCACCAAAGCGGACTCAAGTGAAATGTAAGAACGAGGCCGAAGAACATTTACGAGATCACGAGGTGAAAATTGCTGATTGAAGTGGTTGATGTAGATTTTTGTCGAGACACGTTCGACCAGACCCTGTGCCTCATATCGGCGCAAAGCATCGCGTACAACACGTTCAGAGAGCTTGTGTTTGCGAGCTAAATGGTCGGTGCGCACGATGCAATTGTTTCGTGCTTCTTTTGTCAGGATACTTGTCCAATTCATTGCGGTTCCTTCCCGAGCCAATGAGCCAACACGACTCGTAGCGAGCGGCGGATGGTCTCAAATTCGTTCTTGGCAAGCTCTTCAAAGACGGCCAGTGGCAAGACCGGGCGGAGTTCGACCGTGCAGAGCTTGGCATTGATGTCCTGAATTCGAGTTTCGATGGATTCTTGGTCTATCTCCTTCATTGCGATGAAGTCCTCGAGGTGTGCTTGAAGATTCTTGTCCAGGTGCGTGCCACGGGTAAGAAGAAGATGGATATCGAAGGCATCCCTAGCTTTCACATGACGGCGATTGAGAAAAGTCTCACATTTCTGAAACAGCAGATAGTTCGCGCTTGGTGTGGCGACGATTTTTTCTGGAGCGTCGGCAATTGCCTTCTTGACGATGTGGGTCTCCAAGACATTCCCGCCGATGCTGGTTAGATCGATGCTGAAGAGGGCTCTGTGATTGGCGAGGACCCACTGCTTGACGAAGCCGGCGCTCTCGATGTCTTTCCGGAATTCGAGTTGGCCCAGGCCGAGGGTCTCTGCAATTGATTGGATACTGGAACGAACAACATCTTCGATTTCTTCGGGCCTTGGGATCTGCGTTGGGGAGGCGAGTAGGTCCAAGTCTCGGGACAATCGAGGGCTCTCGTAGAAAAGCACGAGGGTGGCTCCTCCAAATAAGATGAATTGCTCGGGGAACGCGGTGAAGAGTGCCGCCGCACTTTCCTCGATGAGGACGAGGATTTCGGCTTCGACCTGCTGGAAGCCGCGTTCTTTGTACCTGTCGATCCTTGCCTGTAAGTTCATAGTAGCTAAAAGTAGCACATTGTGCGTAACTGGCAATCAAATATCTTGCTATGATTGCCAAAAGCCGTATATTTGACACTTTCAGCGATTATGATGTAATCTTGGTGATCTTGCTGGTCGCCAGAATAGGCAGCTCGCGGGCATAATTCTAATCGAAACTGCTGATTCTGCGCTTTGGCGGAATAGCAGTCGTTGAATCGTGGACCGAGAATTATCTAGTCTCTTCGATAGGAACGGAGCTTCAGTCCATGCCGCCGAAACAGATAATTGCGCTGGCAACTCACCACCACGTTCAGCTTAAAGGTCACGCACTGAACGACAGATTTGGCAAAGTCATATCTCTGATAAGGGAAAACTACCCCGTCCAAATCATTTTGGAAGAATGGACGCCCGACCGGCAATCATTCGCTTCCACTCTGGATACGGACAAGTTGAAATGGAAAAGTGTTGGGACACCCAAAGAGAAGCGCTTTGAGACTTATGCGTATGGCCTAAACACGTACCCGCCAACGCATGACCCCAAGAAGCCGATGCTGCAAGAGTATGGGCCTTTGGACGTGCACGAGCTTAGAGAGCGTTACATGGTGGACCGCATCAAAGAATTTATGGAGCCGTTCAACGTCGGGTTGTTCATCGTGGGCCTTGCCCACCTACATTCCACGCTTTCAAAACTTAAACCCGCTGGCTTTGAGGTTCGGGGTTACAGCTGGATGGAGCAGTAACCGCGCGAGACGTTGCACCGTTACCCGACGCGAACCCGCGGCGGCCTTTCTTGAACGGCGCACTTACCTCATTATTCAGTGGATGAGGCCAAGCCGGGAGGCGGTATGGGCAGAGACAGCCAAAAGTTTCTAGAGAGCATCCGCGGCTTAATCGAAGACGCAACACGGGACACGGCGCTTTGGTGTCAGGCTAATCCCTCGGAAGAGGAGCGGGCGCACGTTCTTGCGATGCAAGAGCAGCTCACGGACCTGGACAGAATTATCGCGCGTCGAGTGGAACGCCGCAGTTTACCTAACGATAGCCGGCAATGGTCTGAAACCGTAGGCGAGGTGCTGTCACGGTTGGACAAGGCCAGGGAGGCGCGCGGCAGCATCGTCAGCAAGAATTCGACCCGCGGTTTGGCCCGCCTCGCGGATGCCTTGCCCAAGGAATTGCCGAAGGTACGCCTACCAGAGCCAGTCCGCCCAGTGAGCACCGCGCGCACAATCACTCAAGCACCCGCTCCACCAAAGGAGGTAGGCGGGACAGGCATCACACACGCGCGCGAACCGAAGACCTCGCAGGTACCGCACGATCCTCCCATTTACTTCCCAAACGATTTGTGGCCGCAAACCAACGTGATTCTTCTCGAAGCCCAGAGAAAGTTTCCGCTACAAACGCAAACGCTCGAACTGTGCAAGCACGTCGCTTCGGAGATGACGCCGCTTTTCTGTGAGGCAGTGAAGGACGGAAAGATGAAAGCAGGCGCAGTGCTCCGCGAGGGGCTTGGCGGGATGGAAGATTTGCTCCATTTTCTACTGGTCCACAACGACGACGGCTCCAAGAGCGGATTTTCCAGTCTCTCAGACCAAGCGTACCGGCTTGGGCAGATGGTAAGACAGTCTGATGAATGGCTGGCGCTGGCAAAAGCAATCGCGGAGGCGCAGCGCAACAGCACCGCGGCGGACCCTCAGCCGTCAAAACCGGGCTCGTTGGCGTTAACCACGATTCGAGCGTCTTTGTCCTCACGCAGTCCAACGACCTTTGAATGCCTGGGCAATTCTCGTTGAAGTAGGCTAGTGTGTCCTTATTTCTATCGATGTGTGGAAGAAAATTATCACAGAGCTTTTTGAGGTAAATCATGAGAGGATGGCAAGACCGTTAACGCCCTTGACGGTCCTACGGTTGCCAGCCCGCCACACCTTTGGAGATAAGTGCAAAATCACATGTTTGATTTTCTTTCAACATTCAAGACTGCCCCGCACGCCATCCGGGCTTATCTTTCCAACAAGAGGCACAAGCGAGAATTATTGTGGGATTTCGTTTTGGATGCTATTGGCCTACCTGAATCTCTAAGCCCTGACAACCATGCGCCCCGGACGGTGTCGTTCTTGATGATTGACTTGCGAATTCGGCTTCTACAACAACGTGAACCAGACCGCGCACGTAAATGCGGAGCACCTGCCGTTGGCGACGTGATGCGCGAGGTAAAGATAAAAGAAGTCCTGCACGAATTGGTCAGCGCGGGAAAGTTACAGGGTTGCCGTCAAGGAGATAGGTGGGAGATTTCGAGCGGCGATGTAAAAGGTCAGCGGCTACGAGCATAAGAACAACGGGCACGGGCTACGGGCTACGGCCCAGGACGCATCCTGGAAGGCACTCGTGGAGCACAATAACGTGCTATTCCACTTGCGAATACAAGCAGTTGCGCATTCAACTTCGCGCTCATCTACACAACAAGTCAGAGGGCTGGGGGGGTGACGTCTCGGATTCCTTCCCTCCGCAATCAGATGAACTCCTGTATTTGGCGTCTTTTTGACCTTAACCGCTTGGCACCTGGCCTAACTTACCGCGCCATCCCTATACAGGATAGAAGGTTATACAATTGGCCGTATATCAACGGTATTGATATCCTCAGGGCGCCGGCGCAGACAAGCAATTACGTTACCGAACATTTTGATTAAGCGTGCCACAGCGTAAAAGGAGGGCAGCAGCCTGCCAGAACGGCCGGAGGGAAACCGGCCCGTATGCACTGGGTATACGAAATCTTCGAAGTCTTGCCGAATGGCTCGCTAATGACCAGTAGACGGCGTGCCGCCAAAGATTGGGGCTTGACGAGTTCAGGTTTGAGGTCTACGATGTACGGTAAGTAGCCATCTTTGCCTTGGAAACACACATGTATGGAAACGCCGGGTGCGGAGCAGTCACGCTGCCGAACACGATGAATTGTCCCCGAGCGTAGAAGGGGTGTGGACCGAGAGCACCCTGAAGGAAACAGGCCCATGCACCGGACATACGAAGTCTTTGAGGTTTTGCCGGATGGTTCACCGCGTAGGGTCAATGTCGTTTCCGGCTTGGAATTTACGAAAATGGTGCTTGAAAGCTTGGCAAACCGCACGAACAACGAGTGCTTTGCTGCCGATGCAAAAACGCGCCAAGTCGTGATGCAGATGAATATTACTCTAGCAAAGTTGCGAAGGATTTTTCAGATTTCTTACGACGAAGACGTAGGACTTCGAAGGGCCGAACTCCTAAGATCACGTGGTTATGGCGTGATCTCTGTAATCGGCAACGAAGCAGCCAAAGTTCTCCTAAGCTCGCCTCAGCGTTACGACCTCTTCATTATTGGTCATGCAGCACCTGAAGAGACGAGAAGAGAAATGGTTGATTGGCTCAAAACCGAATCCCCTAACGTCAAAGTTCTTGCCCTCAATCCGCCCAATCAAGAAGTCCTCGCAGCGGATTACAACGTGCGACAAAACGGGCCGGAAAACTGGCTACCGATTGTCCTTCAGTTAGAGGGGCCGACCACGACCGCGGCCTGATCGGAGCCGTTGTGCCTACACCACGGACCACCAAACAACTTTACGCGCTTTGTGTGGATCAGGGCGACCGGGCGGCAGATCGAGGAGTTTGCGGATCGAATCCGGGGGCAGGAACGATGCAGATGCGTTGTCATATGCATTAACGGAAGCCTACTCCAGCCTACTGTAACATCTCTCCGCAGGGCCTGTGCTTCTTTATGCCGCGGTGAAACCTGCCTGCCGGTTGAGGCAGGCGCTCCTTATCGACTACCTGCGTGCACGAGCGCACCAGCCTTCCCTTCCCGCTCCTTAGAGGAGAACGGGAACGGAACGCTCACCTCTGTCTTCGATCGGACGGCGTGTCATTCGATGAGGTTCAATTCGTGAGGTTCAACCCTGGATCAATCTGATGTTATAGCCCTGGATCAGCGCCCCGCGTAACAGGCGTTTCACCGATGGAAGGGCAAACCGCCGCGACAGGCGCCCGCCATCGGGAACGGCACGGGATTCGGGACTCTCGGGGATCGCCGCGCATCATCCAGTTCGGGCTCAAGTACACGCTTTAGGCATAAAGATAGGCTAAGTAAAAACGTTTGGAAGGGCGGCGAGAAAAACTGCTCCCTTTCTTTGTTACAAAGGAAGAAAAATGTGCAAGATTCGTTCAGTAGTTATTTTGGCTGCTTCTTTCACTGCTTGTCTCAGAGCTCAGGACAAGGCGGCGCTGTCACCGCTGACCAAGAGCTTCGTCACCGTGAACGCGCCGGTTGTGGCCTTAACGCACGCGAAGGTCATCGATGGCACGGGGGCAGCGGCCTCGGCGGATCAAACGATTGTCATTGAGAAGGGAATGATTCGCGACATTGGGCCGACCACTTCGCTGACTGTTCCAGCCGGGGCACAGGTCGTAGACTTAACGGGGCGCTCCGTCATTCCGGGCCTGGTGGGGATGCACGATCACTTGTTTTATCCAACGGCTTCGGGCCATGGTCCGATCGAAGGGGCGCCGGCACTTTATGGAGAAATGGGATTCAGTTTCCCGCGCCTCTACCTGGCCGGCGGCGTGACCACGATCCGAACGGCGGGCAGCCTCGAGCCTTATACAGACCTGGCTTTAAAGAAATTGATCGACGCGGGCAAAATGCCCGGGCCGAAGATGCACATCACCGGGCCGTATCTCGAAGGGGTTGGCTCGTTCACACCGCAATTGCACGAACTGAGCGGGCCTGAGGATGCAGTGCGGTTGGTGAATTATTGGATCGATGAGGGCATGAGCTCCTTTAAGGCGTACATGCACATCACGCGGGCCGAGTTGGGCGCGGCGATTAAAGCGGCCCATGCGCGAGGGATCAAAGTGACCGGCCATTTGTGTTCTGTGGGATTCAGTGAAGCGGCGGAATTGGGAATCGATGACCTTGAACATGGCTTGGTGGTGGATCAAGAGTTTAACCCTAACAAAGAACCGGATGTGTGTCCTCCGAGTCCAGACCAGCACCCCATTCTCGAAAAAGTGGATGTCGAAAGTGAACCGGTGAGGCTAGTAATTCGAAAGCTTTTGGAGCACCACGTTGCCGTGACCTCGACGCTCGTCATTTTCGAAACCTTTGCGGCCAACCGTCCGCCGTTCGAAGACCGCGTGATGCAGGCGATGTCCCTGCCATCGCGCGTGGATTATCTTTCCGTGCGTACGAAGATTGCAGAAGGCCATGGGAATGGCGCGATGCTCCTGAAGAAGGAGATGCAGTTCGAACATGACTTTGTGAAGGCCGGCGGCCTGCTGTTGTCGGGCGAAGACCCGACAGGGTATGGCGGAGTGTTGGCAGGGTTCGGCGATCAAAGACAAACAGAATTACTTGTGGAGGCGGGATTCACGCCGGTCGAAGCAATTCACATTGCGACGCAAAACGGCGCGGAATTTCTCGGAGAAGGGGATCGCATCGGCACACTCAAGATCGGCAAGCAGGCGGACATTGTGGTCGTGAAAGGAGATCCCAGCCAGAGCATCGCAGATCTCGAAAACGTGGAGCTTGTTTTCAAAGACGGCATCGGATATGACCCGTACAAACTCATTAGTTCTGTGCAAGGCGCGGTGGGACTGCATTAGAAAATGCTGGAGCGTCTGTTGCAGCATTCGCAGCTAGCCACAGCTGCTTCAGCGGTGCACGCAAGACTCCCGCAGTTTGCTAAACAACTCTTCCACTGAAAATAAATCAAATGCTATATAGCTGTGATTATGCAATCGAACGCTGGGTATGCAAGGCCATTACTTGCTGAACGACCTGCTTAACGTTGGGGATGCCGCACAGGGCAACCTTGACTTGGGAAATCGAATTATTGCTGCGGGGCAGCAAAGCGTTAGTCTGAATGACGACGTCACCGGAGCCATCGGGGCGCTCGCGGTAGTCAACGCCGGCGATGTCCGCAGGCAGGATGGACTTGACCGAGCGGTTGCTGGAACCGGTGATAACCATGACACGCTGGTTCGTCACGGCGTAGACGGTGCTCAGCCCCTTGCGGTAGGCCCACAACGGAGCCAGGATGGCACCAAGGCCGATAAGCAGGAAAGGCAATCCGAATAGAGGGAACAGCGCGAAGCCTTTAGTAAATGAGTTGTGGCTGGACCGAGACATGGCGCTAGTGGCATTAAACGCAGTGGAGATCCAAAACAGGGCGAAGCCGGCGAAGGGAATGCCGAATAACGAGGCCGGAAGCGCGGTGAATGCCGCACGGCGCGGGTCGGCTGTGCCGGTCCAGTAGAGACTCTCGCCGGATTGCAGTTCGGACTGAGCGCGCTGTTGTGCTTCGCTGAGATTCATTACCGAGGCTCCTTAAAAAGTGCGTACGGCCTACAATTTTAGAGGCAGCGAAGAGGGCTGCCTATAGCAGTTTGGAACAAGAAAGAAAAGTTGCCTAAACGAATACGGCCAGTACGGGGATTCCAGATTGGAAATTGGAATATCAACTGGCCACGCGGTTTGTCGACTTTGGTTAACTCTTGTTTATTAATAATTTCCGGTAATGGTGGGTTGACGGAATCTCAGAAATCTCAGACTGTTTTGTAGCCAGCCGGGGGTTTATGAGCTAGTATGTTTGTAGTGGGTAGGCCCTCCCTCCGACCGTTTTGCCAGAAATCCGGGGTGTTAACAATGCAGCTTCCAATGCTCATCACCTTGCTGGTTGCCGCCCTGTTCTTGGCTGTCATTTTTGCCAGCATTCGGTCCAGAGCCAACGCAGAGCAAGTCGTAAGAGACGGGATGTCATCGTTGGCAAACACCGTCAACTCAAGACTCGATTCCGTCCAACTGAAATTACTAACGCATTTCAACGCCACGCTGCAAATGTCGGCTATTGAGGCTGTGAGAGCTTGCGACAACTTCAAAGAAGAAACTCGGTCACGAATAGACGAGAGAGTCGGGGCCTTCACGACAGACCTGCGCTCCGCATTCGATTTATTCCGCGAGCAGATCGAAGGCCGCTTTGGAGTGCTCGGAACTCAGCTTACCGCCGCAACGTCTGAATTGCGCCCAAAAGCTTCACCTTAACAATGTCAGGAGCAGCAAGCTTCGCGCCGGCCGGGTCCATTCATGCCAGAATGGCCGACTCGACCTTGTCGGCCGCCGTAACGCCGACATGTCCTTTGAGACGTTGCCAAATTTTGACGAGATCGAGGTCAGCCTGTGGCGCAAGGTAGAACCGTAGTCCCAAAAGATCCCACCGCTCGTACCATTTTCAGAAACTTACATGTCGCTGCAAAATGGAGTCAGGGCCGAGATGGGAGTGTTCCTTCATGCTCGGCTCACTAAGCCATGACGCGATTATCCATAGCGCTCGCCAGCGTGGTATTAGTGCTAGCCGCAGCCGGCGGGTTCCTGGCCGCACACTTCCATGCCCAGCACGCCCCGTGCTGTAGCGCTCGAATCTGTGCCACGGCGCACCACCACGACTGACGCTTGCGTCCTTGCCGCAGCTCTGCGCCGCGCATCATTTTCTATTTCTTCGGTTGGCCCGAACGCGCACGGCCGCTCCTCATCCGGGCCGCCGACTGACGTTCGGTGACCTTGAAACTCTTTTGCAGGTTCATGTGGAGGAAACCCTGCTCCCGGACGTTGTTGCGAACGCCGCTTTCGCCAGGGAATGCGTAATCGAAGGCCTGGAGCGGTTTTCCGGGTTTTAGGCGGCCGGAGCAAATCTTTCAGGCTACTCTTCGTCGTCGTCTTCCGCTTTGCCCCTTCGCGTTTTCTCTGACCTGGAGGTCTGGAGCAAATAGCTCACGAGGTCATTCAGTTCGGCGGCTGACAAAGTAGAGGCATAGTCTGAAGGCATCGGGGATCGCCCTGTCTGGGTCGTTGCCCGAAGCTCCGCCTTGTTGATGAGATGGAACGCGCCATCCTGAGTTTGTAGCTGCAAGGAAAAGTTGTCTTCGTTGCGCGCCACACCGGAAAGCACACTCAAGTCGCTAAGCGTGACAGTGAGCAGCCCGCGGCGCGGATCGAGATCTTGGTTGGGATTGACGATTGCGGCGCGAACCTCATCGGGAGCCATTCCCGCGGCGTAGGCAGTAAGGTCCCGGGCAAAAAACCCGCCCCGGCCAGCGACCATATGACATTCCGCGCATTTCCCTTTGCCGAAGAACAAGGTCTTTCCGCGTGCGGCGTCTCCCGGCAAAGGCGTCTCCTTGCCACGGCCTTGCAGCGTTCGCAGATAAGCGACAAGAGCCGACAGTTTGGCCGGGCCATAAGAAGCGAACGACGGCATGCCCTCCGCAGTTTTCCCATCCCTCAGAATTTTGACGAGTTCCGCGTCTGTTTTGTGCACGACGCCGGGGCGCGACACGATGTCCGGGGCGCGCTCGCCGCCCCGGGCGTCCAGACCATGACAGGAGGCGCATAAGTTCTCAAAAGCCGCTCGGGCTTCGATTGGGCGTGCCGATTTCACATCGGATGCTGCGGCTCCCCGATGGTTCTGCGAGTGAAGCACAATGGGAGCGGCCGCCACAAAGCACAATATTGCGGTGAACCGCATTAAGGTTGCTATCGAAACGGCGGCTGTCTTTCGTCCTGCTCTCATTGACTCGGCCGATTCCGACCTTCGGGCCGTCGGGGTCATGCCCAAGGCCTCTCTTTGTGGCCGAATCTTAGCGAATTCGGTTTCCAGGAACAACTTATGATTTGGATCAAGACTGCAAAAGACTTCATTCGAGACTTCAAAAGATGCTAAAGTGCGCGTCCTTAGTTCAAGGAGGACCTATGCTGGGAGTTCTGCATTCTCGCCGTGGCCTCGCTGTGTTTTTTGGCCTGGCGGGTCTTTTGGTTCTAGCGCAAGCCGCGAAAATTTCCGCCAAACAGGAAATGCCCGCCCAAGCAAAAGACGAAGCAGCGCTTCTCGATGGCTTTCGCCACGTGGAAGTCGCGTCCGTATCAGACGCCCTGGAGCAGATTGCCGGTAAGAAGATGTACATGACACATCGCATGCGGCCGATTTTTCAGACACGGTTCGCGGGCTATGCGCTCACGGTTTCGCTGAAAAAGGAGGCGAATCATGATCCCGACGCGCTCAAAGGCATGCTCCACGCCATTGACACGGGCGGACCCAACTCCGTCTACGTGATGGTCGTGGAAGATGGCAACGACATCGCCGGCATGGGCGGATTGATGGGCACGGCCATGGCTGCAAGGAACTTTTCGGGTGCGGTGATCGACGGCGGAGTGCGGGACACCGCCTATTTGCAGAAAATCGGCTTCCCGGTGTACGCGCTTGGCATCGTTCCTTCCACTTCCGTTAGTCACTACCGATTTGCCGGCTCAAACATTCCCGTCACTTGCGACGGCGTGCCGGTAAGCCCCGGCGACATCATTACCGCGGATCCCGACGGTGTGGTCGTCGTACCCAAAGCGATGGCTCCCCAAGTTCTGAAATTAGCGCAGGACATGGACTTCAAGGAGCACTCCATGTACGCGTATATCGAGAAACTTAAATCGATTGAAGAAGCAGTGGCGAAATTTGGCCGGCTGTGAAAAATTCTGGCCTTCCCGCGCCGACCTGTAGTATATGACGTTCGATTCTGTGGAGTCGCTTCTCGCTTTGACGAGAGGAGCAACAGGATTCGGCACGTTGGCGAAGTTCCGACGCTCGGAAAGCCGCATGACTCTAGCGATGGCTTGATGGAACGATTGTCCTTTTGCTTGGCGCTGCTCCTCTTAAACACCGCGGCAATGTTCGCTCAGGATGCCCGGATGACTTCCCTTGCTACGAGCATAGACGTGGATCCTGCCCGATTGAGCGCGGAGCCGGTTGCGGGCAACTGGCTGTCCTACAACGGCGACTACACTGGCCGCCGCTACAGCGCTCTTCGCGAAATCAATGTCAGCAATGTCGCCGAGCTTCGCGCCCAGTGGGTCTTTCATGTACAGAGTTCCGAGAGCCTAGAAGTGACTCCGGTTGCCGTGGACGGAATCCTATTCGTTACTGCCGCCAACGACGCATTCGCCCTCGACGCGCAAACGGGACGCACACTCTGGCATCATTCGCACCCCATCACAGAAGGCCTGATCGACGACGCCTCGCAACATCACAATCGGGGCGTCGGCATCTGGCGAAAGCGAATTTACATGGAAACGGACAACGCACATCTGCTTTGCCTCGATGCGCGCTCGGGAAACCTTCTGTGGGACGTCGCCTACACCGATGGAAACAGGAACTATGGGGCAACCAGCGCGCCGTTGGTGGTCCACAACACCGTGATCGTTGGAACGTCAGGAGGCGACGACGGCGTGCGCGGCTTTGTCGCGGCTTACGACGCCGAGACCGGCAAGGAAGCGTGGCGTTTTTGGACCATTCCAGCTCCCGGCGAATTCGGCTCCTCCAGTTGGCCCGGCGAGAGTTACAAACTCGGCGGAGGCACCACTTGGATGCCTGGTACGTTTGACCCGGAACTCAACACCATTTTCTGGGGCACGAGTAACCCCGCGCCCGACTTTGACGGCGCGCCGCGCCCTGGCGATGACCTCTACACCGACTGCCTGCTCGCGCTCGATCCCGACACGGGCAAACTCAAATGGTACTTCCAGTTCACGCCGCATGATCTGTTTGACTATGACGCGACGGAAACTCCGGCACTTGTTGATGCCATCTTCCGAGGCCAGCCACGGAAACTGATCGTCGAAGCCAATCGAAATGGTTTTCTGTATGTGCTCGACCGCACGAACGGCGCATTTCTTTCCGCGACCCGGTTCGTCGAAAAACTGAATTGGGCTAGCGGAATTGACGAAAAAGGCCGCCCCATTCGCACCGGAGTCAAACCCACGGCGGCGGGGACGCGCGTCTGCCCCGGCATGGTCGGGGCAACGAACTGGCACGCGCCGTCCTACAATCCGGGAACCTCCTTGTTTTATTTCATGGCCCTTGAATCCTGCAACGTCCTGGCCCTGAAACCCCAGCAATTCAAGCCTGGCCAGACGTACTATGCAACCGGCTCGCGTCGCAGCGAAGGCGACTACAACCAGAAAATCCTGCTGGCCTACTCTCTCGAAGGGGACAAGCCTGTCTGGCGCTACGTCCAGGCCGGAATGGGGCATTCTGCTGGTGGAACGATGACCACAGCCGGCGGACTTGTTTTCTTCGGGGACGATGCGCAATCCTTCGAAGCCGTGGATGCACAGACGGGCAAGCCTCTTTGGCACTTCAATACCGGCCAGAACTTCGCTGCGTCGCCTATGAGCTATGCAATTCGTTCAAAACAATATGTGGCCATCGCCGCAGGAAGTGACATTTTCAGTTTTGCTTTGCCGTAGCCGACCATGCCTTAGGCAACAAGTGGTTCGGACCGATTGGCACTAGCAAGACGAAAGACCAAAGAAAAAGGAGGAACGATGTTCTCATTTCTCACCTCTCGTCGCCGCTTCGCGGCCAGGCTTGCTGCACTCATCCCGGGGATTGCCGCTTCCGGAGCCGCTGCCAGAGCGGAGTCTCCTCAGGCCGATTCCAGCGTTCAGAAGCTCAATTACGACGGCAAACCCGCAGGAACCGGTTTCATCACGCCACTCATTATCCACAGCGGTGTGATCTACATCGCGGGTCAGGGCGCTCACTCACACGATCCTGAGGGAAAATTCCCGATGGACATCGAGACGCACACCAAGAAGGTAATGGATAACGTGAAGACGCTGGTAGAAACCGGAGGTGGTACCTTGGACAGCATTCTCCAGCTGACCGTTTACCTGACCAAGATTGACGACTACGACGGCATGAACAAAGTCTTCAAAACTTACTTTCCGAATGGCGGCCCGGCGCGGACCACGGTTGCAGTTGCGGCTCTTCCAGGGAATTCGCTCGTGGAAATCAATTGCACCGCGGCGGTTACGCGGAAGCCATAAGGGATACCGCCATGACCATCAGAAATCTTTGGAACCGTCGAACCTTCATCGGCAGCGCAAGCATCTTTGCCGGCATGATGCTCAACGCACGGAAAATCTTCGCTTTCTCAGGCAGCCGTAGGACGGCGGCGTTACCCGAAAAACTCACCGGCTTTGGCGCTACGGGGAATGTATATGAAGAGCTGGGCGTCACAACCGTGATCAATGGCCAGGGAACCATGACTTACCTTGGCGGCTCGCTTCCGCGCCCAGAAGTCGCAGCCGTGATGGCTTTGGCAGCGGAGCATTTCGTTCCCATCGTTGAATTAGAGCAGGCTGCGGGAAAACGCATCGTGGAATTGCTGAAGCTCCCCGCAGACTACGATGCGATTGTCACGTGTGGCGCGGCGGCTGGCATGCAGTCCGGCTTAGCGGGGATCCTCACCGGCAACAGTTCCAAATTCATCGAGCAGCTTCCCGATCTCACTGGAATGAAATCCGAAGTCATCATTCAGAAGTCCCATCGAAACGGATTCGATCACCAGCTTCGCGCCACGGGCGTCAAATTGATTGAAGTCGAAACGCGCGAGGACGTAAAGCGGGCCATCAATTCCCAAACGGCCATGATGCACTTTTCGAATTTTGCCAACGCTTCCGGCCAGATTAAGGTCGATGAATGGGTGAAGCTGGCCCATGAAAACCAAATTCCGGCCTTCAACGACGCCGCCGCGGACACGCCGCCGGTCTCTCACTTGTGGGATTACGCCAACATGGGCTACGACTTGATCGCTTTTAGCGGCGGCAAAGCCATCCGCGGACCGCAATGTGCCGGTCTTCTGATTGGCAAGAAGGAACTCATCGCTAACGCATTGCTCAACAACAGTCCTTATGAAGATACGCTTGGCCGCGGCATGAAAATCGGCAAGGAAGAAATCGTCGGCATGGTTAAAGCCTTGGAATGCTACTTAAACGAGGATCACGCCGCATTGGATAAGGAGTGGTGGCGGCGCCTGGATTCTGTTTCGGCGGAAATCACGCGGGTCCCGGGAGTCGCAACCTCTTTCAACGTACCGGACGTGGCCAACCACGTCCCGCATATGCATATTGCCTGGGACCCGCGGAAGATTTCTCTGGCGCCCCGCGACGCTGCCGCCGCACTCAAGAAGGGCAAACCGTCAATCGTGCTTGGCTCGTCCGAAAGCGGGCTGGCCATGAACTCCTTTATGCTGAAACCTGGCGAAGAAAAGATCATCGCCGAGCAACTCGTTCTGCTCTTTAAAGCGCATTCCGCGTGAAAAGCCGTGCAGACTTCCCGAAGGAATCAATAATCGTTGCCGGAAGCAAAATGACTGCGCAACCAACAAGCCGCGTCCGCTGGTTTCTCGTCGTGTGGCTCTTTGTTCTCAGTGCCGTCGCATTCATCGATCGCGTGAATCTCTCCGTTGCCGGAGCAAAATTTTCCGAGGAATTCGCCATAAGCAACGTCCGCCTTGGATTGGTATTCAGTATATTTCTTTTTGGCTACGCAATCTTTCAAACTCCCGCGGGATGGCTCGCCGATCGCTTCGGTCCAAGGCGGATGCTTACTCTTGGGCTCGTGCTGTGGGGTGTCTTCAGCGCGCTGACGGCCGCCATCCCTCATAACCTTGCCAACGCCGTGTTGATCCTCGCCGTGATTCGCTTTCTCCTCGGCGCGGGCGAGTCCGTCATGTTTCCCGCGTCCAATCAGTTTGTCGCCCGCTGGATTCCAAGCAACGAACGCGGCGCTGCTAACGGGATCATTTTCGCGGGGGTCGGCATTGGGTCCGCCGCTACCCCTACGCTCATCACCTTCATCATGTTGCATTACGGCTGGCGTACTTCATTCCTGCTGAGCGCCTTGCTCGGATTCGCTGCCGGCGCGGTGTGGTTTCTGGCCGCGCGCGACACACCGGAAGAACACCCTTCCGTCTCACCAAGCGAGCTCGCGCTCATTCAACAAGGGATTCCAAAATCGGCCGCATCACGAGATGCCAACCTTCTGTCCTGGTCTACGATTCTGTCGAGCTTAAACGTCTGGATTCTTTCCCTTGCGTATTTCTGCTTCGGCTATGTCGCCTGGGTCTTCTTCAGCTGGTTCTACCTTTACCTCGCCCGGGTGCGCGGCCTGGATTTGAAGGCCAGCGCTCTCTACGCAACGCTGCCTTTTGTGGCGATGGCCGCCTGCAGTCCTTTCGGCGGAGCGGTCAGCGACGCGTTGACCAAACGGTTTGGTTCCCGGTTTGGCCGGTGCAGCGTTGCGGCCCTGGGTTTCGGGCTGACGGCAATCTTCGTTGTTTTTGGATCGGCTGCTCAGGACACGCGAGTCGCCAGCTTTGTCCTTGCCGGGGGCGCGGGTTCACTTTATCTTTCTCAAAGTTCGTTCTGGGCAGTTTCCGCAGATCTCGGCGGAAAATCTTCCGGCTCGCTCTCGGGCTTTATGAACATGGCCAATCAAATTGGCGGCATGATCACGGTATCTTTCACGCCCTTCCTTGCCGACCGGTTCGGATGGAACACGGGATTTCATGTCGCGGCGGCAGTCGCCGCCCTCGGCGCGATCGCCTGGTTTTTGGTCGACCCAGGACTTACCCTGGCCCCTAAGTCGAGAAACTAACACGCCTCCTTGAGCCCGCGTCCGCTGGACGGCCCCTGGTCAGCTCGGCAAAGTGGCGCCGACTTTGGGCGGAGTTGTCCACGGGGCTGGAAGGCGAAGTCAGTAAGTCAGTTTGGTCTCCGTTTGGTCCGTTTGGCACACCCGTTTGGCCCACTTTTTGGCCCACCCCTGTTGGCCCACCCTGTTGGCCCCCCCGTCAAGCCATTTGATATGTAACCGTAGAGAGCTTGTTGTGGCTGTGGGAAAGTGGGAATCCCGAAGGGATTTCCAAGCTCGCGAAGCGAGCGTCTTTTCCACAGCCTTTTCGCCGGCCACTTTGTGCCTGGTTGGACTCGAGCTTCTCCTGCGCTTTCGGACTCAGACGCCGGTTCGCCAAGCGGTAAATCCGTTCGAGTTTCCTGTCGATGACTTTTGCTAACTGAAACGGATCGAGAGATCTTTGCAGTTCTTTCAAAATAGTTAGTTGCGCCGTGTCCCCCTGTTTCGATGCCACCACTCTCTCCAGGGGAGTCTTCGCACCGTCATAGACGCGCCGCAGCTTCGATCCCACGTGAACCTTCTTCAGTAGCTTCACCGAGGGCAGGTACAGGTTCAGCCATAAGCGCAGCTCTCGGCGGTACAGGTCGTTCATGGCATCGACTGCGTTTTTTTGCGTGTCATAGCGTTCCCAACCCAGTAGCTTCCGGACGTGGGTCCAGTTTTTTTGCTCGATATGAGCGTTGTCGTCCTTCTTGTACGGACGTCCTCGCGTGAGTTGGATCTGCTTCCGTTCGCACCAAGCCTTCAGATGCCAGTTGATAAATTCCGATCCGTTGTCCGAGTCCAAGCCCAAGAGTTGGAAGGGCAGCATCCCTGCGATCTCATCCAAGGCCTGCTGGACAGCGGTTTGTCCCTTCCCCAGCAGCAGCCGCGTCTCCGTCCAGGTGGTTTGAATGTCGGTGATGTTCAGCGAATAGCCGAACTCTCCTTCGCCCGAATTACCGGAATGCGAGACCAGATCGACTTCGGTGAAGCCGGGGAGCTTCACGTCCCAACTGTCGGTCTTCACCGGGATGTGGTGCTTCAACAGATAGCCCGGCTTGGTGCGCCCGTAAATCCGCCGCCTCTGTTGGTGCTTCTTGACCACCAGTCGACGGTCCATCTGCCGCGGACTGATCGAGAGCAGTTGTTTCTCGATCTCCGGGCTTAACTTGAAGCGCTTGCGAATCCAGGGCATCCAGGTCGGCAGCAGCGCTTTCAACCGCACCGACCAGGGATAGCCCGCCGCCTCCCATATGCTGGTCAGGACGCTCAGCAGTTCGTGCCCATAGCTCGGCCCGCGTTTTCGTACCGGCCGATCGTGGTGCTTCCCGGGTGCCGGGCCATTCAATATGCGTATAGCGTATTTTCGGTGGTAGCCCATGGTTAGGCAAAATTCGTTCAGCATTTCTCGTTTCGCCCTACGATCTGCTTTGCTATACCGCCCATAAATAACGCGGAAATACTCCCATTTCCCCTTGCGCCCCAAATGCACTCTCCCCAAAGTGTCTTTGTCTCGGGTTACATCTTAAATGGCGCGACGTTGTCCCCTCTGGTTACATTTTAGACGGCGCGATAGGCCTCGATACGCCCCCTTGACTTCCACCAGACTTCGTCATAAGCTCCGCGCCAAATGGGGGGTGCCGGATGAGGAAGGACTATTTTCGTATTTTCTTTCCGATTTTAATCGTTTTAATGATCTTAACCAGTGCTGCCCTGCTGCACGCAGACGTGACCGGATCGATTCTCGGTGTGGTACATGACCGTTCGCAGGCCGTGGTTGCAGGCGCGAAGGTTGTCGCTACAAATGTGGAAACCAACTTGAGCCAGGAAACCACTTCGAACGCAGACGGTTCCTACCACATTCTGGCTCTGCCTGCCGGGAAGTACAAGCTCACCGCCACGGGAGCCGGATTCCGGCAGTTCGTCGCGACGGACATCGAAGTCAAAGTGAACGATCAATTGCGCATCGACATCACTCTCGATGTTGGCAGCGTCCAACAGCAGGTGCTCATCACCGCCGACGCCGTACAAGTACAAACGGAAAATACGCAGCTTGGTGACGTGGTGGACTCAAAGAAAATGCTTGCGTTGCCATTGAATGGGCGGAGCTACCTGGACTTGCTGGGATTGCAGGCGGGCGTTGTCCCGGTGACATCCGGCTCGATGCAGCAGGACCGGCCTGTGTCGGGAGGGTATTCGACATCGGTTGGGAACCTCTCCGTGAACGGACAACGGGAGACTGCCAACGCATTTTTGGTGAACGGAGGGGACGTCAGCGAGGGTCGCAATCTTGGCGCTGGGCTGGTTCCCAATTTGGATTCGATCGAAGAATTCCGGCTCATCACCAACAGTTTTGACCCAGAATACGGGAAATTCAGCGGCGCGGTGATGAACGCCATAACCAAATCTGGCACCAACGGCCTCCATGGCGACGTATTCTGGTTCCTCCGCAATGAAAAACTCGACGCTCGTAACTTCTTTGACCCGACCAGAGCAGAACTTAAGCGGAACCAGTTTGGGTACGCTGTGGGAGGACCGTTCTGGAAGAACAAGCTATTCTGGTTCACAGATTACCAAGGCACGCGACAAGTCACCGGCGCGAGTTCGGGTTTGGTACAAGTGCCCACGCTAGACCAGAGGGCAGGTAATTTCGGCACGGACGCCTTCTCGTTTACGGATGACTCGGGGCTGCAGCACCCCACGACAGTGCAAAGTAACCCTTGCCCGGCGGGCGCTACTTGTGGACTAAATTGGGAACAAACCTTGTCGGCTCGGCTCGGGTATACCGTAACGGCCGGGGAGCCCTACGGAGCGCTGCAAGGTCCTAATGGAACCTTGCTACCGTGCACGAGTACGACTCAATGTGTGTTTCCCGGAGGAGTGATCCCGCAGGCGTTTTGGGCAAAGCCGGCTGTGGGAATCCTCCCGTACATTCCAATCGGAAACATCGACAAGGTTAATGGCATTTTCGCAGACGCCAGTCAAAGGGATACCATACGAGACGACAAGGCGGGGCAGAGGGTGGATTTTAACAATCAGATGACCGGGAACTGGTCCGTGTATTATCACTTTGATGATTCAAGGGCACTTGATCCTTTTTCTTCGGGAGCAAGCAGCGTGCCTGGGTTTCCGAGTGTCACCCCAACACGGGCCCAGCAGTTCGTCATCAGCAACACCAAGACACTCGGTCCGACCGCGGTAAACCAATTCCGAGTAAGCTTCTTTCGGACTGCGACAGTGACGAATAAACCCACGGGCAGCTTTGCCAAGCTTACTGACCTCGGTTTTCTAACCGGTGCAGGGACCTTGGGCATCAATCCCTCGGGCCCTCCGGGATTTCCGCAGACCGTGCCGCCGGAATACTTCAATGACTTTTCCATCGGCGTAAATACGCTGACCACCTTTCAACCCAACAACACTTGGCACTTTTCGAATGGCTACTCGAAAGCGTCGGGTAGGCACACGCTTAAATTTGGAGGAGAGTTCCGCTACTTGCAGATTAATGAGCGTAACACCTGCGCACCGAATGGAGACTTCACTTTCGATGGCAGCGAGACGGGCAACGATTTCGCTGACTTCTTAATTGGTGCGCCGGCAGGATACAATCAGTGCAGTCAACAGTTCCTGGATTCACGCACACGATACGGAGGCGCCTACGGCGAAGATACTTACAAGGTCAACGCCAGGCTGACGCTAAACCTTGGTTTGCGTTGGGAAGTCAGCATGCCGTGGTATGACACCCAAGGCAAGATCGAGACCTTCGTGAAGGGGTTGCAATCCACACAGTTCCCGACGGCGCCACAGAGCTGGGTCGTTCCGGGCGATCCAGGGATCCCCAGCACGCTGGCTCCCACTCACTACCCAAACTTCGCTCCCAGAATCGGCCTTGCCTACTCGCCGGGTTTCAGCGCAGGCACGCTGGGCAAGATTTTTGGTGGCCCGGGTAAGACCAGCATTCGGGCGTCGTACGGTATTTACTACACCTCTATCGAGGACCTCAATCTGTTCTACGAAGTCGGCGACGCTCCTTTCGGGTTGTATTGGCAGTCGCCGAATCCAACGGAGTTCGACTTGCCTTTTCAAACCCGCCTGGATGGCAGCTCACAAAGCCAGCGCTTCCCGTTTACCTTCCCGGTTCCTGGTAGCCCCGCCAACAAGACCCTGAATTACGGCATTTATTTGCCCATCTCCTTTTCCCCAGGGTACGACACGCACAACCGCATGCCGTACGCAGAGCACTATAACTTGGCCATTCAACGGGAGCTTTCTAAATCGACGGTGCTGACTCTCGCGTACGTGGGAACTCAGGGGCACAAGCTGATCGCCCAGTACGCGGCAGATCCAGGAGACCCCGCCCTTTGTCTCAGTTTGAGCGACCCGGCGGATGTTGCTCCCGGAAGTCCCACCTGTGGACGCCACGGAGAGAACCAGGTGTATACGCGGGCCGATGGTACGGTGTTCTATGGCACTCGTCACGCCTTTGGGTCCAACTATTGTCCCGATTCGCCAACCCTGACATGCTTCAGTCAAGCCAACACCATCACCGCCAATATTGCCAACTCCGGTTACAACGCGGGCCAGATCACCATCGAGCGCAAGGCCGCGGATTTGACCTTCCTCGCTGCCTATACGTTTTCGAAGGGCATCGACAATTCGTCGGGTTTCAATCAGTGGGTAAACTCGACCGACCCGCGCATCAGCCGCTCGCTTTCGCAGTACGATATCACGCACAATTTTGTGGTTAGCTACATTTGGACCATGCCTTTCGACAGAGCGTTCCACGGCTTGCCGAAACGGCTGACACAAGGCTGGACAATAAACGGGATCACGCGCTTCGCCGGTGGGTTGCCGGTCCAGCTCAGGCAGAGCGGCGATTTCTCCCTTGTCGGCGAGGGTAGCACTGACGTGCCCGACCTTGTAGGCCCGGTCGTGAAGGTGGATCCGCGCAAGCCAAACGCCGATTGTCCCACCCTCAACAACACGGGGTGCTTCTTCCTGTCGAGCGCGTTTGCATCTGGGCCGCTCGGTAATTTCGGCAACGCGAACCGTCAGTTCTTCCATGGACCCGGACTCAACAACACGGATTTTGGCTTGGCGAAACGAACCGCTGTCAAAGAATCCATCGCGTTTGAAATACGCGCCGAATTTTTCAACATCTTCAATCATGCCCAGTTCAATAATCCGAATGGGAACTTTAGCAGCAGTCAGTTCGGCCAAGTGACCAGCGCGCGCGACCCGCGCATCGGCCAGCTCAGCGCGAAGTTCTATTGGTGATTTAACCCAAGACAGGAGCCAGGCAGATTTGCTGCGCTTCTCGTGATCTTGTGAGTGCATGTTAGGCTGTTCCGATGAAATCCGGCCGGACCAATTCGCGCGCCGATAAGGGCACGTTGCGGCGAATTTTGCTCCTCCTGCTTCCCTTCCTCGGTTATGCGGGGGTTTCGTTCGCGCAAACCGCCCAGAATTACCGGGAGCAGGCCACGGAGCTTGCTCGCGCCAAATCCTGGGACGAAGCCATTGCCGCTTACCGGAAGTCTTTAGAGCTTGAACCCAAGGATTCCCTTACGCATTACAATCTTGCCCTCGCGCTGAAATACGAAGGCCATGCGGGGCAAGCTGCCGAGGAATTCGAGTCCGCATTGCGGCTCAAACCAAATTGGGCGGACGCTCATTACGGGCTGGGCGCTACCTGGTTCGATCTTAACGAGCAGGCCGCGGCCCTCAAGGAACTCCGCACGGCCGTGGCGCTCGATCCCGCGAATGCCGGGGCGCGCCGCCTCCTAGCTCGCATTTACTCGCAGCAGAATGATCCATCGGCGGCGGAAAGCGAATTGCGGAAGGCGCTTCAGTCCAAACCGTCGGCAGAGCTGCATTTCGATCTCGGACTGACCGAAGGACAACTGGGCAATATGCGGGAAGCTGCCGAGGAGTTTCGCCGTGCCTTGCGCATGAACGCAAACTTTGCCCAAGCTCATATCGCGCTGGGCGTGACCCTGCGCCGCGAGGGGGATCATGCCGGCGCGCTTGCCGAGTTCCGCAAGGCCGTCGAAGCCGACCCCCAAAATCCTGATGCTCAATACAACCTCGGTAAGGAGCTCAAAGCCGGTGGAAACAATGCCGAGGCCATCGCCGCTTTCCAGCGCGCGATCGAATTGAAACCTGATTTCGAAGAGGCCCACTACAGCCTGGGTATTGCCTTGCGCACCCAAGGCCAAACCGAAGCGGGGCAGAAAGAGCTGGACGAAGTAAAGGGATTGCGCGAATTCCGCGCACGGCTGGCACAGACAAAACTTCTCATCCTTCAGGGCGTGGATGCGCTAAAACAGCAGAAGCTCGATGCGGCCTTGGCGCTCTTTCAGAAGTCCATTGAGCAGAGTCCCGATCTGCCGACCGGCCACTATTATCTGGGTGTCACCTGGGATCGCAAAAATGACCCTGAGCGTGCTCGCCTAGCTTATGAGAAGGCGCTCGAGTTGAAACCGGACTATGCACAGGTTCACTCGAGCCTCGGGCTGCTCTATTGGCGCCAAAAGGATAGCGCTCGCGCGCTCGAGGAGTTCCACCAAGCGGTGATGTCCGATCCCGACCTGCCGGAGGCGCATTACAACTTTGGTCTCGCGCTGAGCCAGTCGGGGCGATTGGACGAAGCAGCTCGGGAATTAAAGGACGCCATCAACCTTGACCCCATGTATACGGATGCGCGAATCCAATTGGGGTTGGTTCTCAGCCAGAAAAATGATATGGCGGGCGCCATTGGCGTCTTCAAGGAGCTCATTCGTCGCGAACCGACTTTTGCGGAAGCACACAACAATCTCGGGTTGGCGCTCTTGCAGGCAGGCGACGCCAGCAAAGCGAAGATGGAGTTTCTCGAAGCCATCCGCCTCAAGCCTCGCTATGCGGAAGCGCACTACAATCTCGCTTTGGCCCTTCATCAGGAAGGAAAGGAGGCCGAGTCGCGCTCGGAGTTCGAGAAGGCGTACCAGATTGCGCCGGAATTGAGAAACGCGTCTCGCCCTTAAGAGCATGCTGCCCGCACGAAGTTTGCTATTGCTGATTCTGTTCCTGACGGCGGTTGTTACGTGGAAATCCGCCGGCGTTCAACTGTCCGAAGCTGATCACGCTCGACCGCTCCTGGCGCAGTCGCCAGAGCCGAATACCGCCACTAAAGTGTGTGAGTTTTCATCTCCTGCAGCTTCTTTCTCTGTTCCGTACGTGCCGCAGGCACAGGAGTTGAGCACCGATCCACATTCTCCGGCTTGGTCGCACGCCTCCTCGACATGGATCGAAAAAGACTGCACGCACCAGATCGGCTATGGTCGGCTCAGGACCGAGGTTCGCGGATTTTGGACCGACTCCGACCTATATCTGCTGTTTATATGCCCTTATTATGAACTAAATCTTTGGCTGCCCCCCGACAACAGCAAAGATCGCTTGAAACTCTGGGATCGCGATGTCGTCGAATTCTTCCTCGGCGACAACTGGACCAATATCAAGGTGTATCGCGAGTTCGAGATCGCGCCTACAGGGGATTGGGTCGACCTGGCCATCGACCTGAACCGCAAGGACGACTATAACGCTGCGGCTTGGAATTCCGGCTGGCAGCGCCAGGCCCGCATCGATGACCGCAACCACATCTGGTACGCTGCTGCGCGCGTGCCGTTGCATTCCGTCAGTGAAAAACGAGTAGCGGCCGGCACGAAGTGGCGAGCCAATCTGTATCGCATCGACGGGCTTGGCCCCGACCCTCAGCGCCGCTTCCTCTGCTGGCAGCCGACATGTGTCGTCAATCGCGACCCCAATCACGTGCCAGAACATTTCGGAACATTAGTTTTTACTCAGTGACAGGAAACTTCCGGAGGAAACCCATGGCTCTTGCAGTCGCATCGAATCGCCGCGGTTTCATGAAGGTGTTGGCGGCATCCCCGCTGCTTGCCCAGATTGCGGCGCAGTCGCTCTATGAAAAATCCGCTGCCGCGATTGGGCTTGATCCACGCGAAAACGTGTACACCCGCTTGGGCGTGAAGACCGTTATCAACTGCCGCGGAACGTGGACGTATCTGAGCGGATCGCTGCAGTTCCCGGAGGTTCTCACAGCTCAAGCCGAAGCCGGCCGCCATTTTGTCAACATCGTCGAGCTGCAGCGTGCCGTGGGACGCAAGCTAGCAGAGCTCACGGGCGCCGAATCAGGAATCATTACTTCCGGCGCGGCGGGCGCGATGGCGGCAGCAACTGCCGCGTGCATGGCCGGCAGCGATCCTCAAAAAATCTGGCAACTTCCAGAGACGACAGGACTGAAGCACGAAGTCATTATGGTGGGAGGGCGCAGCGCGTTTGACAGCGCTATCCGGCTTGCAGGGGCAAAGCTCATCCTCGTCGAGAGGCCTGATGACATTGCGAATGCCATCGGCAGCAACACGGCGATGATTTACACGACGGACCTGGGGGATAAGCTCACGCGTGAAGCTTCCATCGCCAAAGAGCACAACGTGCCTCTTTTGCTCGATGACGCTGCGGGGATTCCTCCCATCGACAACATTCAGTTATACGCAAAGATGAAACTCGACTTGTACACATTTTCCGGGGGTAAGGGCTTGAGAGGGCCCCAGTGCAGCGGCGTACTACTAGGCCGAAAGGACTTGATTGAGGCGGCACTGCGAAATTCCTGCCCTTACGAAGGTGCGGTATGCCGCCCAATGAAAGTTGGGAAAGAAGAAGTGATTGGCTGCCTGACGGCCATCGAAACCTGGCTCAAGGCCGATTCCAAAAAGCTCTACAGCGAGTGGAATGCGCGCGTGGATCGCATTGCGAAACTCGTGGAAACAGTTCCCGGTGTTCGCACGGAAATCTATGTGCCCAGTGACGGCAATCGCTATCCAACCTTACGAGTGTCGTGGGACCAGCAAGCTTGGGGCTTCAGCATCACTGACTGTGTCCAGAAGCTCAGGGAAGGTGATCCGGTCATCGAAGTGCTCGGCGTCGACAATCCCAGCATGGTCCCCGCTGTGCGTGAAGGCGTGGAAAAGCCAAACCCAAATCCAAAAGAACTGAAAGAACAAAACCACATCGAATTGGTTTCCATGACCATCCAACCCGGCGAAGAAATGATCGTGGGACAGCGGCTGCGAGCCATTCTAAACGCGGCTCGCAAAGGGAGTGGTGCGTGAAATCCGCCTTGCTTCCGATTGCCTGTTTTCTTGTCGCCGTGGCTAGCTGGCAGGCCCAGTCTGGTCCCGCAAGCCCGCAATCAGCGCCCTCTCCCGGCGAGGCAATGGGATCGCCTGCCACTGAAGCCGGGGGCTATATTTACGTTTCCGGACAAGGGCCTCGGCGTCCAGACGGAAGCATCCCCACACAATTTGCCGATCAGGTTCGCCAGGCTCTTGAGAATGTCCGAACCGTGATCGGGGCTATCGGTCTGACAATGGATCACGTAGTCTATGTTCACGTGTACTTGGAAAATACAGAACGCTACTCGGAGCTTAACGAAGTCTTTGCCGATTACTTTCGCAAAGATCCCCCCGCGCGTGCCGTCTTGGGAGTGGCGCGCCTTCCTGAACCTCCCATTCAGATTACCGCTGTCGCTGTTCGCGACCTCCAGGGGAAACAGCCTGTGCTCGAGAAGAACTCTCCTGCAAACAAGGCATACTCGCCGGGAATGCTGACGCATGACCGCCTATTTGTTTCCACCATGCCGGGAAGCGATCCTGCAAGCGGAAGCGTTCCTCAGGACCCAGCGGCAGAAGTGAATCTGGCGCTTGACCGCATGAAGTCTGTGCTCCAGGCTGCAGGTCTTAGCATGGCTCACCTGGTGTTTGTGAACCCCTACCTGACTTCCGAAGTTCCCATGCGAATCATGAATCAGCAATACGCGCAGCGCTTCGAATTTGGGAACACTCCTGGTCGTGCCACAATCGAGGTTTCCAGCCTGCCTCAAGGCGCGCACATTGCCTACACCGGCGTAGCGGTACGCGATCTGAGCCAGCGGAGGGCCATACGCCCCAAGAACATGCCGCCGAGTCCCACTGCGAGCCCCTGTGTCTTCGCCGGCGACACGCTTTATTGTTCGGCCAAGAGCGGTTTCATTCCAGGGCCCAACGGCGGCGTTTACGCTGCAACTACAGTGGACCAAACTCGTCAGACCATGCGGAACTTGTTAGACAACTTGGAAGAGGCCGACATGAATTACAGTCAGGTTGTCTCGACAACCATTTACTTGGACGACCTATCAGACGCTCCGCTCTTTGCGAAGGTGTACAGGAAGTACTTCAGTGGGTCTCTCCCGGCGGAAACCATGCTTCAGCAAATCAAGTCCACGGAGCGAAAACCCGACGCTGAAGGGCACTATCCGGACTTGGAGCAGATGTCTCTCATCGCCGTGCGCGGACAGCGGGATTCCGGCCCTCGGCCGTAACCGGTCACAATGAGCGAGACGTGGCGCCGATAGAAACTCCTTTGGAATTCGCGGCAAGCTGAGCTTGGTTGCGGTCGCTAAGAATAGTCGTCATTTTGCGCCTCGTTGTTTTCGAATCTCCTCCAACCGTTTTTTCAAATACTCTTGATATTCCTGGAGCAGCTTTGGGTCGCTTGGCGTCGAGTAAATTTCGCTCGACTTGTACTTCCCTTCGTCAAACTTCTTTTTCGTCCACTCATCATGAATGTGGATCTCGTCCGCCCGATCGAGAACCTCTCTCACCAGTTGCGGCGGAATGAAATAGACGCCTTCACGGTCGCCGACCACGAGATCGCCGGGCATCACGGTTGCCCCGCCGATTCGCACCGGAACATTGATTCCGGTGAGCATCACATTTGAAATGGGCGTCGGATCGACAGACCGGAAGTAAGCAGGCATGGCAATCTCCGAAATCCCGTCGAGATCCCGAATGCTGCCGTCAACCACCAAGCCGCCGCCATTTGTAGCTTTAGCCACGTAATAGAACAAATTGTCGCCGACAATGGTCCCGTTCACCTTTTTGCCGAAAATGTCCACCACTAACACGTCGCCGGGTTGCAGCATATCGATCGCCGTCTGATTCGTGAGCCGCGGAATGCCGCGTTCTTTCGCTTTGTTTCTCGCGGTTTCTTCGAGGTCCGGGCGCAGCGGCATGAATTGCACGGTGAAAGCTCGTCCAACCATTGTCTTGCCAGGATGCAGGATCTGGAATCCATCGGCGTACTGATTGTGGAAGCCCCGCTGCTCAAGAACAGCCCACACCTCCTCGGAAGAGAGCTCGCGCGCTCGTTCCAGGAGGTCGTTTGGCACTATGGGCCTGCCGTCAGGAAAGCGCTCGAATGGCTCCTGTGCCGTGTAATCCACCAGATCTTGTTTGGAGAAGTTCAATAGTTGCGCTTGAGTAGACCGTGGCGCAAATTGTGCAATCAGGGAGATGCAAAAAGCGGCTTTCACAAGGCCAAGCCGGCCAACAGCGATGCTTTTCATAGAATCCCTCCAACGCGGTGAGTAGAGTGACTTAACCGTATTCGGTAATCGACAGGAACCGTGCCCACAGTAGTTCACTCACTGTCGCGCCCGAAAACTCTCAAATGCGCGAGTATTTGTCAAACTCAAAGGCTTGCCTGGACACGGCAATCTCTGTATTGTGTCGTTCAATATTCATGAAGCGCGCAAAAGCGCTCTGAGAGTACGAACCATGCGCAATGAATATCGCCAGCTGCTGGATCGCCGCGAAGTTTTGAAATCGTCCGCTGCCGCTCTGGGCAGCTCCCTGCTCATGGGAGAAGCGATGGACGCCTATCCCAAAAGCGTGAATATTAATTCGCGGCCTTCCGATCTTAAGATTACCGACCTCCGAGTGGCCACGGTTGTGAAACCGGGACCAAGTCCCTGCCCTCTGATTCGAATTGATACCAATCAGGGCGTGAGCGGACTGGGCGAAGTACGCGACGGAGCCAGCCCGACTTATGCTCTTTTCTTGAAAAGCCGCATCCTCGGCGAGAATCCGTTAGAGATCGACAAAATCTTTCGCAAGATCAAGCAGTTTGGCGGGCACGCACGCCAGGCCGGTGGAGTCTGTGCCATCGAAATGGCCTTGTGGGACATCGCCGGCAAGGTTTATAACGCTCCGGTTTATGCCATGCTTGGCGGTAAATTCCGAGACAAAATTCGCATTTATGCAGACACCGAGGAATCCAAAGACCCCAAAATTTACGCGCAGCGAATGAAAGAGCGCAAGGAAAGCATGGGGCTTACTTGGCTCAAAATGGATTTAGGGATCGAGATGGTTGCGGACACGCCCGGCACGGTAACCAATCCGACGGATTTAAACCAATGGGAGGCGAACCAGCTTCCCCATCCCTTCCTCGCCATGGAAGTCACGAACAAAGGTATTGCCATGCTTGAGCAATACGTGGCCGCCGTGCGCGATGCGGTGGGCATGGAAATCCCTCTTTCCATGGACCATCTCGGACATCTTGGCGTGAAATCCATCATCCGGCTAGGGAAGGCTTATGAAAAATACAACCTGTCCTGGATGGAGGACGTAATCCCCTGGACCTATACCGATCTGCTCAAACAGATTTCCGACGAGAGTCCCACGCCGATTCTCACCGGCGAGGATATTTACCTGAAAGAGCCTTTTCGCGTGCTGTGCGAAAGGCATGCCGTCAGCAAGATTCACCCTGATCTTGCGACATCGGGCGGCATCCTGGAAACGCACAAGATCGGCGACCTGGCCGAGGAATATGGAGTACCGATGGCCATGCACTTTGCCGGGACACCAGTTTGTTGCATGGCGAACGTGCATTGCGCTGCGGCCACGCAGAATTTCCTGGCTCTCGAGAATCACTCGCTCGACGTACCGTGGTGGTCATCGCTAGTCCAGGAAGGTGCCAATAGTCCGATTGTGAAGCACGGCTGGATCGAAGTCCCCGATCGCCCGGGTCTGGGCGTAACTCTCGACGAGGATGTTGTACGACAGCACCTGGCCCCAGGCGCTGGTTATTTCGAACCCACGCCACAGTGGGATCACGAACGTTCCTGGGACCGCCTTTGGAGTTAGACTGATGCTTGGCAGATTCTCTCCTAGCCGTCAAGCAGGGTTATAGGAGAAAGACGGGTTGATTGGGCTATGCCATAATAGAAATGCATCGGCAGCGCGGGTTATTCAAATTTACCCAGCACACCGGTCTCGAGGATCACCACTACGCTCGCATGACTCGCCGTGAGTTCCTTGCCATCTTCGCCGCAGGAGCTACAAGCAGCATAACCCAGACCCAGCAGTTAGGGGGTATGGCGTCGCGCGGGGTCAGGCCGCAACCTCGCGGAAAACCCTCAGGTCTCCCCTTTCATGCGCACTTCACCGACGTGGCCTACCATGCGGGCTTGCGCGCTCCGGTTGTCTACGGCCCGCCAGATCGCATGGATTACATTATCGAATCCATGGGCTGCGGGGTAGCTTTCCTCGACTACGACAACGACGGCTGGCTGGACATTTTTCTGCTGTCGGGGACGCGCCGAGAGGGTCCGGTCGAGGGGGCCACCAATCGTCTTTACAAGAACAATCGTGACGGTACGTTCACCGATGTGACCACTAAGGCGGGTTTGGTACGCCAGGGCTGGGCTTGTGGCGTGAGTGTCGGCGACTACAACAACGATGGGTTCGAGGATCTCTTTATCACCGGCTGGCCTCAGAACATTCTTTACCGCAACAACGGCGACGGCACTTTCACTGATGTGACGGAGGTGGCGGGCCTGTTGCATCCCGGCAAGCGCTGGGGCACTGGCTGCACATGGGTGGACTACGACCGCGACGGCCGCCTGGATCTGTTCGTCTCCAACTATCTCGATTTCGACTTTGATAAAATCCCGCCCACGGGAAAGGACCCCAACTGTAATTTCAAGGGCGTTCCTGTCAATTGTGGCCCGCGCGGGCTTTTCCCGGAGCGTCCAATGCTCTACCACAACGACGGAGACGGAACCTTCACGGACGTCACGGCACGCTCCGGTGTTGGTGCGGCGGCACCCGAGTTTGGCCTGGCCGTAGTGGCGGCGGATCTGGACGGCGACGGCTGGCAGGACATCTACGTGGCGTGCGACTCGACTCCTAGCCTGCTCTTCCACAACCGCGGAGACGGCACTTTTTCGGAGCAGGGCCTGCAATCCGGTTTGGCCGTGAACGAGGACGGCAACGAGCAGGCTGGCATGGGTATCGCGATCGGCGATTTCGACACCGACGGCCGGCTGGATGCGCTGAAAACCCATTTTGCCGAAGACACGGTGGCGCTGTATCGAAATATAGGCCACCTCGTGTTCGATGACGTCACCTTGCGCTCCGGGTTGGGTGTCGAGACCCGGTATGTGGGTTGGGGGGACGGCATCGTTGACCTCGACAACGACGGCCTGCCGGATCTCTTCTGGGTTACGGGGAGCACCTTCCCCGAGGTGCAGCGGAAGCATCCGGAGTATGCGCACAAGACGCCTCGCGTGCTCTTCCGCAACCTGGGTGGCAGCCGATTCGAGGAGCTTCTGAACGCTGCCGGTGAGGCGATCGCCGAAGCGCATTCCAGCCGCGGCGTGGCCTTTGGGGACTTTGACAACGACGGCGATCTCGATATTTTGATCATGAACATGAACGAGCCACCGTCGCTGTTGCGGAACGATGTCCGTGGCGGCGGACACTGGCTGAAAGTGAAGCTCGTGGGAACACGGTCGAACACCAGCGCCATCGGCGCGGTCGTCACGGCGATGTACGGCGGAAGGAGGCAGGCACAGGCGGTGCTGGCGTCGTCCGGATATCTCTCCTGTGGAGACCGGCGTTTGCACTTCGGGCTGGGAACGGCTACGACTGCGGACCTGGAGATTGCCTGGCCCAGCGGCGTCCATGAGTCGGTGAAGGGCCTCCGCGCCAACCAGCTCGTCACCGTAAAGGAGGGGGTGGGAGTGGTTGGGCGGGAGCGCTTTGGCTTGTGACACAGATCGTGGCAGCCTTGTTGGTAATCGCTGTGGGAATATCCCAGGGGCAGCTTCAACGGCCTGGCGTTGAAGCCCACATCAGCCGGGGTGTTCAGCTCATGCAGGACCAATTGTTCGAGGCGGCGTCGGGCGAATTCGAACAAGCGTTGGCGCTCAATCCGGAAGATCCGCGGGCACGCCTCCAGTTTGCCGTCTGCCTGCTGTCCCTGGGCCGCAACGACGAAGCGCGCCGCCAATTCGAGCAGGTGCGGAAGTTGGCTGGCGAATCGCGTTACGTCACTTATTACCTCGGGCGGCTCGATCTACTGTCTAACGATTACGCATCCGCGATCCGGCGACTCGGCTCGGTGGCCGAGGACCCGCCGTTTCCAGACACGGTGTTCTATCTGGGGGTGGCGTACATTTCCTCGGGCGACGTGGCCGAAGGAACCAAGTGGCTCGAGCGCGCAGCCCAGCTCTTGCCGCGCGACTACCGCGTCCATTACCGGCTGGCGCGGGCCTACTCGAGCGCCGGGCGCGAGCAGAAAGCATCTCGCGAGTACGACCTCTACAGCCAGTTGCGGGACGAGCACAAGAATACGGAAAAAGACGTGCGCGCCTGCAGCAGCGCATTGCGGACCGAGCCGCTGGCGACCGCGCGCGAGGTCTGCCATCGCATTTACGACCCTAACGACCCGGAGAAGCTCACTTTGCTGGGACAGTTGTTCGGCGATGCGGGCGCGTTCGCGGAAGCACTCGAACCGCTGAGGCAGGCGGTACAGCTCGATCCGAACTCGTTCGAGGCGTGGCACAACTTGGGAGTCAGCTACTTCCGTTTGCAGCGATACGGAGAAGCGCGTGCGCCGCTCGAGAAGGCGGCGGCGTTGCGCCCTGAATTCTACGGCTCGGTAGTGCTCCTGGGAGCGACGCTCTACATGCTGGGTGAAGACGACGCGGCGCTCCCCGTGCTGGAGCACGCCCACCGGCTGAATCCGAACGATACGGAGACCACGGCTGTGTTGGAAAAGCTTCGCGCAGGCCGCAAGAAAGAATGAGCATCCTCAGCGCGTTTTCCGGAAACGGTTTGCTGCAGCCGCAGGTTTACCCACCGGTTCGGGCGAGATTGAGAGTGCCCATCGCTATCAGTTTCAGAGCAGGCTCAAGATCGCCGGTGCTTGGTGGAAGACGGAAAACCTAAAGAAGATGCTGGCTCTACGTGTATTGCAAACGAACGGGGGTTGGGAAGATTACTGGAGCAATGTGTACCAGAGAGCTGCATAATGACTCTCACTTACAATTACACCCCTTCCTATCCGGTTCTTGTTCATCAGCTTGCATCTTTCCTCCGCGCTTCTTTCAGGCCCCACCTTGCGAGGAGTGTTATTTCACCCTTGCGCTTCGCTAACCCTTCACCTCCATCATGTTGGGTAGAGGACTTGCACCTTCAAGTTGTCGATCCTGCTCGGCACACCAAAAGAAAGGGCGGCTCATGCAGCCGCCCTTTCACTGATTCCGTGAGATAGATTGTCTACCACGCGAATTTAATCATTCCCTGAATGATGCGATGGCCAATCGTGTTTGTCGCGTACCCGAAATTCGGGTTCGCAAGGGCCCCACTGCTGTTAAAGGTAAGGTTCAGGCCTTGGTCGCCGTTGATGAACGTCCGATTCGGGTGGTTCAGGAAGTTATAGCCTGAGAAGCGGAACTGGAGCTTTTTGCTCTCCGACTGTCCGAACGTAAAGTTCTTGAACAGTGATATGTCGGTGTTGAAGAAGCCCGGAGTAGTTAAGGTTGGGAAGATATAGTTGCCCTGCTTGCCGGGTGTAGCGAAGGGTGAGAAGCAGGCAGCGTTGATGTATTGGTTCTGCTTGAGCCCTTGCCGGGGATCGCAGGTGAGCGTGGGCATGAGGGTGATGTCGGGCGTGCCAAGCACGTTCGAGCTGTTTGCCTGGATCGCTGAGGTGATCGTCTCACCCATGAACGTCGTACCGGCAGGGATAAAGCCCGTATAGTTAAAATTTGATGTGACAGCCGCTTGCAAGTCGGCGCCGCTCTGGTACTGGGCGATGCCCGAGACTTCCCACCCGTTCACCGCACCTTTCACGAACCCATTGCTGTTGTGTCGCGTCGGGAACTCATAGACATACGCAAGGTTGAAAATATGCGTGCGATTGTTGGGCAGCGTTCCGTAGTTGCTTCTGAGATTCGTCGGATCGCCCGCTGCAGCCCCGTTTTCGCCCCGGATGCCCAGGGCCTTCCCGAACGTGTAATTGGCGAGGTACGTCAGGCCTCCGGATTGTTTATTCCAGGTCACTTGCAAGGCGTTGTAGTTCGAATACATCTTGTGGTCAATAATTTTCAAGGTGCCCAGGCAATTGTTTGCGGCTACGCAAGGACCGGAGTAAAGGGGGCGCGCAGTGTTCGTCTGAGCGGTGTTGTAACCTGTATTGGCGCCGCTTGCAGAGCAAGCCCCGCCGTCGGTCGGCTGACCTGCCGGGTAACAATTGGGCAGCCAGCCATAGTCCTTGAACAAACTTCCAAGCGTGAGATCATTGATCTGGTCAAAGTTGTTGTTATAGTTGCTCAGGTAATCGGATTTGCTGCCGACGTAAGCGACTTCCAACAAGCTCTTCCATGGCAGGCGCTCGGCCACAGTGAAGCTGTAGCTCTGGGTGCGCGGCTCCTGGTTATCCTTCGGATCCAAGGCCGTGAGTCCGCTCGGTATACTTAAACCAGCGAGACTGGGGCCGAGGGAAGCAATCGTTGGGCTCCAAAGCGTCGGGGAATTGAAAGATCCGCGGACGATGCCATAAGCGCCGTTCTGGACGTTCTGCTCGTCATGGAAGTGGTACATGCCGTAGCCGCCGCGTAAAACGGTATGGCCCGTGCCAAAAACATCCCAGGCAACGTCAACGTGCGGATCGTAGAAAAGCAACTTGCTTCCAGAACCGGATAGCGCTGTCGAAGGGTTAACCTTATTCCATTCGATGCCGGGAAAAATTCCTCCGTTTACCGAACCTCCCTTGTCCTGAGCGTAGAGGCTCGGATACCAAGCCGCAAACCCGTAACCTGTGTTATCGACCCAAGGACCGAGGTGCGAGAAGCGCAAGCCTAAATCCAGCGTGACCCGTCGTGAAATCTTCCACGAGTCCGTCCCGTAAAACTGCGCCGAGAGGTAGCGGAAAGCGGGGACCACGTCGAAGTTCAACTCCGAATACTGCGTCAACTGGCCTATGAGCATGTCCGCATAGGCATTCCCGGTCCCGTTCGATCCCCAGTTGCTGAACACCATCGAACCGTTGACAGCTCCGTTGCCGGGCTGTTCGTTCCAGGTACGCTCCCAGTAAAAGCCGAACTTGGTTGTGTGAGTTTTCCAGACCTTGACCAAGTTGTCCGCCACAGAGGGCAGAGTCTTCTTAGCATAAACAGTGCCGTTGAGCTCGAAGCCAGTGTTGAGCATGTTGGAGATGCCATCGCCCCAGCCGGTCATTTCCGGGAAGATGATATTCTGCGGATTGGGGTGGCTAAAAAGAAAGTTATAGTTAATACCGAGCGCGCCGCGCTCAACCTTGGTCGGGTCGCTAAAACTATTGGGTAAATTCAGATAGGTATAGCTAAAAATAAGCTCGTTGGTCAGGGTTGGACTAAAAACCTTAGTTAGATTGGCAGTCACGACGTCTGATTGACTTTTCGCGGCAATAGGTGACGGATAGGGAGTTGTGGGCGCTGCCCAACTGTTCCCGCCCGAACCCCAGAGCACATCCAGGCTGTTCAGAGCGTTGTCGTTCTGGTGGTTATAGGTTACGTACAGCTTCGTGGAATTAGTGAGGTTATAGTCCACGCGCCCTCGGTATTGAATGAAATTCGAGTAGCGCGTTTGACCATTCGCGTAATTCCAGCCGCCTGATCCAGGCCTCGTTGGGTCCTGGTTTGGCAGCGGGTACAAGCTCATCAAAATCTGACCGTTCGGATCTGCCGATCCAGTAAGGAGCCCGTTGGTGAATCCGTGCCCGTTGGGCGTGCCGCCGACGGCATAGCCGTTGAGGTGACTGAGATAGTTGGCATCGGTGAAGTCCCCGTTGCGCATGTTCATGGTGGTGCCCGGGGAATTGGCTCCCGTGGGAACCACAGCGTGGTAGACGCCGTTGTCGACGTCCTGCTTGTAATATTGGGTTGCGAAGAAAAAGAAAAGCTTGTCGCGGTTGTGGTTGAAATTCGTGTGTGGAATGATGAGCGGGCCACCGATTTGGAAGCCAGGATAGAAGTACTTTGTTTCCGGCCGCGGAATATTTGAGTCTTTATCCTGCGGGTCGTTGGCGTTTACATGCCAACTCCGGCCGTAGACGTAAGCCTCGCCGTGGAACTGCTGTCCGCCCGACTTACCAACGACGCTGATAACGACGGGGCCCTTGGCCTCGTCTGCCCCAAAATTCGAGGTCATGACCTTCAGCTCCGCAGTCATTTCGACGTTGGTATTCATGGCCTGCCCGCAGTTGCATCCAGGGTCAATGATGTGGGCGCCATCCGAGGTGATGTCCAATGCCCCAGTACGGCTTCCGTTCGCCGACAAGCCGCCAACCGGTCCGCTGCCGGTGCGCTGATCGTCAGTGGCGACCGATGATGTGTTTACGACGCCTCCCGTAAAAGCCATTCCCGGCAAGATTTTCAGGAACTCGGCGGCATTCTGACCCTGAATGGCGACGTTCTGCAGGATATGCTCGTTGATGAGGGCCGATTTCTCGCCAGAATCGGTCGGAGTAATTGCCTCGAAAGCCGCTTCCACGAGGACCGTCTCGGTCTTTGCCCCGGGTTCAAGCTTGATTCCAATCACATTGCGCTTGTCGGCGGAGTTCAAAACAATGCCCTTAGCTTCCCATACTTTGAAGCCTTCCTTTTCCACCGTGACGGAGTAAGAGGCGGGCGGAACAGCAGCAAACGTAAAATAACCTTCTCCGTTGGTGACTGTGTCTCGCAAGTCGCCGCTCGCTTCGTTTTTCAGCGTCACTTTCGCGCCGCCAACCACTGCGCCTGAAGCGTCAAACACAGTTCCAGTCAAAGTCGCCGTAGTTGTCTGCGCCAGCGCCGGCGGCTGACAAAGAAGAGCAAAAGCGAGGACTGCGGCGAGAAGCCCGACAACCGCAGGACGTCTACTACGCAGAACATGGATGTAGGAGAAAATGGAAAGTAATACGGTGCGAACCATCGATGCACCCCTCCCCTTTGCTGAATCGCGGAACCACCACAGTCCCCTGACCCGTGCAAGCGCTTTCAAAGGCAAGAAAAGCGTTTACCGTGATCCTTACGTTGAATGTGGTTTTACTTCTCGGCTTTCGCGATGTCAAGTCGTTTTTTGGTCTTTTCCCATACTGAATATCGATTTTGTGGATTTTGTCTTGGTCCCATTGATGAGGTTAGTCCGGTATCGGCTAGGCTGGCTATTACGACACTGAGTTAAAGCTGCCTTGCGCCCAGCACGAACCTGTGGAGCTGGGGACTTTGTGACTTGCGCTTTCCAAAGTTGTGCTAAAGGTTTTGCGAAGCGATACTTGCGGGAGTTTAGGGCCAGTTCGCTTGCTCGGCTTTCAAGCGATCATACTCCCCCTTTTCGCGCCGCATGTCTTCGAGGCGATCGAGGGCACGGTAAACATTCACCAGGTACAGGCGAATTGACGGACTGACCGGATCAAGCCGCTCCGCCACCAGATAAGCAGACAGGGCACCGTTGTCATCGCCTTGCGCGTGAAGCGCCTTCGCAAGGGCCAACTGCGCTCCCACGGAATCAGGACTCAGCGCCACTGCTCCTCGAGCGAATTTCAGAGCATCATCGATTTTGCCGTCAAGGATGTACTGCAAAGCTAATTGGACCCTGGCGGGCACGCTATCGGGAGTGATGCTTAGCTCTTTCAAGAACTCTGGCGCGGATTGTTCTGGATGGCGGGCTGCCAGGTAAGTGCCGTAAAAATAGTGAACGTTGGGAAACTTCGGGTACTTGGAGACCAGGGCGGAGAAGTCCGCTTCAGCGACTTGAGGTTCCTGAGTGGCCAGATCCCAAAACGCCTTGCCGGCCATGGCCACAACGTCGCGCTGGTTTTCCGGAACGTTCGAAGGCAGCATCGGCATGCGCAGCGATGGCAAGCCGGCGGCAAACATCATCTCGGGGTTACTATGAATCTTGCGCGCAACATGCATTAGAATTTCCTGCGCGACTTCGAAGGCGCCTTGCTGAGTTAGCAGCAACGACAGATGGTAGTCGGCGATATCGAGTAGCGGCCCGCCGGGCTGCGTTACTGGCACCAGCATGTGGGCTTTTTTCAGATGCTGGAAGGCATCGTCGTACTGCTTAGTGCGAAACTCGCAGAGCCCCAGCAGTGCCCAACCGGGCGCCGCTGCGGCATCCAGTTCCACCATTCGAGTCAGGGCGTCCCGGCACTCGGGGTATCGGTCGCGCTCGTATTCAATCGTTCCCAGAGCCCACCAGCCTTCAGCCCAGTCTGGACGCAGCTTCACAGCGCGTGCATAGAGTTCAGCAGCCTCCTCGGAATGATTGGCCTCGTAGGCCTGGCGCGCTTTCGTGGACAGTTCTTCAAATGTCTGCGGCGGGCTCTGCGCCGCTGTTGCCGCGGCGATCAACAGAAGAAGTCCTATTGGTCGCACTTCTTCATCTTCCTTCCACGCTCCTGATCCCGTGCTTGAATTGCGGCGTCCATCTCCTCTGCGATTTTTCTTTCCTTCCGACCCTCTGCCACACGCCCCAGACGAAAGCAAATCGTAGAGAAGCTGCGGTGCGCCTCGGTGTACTCCGGAGCGTCCTGAATGAGCGCCTTCAATAGCGCCGCCGCGCGCTGATCATTTCCTTCGTCGGAGCACAACAGAGCGAGTTGATAGCGGACACGGATTTCTTTGGGCCGCAACTGATTGGCCTGCTCCAAGCGTGAGCGCGCTTCCGGCAGCTTGCCTTCCTCCCGAAGCAGGGTTCCCAGCCAGAGAAGCGGCTCAAACGCGGTCGGATCCAGAGCGAGAGCTTTGCGGAACGCCGCTTCAGCGCCATCCAAGTCGGCCGCTAGATAGGCCAATCTTCCGCGCAGGCTGTAGGCCTCCGGCAAATTAGGACTGAGCGCCAGAGCGCGATCCACTTCCTCCGTGGCGCCCTTTTTGTCGTTCGCTTTCATGCGTGTGAAAGCCATCAGCATGTGCGCCTCGGCAGTGTCGCCATTTCGCAGGATGCGTTCGATCATGAGGGCCCCTCGCTCCTCCTGACCTTGGTGCAGCAGCGCGGTGCCAAGGAGGTAAGCGAGAGCAAGGTCGTTCGGATCGCTTTCGGCCAGCGGATTGAGCAGGGCAACTACGCGATCATCCTCCCCTTGGCGGAGGTAGCACTCCGATAACAAGAGCGCGAGGCGCCGCCGCTCGGGTGCCTCGGCTGGCTCGATGCCATAGACCGCTTCAAACCCTTTCACGGCCTGCTGAATCTCGCCCATCTTGTAGTAGGCGAGCGCTAGATTGAAGCGGATCTCGTAATTGGTTGGCTGTGCCGCCAGAGCCAGCGTGTATTCCTGAATGGCATCTGTGTAACGGCCTTCGTGAGCCAATGCTGCTCCCAGGTTCGAGCGAACGGCCACTGCTTCGGGATGAACTTTCAAATAGGCTTGGTAGTTGGTGATCGCCTCGGCGTAGCGACCTGACTGGTGCAACTCGACAGCCCGCTTCAATGTCTGCGCACCGGATTCATCCTGGGCTGCGGCCAAGCCAGTACAACTCAGCCACACCAACATCCACAACCACGTCTTTGCGCACCCTAAGGTAGTATGACCACAGTTTGACCGCAGCATAAGCCGATGCGTTTGATTTTAGCGCTCCGCCCGCGCTTCTGAGTAGTGTTTAAGAATGGCGCCTGGCTCGGAATTCGACGGACTTCCGTCACGTTTTGGACCAGCCACGATTAGCTACGACGCCCACCCCCTCCCGAATTGTGAGCAGCTGATTCGCCACCAGGCCTTTGTAGCTTTCGTGCAAGCCGCTCGGCCAAAATATCTCAAGATCAGCTGAAACCGATGGCCCCAAGCCAAAATGTAACCGAGGATCATTACAAGAGAAAAAGCTCGATTGACTGAGCAGGGTTTGCGCTTGTGTCTTGCCGCCGTAGTGCGCCAAGACGCGAGCTCCTATCGCACTGCGATTGGATTTTGCACCTTCGAGCTTAACCTTAATCCAATTCGTCTTCCCCGTGAGGTCGTTTCGCAGGAGCGACGGAGGCTCATTAAGATTAACAATGACGATGTCGATGTCGCCATCATTGTCGAAATCGCCGAAGGCGCAGCCGCGGCTGCAATGCGCGGCTGCAACGCCGGGGCCTGCTGCGTCCACCAACTCTTCAAACACTCCTTGCCCCAAGTTTCGGAAAACCACGCGCGGCGTCTTGTTCGGGTATTGCGGAAGCTTTTTCTCAACGCTCGGCTCAACATGACCGGTGGTCATAAACAAGTCCGGACAGCCGTCGTTATCTAGATCCACAATCCCAGCGCCCCAGCATACATAACGAGTCTCAACTCCCAGGCGGGAGGATGACGTCGCGTCTTGAAAGTACGCCTTTCCATCGTTGCGATAAAGAATGTTCCGGTCATCGGCAAAATGGGTCTTGAAGATATCGAGGTGGCCATCGAGATTGTAATCCCCCACCCCGACACCCATGCCCGCCTGCGCCATGCCGTCGTCATTCAACGCTACGCCCCGCAAGACCCCCTCTTCGCGAAAGGTTCCGTCTTGGTTGTTCATGAAAAGGAGGCTCGGAGTTGCATCGCAAGCGACATAAATGTCGGGCCAGCCATCTTCATCAAAATCGGCGGCCACGACCGTCAAGCCGTAACTCGAAGTCGCTCGGACAATGCCCGCGGCCTCGCTTACATCCGTGAACGTCCCGTCGCCGTTGTTTCGATAAAGCCAATGCCTGCCGGTGGGTAATCCGTGCGGGCCACATGCAACGGGAACCCCTAGCCAGATGCAGCTGCTGTTTTGGCCGGGCATGGGCGCCTGCTCAAAAGCGAAGCGCACATAGTTGGAAACGAACAGGTCAAGGTGACCGTCGCGATTATAGTCCACGAAGCTGCAACCGGCGCCCCAGCGCTGCTGCTGGCTCCCGAGCCCGGCCGCCTGCGTAACATCCGTGAAGGTGCCATCGCCGTTATTGCGGTAGAGGAGGTTTTGCCCGTAGCGGGCGATGAAGATGTCCTCAAAGCCGTCGTTGTTATAGTCGCCTACGCAAACGCCGCAAGCCCAACCAACCGAGTGCAGTCCCGCTTTTTCGGTGACGTCAGTGAATGTGCCGTCGCGATTGTTCTTGTAGAGGCGATTGGTTGCCCCCTCGGGCGCGCCCTCAAGACGCGTGCCCGACAAAATGAAAATGTCCATCCACCCGTCGTTGTCGTAGTCAAGGAATGCGCAACCGCAACCAGTTGTCTCGACAATATACTTCTTTTGCCCTACGCCGCCGTAGATGACGGGCGCACGCAGACCGGCATCTTTCGCTACATCCACGAAGCGAGCATGGAAAGGGCGACCGGAAGGAGCCGATCTCGGCAATGGCTTAGCGCGGTGTGTGGATAGCCCTTGCCCTAGGAGCGACTCGGCACTGAGCGAGTACGCTGCCCCCATCCCCAATTTTGCAAACCTGCGGCGCGTGATAGTCATTCTGCACACATTCTTCCGGAAATCATACGCCTGCGGCCCCTTCATCCCGTGCCATCGCCAGGACCCGCCAACAACAATTCGCACGAACACCGTCGCTTCATTAACGATTATTGTTTTTCGTACTCTGAAGGGCAGGATAAGGGCCCGGCGTCCCGTTCGAAGACCGTTAGTCCACTTGAATCGCCACCTTCTCCTCCACTTTGGAGGTACCTTGAATGACGCCGATGTGGATTTCATACGTGCCGGGAGTGAATTTATCCGCGGGCAAGTTCGCGATGTAAGGAATCCGGCCGTCTGGCTGCATTTGCGGCAGCGGCGCCTCGGCCGCGCCGAGATACTGCCCTTCCTTGTAGAAAGACATAGTGAGCGTAAGCGCATCCTTGTCAGTGCGGTCGGGATACACTGCAAAATAGAAAGGCAGAATATTCCCGGCCCCCCCTTTAAGCGTGTCGGTGAGAGTTGGCACGATTTTGCCGCCGGGGAAATAGAATGCATCTAGGATCTGGTTGTTTTGCAGTGGCTCGGTTCGGCGCACCAATACTATGTCACTCATCGACAGCTTGCTGCGGGGTTGTGGAACCGTAATCGTGCTCTTCGTTGCACCAATCTTATTGTCGCTCCGGTCCATCACGGCTGCTTCCAGGGTATACACACCGGGAAGTAGTTCGGTTCGGAATGTTTGAACTAGGTTTCCTGCCTTGTATGCTTCCATCTTGTCCGAGGCGACCTGCACGGCAAAGTCCTTGCTAAATTTGTCGACGATTTCGCCATTGGAATTTTTCACTAGGGCGAGCAGCGCAGCATCGACGGCGCTTTTCTTGTGATCCGGCTGTGGGACGAAGGTCAACCCTTTAAGAGGAGCTTCCAGCGTCACCATGTACTCGATTTTAGGTCCGCGATCATTGAACCGCTCCGCCGCAGCCTGAAAAGCTATATCAAGCGGAGCTGATGCTGCATTCAAAGCATTCAGGAGCGGCATCTCGTAGGCGTACAGCTGCTGGCCACTTTTGAGCTGTGGCAAGGCGAAGTACCCGCTACGCGTATGCACAACAGCTTCGGGGCGGTCTATCCGAACGGAAATCTTGCGAAATTTCCCGTCATACACCGCGATATGTGGAACGTAGGCGGCCTCGAAATAGCTCCGCACTTCCTCCATGGCCACTCGGAGCGGCGCTCTGTAGTCGTTGGTTTCGGCAATGGTTGCGCCGCCTGTTTGCTGTGCCAGGTCGCGTAACCAAAGCAACGGATTTGCGCGCAGCGCACCCTCAGCGGTTTCGGCGGCGCGGGCCTGCATTGCGGACACTTTCCCGACTCCGCCACTCATCTGCTGCGAGCGGATCTCACCGGTAGCTCCCCTGAGGTAGTCGCGTCCCGCACCCTCCTGGCTCCAAGTCACCAGCCCTTTCGGGTCCACCGTGTAAAAGCTGACGTTTCCGCGATTCGCGATGCTGATCAGGTTCGCGTATTGTTCCTTGACTACCTCCGGTATGAACAACAAGGGGTTGAAATACAGGATGGCTTTGCGGCCGGGCAACTGCGATTGGGCGCGCACCAGTGAGGTCAATGCGTCTATGGTCGCGCGAGCATCGTATGCGCGGTCAGAAGCGTCGGCAGCCTGAAGCATGTCGTACTGCATTTTTGCCATCCGATAGTTGACAACACTCTGAATCTGGGCCTGACCAACTCCGCCAGTCGAGCCGCTCTGCAACTGTGGTTCGTCCCCAGACAGAATTTCCTTGAGTTCCTGTTTCACTTCGGCGGACTGGTTCATGTATTGAACAAAGGACCACATCATCGACCGGTCCACCGTCCTTAACAATGCCGCGTGATCTGCAGTAAAAGGCTGGATCGCGTGCAACCCATGGTCCACGGTCAGGATGGAGAAATACAGATTTTGCTCTGGCGCCATATCCAGGATGTCTTTCAACGCCTGGCGGAAGAACCGCTTTTCTTCCTGGTCTAGGTTCTCGAAGACAAGAGTAACGAGTCGTACCTCGCGCATAGGGTCCAATGAGAGTGACCCGCTTTCAGAGGATGTTTGGGGCGAGCTTACCGGCACGGTAGGATTTCCTTCTACGGGCCGAAACCATGTCAGCTTCTGCTCGACGCCATCCTCGTAAACATGGATTTCCTCCGGTCGAATATCGCGAATCGTTCTGCCCTTCTTGTCGCGAAAGACCATATCGAGTACCACCTCATTTGTGGTTGCACGAACGGTAGGAGTAGCAGACTGACTCGGAGCGCTTTGCTGGGGTTGGGTTTGCGCAGCTAAGACTAGTGCGCTCAGCAGAACTGTGGTGAGGAGAATGAACATCCGCCGCATGGTTGGGGCCTCCTGCCGGAAGCATTTACGGACCAACTGTAGCGCTACTGAAATACCGCAACAAGAACGTTTTTTCCTGGCTTTCGAGCCGGCTTTCACCAGTGCTATGGCTCTCCCGTGTGGACTGCATTAAGGCGATATTAGGCGTCCTTTCGCGGTTCTCCTAAAAGCAGCCTTGAAGTAACTCGCGGATTGTTGGATGTTAGAGACGTTAGAGAGCAGCCGCCGCGTGTAAATAGCCACAGAGTTTGCGAAATGAAGGTCAGGAATCAAAGAATAGTTCGTGTTTTCCTTTCCGCTTCTTGCGGGATCGCGCCGTGCGTGACGCCAGTTTTCTTAGATACCACATACCCGTACTTGAGTGCGGGGCGTAGGGAAAGCCCCACCTCTCTAGCCAGTTGCAACGAGGCGGTTGATAACCAATCGGCACAGGGAGATGCAAGTTCCGAGTCGTTTGAGAAGTTGGCGGAGCGCGCCAAGGCGGCAATGGACGCCGACCACATATCAGAAGCGATCCGGCTGTACACACGAGCTACCGCGCTCCAGCCTAACTGGCCGGAGGGTTGGTGGCATCTCGGAACGCTTTTATTTGATGGAGGACGCTTTACCGAAGCGCGCGATGCCTTCGCACACTTCGTTTCGGTCGAACTGAAAGAGCCGGGTCCCGGCTTCGCCATGCTCGGCCTGAGCGAATTTCAATTGAAGGATTACGCCAAAGCGCTTGCCGCGTTGGAACGCGGCAGAAATCTAGGCCTGGGAACCGACCAAGCTTTTGTGGACACGGTGCTGTTTCACGAGGGCATCCTGAACGCATTGTTGGGCAAGCCGGAAATCGCGCTTCAGCGCCTGACCTTGGCTGCGAACGAGATCGCCGCCGCACACCCCGATGCTCCCAAGGATGCGGTCTTCGCCAATCTCGAACTCCTCGACGCTTTCGGAATCGCTGCGCTACGCATCGCGAAGCTCCCTGCCAGTCTCACCGCCGCGCAAATCCCGCTGGTCCGCCAAGCGGGCCGTGCTCAAGCATGGATTGCGCTGCAGGATCGCGTTGCGGCCGAAACGGAGTTCAAACAACTGCTGACTCTCTACCCGTCCCAACCCGGCGTCCACTACATGTACGGCGTGTTTCTGCTCAAGGAGAATCCCCCTGGCGCGGTTGACGAATTTCGCCGTGAAATCGAAATCTCCCCCTCTCACGCCGCGGCGCGCATCCAACTCGCTCTGGAATTGCTCCGCATCGCCGACTACGAACAGGGACTGAAGTATGCCAGGGAGGCAATCAGGTTAGCGCCGAAGAACTTTGTTGCGCACGTAGCCTGCGGGAGGTTATGGCTCGCGCTGGGAAAAACCGATCAATCGCTGCCGGAATTGCAAACTGCCGTTAAATTTGCGCCGGGCAGCCCGGACGCTCACTTTGCGCTTTCCCAGGCTTTGTCGGAGGCAGGGCGGAACACCGAGGCAGCGCACGAGCGAGCAGAATTCGAACGGCTGAAAGCGTTGGCCGACGCGGCGGACCGTTTACCAACGGCCGTGGACCATTAGGCGGCAGAGGAGGAATCTATGGCAGTCTCGCTATGCTAAACTCAGTTTCCGCAATGTTTCGGTTCCTGCTTACCGTTGGGGCGATAGTTTCCCTCGCAGTCACAATCAAGGTTGCGGTTCAAGCCGCCCCCAGCACGAGCATTCGTTTTGAAGACGTCACCGCCCGGTCGGGCGTGGATTTTGTGACCGACAGCAGTCCGACTCCGAACAAGAACCAGCCGGAAACGATGATCTCCGGCGTCGGTCTAATCGATTACGACAACGACGGGTACCCGGACATCTTCATCATCAATGGAGCGGCGATTCCATCGCTAAAGAAAGAGTCCCCCAAATACTACAACCGCCTGTTCCACAACAACCATGATGGAACGTTCACCGACGTTACAGAGAAAGCCGGACTGGCAGGAGATGGCTACGACATGGGAGTGGCCATCGGCGATTTTGATAACGATGGCTGGCAGGATATTTATCTCGCCAGTGTAACCAAGAACCATCTGTATCGAAATAATGGCGACGGCACCTTCACAGACGTCACCGACAAGGCTGAGGTTGGCACACCGATGTATAAGGGCCGGAAGATGTGGAGCGCAGCTGCCGGCTGGGTAGACTACAACAACGATGGCAAGCTCGATCTTTTCGTTTCGAACTACTGCCGATGGGAAGTCAACAAGGATCCCGTTTGTCTTAGCGGAGGGCGTCTGCGGGCGTATTGCCACCCCAAGTTTTACGAGCCACTCCCATCCACGCTGTACCGCAATAACGGAGACGGCAAGTTCACGGACGTTTCTGACGCGACCGGCATCTCCAAGAAGTTAGGGAAAGGAATGGGAGTAGGTTTCAACGATTATGATGGAGATGGCTTCATTGATATTTTCGTCGCCAACGACAATATGCCGAACTCGCTCTTCCACAATCTCAAGGGAAGAGCTTTTGAAGAGGTCGCGATGGACGCCGGCGTCGCTTATTCCGAAAACGGCAAGGCCGTTTCGGGGATGGGAGCTGAGTTTCGCGATTTGGACAATGACGGCCTGCCTGACATTTGGCACACCGCCACAGAACTGGAGACTTTTCCCCTGTTCCATAATCGCGGCAACGGCATCTTTATTGATGTCACAGGACGGAGTGGCCTGGCGCGTCCTACCTTGGAGATGTCCGGCTGGTCCAACGGAGTCGCTGATTTTGATAACGATGGCTTGAAAGACCTGTTCGTCGCTCGAGGGAACGTTCTCGACAACGTTGCGGAGTTCACTAACCGGACGTACGCAGAGCCTAACTCGATTTTCCGCAATCTGGACAAAATGCGGTTTGAAGATGTGACGGCCCAGGCAGGTACCGACATGCAGGATGCCGAACCGTATCGCGGCGCGGTTATCGGCGACCTTTTCAATGACGGACACATGGACATTGTGGTAACGGTTTTGAATGGAAAAGCAAGGATTCTTCGCAATGTAACATCGAACGGCAATCATTGGGTGACTTTTCAACTGGTAGGCACCAAGAGCAACCGCATGGGAATCGGCGCACAGCTCAAGGTTACGACCGAGGACGGCAACAGCCAGTACGACATTGTCTCGACAAGCGCGGGCTACGGAGCTTCGCGAGATCCGCGAGCACACTTCGGGCTAGGGCCGTTCAAGACTCTGAAACAGCTCGAAGTGCGCTGGCCTAGCGGGGTGCGCCAAGTGCTGAGAGATCTCCCTGGCGATCAGATCCATCGCATTGTGGAGCCATAAGACCTTGCCTAAAATCAAATCCTGAATTTCGTTCGCCTCCCAGACTGGCCACAACTCGCAAAAAGGGCCGAATGAGAGGTTGCCCGTCACTTGGTAACATTCTGCGTTGGGACCTCGTCTCCAGCTCCCCGCGCCTCACCAAAGCGAGGTTAGTTCAGGTTGATTACCTCGCCATGATTTGTCCGTCTTAGTGTCCATAGAGTGGTAGGATGGCTCCCATCTTACCGGGGTAAGTCGAAGGCCGACGGAGGCCAAATGGCGATAACGGTGTCCCCGCAGCTAGCTGCGGAAACTTCCACTCCGAGCGCTGTTTCAACCGCCCCAGTTACAAAGCTTGCAGCTAGGCACTCTGCGCTTGTCCGCGTCACTCACTGGATCACCACTATCTGTTTTCTTGCCTTGCTTCTCACCGGCATTGAAATTGTAATTTCCCATCCTCGCTTCTATTGGGGCGAAACTGGCACCAACTTGACCACCGCGTTGTTCCAACTGCCCATCCCTTCCTCAAGAAGATTGGTGCCGACTGGCTACGGCTACGTGCTACCGGACCAGAACGGCTGGAGCCGCGCGCTGCACTTTGAAGCTGCCTGGATCGCGGTGCTAACAGGCTTGCTGTATGTAATCTCCGGTTTGCTTACACGGCATTTCCGAAAAAACCTGCTTCCCGGCAGGGCCGACGTTTCCTGGCGCGCGCTCTTGACCCGCTTCACAAAACACCTGCGCTTTGAGCGGCCGAGTGAGGCAGAGGCCTCTTCCTACAACGTGTTCCAGCGCCTCACGTACCTCTTTGTGATCTTCGTTCTCTTCCCCTTGGTCATCTGGAGTGGCTTGGCGATGTCCCTCGGCTTTGCCTCCGCTTTTCCCTGGTCCGTTACTCTGCTCGGTGGCCGCCAGTCCGCTCGCACCATTCATTTCTTTGTCTCTCTGGCTCTTGTGCTGTTCCTGTTCGTACACGTTGCGATGGTTTGCCTTGCGGGTTTCTGGAGCCGCACAGGAGCGATGATTACCGGCCGCACTGCGACACGGAAGGAGCACGCATGATCCATCTGTCACGACGAAAACTCCTCATATCGGGACTGGCAGCAACGGCCGGGACATCGGGCTTAGCGGTGGCCGCGCGCCTTGCGCAAAAGTATGGCTTGGTTCCGCCCGATGCCGGCGGAATCTACGGCCTGGGTGAAACACTAACCTACGCGTCGCAGCGGCTGCTGACGCGGCATTCCTTGGCGCGCGAATTCCCGCGCAGCCGGATTTCGCCGCGCCCATTCCCGAACGAACTCGCGCCCCTCACGGAAGAGTTTAAGCGCCTTCAGGCCGGACATTTTGCGGACTGGCGGCTCTCGGTCGATGGCTTGGTCGCTGAACCTGCGTCGTTCTCGATCGCTGACCTGAAGAGCTATCCGTCTCGCAGCCACATCACCGAACTCGCCTGTGAAGAGGGTTGGTCATACATAGCCGAGTGGGTCGGCGTTCCTCTCTCGCAGGTGTTGAACCTTGTGGGAGTTCACCCACAGGCTAAATACGTTGTGTACACTTCAATGGAACCCGATACCTGGGACAGCATCGATATGTCCGATGCTCTGCATCCTCAGACTTTTCTCTGCTACGGCATGAACGGCAATGAGCTTCCTGTGGTTCACGGTGGCCCGCTTCGCATCCGGCTTCCCCGGCAGCTCGGCTACAAGAGTGTAAAATTCATCACGCACCTGACAGTCACAGACAGTCTGAAAAGGTTTGGCAAGGGCCTCGGCTCTGCGGCTGCAGAGGGAGGGTACGCCTGGTACGTTGGCATCTAGCGCGCTCGGGATTGTTGAGGTTCGACAAGACTTAGATTCATCGGCGAATCTTCCCCGATCCCCTAACGGAAGAGTAGCTCGTCGTCTAAAAAGTTCACGTGATGCCGCCCGGCAGAGGCTTCAACGCTAGTTCAGCTTCCATCATTTCTCAATTTCGTGATTTGCCGCGATGATCGCTTCCGCCACCTGGCACACTCTGGGGAGAATTCGCTCGACCTCAGCCGAACGCCGCTGAACTTCCTTGGGCGAAGGCACGCCGAGGTCGCGAACCAACTCGCGATAGTTGTCTCTGAACGTTTGCGTCATCTCCAACGAAGCATCGCGCAGGATAACTTTCTGGCACCTGCAATGGCTGACGGCGATCCAGAACATCGCCTCCCGATAGTAGCCACGCTCAATCATCTCAAGGCTTCCATCGATCGTCATAGGCCGAGCCTCCTCGCTGACATCGGTTGCGAAAGGGAACGGCGTCTTGATTGTGTGTGTGGCTCGATCAAAGATGTCCGTGAGCGTAGCAAGGTGTCGGCCAGCTCGGTCTCGGCTCATTCCGGCAACTCCCAGCAGCTCGAGCAGTGATCCATGGAAGTCCAGGTGGCCATAGTCCGCCAACAGCTCCCGCACCGCCATGTACCGCGTGCGTACGGTGGGGTTCCTCAGACCTGCAACAAGCAGGATGTGGGTGGTTATGCCTGCCGCAAAAAGCCACGCCATCACCTGATCGTGCAGCGGCGCTTCCTCACGGACCGAGCCGAGGTATTGCAGCACTTTGTTCCTGGCGTGGTTGCAGCGCTGACAAACCCACTGTCGCTTGGCATAGTCCCGGCGCACGATCGCCAGCAGCGCCTTCAGATGACTTGAGGGATCGAGAAGGATGTTCGTTGTCCGGAAACTCGGGGCTAGGTGGTAATCACTCAGGACCTGATCAGCCAACTGAAGCTGATCTTTGGCGAGGTAAGAAACTTCGAGCATGGTGTCGCCATAGATGAACTTGTGGCGTCTCCCAGCCTAGTTCTGGCCCTCGACGACGACCACGATGTCGAGATCAGATGTCGTGGTCTGCTCCACGTCATCGGGGAGCCAATTCGTTGAGCCGGCAGCGTATGCTCCATAGAATCCGGATACACGGCTGGCTTGCTCCATCACCCACTGTCGGGCTGCTTCTCTCGCTTGACTGATGCGCATACTCTCTTGAACGCCTTACCTTACTTCGTGATCTGTCACCTCGGCCAGTCTATTTCCGCCAAACAGTTCTGGCCCGAGTGTTGCACAATTTGGCCTGGAGCCTCACGCCTTGCCTTGACTTATTTGTAGCCGCAGCCTAACATGCGCGCCAGACTGGGTACAGCAAAGCGTCTCTCTGATGGCCGGGCGTATCATTTCGCATTACCGCATCGTCGAGAAGCTCGGCGGTGGCGGAATGGGAGTGGTCTACAAGGCGGAAGATCTCCGTCTGAAGCGCCTCGTGGCCCTCAAATTCCTTCCTCCGGAAACGCAGCACAATCCCACCGCCGTCGAGCGTTTCAAACGCGAAGCCGAAGCCGCCTCGGCGCTGAATCATCCGAACATTTGCACCATCTATGACATTGGGGAAGAAGCTGGTGAACACTTCATGGTCATGGAGTTCATGGATGGCACGACCCTAAGGCATTTCATAGAAGGAAAGCCGCTATCGACCGAACAAGTGCTCGAACTTAGCCTTCAGATCGCCGACGCACTCGATGCTGCACACACACGAGGCATCGTCCACCGCGATATCAAGCCCGCCAACCTTTTCGTCACCAAGCGCGGACAGGCTAAAATTCTCGACTTCGGATTGGCCAAGCTCGCTCCATCCCTCGTCGCCGAAGGCGTCGGCGCCACCACCATGAGCGCACAAGAAATGCTCACCTCCCCGGGCTCCGCCCTGGGAACGGTCGCCTACATGTCGCCCGAACAAGTACGCGGCGAAGATCTCGACCAGCGCACCGACCTTTTCTCCTTCGGCCTTGTTCTCTACGAAATGGCCACCGGCCAACTCGCCTTCCCCGGCCGCACCTCTGGCATCATTATGGAAGCGATTCTAAATCGCCCACCCATTCCCGCCACGGTGATGAACTCCCACGTTCCTCCGCAGCTAGAAGAAATCATCGACAAAGCGGTCGAACGCGACCGCAATCTCCGCTACCAGAGCGCAGCCGACATCCGCGCCGACCTCCAACGCCTCAAGCGCGATTCCGCTTCTGGCGTCCTCCCGGCTGCCGGCACTCGTTCCCGTGGCGCCGTCTCCGCGGTCGCTCCTCCCGCGCACGCACCCTCGCCCTCCGGGCTGCAAATCGGCACGCGCGGCCCGAGTGGTGGGGTTGTAACCGGAGAGAAGAAACGATCCTGGGCGCTGAAAAGCCTGGGGACCGTGGGGCTGCTAGCGGTGGCCATCAGCGGGGGATTTTATCTGCGCGACAGGTTCCCGACGCGACCGGTCGCGCGGCACGCGCCGGTGTCGGTACTGATCGCGGACTTTGTGAACGAAACGGGCGATACGGTGTTCGACGGCACGCTGGAGCCCACGCTAGGCCTGGCCCTGGAAGGCGCACCCTTTGTGAGTTTGTACGATCGGGGACACGCGCGGCGAGTGGCCGCGCAGGTGCAGTCTGGCACTTCCGCGCTGACCGAAGCAGTGGGACGGTTGGTGGCCATGCGCGAGGGCGTGAGTGTGGTGGTGAGCGGGGCGATTGCCCGCGAACAAAACCTGTATCGGGTTTCGGTGCGGGCGCTGGATGCGGTGACGGGGAAAACGATCTCGAGCGACTCAGAGAAGCTGGAAAAGAAAAACATTCTCCTGCAGATGGGGTCACTCGCCGCGGATATACGCAAATCGCTCGGCGATACGACGCCGGAATCGGCGCAGTTGACGGCCGCGGAAACATTCACAACCGGTTCGCTCGAAGCGGCTCATGAATATGGCGTGTGCCAGACGGCCCAGCTTGCGGGTAAGTGGAGCGATGCGATCCAGCACTGCCTGAAAGCGGCGCAACTAGACCCTGAGCTGGGCCGTGCGTACGCGATTTTGGGGGCCATCTATCACAACATGGGACAGCTGCAGGAATCGGAGAAGTATTTTCAGCTTTCGCTGGCAAAAATCGACCGGATGAGCGAACGCGAGAAGTACCGCACGCGAGGCGCGTATTACCTGATGGTGCGCGATTCCGACAAGGCCATCGAAGAGCAGACGCAGTTGGTGAAGCTGTATCCGGCAGACAATGCCGGGATCGCGAATTTGGCGCTGGCTTATTTCTATCGCCGCGACATGCAGCGCGCCCTGGAGGAAGGGCGCCGCGCCGCGGAAATGAACTCGGGGAACGCCGTGCAGCGGGCGAATGTGGGGCTCTTCGCGATGTATGCGAGTGATTTCGACGCGGCCATTTCCACCGAGCGGGAGGTTTTGAAGCAATACCCCTCGCTGCACTATGCGTATATCGGGACGGCGTTGTCGCAGTTAGCATCCGGCGCTCCAAATGCGGCGGCGGAAACTTATCAGAGCCTCGAAAAGCTTGGATCAGGCGGCGAGTCCGTCGCGGCGTCGGGACTCGCGGACGTCGCCTTATATGAAGGACGGACGGCCGAAGCAGTGGCAATCCTCGAACGCGGGGTCAAAGCGGACTCTGCAAACAAGAATGCCGATGGCGGGGCAAACAAATTGGCCACGCTCTCGGAAGCGCGAGTCACCACGGGAAACCTGAAACAAGCGGTGGCGGACGCGCAAAATGCGCTGGCGCTCAGCAAGGAGATGGACGTGACGTTCTTCGCGGCGCGCACGTATATTGCGGCGGGCCAGGAGCCGAAGGCGCTGGCGTTAGCCCAGGAATTGGAAGGGCGTCTGCAGCCGGATGCGCGAGCGTACGGGAAACTCATAGAAGGCGAGGCCGCTTTGAAGCGGCAAAAAACGCAAGACGCACTGAACCGATTTCTGGACTCTCGCAAAATCGCGGACACGTGGATGAGCCGCTTCGACGCCGCTCGCGCCTACATTGAGGCCGGAGGATTTGCACAAGCGTATTCTGAATTGGAAGCGTGTGTGAAGCGCCGCGGTGAAGCTACCGCGCTGTTCCTGGATGAGTCGCCGACCTACCATCTGTTCCCGCCGGTGTACTACTACCTGGGACGGGCACAGGAAGGGCTGCAGAGTCCAGCGGCAACGGAATCCTACAAGACCTTCCTGTCGCTCAGGTCGGCAGGCCCGCCAGACCCGCTGGTTGCGGACGCCCGCCACCGGCTCGAACAGAAATAGTCGCCGCCTCGCCGGCCAGGCATAAAATCCGAGGCAGGGTTCAGCAGCCTCCACCGACAAGGGACGTTTGATTGGAGGGCGCGCTTTCGACGCCGGCTGCGACTGCGGTCACGTAATAGTAGTAGCTATTCGAACAGGTCGGCACCGCAGTATTGTCCGTGAAACTTGTCGTGGTGGTCGAACCAAGCAATGTGAATGGACCATTTGCGCTTGTCGCCTGATAGACGTTGTAGCTGGTAACATTCGGACTAGCGCTGGCTGTCCAGGTAAGCATTACGGAGCTGCCCGATGGTGATGCTAAAGCCGCGGCGTTCGTTGGCGCTTGGGGAAGGACATTAAAACTATTTGAGGTCGTCGTCAGCTTTCCAGCCGTTGCCAGTAATGTGTCTCCGGCGCTAGGTGTATCGATCGCAAGGTTCGCAAAAGTCGCCGTACCCGTCGCGCCGGTGGCCTGCGTGGTCACGCTGGCAGCAGTGAAATTGCCTGGACCATGCAATGAGAGGGTGATGGAGACGCCAGGCATTACCGCTCCCGAGTTGTCCTGCGCGAGCGCCTGAACGGCCGGGTTTATGAACTGGCCGGCAGTTGTGTTGCTGGGTTGAACGACAAACACCAGATTTGGGGAATTCGCCGCAATGGTGAATTGCTTTGACGCCGTGTTCGGCGTGGGAGTGACCGAATCGGTGACCTGCACGGTAAACGTGTAGGTGCCGGCGGCAGTGGGAACCCCGGAAATCGTCGCCACGCCCCCTTCTGGGTCAAAGCTTACGTGCAAGCCTGGAGGAACCTTGCCGCTTGCGGACCAGGACTGGTACGGTTGAGTTCCGCCGACGGCCTGAAGAATGACGCCGTTTCCGTTTGGGCCATAGGCCAGGCCGACAGTTCCATTTGGCAGAGAACTGGTGCTGATGAAGAACGGAGTGACCACCGGAGGGGTAGTTGCGGCGCTGTTGGTGTCGATCGCTTGGGGGATGATCGCGGGCGTAACTTGCGTGACGATCTGCTGCATCGTGGGTACGTCAACATAGCCGCGCAGTGTAATCAGCGCGGTGTCGCCGGGCTCGAGCGAAAACGCCGCGTCGCTGACCGCCGTGCCGGTGATTCCGGGGCTGCTCAACTGGTTTGCCGGAGTGAAGACCGGGTGGGCATTGTTGGACAGAACGATGTTCTGCTGAACCCGAATCAGGTTGCATTGCCCGTCGGTACCGGGAGTCGCATAGATCTGCGAGGACATGAGCTGAAGGGGAGTTGTGTTGCAGGGGGAGGTTTCGCATCCGAGCAGAGCCACATTGTAGCTGGCGGTCGTATTGCCCGTGTTGGAGACGGTATAGGTGGCATCCGAGACGGCTGAGCCGGTAATGCCCGGAGCGGGCACGTTCGTGCCGGTGATTCCTGGGCTAGCCGGAGCGGTGCCGGTGATGCCGGGTCCTGTGATTCCAGGACCGGTGATTCCAGGACCGGTGATACCCGGCGAAGTACAACCGGTACCGGTAATGCCTGGGCCAGTGATGCCCGGGCCGGTAATCCCGGGCTGACCACAGGTGCTGCCGGTAATGCCGGGACCGGTTATGCCCGGATCCGTGATGCTCGTTGCGTTTGCGTTGGCTCCGGTAATTCCTGGGCCGGTTATCCCCGGGTCGTAGATTTCCACGCCGGTAATGCTGGAATTCTGCGGAGCGTCGTCAGGGTTTGTCAGCGGCGGAACTGTGCCGTCTGCATTCAGCAACAAAAAGCTCGAAAGCCCGCCGGTGATGACATTTCCGTTCTGATCTACCTCGTTCACGTTGAGCAGAATGTTCGCCACGGGATTGCTGGAAAGCGCGAACACGGTAGCCGACGCACCCGAGTGTGCGGCGATGGTTACAGTTTGGGTGATAACCGGCGCGGGCAACGGATTCGGCAGGCGCGGCTGGTTGGGCAGCGCTTGTTGGAAAGACGCAAAACCAGCGGGCGGCTGATTGGCGATGGACAACTGGAAATTCCTCGGCGTCTTTGTGGAGTTCTGCACGAGTACAACGAATGCCCTCTGCACTGTGGTGCTGAGAGGCTTGGAGTTTTGCGGCGAGGAAACCAGCAGGCCCTGGGTGATCCGGCTCTGATAGACGTTTTGGTTGCGGTCACCTTCAAAACCTGTGCCGGGCTGGCAAGCGGGCGGCGTGACGGATGGATTGTAGACGCTTGTACCGGAGGTAATCGGGAAGTATTGCGTCCAGTCGCCGTTCAGCGGAGGAATGACGTCTTGGTTGCTGGTCCAGGCGGCATAGTGCACGGCGGAAGCGCGGTTCACTTTGGGATTGTTGAACGCCCAACCGCCGTTTGCGATAGGCACAAACATCTGACCGACAATGTCAATGTAATCGCCCATGAACGGGACCATGCCTTTTTCGAACATGGGCAGATCGGGCGGATTCACCTTCAACTGATGAAACTCCGGACTTAAACCGCTTTCGACTTCACTCAAATAGAGACCGATGTCATATTGCGAGAGGCGCGCGTAGGTGAAAGTGGGGACACCCAGGCCGCCATTGGATTCCGCCACGGTCAAATCTACGGTGTGGCGGCGCAAAGTCAGAGGCGGATCGGCGTCGCTGATAAATGGCGTAAACACGGCGGCGCTGCCGTTCGGCGTCGTGAGTTCCCCCTCCAACTGACGCGATTCGGTATAAAAATTCCCTTGTGCATTGGGGACGAAAAATCCATTGGAGACGGAGACGCTAGGTTGATCCTGACCGAGGGTGTGGTCCAGACGCTGGTCGTAATAGACGAGCATCAGTTTGCCCTGGATGTAAGTCATGGAGGGTCCCCACTGATGCCCGTACTCGAAGCTGCTTCCGGCGTCATCCGTAATGGGGTTGTTGTCTACAGGAAAGGGCGCAGGCAGGGTGATGCCGCTGGAGGAGATCGTGGCATTGCCCGGGATGGCGAGCATCATGATGCGTGCGGCTCCATTAGGTGCCACGCCGCGTTGCGACCACGCGAAATATAGTGGGCCGGGTATGAAGGGATAACCGCTGTCTTGTACTGCCATGGCTGGATAGGCTGCGGAGCGGAATGACACCCGAGTTGTACCCTGGTCGAAGAATGCCGGCGCGTTCGGGGTGTTGATATTGAACGGCGGCAAGGTCACCACTGGAATGCCTGGAGTGAAGCTATATCCGCCATTGACCGAGGCGACGGCCACGATGGAATCCTTGCGTTGCGTTGTGCCGTTGTCAAACGTGCGCCAGCACACGTACACGATGCCGGTTTCGGGGTCGACTTGGACATTCACGCCTTGGCTGAGCGCGTATCCCTTACTCAAGGCAATAGGCGTGCTCCAGGTTTGGCCGCAATCCAGGGAGCGGCTGAAGTAGATAATGCTGGTAGTCATGCCATTCACGGTCGAGATGTTTGCGTAAGCTACGTACACATTTCCGGCGGGGATGGTTTGCGTGACCGTGCCACCCCCTTGCGGAACGTTGAGGGTGCAAGTCCTTCCCGCTCTGGGGATGTCAACGGCCATCCACGGCTTATCCAGGAACTGCGTGGAGTTGCCGTGCGCCACGACTCCAGTATTGATATAACGAATTGGAAAGCCGTCGCTCACAATCGTCCCGTTTTCCTTGTTGTTCAGGTCCATGAAGCGTGCCACGAACACGACGCCATTGTTTGTGCCACGATTGAAGGCGATGCCAGCGTAATAGAACAACCCATTCGTGCCTGCCCGCACCACCGGGTCGGACGCCGTCGTGAATCCGTGCAGCGGCGAAGCGAGTCCCTGCGGGGACACATCTTGCGGGAAACCGGGCAGCAGGGTGCTTTGCCAGCGCGCACCGCCGTCTGTCGAGATGTACTGTCCAACCCAGGGTTCGGCCGTTCCCGGGCAGGTCGAGGTCCCCGCAGGACACGCGCTGATTTCGCCGGGCTCGCTCTCCAGCAGATTCAGATCAACGGTGCGGTAGTCGTTGGCACCCGCGAGTAGATGGAGCGCATTTCGCGTGGACACGGCCAGGCTTGGCTCGTTTTGCCGCTCTAAGAACGGGTCTCCATAGGGCCAGGTGAAGCCCGAAACCATGTTGACGTTCTGTCCCGGCGTGGGGGTTCCTTGAGCAGATACATTTGGCGCCAAAGCCATTCCGCACAAGGCCAAAATTCCCAGAGCGAAGACCCTCCAGGGACTGGAGAACATCGCCGGCCTTCTCAATACGTCATGGCAATTTGGGGCGGATAGGTTGCCATTCACTGGGTGGCAAGAACACATTACAGTACTCCTCGACAACCGGGTCGTCGGGACATAACGTCCAAGTGCTTAACGGAGGGAATAAAAATGCTGTTTAGATCATCCTTCTATACTCTCGCAAACTATTCCGTGTCAAGCAGAAAATCAGTAGAAAATCAGTAACCTCAGTAACCAACTGCGTGCGTAAGCTCGTTGGACGCACTTTCCTGCGATGGCTCCCGAGCCGCGGCGATTGAATAGCTTCCTCTGCGCGCGAAAGTGATTTGCACCCGCTATCCGCGGAAGCGGCCGCACTTGCCGTCTCAATTCGAGCTCTGACCGAAAGCTGTCGAATCGGCGGCGGATGGTCGGCAAACGATAAGTAAGCCCCGTTTAACATAGTTGTACTCGCGGGTCCTGACGGCTACTTGCTGGTGGATCACCCGGAGCCCGCTGCAAATCCGGCAATTCAGAAAGCCCTGGACGGTATGGAAAAGCGCCCAGTGAGGTTTCTTCTGAACACGCACTGGCATTACGACCATGTTGGTGGTAACGCGGTTTACGGTCCCGAAGCGATCATCGTTGCGCAGGAAAACGTTCGAAAGCGGTTGATGACGCAGCAGATTCCTTTTTGGTCGAGGACTGCTATCGGTCCATCTCCCGAACGCGCTTGGCCGGTTATAACTTTCCGCGATATGCTCGGCATTCACTTTGCGGGAGAAGATGTTGAACTCGATCATTACGCGAACGGCCACACGGATGGCGACTCGGTCGTTCACTTTGCGCACGCGAATGTGGTCGCTGTTGGAGATATTTTCCTCGGCAAGGCCAGTGTGATCAGCAGGTGCTGACATCGAGGGAATCATGCGTTCCCTTTCTGCTGTGGTCGACCGGATCAGCGACGACGCGGTCATCATCACCGGACACGGCGAAGCGTCGAATCGCCGCGACCTCGCGGAATTTGTCCAGCTCCTGAATGAAACGGTCGCGCTCGTCCGGCAGGAATCGCCGCTGGCAAAAGCGAGAAGGAAGTGGCGGAAGGAGGACTGCCCGAAATATGGAAGCCGTGGTTCGCTCCGGATGCCGCCCCCGCGGAACATGAATTCATGCAGGGGATTTGCGCGACACTGACCCACACAAACAATCTCAATCAGCAGGGCCGCAGAGCGTGGGTGAAGCAATCGTCCTGCGGGCAATTGCGGACACGGCCTCGGCGTGACCCTATCCGGCATGACCCCGATGACCCGTACGGCGCTCCAAAGCCAGTAGCGGTAGAGTTATGGGAAGCGAATCACCTAAAGGAAGCAGTCGAATCATTGCGGGGGGATCAGATCCGTTTTCGGATGTTGCGGCAGGATTACAGGCGGCAGTGGGCGGCGACTAATAAGCAGCCCAGCCAGTCGTGAAAGCTGCCGTCAATCTGCACCAACTCTCCAAAGAATAGTAAGGGTGGACATGCGGTTGTTTACGGAAATCAAGAATGGCGAGTATCGCATGCTCCATCCTTACAGCGCCAAGCCAATATAGTAAAAAGCCTCCGACCACCGCACCAGCTATCTGCCAGGGTGCGACGCAGAATCCATAGCCGATCAGATGTGCGATGGTTCTCAAACTCTGCCACCAATACCAACGGCGCGCGAAGGCGACTCCCGATTTCGATGCGAGGTCAGAGAATTCCTCAATGAGGTCGCCTGAGATCGATTGTTCCTGCTCGTTAGGAATAAACAGATTAACGAGCCAGACAGCAATGCGCGGGGGGTCGAAAGAAAGACGCTTCGGATATCATGAATAGCTCGTAACAACGCGAGTTTTCGCGAGTTTAGTGGAAGGCAAGGCAGGGTACCGATCTCGTTAGGCTTCTCCGTCCAACCTTCTTAGGAGATAAGGAGCTAAATAGGGCTTCAGCTTGAGCTGCTGATCCCGGGTTAGGAACTTGAAGCCTCTTATCATTCGCAGACATGCAGGCGACCCACAATCACACTGAAAACTATCATGCATTTCATACTCTGTGGCGGCGTAATTGATCTTAACTTCTTCGCCTGCTCGAATGTCCCTAAGCGCCCTTACACACAGGCAGCTGAAATCCAGGAAGACATTAGGTTCGCAGCCATGGTTTAGGTAACCAACTGTCTCTTCCCGTCCGAATGCATGCTTTCCTTCACCGATCTGCAAAGACCTTTTGGTAGGTGACAACAAGGTTTCTTCCCCGTTCAAGTCGATCAAAATCTCGTCCTTAGCGATTGGTGCGACGGCGAATAGACCCTTTCTCCCATTGGTCAAGAAAACATCCAGCTTGGCTGACCGGGTTCCCATATCGCAAGCGTAAATCAACAGCGATTTGGACGTCCAGCTGGTCCGGATCAAGCTCAACGAATCAGTCACGTCAGTCACCTGGACGATTAACGTGGAGCGTCCATGTGGGTACTGGGCCGAACTTTTCCGATTTGGTCGACTAACCGGGAGTTCGCGCAGCTAGAATCGCGGTTCACTGGAGCCTTTTGCATTCCCTGATTACTGCACGTTCGTCAAGGAGCGCTGCATACCCGTTTTTGTCGGTTGCGTCTTCTAATAGGAGGTCGTCACCTTGGCCGTCAGTATGCACATTTAAACGCCGATTCCAACCAGGCAACATTTCTGGCATGTCACCGAAATGCACGTTGGCTTCCTTCGCGTAATAGAATCTTGCGAGCCACGCGTTCAAATATTTTGGCTCGTGCGCTAGAAGAGTCTGCCATGACGCGTACGAGCCGTACTTATCAAGCTCCCCTACTTCGGCTGTACCAATTGTCCTAACGAGGCCGAGCATGCTCGCGCGCCTTTCCAGGCTACGTTTTTCAGGGCCGGTGGAAGCATCCTGTGCGAATTGAGACGCCAGAGTCCCGAGAGCCAATACGAGCAGGACTGCGCTCACAATGATTCGATGTTTCTTCACGGCGTGTTCTCCTTTCTAGGCGTTCGTGATTTAGTAATGAACCGTGCCTGAAACCCGCTATCCGCAGAAGCGGCCGCAGTTGCCGTCTCAATTCGAGCTCTGACCGAAAGCTGTCGAATCGGTGGCGGATGGTCGGCAAACGATAAGTAAGCCCCGTTTAACATAGTTGTACTCGCGGGTCCTGACGGCTACTTGCTGGTGGATCACCCGGAGCCCGCTGCAAATCCGGCAATTCAGAAAGCCCTGGACGGTATGGAAAAGCGCCCAGTGAGGTTTCTTCTGAACACGCACTGGCATTACGACCATGTTGGTGGTAACGCGGTTTACGGTCCCGAAGCGATCATCGTTGCGCAGGAAAACGTTCGAAAGCGGTTGATGACGCAGCAGATTCCTTTTTGGTCGAGGACTGCTATCGGTCCATCTCCCGAACGCGCTTGGCCGGTTATAACTTTCCGCGATATGCTCGGCATTCACTTTGCGGGAGAAGATGTTGAACTCGATCATTACGCGAACGGCCACACGGATGGCGACTCGGTCGTTCACTTTGCGCACGCGAATGTGGTCGCTGTTGGAGATATTTTCCTCGGCAAGGCCAGTGTGATCAGCAGGTGCTGACATCGAGGGAATCATGCGTTCCCTTTCTGCTGTGGTCGACCGGATCAGCGACGACGCGGTCATCATCACCGGACACGGCGAAGCGTCGAATCGCCGCGACCTCGCGGAATTTGTCCAGCTCCTGAATGAAACGGTCGCGCTCGTCCGGCAGGAATCGCCGCTGGCAAAAGCGAGAAGGAAGTGGCGGAAGCAGGGCTGCCCGAAATATGGAAGCCGTGGTTCGCTCCGGATGCCGCCCCCGCGGAACATGAATTCATGCAGGGGATTTGCGCGACACTGACCCACACAAACAATCTCAATCAGTAGGGCCGCAGAGCGTGGGTGAAGCAATCGTCCTGCGGGCAATTGCGGACACGGCCTCGGCGTGACCCTATCCGGCATGCCCCCGATGACCCGTACGGCGCTCCAAAGCCAGTAGCGGTAGAGTTATGGGAAGCGAATCACCTAAAGGAAGCAGTCGAATCATTGCGGGGGGATCAGATCCGTTTTCGGATGTTGCGGCAGGATTAGCGGCGGCAGTGGGCGACGACTAAATTCAAAGTCATTGACCAAATCGCCCAGTTGCGGAACATCTTCGCGCACCGTGGGACGTGGGTCGGGTCTTCCATCCGTTTTTGGGTCGAGTCGCATTCCATGTAGGAAATCATCCTCGATGAATTTCAGATAAGCGTCAAAACTAAGAATTTGTTTATCGATGAACGCCCTTTTGGCATATGGCGAAATCACCAATCCCGGCACCCGGAGGCCGTATCCATTCTCGTCGACTTTGGGCGGGACAACGTGGTCGTAAAAACCGCCCCAGTCATCCCAAGAGAGAAAAATCGCGCAATCTTTCCAATTGGGACTCTTCATGACCGCATTGATGAGGCCGGTAACGAAAGTTTGCCCAGCGCTTACCAGCGCAGGTGGATGCTCGCTGACCTCGCCTGAGGGGACGATCCACACCACGGCAGGCAGTGTCCCCTTGCGCGCTTGCTCGTAGAAGTTCTCGATCGGTTGGATTCTATTCAGCTCACCGTCTTCCTTGACCGTGTCGAAATAGGGCAGGGGATTCCAAATGCCGGGTGTTCTGGCGTTCTGCTTTACGGGTGGACAGTTAACCTGCGAGTCGTCTTCGCAGTCCGGCTCCGATCCCTTCACCACGTAATATCCCCAGCTCACGTGATGTTTGTGGAGAAGGTAGGTGAGGTCGGTCCAAGCGTAGATTGGCCGCGTGCCAGGAGGGCCGTTTCGAGCTTCGCCACCAAATACTGGCGCGGTGCGACCGCCAAAGTCGGGCGGCATACCCGGTGCCTGGAGCGCGTTAGTGCAGCTTTCAGGGTGATTATGCTGTTTGCAGTACGCCGACCAAGCAGACACTTGAAATAGGTGTTCTGGCAAGCTCCAGGAAGCATTCGGCTCGAACATGTGATCCTGGAGCACGAACGCTCGTGCGTACGCCCAGTAATTGGGAATCTCGCGCTCGTCGTGATAACCCATGGCATCCTGAAGGGAGGAGTTGGTGCAGACAGGGTTGCTCCCCGCTAGACAACCTTTCCTCCCACTCTCCGCTTGTGCAAGAAAACCATCCATCTTGCCGCCATCGATAGCGGCGATACTCGCTGCTTCGCCGTGTGGCCCTCCACCATTCGCATCCTGGGCATCGTGGTACGGTTTGACGCATCCTCCGTTCTTGGGGTCGGGATTGCACACCGTAGGCACCCCGGCATCCATGGGGATGCCCTCCACCCCGGGAAACGTTCCGAAATAGCTGTCGAAGGAGCGGTTCTCCTGCATGATGATGATCACGTGTTTGATCTTGTGAATCCCCGATGCCTCTGACTTCTTGGACTTGGCAAAAAGCGGATGAAACAGAATGGTCAGCAACAAGCTTGCGGAAACCGCCAGGACCTTGGAATAACGGGCAAATTTGATGCGAAGCTGACTCGAATGAGCGCTACAGGCTCGTGAAAACAGGATCATCATTGTCCTCCGTCTGCCTGGTTCAGCGCCCAAGAGTGTAACCCAGATGGATACCGACGAACTGCGGTTTCCGGATTGGCCATCAATCAGGAAGTGATTCGCCCAACTCCTCACGCAGGCAGAGCTTTGGAAAACGGGAGTTCCCTGATCCTTCTGCCAGTTGCAGCAAAGATGGCGTTACACAACGCCGGCGCAATTACCGACACTCCTGGTTCGCCGACTCCAGACGGAGAAGCGCTGCTTTCAACCACATAAACGTTCGTCTGATATGACGCTTCGTGGATGCGAGCGACCGGGTAGTCGTGAAAGTTCGATTGATCAATGACGCCGTTGGTTGCGGTAATCTCACCGCTGCGGGCGATGCTGGTCCCAAATACTGCCGCGCCCTCAAATTGTGCTTTGACATAGGCGGGATTCACCGCCGTGCCCGCGTCCACGGCGGTATCGATGCGCGGGATTCGGACGTCGCCTTTCTCATTAACTTCAACTCTCACAACGGATGCGACGTAAGTGAAAGAGTACCGCTGCGCCGCGATACCCAGGCCGCTCCCATGGCCCGGCTTGAATTGGCCCCATCCCGCCATTTCCGCCGCCTTCTCCGTAACCCTGCGTAGACGCCCGATATCGAGCGGATAACCAGGTTCGGAAGGGTAGTGCGGAATATTCAGATTAAGAATGCGGGGAGGCCCGAACAGCTCCAAGAGGTATTCCAGAGGGTCCCTAGCGGCGTGGTGCGCCAATTCATCCACAAAGGATTGCACAGCAAACGTATGGTAGTTGCTCGCGACCGACCGCAACCAGCCCAGACGAACGTGCGCCTGGGCAGCGCCATTCTCAACGCGAACATTTGGAATGTCAAACGGCACTTCGATCCAATTTCCCTTGAGCTCCCAGCCGCCATGACGCGCGTTGAGGTCAAAAGTGGAATTGATCGGAGGAAAGGCCGAGCGTTGCAGCCAGGCGGTCGGTTTGCCGCTTGCATCCAGCGCTGCCTTCAGGTACACCGCCGCAACGGGCAGATAATAATCAAACTTGATGTCATCTTCGCGGCTCCACACGACCTTGACGGGCTGGCCCAATTTCTTCGAGAGAACAGCGGCTTCGGCTGCGAAGTCACCAAACGACTTGCGGCCGAACCCTCCACCCAGCATCGTTACATGGCAAGTCACATGGTCTTTGCGAACACCCACGGCTTGGGCAACGATGTCCTCGACGCCCTGGGGATTTTGCGTGGGCGCCCAGACGGTGACCTTTCCATTATGGAAATCTGCTAAAGCCACGGGTGGTTCCATGGTGGCGTGGGCCAGATGCGGCATGTAGTACTCCGCTTCGAATGTCTTTCCGCCCCGGCCGAACTCCGCGTCGACGTCACCCTCATTACGCATGACTAGCCCTGGTTGGCGCACCGTCTGCTGGAGTTCCTTCTTGAATTGATCGGAGTTATAGGCAGCGTTTGGTCCGAGATCCCACACCATATGGAGTTTCTTGCGGCCCTGAAACGCCGACCAGCTGTTATTGGCGATCACTGCTACCCCCCCGAGCGGTTGCAAGCCATGTGGCGGCTTGAAGGGTTCAATGAGAACCGTCCCTGTTACGCCCGGCACGCGCAGAGCTTCTTGTTCTTGATAGGATTTGACCCTCCCACCGAGAACTGGAGGACGCTCAATTGCCGCATAGACCATGCCTGGGAGGTGTGCATCCATCCCGTACACGGCCTTTCCAGTGCAGAGGTCCTTCAGATCGTAGAGACTTGCGCCCTTGCCAATGTAACGCCAGGCGGCTCGAGCCTTAAGCTGCACATCTTGCTTCCTCGGGACAGGCAGCTGCGAGGCCGCGAGTGCGAGTTCACCGTAGCTCCATTGGCGACGCGTCGGCACGTGCACAACGACGTGCAGGTCGGTTTCGCATTCTGATTCGGGAACGGACCATTGGGCAGAGCCTGCGCGAACCAGCATGAACCGCGCGGCGGCCCCGGCCTCGCGCATTATGTCAAAGAACGCGAAAATGGAGCGCGAGGCGTCGGTGTCCTGGGAACCGTACCTCGAGTCTCCCACCGCCTGAACGATCCTCACGCGATTCCAGTCTGCGTCCAATTCGTCCGCTAGAACACGGGGCAGAGCCGTGCGGCTTCCGTTTCCCATTTCCGAGCGGTGCGCAATGATGTACACCGTGCCATCCGTCTCAATGCCCAGAAACACATTCGGATGAAAAGCGGCGAGGTCGGCGGGACTGTCTGCCACCTCGGTCGCGCGCAGGTCAAAGTACACGCCCAAAACCAAGGCCCCACTCGAAAGAACACCCTTGAGGAATCCTCTTCGGCTGACATTCTGAAACTCGCTCATCCGCTCTCTCTCCCCGCGGCGGCTCCAATCGCGGCACGGATTCGCGGATAGGTGCCGCAACGCCCGATGTTACCGGACCTCAGTTATAAATATCTATTGAACGAGCCGATTCCAGTCCAGCCCTAGCAAGCGACCACCGTAAGCATACGCCGCATTATTCCCGTGTTTCACGGCCTTGACGAAATCGCATTGAAACAATTTGCCTGGCGGTTGCGTATAGCACCATAAGCGCCCGCCCATCAACGGCCGTTGCGGAGTTTACGTCTGACTAAGGTTCGGGCTTGCCGGAGCGGTTAGGCGCGCCTAACCGTGGGCTGGCCGAAGGGTAGTCTCATGGAAACGCTGCGCAAAGATCTGCGGTACGCCTTCCACATGCTGGTTAAGACTCCCGGGTTCACGCTCATTGCCGTGCTCGCCCTCGGGCTGGGCATCGGAGCGAACACGGCCATCTTCAGCGTGTTCGATGGCATGCTGTGGCGCCCGCTGCCGGCCAAAAATCCCAACGAATTGGTTGTGCTGGCATCGAAGATCAGCGGCATCGATTTCCCCATCAATCTTTCCTATCGGGACTTCCTGGATTACCGCGGTCTGAAGCAAGTCTTTGCGGATGCCTCCGCGATGACTCCGAGTCCCCTGAACCTCGGTATTGACGGACGCGCTGAGCGTGTCTGGACCGAGTTCGTCAGCAGCAATATGTTTTCCATGCTCGGTCTCCAGCCCGCGGCCGGTCGCTTCTTCGCTCCCGATGAGGGTTGGGTCAAGGGCAAAGACCCGCTCATGATTCTGAGCTACAAGTTTTGGCACAGCCGGTTCGGGGGCGATCGCGGCGTGATCGGTAAAACCGTCCTGGTGCAAAATCGCACTTTTACGATCATTGGCGTTGCTCCGAAAACTTTTCACGGCACGTATTACTTCATCGATCCGGATTTCTACCTTCCCGCGAGCATGATTCCGCTGATGGTGAACGATGCGGATAAATTCCTGGAAGACCGCAACGAGAGCGATTTCCGCATCCTGGCGCGGCTGCAACCCGGCGTGACGCCGCAGCAGGCCAAAGCCGCTGCCGCTCCGATCGATGCTCGCCTCGCGCAGGAATTTCCCGATTCACACAAAGGATTTGAGCTCGAAGTCTATCCGGAGTTGCAGGCTCGGCCAGAGCCCGGACTGGTTGCCGACTTCATGCCCAAATTAGCGGCCGTTTTCATGTCCCTGGTCGGCTTGGTTCTGCTGATTGCCTGCGCCAATGTCGCGAACCTGATCCTGGCGCGCGCCAACGGTCGGCGCAGGGAGATCGCCACGCGCACGGCGATGGGCGCGAGCACTTGGCGTATTACGCGTCAACTGCTCACGGAAAGCGTGCTGCTCTCGATGATAGGAGGCGTGGTCGGCGTAGTCATCGCGCGCTGGGCCGCTTTCGGACTGATGGCGATCCACGTTCCCTCGGATGTTCCTCTGCGTTTGTTTGATCTGCGCATGGACTACCGCGTGTTCGCCTTCTGCCTTCTGGTGGCGCTATTAACAGGGATTGCCGCAGGAATTATTCCGGCATTGCGCACGGCGCGCTCCGATCTTGCCGAGACCCTGAAGGAGGGTGGGCGGTCCGGAAGTTCGGGGAGTCACAATCGGGTTCGCAATGCGCTGGTCGTGGCACAGGTGGCGGTTTCCCTGCTTTTGCTGGCAGGCGCGGGCTTTTTCGTTCGCAGCTTCGAGAACTCCGCGCATGCGGACATGGGTTTTCGCGTGGACCACCTCTTGATGGCCTCCATGGACCTGCGCCTGCAAAACTATACCGAGCAGCGCGGACAGCAATTTTACGAGCAACTTCGGGACCGCGTGAAGGCACATCCCGGCGTGCGCGATGCCGCCATCACCGCTCTGATTCCCATGGGGTATGACGCCAATACGGTCAACGTATACTTTGAGGGGCAAGCCGCCACAGACAAAACAAAAGGTGAAATTATCTTCTGCAATTCCGTCCAACCCGAATATTTCCGGACGCTTGGCGTGCGCCTGCGGCAGGGCAGGGAGTTCACGAAGCTCGACAATGCCGCGGCGCCGCGCGTCGCGATCGTCAATGAAGCCTTCGCCAAAAAAATGTTCCCTGGAAAAGATCCGCTCGGCAGAACGTTCCAAACAGATCGCAACGGTCCGAAAATTCAGATTGTGGGCGTGACCAGCACCGGGAAATACCTGTTTTTATACGAACCGCCGCAGTCATTCATCTATTTTCCGCTGGCACAAAAGTATCCATCATCGGCCACGTTGCTGGTTTATAGCGAAGGCGATCCGCAGCGAATGGTCGCCGCCGTGCGTGAAGAAGCGCGGCAGCTCGATTCCACCCTGCCACTCTATGACGTTATGACCATGGACTCGCACGTGCGCTATGGCAAGCCGCTCCTGCCGGCGCGGCTTGGCGCAATGCTGGTTGGGGCATTCGGTCTGCTTGGGTTGCTTCTCGCGAGCGTGGGCGTTTACGGCGTCATTGCGTATTCAGTGAGCCAGCGCACGCAGGAGCTGGGGATCCGCCGAGCGCTCGGCGCGCGTCCGAGGAATGTCATCGCCCTGGTGCTTCGGCAAGGCATGACGTTATCGCTTATTGGCATGGGCATCGGACTCACCCTGGCGTTTCTGATGCTCCGCGCGATGCATTCCGTTCTCTACGGGGTAGGCTCAACTGATTTCCCGACGCTCGGAGCTGTCTCGTTGCTGTTGCTGGCGCTCGCCTTCGTCGCTAGCTATATTCCCGCGCTGCGGGCCACTAAAGTGGATCCGGTGGTTGCCCTGCGGCACGAATAGGCCACCGAGCATGCTAGGAAGTCTCACCGGCGTCATCCGAGTCGCAGTCCTATTCTTGCTGCCCCACTTTGCTTGGGCGCAAGGGCAACTGCGCGCCGGAGTGGCGAAAACTGCAATCACACCCGCTGTTCATAACCGCAAGGTCTACCTCGCCGGTTTTGGTCACAACCGAATCGCCACTGGAGTCCATGACGACCTTTATGTTCGCTGCCTTGCGCTCGAAGCAGGAGGGCAAACCGAGGTGTTGTGCTCGGTGGATGTCATCGGACTTTTCTATGATGACGTGCTCAAAATTCGCGAGCAAGTGAAGGTACAGGCGCCTCGGATATCCCACCTCATTGTTGCCAGTACCCACGTGCACGAAGGTCCAGATACGCTAGGGCTTTGGGGCCCCACCCCGCTGCAAACGGGAGTCGACGAGAGCTATCTTAGCTGGCTCGATTCACAAATTGCCGCCACGGCTGTGACCGCTGCCCGCTCCCTCGAGCCCGCTCGGATGGAGCTCTCACGTGATGACCATCCTCTGTTGGGGTTGCTGCAAAGTGTGGATCGTCCTCCTATCGTTAAGGATCCATACCTGTTCGTGATGCGCCTCACCGGCATTGGCGCGGGCAAGACCCTCGCTCTATTAGTGAACTGGAGCGATCATCCTGAGACCTTGGGCGGAGAAAATTCCGAAATCACTGCTGACTATCCCCACTGGCTTTGTCAATATGTGGAGAATCATCTCGGTGGCACGGCAATTTTCTTTAGCGGTTCGATTGGCAAGGTCTCCACGCTCGGAAACCAGGTTGCCCTGCAAGATCCCGAAACAGGCGAAATTGCGCAAGATCGGACCTGGAAGAAGGCCGAGCTGATCGGGACGAGACTCGGCCAACTCGTGGAACGTGCCTTGAAGTCTGCAGAAGCCCCACAGGTGAACTCTATCTTGATTCGGAAATCGATCCTGTTCGCACCTCTTCAGAATGACCATTTCCGCATGGCCGAAGCTGCCGGTGTATTTGCCGGCCGCAAACCTCTGTATAGCGATGGCAAGCTCGACAGGTCAACGGTCGAAAGAGAACTTGCCGATACCGGAAGGATTCGATTCTCCACAGGCCATGACCTTCAAACCGAAGTTGATTATGTCGAGCTACGTAGTGGGGACCGCGTTGTGGCAGAGGTCGCCACCGTTCCTGGAGAAATTTATCCAGAACTGACCAATGGCGGCATCAGCCGCTATCCCGGAGCCGACTATCCGGATGCACCCTTCGAACCTGCCTTGCGTGCACATCTTAAGAGCAGGTATCAGTTCATTTTGGGTTTGGGCAACGATGAGCTCGGGTATCTGATTCCTAGAGCCGAATGGGATGACCAGCCTCCTTGGCTGCTAAATAGACCTCAGCGCTGGTACGGCGAGATCAACTCCGCTGGGCCCGACCTGGCCGGTGTGGTGGTGCGAGGTTTGGTAAGGCTCATCGAACAAAGATAAAGACGGGAACTCCCGACAATCTTCGGCGCGGGGACTGCAGAGTCTGCTATACCTATGTCTCCGGTTTGCCCGGCATTCTCCGCGAGCTTCCCAGGCCGAGGAAGTTTAGGACGCGTGGCATAATGGCCTTCGTTTCGAGCCACAAGGCAGTCTGATTGTGGAGGAGTAGATGTGGCAAATCATGGCCGGGAGATCTTTATGGGCGCAAACGGAAAGGTAAGAGTTGGGATCATCGGCTCTCAGTTTGAGGCGGACATCCACGCTTCCTCGTTCCAAATTCTACCGGAAGAGGCGCAAGTGGTCGCTGTGGCGTCGCCGGCGGCAGGCCATGCGTCGAGACTTGCGGAAAAGCACGGAATCCCCCGCGCGTGTTCACCGACTATCGTGATCACTCCGTCGCCTGAAAGGCGACGGCTTCTCGCGGCACGCATGAGACGACATCCTCTACGTTATGCCGCGAACGCCCGATCCGGGCGCGTTGCAGGATGACTTGCGCGCTGACCACGTCGCGAGGCGCCGACAACCCGCATACCGGACATGCATGCCAACGCTCCGCAAGGGTCTTGGGCACGGCCGCTCCGCATACGCACACTTGGCTGGTTCCACGCGTATACCAAGAGCATCGGTCTAAGGCAAACACAAAGCGAAGACGAACGCATATGCAAAAGAAGGCCGCATTCCCCTGTCACCTAAAGGCGACAGCCCCCTGCGGACGAATCTATGGCCTCTTTGTTTGACCCATCTGTGCATCTTGCGCCCGGTCTGGGGCGGACATCCCGCAATTCCACAAATTTGAGGGCATGGCCCGTCTTCCGGCTACTCGCTCCGTTTCGCCGGTTTGAGGGTCCACGCCTGCCCTCGCGCCAGGTCCATTAGGTGTTCGGAGTGAAATCCCTCAGGGAAGATTGGCCACGACCAGATCTCCGGCGAGTCCAAAGCGATGTACTTTTCCGTGGCGAGCCGCGCGGGCGCGACGGTCACTAGCTCCGGAGGGGCACCGCCACCCGCCGTATTGCTCGCAATCTTGGCCATCGCGACGAGAAAGGCCTCCGGCGCTACCGGTTTACTGCCCAACCAGACGGCATTAGGAATTTGGTGGTTGTGTTGAATGAAGCTGTTTAGATCCTGCAGGCTGCGATCGAACTGTGGCCATGGCACTTGGACCGATTCGGTCGGCCGCGGCCAAGGCAGGCTCGGCCCGTAGACGGTGAATGGCAGAGCCGCGCTCGCCTCCGGGCCCAGCTTAGCCGCGTTCCACTCGGCAAGCAGTGTCATAACTTCGGCCGGTGAAAGCGTATAAGCCGCGCGAACCTGGAAGTTGACTTCCGGTTGCACCTGGCGCGCGATTTCAAGGAGTTCGCTCGCGCTGAACCGGTGTTCCCGAGCGCCGTCCGCGTACAGGCGGATCGCCTGCGGCCCGGTAATAAACCGGACTTGAGGAAATGACTTCATGTAGCGTATGAGTTGTTCAAAGTAGCGGAACGCGCGCTCACGCGAATCCGCGGGCCGCAGCGGATAGGTTCGCCATTGCTCGCGCGGCGGATTTCGACCGCGGGCAAAGTTCATGTCCCAGAACTGGCTATGGATGAACTCGCACGGGTGAAAGTAAAGGCTGATTAGTCCGCCGTCGTTACTGGTCATTTGTTCGTAGAACTGGCGAAACTTGGTCTTGCTCTCTTCCATGTTGGTCCACTCATCATTGGGCCGGAGTTGTGGGCCCTCCTTGGTATTGAAGATATTGAGCAGCCCTCCGTAATAGAAGGGCTGGCCGTTCAGCCCGACATGTTCCGCCTCGTCGAGATACAGACCCACGCCCCAACTGGCCAGTGAAGGAAAGGCCTGCGGCGCCCATGAGCTGCCGGGCTGTCCGTAGCAGCACGGCTTCTGTTGGAAGATGCGCTTGACGTCGTCATACCCCGGGCGCTCGCGACGCGTGAATTCGGCCGCGCCAGCTTCCCAATCCAACAACGACTCATACTCGGCTGGTGTCGGATGCTGGCTGTGCGTGTTGGCGTGATAGCCGATGGCATGCTTTTGCAGTGCCTCGATCACGTCGGTGCGATGGCGGCGCTCGAGCGTACGCGCCTTCTCACCGACAACCTTGAACGTTGCCTGAATACCTTGCTCGGTGAGGAATGTCGCCAGCCGTTTGGCCGCATCATCGCTTTCGGGCAGGATGTAGTCTTCGGTGTCGAACCAAAGGAGGATGTAGATCTTGCCGCGGGCCGGCTTCTGACCGATAAGGCTCGCGCACAACGCGAGCACCGGTAGCGCCACGCAAACGACGCGTGACAGGAGGGCCAATCGTTTCATGTGCGTCTCCTATGCTGGCAGGGTTTCGTCCGGAAGAGCTTGACCTTGCCACCCTCCAAGTTCAAGGCATCGCTCAGAATCGACGATGTGACGAGTTGCAGTTTGCATTGAAGCTGATCTGGTGAGGACCATTCCGAGTAGGCTTTGCCAAGCTGGGGCGGAGCATGCTCCCCGAGGGTTGTGGCTTGTTCGTCACCGCTGGGGTGGCTTCGGCGCGTTTTCAAACTTGATCTCTCTGGGTGCGGCGATAGCCGCGAGGCGGTCGATATCGAATTCTTCGTATAGGTCAAGACAGAACAGCTCGGGCGCATTTTGAAACGTGACCGGAACCTGCAGCACATGATCCAGACTGGGCATGCCTTCGTGGACGACCACATCGGAGAAAACGTCTGGCTGAAGCGCGGCCGCAACCAGGGCGATTGTTTCCGTGCGGATACCCCTGGATTCCAGGTGCACGTTCTGCAGGCCGGCACGTTTTCGAAGCCATTGAGCGACCTCGATGAGCTGAGCTGCCTGTAGACCCAAGGGACGCTCGCCTTCTCCATCCAGAATCTGGGCATACGAAAATGGCTCGAGGTCCCTCCAGGTGTCGCCAAAGAAAGTGAGGTCGAGAGCCAAAACCTGCTCGTCACGATTCACGCGGCTGGACACATCCGCCGCTGCGGCCTTGCGGCCCTGATCGTGAAGCACGAGGGTAACGGGAGCATTCGGGGGAGCGTCGATTCCTTTCACCCAAACACCGCAGGCGGCTAAACCATTATCCATCTCGAACAGATACGAAAACGTCTCAAGCCCTTTGTTCTTGGTATTGGCCAAAGTCCAAACACGCGCCAAGCGCGCCGGCCTGAATCGAACAACGGAATTTAATTTCTGTCGTTCCGAATTTGCCCAGGCCGACTTCGCCGCGGAACCCGACGGAATGGGGGAGCGCCTGATCGCGCCAGCCATCTTGCGCGCCAAATCCAGAATGGTCAGATTGTCTTTCGGGAGTCCGACAAGGAGTTCCTCATAAGTTTTGATCTCTTGGCCGGCCAGAATTTCCTTATCGACGGTCGGCATGCCGAATTGCTGGCTGAAGAAACGATAGGCGTGCTCGCGATTATCAAGCTGATAGTTATGGGTGCCGGGGTCGCGGTTCTCGTACCACTGGAAGACATTCTCTTTGTCATAGAGTTGGAAAAAAGGCCGGACACCGTCGTAAATAAGCGGCTTCACCAGCGGTGCGCGAAAGCAGCAATCGTCTTCCGCATTGTGGATGAGCAGCGTGGGGCGCGGCGCCATCATCGCTGTGAGAAGCGTGTAATCGGCATTGGCGAGGAGATCGGTTCCATTTTGTTCGAGGTCGCCCAAGTCACCGTATTTTCTAGCTTCCACCTTAGTCGTGGTTGAGGAATAGCCCGCCACGGGCACTGCCACTTTTACGCGTTCATCCAGGGCGCTTAGAAAAATCGTTTGCCATCCGCCGCCGGAAAGTCCGGTAACACCAATACGATTGCGGTCCACACTCGGATGGTCGTAAAGATAATCGAGCCCGCGCCGCATTTCCAGCAGAAAAATTCCAAGCGCGTTGGCGCCCACCAAGTCCAGATGCGCCCCATACCAATGTTGGTTTCCTTCGGCATGCAGCTCGCCAAACGCGAACCATTCCAAGTTGAGCGCCAGGATGCCCTGCTTGGCGAAATTGATGCACCGCTTTTGCTTATATTCGACGGCTTTCCCCTGCGGCCCGACGTGCCCATTCACATTCAAAATTGCGGGCACTTTGCCCTGTAGCTTTTCCGGTTCGTAAAGAATCGCGACAGATTGAAAGCCGGGAACAATTTCATAGCGCAGTTTGCGAAGACGGTACCCTTCGTGAGTCTCAATCGTCCCAACCTCCTCGAATTTGGGTGCGGAGTTGATCCATTCCTGCGGCCAGCCGTGAAACACCACGTCTTGCAATAAGTGCCGGCGCAGGCGTTGGGACTCCTCGGTCCATTGCGCCGCGCTCGTTGCCGCTGGCGGCGGAGGGACGCGGCTCAGGATGAACGACTTCATCTGCAACAAGGCGGCGCTGGGTGCAAGGATCTCCTCACCCAATGCGGTCTGAAGGTCTTCAGGGGTGCTTTGCGCGAAAGTTTCAGCGAAAAACAGAAAGCAAGCGAGAAGCGAAAAACCAATTACGTGGATGCGACGTCGCAAGAACCGCATCAGCGCCTCCGGTGACAAAAAGTTTATAGGCGCCCATGTCCGATAAAGGACACTTTCCGTCTGGCTAAGGCGCACAGAAAGGCGGTAGCATAGCGCGAAAATCGGCCCGACGCATGACGACGTGAGCGGGGCGGCCGAATTTCTGAGTAGGGGGGAAAGAAATGAGCACCCACGTGTCACGGCGAAGATTTTTAGGCGCTGCCGCTGCAAGCGTGCCCGGCGCATGGAGCTTGGCCAATGCGCTTCCCTCCGCAACATCTCGATCGGAACAAATTGCGTCTGCCATGCCCAAAAATCGCATCATAGACATGCATGTACATTTCGATGAAAAGAAGCCCAGCTTCATTGCGGATTTCCTGAAGATCTCTGATCGCCTAAACCTGGCGGCGTGCCTGCTCACTCCATTTGCGAGTCGCAAAATCGTGTTCGAGGCAGCCAAGGAGCACCCCACGCAAATCATTCCGTTTGGTTTTGTGGACTTGGACGCGCCTGACGTGGTCAAGCAAGTCGAGGAGTTGCACGCGATGGGCTTCCGGGGCCTCGGCGAATTGGAATTCGTCAGAAAACCATACAACGACCCGTCCTATTTCCCTGTGTACGAGCTAGCGAACCAGTATGGTTGGATTGTGATGTTCCACACCGGCATTGTGCTGCGCAGGAAATTCGACGAACCGGAGGATGTGGCGTCCGGCCGGATGCGGCCCATTTATTTGGAGGAGATCGCGCGGCGCTTCCCTAAAATCACTGTTCTCGGCGCGCACTGCGGCAATCCGGAGTACGAATGGGCTGCCGAGATCGCGCGCTGGAATCCCAATGTATTTTTCGACCTAAGTGGCTCGACCTTGACGAAAATGCACGCGCGACTTGCGGAGTTTCAGAAGATTTTCTGGTGGTCCGCGACAGAATGGCACAGCGCGGAATGGACGGTGAAAACGCCCAACAATGATCCGAGCGCATTCATTAAAGTCGTTTTTGGGTCAGATACGGGTCTCGACGAAATTGCATCGGTGATAAAGCAATATCACGATATGTTCGACGCCTGCGATGTTCCGGAGCGCACGCGCAAGATGATTATGGGCGGGACACTCGCGAAGATGCTGGGATTGCCGGACTGACGCGCGTGTAGAATAGACCCGCTTTTCTCTAGGAGTGCGTTTCGACTGGGCCGCGAGATTTTAAGTTCAGAGGAGAAGCCATGGACACCGCAGATGGCAAAGTCAACCGGAGAGAATTTCTGCACAAGAGTATGGTTGTCGCTGCTGGAAGCGCGGCATTGCGTAACACAGCGCTGTCCTATTCGCGCATTGCTGGAGCGAATGACAGAATTTCGCTTGGCCACATCGGCATTGGCAATCGCGGGAGCGAACTAGACGGTATCGTCGCGCGCCTCAAAGACACAAAAAACGTGGAGATGACCGCAGTGTGCGATTTGTGGACTCACAATCTCGAGCGTGCGGTTGGCGCCAACGAAAAGCGGTATGGCAAGACGCCCCGCGCCTTGCGGCATCCAGAAGAGCTGTTGGCGTTGAAGGACGTTGACGCCGTGCTGATTTCCACGCCCGAGCATTCCCACTCGCCCATTCTGAAAGTGACCGCCGAAGCAGGCAAAGATGCCTACGTGGAAAAACCGATGGGCAATGTACTGGAAGAAGCCAAGGCGGCTCGCGACGCGGTGCTCAGCCGCAATCTCATAGTCGAGGTGGGCACGCAGCATCGCAGCGAGCCTTACCAGATCGCCGTGCGCGACCAGGTTCGCTCCAAGGTTCTCGGCGAGGTCTCCAAATATGAGATCGAATGGAACTATCACGGGCCTCGCTGGCGCGGCCGGCCCGAAGTAAAAATGATCCGCGAAGCAGATACCGACTGGCATGCCTGGCTGATGACCAAGCCTGCCCGGCCCTTCGATCCGCAGCTTTATTTCGAATTTCGTTTATACCGAGAATTTTCCAGCGGAATTTCCGATCAATGGATGAGCCACGGTATAGATTTGTGCCATTTTTTCCTGGACATGAATGCCCCGGACTCGGTGGTTTCCAACGGCGGCATTTTCGCCTGGCACGATGGCCGCGAGAATCCCGATACTTGCCAAGCGTTGTTCACCTACTCGCCGGGCTTGCTGGTCAGCTATTCGACAAGTTTCGGCAATGATTCGCCGAGCTTTACCAGAATCATGGGCAAGAACGCCACATTAATGAATATCGGAGGCGAAGGCAGCCCTCGTTGGCAGATTGTCGAGGAAAAAGGAAATCACGAAGATGATCCCACGGTGGACCAACGGCGGCGAGTCAAAGACGTTTTGCTGAAAGGTGAGACCTCGCTTCCGCCGACATTTATTGGAGATGAAGATCCTTCGCACATGAGCAATTGGCTCGACTGCCTGCGGAGCCGCAAGGAACCCAATGCCACGGTGCGACACGGATTTTCGCATTCCGTGGCTTGCATAATGGCCACGCGGGCCTACTGGTCCGGCAAGAGAATTTACTGGGATCCGAAAGAAGAAACCATTCTGGACCACGCGCCCACCGTGTAGCCAGACGCGTTTGTTGCAACCAGCATCCGAGGCGTTTGCATGACGAAAGGCTTATTGCCGCGCGAAGTTCTGGCGGCTTTTTGCAGAGGCTGGCTACCAAGGATAGATGTCGGCCGGATACGAGGCCGAAGAGGATCCCCGCCCGGCGTGCCTAATTTTGGGACGAAATTAAGATGCTCCCGCGGAAGTATTTCGAGCGCCTAAAATCGCCTGTGCGTCATGACCGGGATATCCGCGACTGAGATGAGCTGGAGAAAGCGAGGCATCGGGTGGGCACACATGCTGCTTACGACGTGATTGTCGTGGGCTCGGGCGCAGCGGGTGGCATTGCCGCCTACGTCCTTACAATGAAAGGTTTGAAGGTTCTGTGCCTCGAAGCGGGAAGGATGCTCGATCCGTCGCGGGACTTTTTCACCCACAAGTTCCCCTACGAGTGGCCCTATCGTGGGGAAGGAAAGCCTGGCCAGTACGGTAAGCTGCCGCAAGGGATGGAATGGAAGATCAAGGAATGGACCGATCACCTCTATACCATTCCCGCCGAGGATCCCTACGCTCTCGCGCCCGGGTCGAAATTCACCTGGACCCGGCTACGAGCGGTGGGAGGCCGAACCAATCTATGGGGCCGCGGCTGTGATCGCTTCGGGCCGCTCGATTTCAAACCGAAGAGCCTTCAAGACGGCTGGGGTGAAGATTGGCCTATCAGCTACGAAGATGTCGAGCCCTATTATGACCGAGTCGAGCAGCTTATCGGTGTTTCCGGAAGTTCCGAAGAGGTTTACAACACACCGTCTGGCAAGCACCTGCTGCCGGCCTTCAACCCTCGGTGCGGCGAAGTGCTCATCCGCAAGGGCGCCGTGAAACTGGGCATCAAGGTAACGCCGAAACCGCTGGCCGTCCTGAGTAGGATCTACGACAATCGTCCTCCCTGCCATTATTGCGGAGCCTGCAACTGGGGCTGCGACGTAGGCGCCCGCTACAGCAGCCTGGACGTTCTCGTCCCAAAACTCTCGCGGCAGAAAAATTTCGAGTTGCGGACCAATGCCCCTGTCCACACGATACTGATGGACCGCTCCACCGGCAAGGCACGCGGCGTCACTTACATCGACACGCGCAACGGCCTGGAATACGAAGCCTATGGCAAGGCCGTAGTACTTGCCGCTTCCTTGGTGGAATCCATCCGCATACTGATGAATTCGAGGGACCGCGAATATCCGAGTGGGCTCGCCAATTCAAGCGGCACCATGGGCCATTATCTGATGGAACATGTAGCCTTCAACAGTATCGAAGGCTTCTTCCCGCAGCTTGCCGGACGCCCCACCAGCAACGACGACGGGCCCGGGGAATCTTGCCTGTACATTCCGAGGTACAATTACGGAGAGAAAGACAGGAAGTACTTACGGGGTTGGCGTTTCGATTTCTATACCGGCTGTGGCATGGGTCCCGGCCCAGGAGCCCGGTTTCCTGGTTTCGGATCGGCATACAAGAAAAAAATCAAAGAGCTCTATCCCGCGGCAGTGCAAATGGGCGGATACGGAGAGGGGCTTCCCTTTTATTGGAACTACGTGGAGATTGACCCGGGCGGGTTGCGAGACAGGTTCGAGATCCCGCAGGTGCGGTTTCACACGACTTCAGAATATGACCATGCTTTTGCCATCCGCGACGAGATGTACGGGCAGATGGAGGAGATTCTCAAGGCTTCCGGGGCAGAAATCTTCCCATACGAGAAGGAATCGCCGTATCCGCTCGGCAGCGTCACTCACGAAGCCGGCGGGTGTCGCATGGGAAATGATTCTCGCACTTCGGTACTGGATGAATGGAACCGCTGTCACGACGTCAAGAACGTGCTCGTAGTGGACGCGGGCTGCTTCGTTTCACACCCGGAAAAGCAGATCACGCATACGATCATGGCGCTTGCGTATCGGGCATCGCATCATCTCGCGGAAGAGTTTCGACGCGGGGACGTTTAGGCGGAGGGCTGATGGGCCAGCGGCTGATAGCCAGACGGCAGTCACTGAAATATCTCGGGATGCTCGCAGGCTCTGTCGCCGGCAGGGAGTTTCTTGCCGCGTGGTTGCCAAAGAGCGAGAAGGCCGAGCCAATCCGGCCGACCGAAAGCTCTTACACACCACTCTTTTTTGAGCCCGAGGAATTCAGCGCGGTTGAGGCATTGACCGAGTTAATCATTCCGACCGACCAGAGCCCGGGAGCAAAACAAGCCCAGGTTGCGCGTTATATCGACTTCCTGGTGTCGGCGGCAAGCGAATACAACCCCGCTTTGCAGCACGAGTGGACCGATGGCCTGCAATTGCTTGATCGTCTGAGCCGCGAGAAATACCAAAGGTCTTTTCACGAGATCTCGGCCCGCGAAAAACAGATGTTGCTCGAAGAAATGAGTCTTCCGGAACAGGACTCTGGGCGAACTCATCCGGGCTACAAATTCTATCGCCTTCTGAAGGAGATGACCGTGGAAGGGTTTTACACCTCGCAAGTAGGTCTCATCCAGGTACTCGAATACAAAGGCCTGAGCGCTCTCAGCGAGTTTCCCGGATGCACTCATCCGGAACATCAGTCTTGAACCCTGTCCCGCCCAGCGTCCAAGCCTCGGCGCACAAACATGTCGGACGAAAGGGCCAAATCGACTTTTACAACTTGCTGGCTCTTTGCTGTCTCACGTACTCCGCGATCTCTGCCACGGTGCCGAGCCAGATCCCGTGGGCAGGATCCTTCAAATACTCGCAAAGGGCCTCAAGCGCCGCCGTGTCTGTCACCTGATAACCTCGTTTGCCGATCTCGTGGCCGACAAAAATGACCCACCGTCCTTCGTTGGCGGCCTTTTCTACCTGATCCTTCATTTGTTCAAAGTCCATATCGTCGAAGGGAGTGCCCATGGCTTGCGCTAAATCGCAAACCCCTGGATCATTCGCCGATTCGTCTAAGTAACCGCGCCCAACAAGAAAACGCTCTGCAACCAGCGGCACGTAACTCCTTACGTCGAGTCCCCTGCCCACAAATTTCTGGCCGCAAGGATAGGCAAACGTCCGGGGCTTCACTCCCAGCAAGCTCTCAATCTCAGCGTTAGCGCCATCGAGTTGCGCCGCCATCATTTCGAGGCTGTAATCCTCAAGTGCATTGGGCCGTGAGAAGGCATAGTTGCCCGTGCAAGGGTGGGACTTGGAGTGATTAGCGATCTCGTGACCGTCAGCGACCGCTTTTTTCCACCCCTCCAGCCGCTTCCGGACGTTTTCTGACTGCACAAAAAACGTGGCCTTCACCTGCTGCCGGTTCAGAAGCGCAAGACCATTGTCGATTTGGCTGACGCGGGCATCGTCGAAGCTCACGCTCACGGCTGCGCGCTTTCCATCCGGCCAGCGGAACGCCTTCGCGGGATGAATCGGGCTGACCTGAGGTACCTGCCTCCCGATTGTTGGACCAGCAAACAGTGGCGCGGTGGCTAAGACCCCAGCAACACTCATACACAATTTCCGATACATTCTGTTCTGCATGGCAACCCCCGGAAGTTTACCCAACACTGTCGCAAAGCTCAATTCAACCTCCCGAATGGTGACATTATTAGTTCGGACTTTGGCAAGATCCACTCGGCTCGAGAACCGCGCATCGGGCAACTCGCAATGAAATTCCTGTTTTGACCAGAACCGAAAATCAGCATGGACTAAACCACTCGAGCACAGTTTTTGGCTTTTGGGGTAATAGCGATTTACGGGTAGAGTAAGTTTCCGGCCAGGCTAACAAATATCGTTGTCTGGAGGAGGCCGAATGCAATACAGAGCATGCTGCCCTGCGACACCCGAAGCTAAATTAAGACTTCGGTCTGTTTTGCCACGTCCACCACGCCCAAGGATATTGCTGCTTCTCGTTACGTCATTCATGCTGCTGGCAAGTAGCGGCCTCCAGGCGCAGTCTTCCCGAGACACTCCCCTCTATCTCGATTCCAGGCAGCCCATCGAAGTACGGGTTGAAGATCTGCTCTCACGCATGACTCTAAAGGAAAAAGTCGGCCAGCTAAACCTGCCTTGTGTTTATGTAGACCAACTCGGCAAAACCATCCCAGAAAAAATGAATGCTTGCAGGCGTTTTGCCGCAGGCACTTATACAGATGAGATCGGGCCGGGATGTGGCTTCTTCACCCTCGCGGACAATATTCTGCACGAAGGCGCTAAGCAACAGGCCGAATATTTTAACGAATTGCAGAAAATCGCCCTGACGCAAACGCGGCTAAAGATTCCACTTCTGCAAGATGAAGAAGGCACGCACGGCGCCATGTTTCCGGGAGCCACGGTTTTCCCCGAAGGCTTGACTATCGGCAGCACGTTTGACATGCCACTCGTGAAATCCGTTTATGCTGCCGCTGCTCGGGAAGCGCGCGCGGTCGGCATCCACGTGCTCTCAACACTCGTGCTCGAACTCGACCGCGACCCAAGGATGGGGCGAAACGAAGAAGCCTACACCGAAGATCCTTATCTTTATTCGCGCATCGCGGAAAACGTCGTTCGGGGAGCGCAGGGCACGGACATTGCCGCGCCAGACAAAGTGATTGCCCTGATGACCGATTTCCCCACACAGAGCGAACCCGTGAGCGGCCTGGAGCGCGGCGCCATCGAGCTCTCCGAACGCGCGCTACGCGAAAATTTTCTGCCGCCCTGGGAAGCGGCCATCACGAAGTCCGGAGCCCTAGGCGTGATGGCCGGATACCCCGAGATCGAGGACGTGCCGAGCCATGGTTCAGAAAAGTGGATGAACCGCGTACTCCGCGAGGAGCTCGGCTTCAAGGGTATTGTGACCAGCGAAGGCGGCGGTTTCGACACCCTAATCTACGAGCACATTGTTCCCACACAAAAGGAAGCGGGCGCACTGGCGCTACGGGCAGGTGTGGACCTCGACATTACCTACGAGCCAGCCTACATGGGGCCGCTGGTCGAAAACGTCCAAGAGGGGCGAGTGCCAATGGAGCTCGTGGATCGCGCTGTGCGGCGCGTGCTGACATTGAAATTCCAGCTCGGACTTTTCGAACACCCGTACGTGGATGTGGGTAAGGCGGTTCAAATTATGCACTCGGCGGAGCACCAGGATCTGGCTCTTCAGGTTGCCCGCGAGGGCATCGTTCTTCTAAAGAACGAAAAGAACCTGCTTCCGTTGAAAAAAGATCTCCACTCGATCGCGGTGATCGGTCCCAATGCGGACAATGGCCTGAATCAACTCGGCGATTACTCTCCCCAGGTGGTTCCGCAACACTTGACAACGGTATTGGAGGGAATACGGAAAGAGGTTTCCCCCTCGACGCGAGTCATTTATGCCAAGGGATGTGAAGTGCTCGGTGGCGGCAAGGAAGGCTTCGCCGAAGCGATCAGCGCCGCCAACGAGGCCGATGTAGCGGTCGTCGTGGTAGGCGAACATCCTCGGGATGGAACTCACGGCGTGCAACCCACCGATGGAGAAGGCTACGACGTCGCCAGTCTCGATCTCACGGGCGAACAGGAAGATCTTGTCGAAGCGATCGTTCAAACCGGCAAGCCAACGATCGTTGTCCTCATCAATGGGCGACCGCTTTCGGTGCGCTGGATTGCCGAACACGTCCCGGCCATCGTGGAAGCTTGGGAGCCCGGCGAGCGCGGCGGCGAGGCCGTCGCGCGCATGCTGTTTGGCGATGACCATCCGAGCGGCCGTTTGGCCATCACCATTCCACGCAGTGTTGGCCAGCTGCCCGTCTACTACAACTACAAGCCCTCGAAGGCTTATTGGTTAAGCCGTGGATGGACCCACGTGCCAGGTTACGCCGATATGCCCGGGACGCCGCTCTACCGCTTCGGCTTTGGACTGAGTTACACCCAGTTCAAAGAGAGCAACCTGCGCATTGATCCGCCGCAAATCTACACCGGCGGAAACGCACGGGTGAGCGTGGACGTCGAGAACATGGGCAAGCTGGCTGGCGTCGAGACCGTCCAGCTCTATCTGCACGAGCGCTTCGCTCCCGTGTCAACTCCCGTCAAGCAGCTTCGTGGTTTCGAACGAGTGGCTCTCTCTCCTGGCGAAAAGAAAACCGTGACGTTCACTCTGGGTCCGGCAGACCTTCAGCTCCTCGACAAAGACATGCATTGGGTCGTCGTGCCGGGAACCTTTGACATCATGATCGGAAAGTCATCCGCAGACGTGGTGCTTCAGGGTTCGCTCGAAGTAAAGGATTAACCTCACCCGAGAGCGTTCGCCAACGCGAGAGGTGAAGCTCCTCCAGAGTTCTTCTTGATAGCTGGGTGCTCCTTCCCCGAGCCGAGCGCTGCCCCCCGGACAACGTCCGCCCTTCTGTCTGGTGAACCCGGTCAACGTCGTGGGCGATGTTTCAAGCGATCGCGCTCTGGCGAGGACCTAAATTCCTCGTCCGCAACACTTCTTAAACTTTCTTCCACTGCCGCAGAGGCAGGGATCGTTTCGGCCCGGTGATTTCTTGGCCGCTGAGGTGCGCTCTCCGAGCCGCACCCAATCCATCACATTGGCCGGCGGCCGCTGATGGAGAAGTTCATTGGCCATGAATTTCATAAAAGGGTCGATATGCTTGAAGAACATCTTGTAGCCCGCACAGAGATAGTTGAGCCCTTCCTCGCCGTCCGGAGTGCGGATGAACCGGTGCTTGGGGCATTCACCGTTGCACGCAAAGCGGACCGTGCACTTCCGGCAGTACTCAGGCAGTGTATCGTGCTTGTCTCTTCCGAACTTCCGCTGTTGCTCGGAGTTTGCGAGCGACGACAGCGGCTGCTCCATGATGTTGCCCAGCTTGTTCTCCGGGTAAACGAAGTGGTCGCAGGAATAGAGATCACCATTGTGTTCCATGGCCATAGCCGCTCCGCACGTCGGACGAAATACGCAAAGGCTCTGGTCCAGCCCCAGCCAGCTTTCGAGCGCTACATCGAAAATTTGGACAAAATACCGGCCCACATCCTGTCGCACCCATTCGTCAAAAATTGCGCACAGGAATTTGCCATACTGACCCGGCTCGACAGACCATGCGGATACTCGCGCCTCCTGCGGGTGCGCGGGACCGATCAGGACCAGCCCGTCCTCACTCGGCTTGAAAGCGACCCGTTCAACAATGGGAATGAACTGCAGGTACCCGCTGCCGACTTCTTTGAGAAAGCGGTAGACGAGCAACGGGTGACGACAGTTCTCATTATGAATGGTGGTTAGCGTATTGAACGCTACGCCATACTCCTTCAGAAAGCCAAGCCCGCGCAACACGCGGTCAAAAGTGGGTTGCCCCCCGTTATCTACACGATAACAATCATGCAGTTCCCGGGGGCCGTCTATCGAGATTCCTACAAGGAATCTGTTCTCGGCCAGAAACTCTCCCCACTCATCGTCGAGCAGAATCCCATTCGTTTGGAAGGCGTTTTCAATGCGCTTGCCGTTCGCATATTTTTTCTGTAATTCAACGACTCTCCGGAAGTAACCGACACCAAGAATGGTGGGCTCGCCGCCCTGCCAGGCAAAACTGATGACCGGCACGCTCTGAGCCTCAATGTACTGGCGAATGTAGGACTCGAGCACGTTGTCTTGCATGGCCCAGTTCGTCCATGCCGCCTTGGCAGGATAGAGATTCTCTTTCTCCAGGTAAAAGCAGTACTTGCAATTCAGGTTGCAGATTGGCCCGACCGGCTTAGTCATGATATGAAAAGCCGGAAAACGGGACGGAGCGCAGCCGAGCGGCTCATTCATCTTACTGGCAAGCGAGGGACAGTCGTTCCCAACATCGTTTCTCAACTCGTTCGCCGCTCCGGTCATGTGCTTTCAACTCGTTTTGGCCGTTCAACCGAAAAATTTGCCGCGAATTGAACGCCGCCTACGATTCGGAAGCCGAGCCACGGCCCCTTCCGGTCGGGGGAGCTGTGTAGACGTAATCGTCGTGCATTTCCTTGCGCAGCTCGGCGATCCGCTGTCGAAGCATCCGAACTAAATCGGCATTTTGCGGCTGGCCGTATAGGTTGTGAAGTTCGCCGGGGTCTTCCTGCAAGTCGTAGAGTTCAAACTCCTCGGGCTCTTCGTAGTAGTGAATGAGTTTGTACCGCTCGGTTCGCACGCCGCGATGTGGTTTGACGTTGTGCGGCACAGGATACTCGTAGTATTCGTACAGCCAATCCTTTCGCCAGTTCTGTGGCTCCTGGCCGCGGAAGAACGAGACCATGCTTTGGCCTTGCATCTGCTTCGGAATTTCCAGCCCGGCAAGCTCCAGGAACGTCGGAGCAATATCTAAATTCAGAACCATGCGGTCGTTGGTCGAGCCCGCCCGGATCATCCGCGGATAGCGAACGAGCATGGGTGTGCGTATAGCGGGTTCGTGCATGAAACGTTTGTCGTACTTCCGCCATTCGCCGAGAAAAAAGCCGTGGTCCGAACTGAACATAATCACCGTATCGTCGAGCTGGCCGGTATCGCTCAGCGCCTGCAAGACACGGCCAAAGTTTTCGTCGGCACCGACAATTCCAGCGTAATAGTCCTTAGTCAGTTCCTCCAGCGATCTTGCGCAGTTGTTCTTTGTGGCGCTTTTCTGGATATAGGTGCCGATGCTGTCATCCGCCTCGGCGAACGCGCGTGGCTTGCCGGGGTAGTCCTTTAGGTCATCGTCGAAGGTAGAAGGTTTGCGAATCGGAATTCCGTTGTACAAATCCAGATGACGCCGGGCTCGAAAGAATGGCGCGTGCGGCGACTGAAACCACAACATCATGCAGAATGGCTTATTCCTTTCTTGCTTGATCCACTGAACCACCCTGTCGGTTACCACGTCTTCCACGTACCCCTGGTAGGTCTTCGGAGGATCAACATGGCCGTCCCTGCTCTCCTGCATCACCGGCCAGAAGTAATCCGTCGCGGCTCCCGGATAGCCCAGGTAATAGCTCCAGTTGCGTTGCTCCAATCGGCCGACGTGAGCCTTGCCAAACAACACTACGTCATATCCCGCTTGGCGTAAAAGATCGGTGAACAGCGGAACATCGGATGGAATTTCCCTGCCTTGATTATCGACGCAGCCGGTGTTGTGCCCGTATAAGCCGGTCAGGACGGTCGCGCGCGATGGAAGGCAAAGAGCATTGGTGACGAACGAATTATGAAACTGCACACCTTCGCGCCCAATGCGGTCGAAGTTCGGCGTCTGAACGATGCGGTTTCCGTTAAGACTTAGCGCATCCGGCCGATGGCCGTCGGTGGTAACAAAAATGAAGTTCGGACGCCGCGCGGGCGGGTCCGTAATTGCCAGGGATGTATCGGGAGCAAGCGCCATGGCTCCTACAAGGCCTGCCCCCGTCTTCAGAAACGATCTTCGTGTCTCTCCCGCCATAGTCCTTCACTTAGTATGTGAGTTCGATTTTAAAATCTGCTTGGCGCGGATCAAGCGCCGATGTAAGACGGCCGAATGCGGGTGTCCCCATTGTCGCTCCGACGCCGTTGAACGAAACCTGGTTGAAGACGTTAAACACATCACTGCCGAATTTCAACGTGATTTCCCTGCCACCGAGCTGGAACGGAGTGTTCTTGTACAGGCTCATGTTCCAAACGCCCAAGCCGGGCCCGCGCAGAATGTCGCGCCCGGCATTTCCGAATTGGCCCAGGGGTTGCGGAGCAAAGGCAGCCGTGTTGAAGTACCTAGCGACGTTGCCCGGCTCGACGTAGAGCGGTCCAACGACATTGGGACGGCCCGCATTGCCCGTTCCAGAGCGATTGCCCGTTTCCGTAACCGTGAATGGATATCCCGCCGCATACGTGGTGATCCCGCTCCATTCCCACCGGCCCAAAACCCTACCAAGCACGCCTTGTTGCGCTTTGAAAAACGGCAGGTCGTAAACATAGTTAAAGGCAAAGCTGTACGGCTGATCCAGGTCGCAACGGGCCTGCTCGTTTTGTTGCTTCAGCGTGTTCTGGCCTACCTGCCAGCAGAGGGAGCGCGATTGGGTGTAGGCCATCTCAAACATCAACCCTTGAGCGAACTGACGCCGAATATCGACTTGCAGCGCATTGTATCGCGCCGAAGCATTGCGCGTGTCATAGGTGATCGTTCCGTACCCGAGATACGGGCGGATCGTGTTGATATTAACTTGCCCGGATGCCACCGGCACATTGGGTTGCGGCTGATTTAGGTTGAACGACTGATCCAGATGAACGGCGCGGTTGCCCACGTAGCCAATCGAGATCACCGTGGCGCCAGGGACCGCCCTTTCGAGCGTGACGCTGTATTGCTGGACCATCGGATAGAGAAATCGCACGTCTTCGGTGGTCAGGTTCGGTGGAAACAACGCCGCCGTGCCTCCGGCCGGGTTGCTGAGACCGGTGTTGAATATCGAAGCGGAGTTGGAAAACGGCGGATTCTGCGACAGGTTCTCTTGTGAGTCGTTGTCCCAGTGGTAGAAGATTCCATAGCCGCCGCGCAGCACGGTCTTCTGGTTTCCGAACGGCGACCAAGCAAATCCGAATCGCGGCCCCCACTCGAAATGGGTTTGTTTTAGACTCGGCGGCAAGCGCAAACCTTTTTGATTCGTCGGCGTGATGATTCCGTTTAGTGGATCACCCGTTCCTGCGACGAGTTGCCCGTTCGCCTTCACGGTGGGCGCTTTGGATGGATCATAAAGGCCCGGGATGAAGTCCGAGATGGTGTTGTATTTGCTCCGTCCGTTGGGCGCTCCGGCCATAACTTCATCCCGCAAGCCAATATTCACGGTTAACGAGGGACGTAGCTTCCAATCGTCCTGCACGTAAAATTCGTAATCGCTGGCGAACAGATACGGATTCGGAATGAAGCTCTGCTCGGTGTACTCAAATGCGTCGCCCAACAGCAAATCCGCAAGCGGGTTGCCTGTCGCCGTGCCGTTAAATGTGAAGGTCCCTTGATGATTCGCATAAATATAGCGGTCGAACTTCTGGATTCGCAAAAATTCAAAGCCCGCTTTTAAGCTGTGATTGCCGATTTGGCGGGACAGATCGTCACGGTACTCGTAGACGTTGTTGTCGTTATTCACCGAGGCGTCCGCGCCAATGGTTCCGTATCCCACAATGCTGATTGTCGGGATAACGTCGGCCACATTGCTGCCAAAAATGGAGGGGATGGTAAGCCCGGCCGGACGGCGTGCGGCTGGCAGCGGAAAATTCGTGATGCCGTTCCGCGAAAAGCCAAAGGTGAGCTGGTTCACCGTGGTCGGAGTGAAGACGTTGGTCAGCTCCAGCACTAGATTCCTCCCCGGCTTCGCGATCACGCCGGGGATCGTTGGAAACGCTGCGCTCGATGGTTTCAAAATGCTCTGATTCTGATTCCAGGAATCACCGGCCCAGCGAGCCATCAGCGAGGCTTTATCCGTGAACCGCAGGTCCACCCTTGCCAGCTCTTCACGCCAGTTTGTCGCGGCGTGTGTGCTTGTGACGAAGTTCGGCGCACCGGAAGTATTGGGCAGCGGATAATAGTCTTCGAGCAGAAGCGCCGCGTTTGAATCGATCCGCTCTGGCGGGATGGTATTGTTCGGGAACGGTTGTTTTGTCGTCGGATCGATGATAGTAGAAGCCCCAAAGTTTCCCGCCCGTTGGTCCGCTGTTGGCGCCTCCGCCGTAAAGACGCTCTGCGGCGGAGCGGTAAACGATAGAAGCTGCGGTCCGATGCGACGGTTCCACGATTGCGACCAGAAAAAGAAGGCCTTTTGATGCTTGGGGCTACGAGCGGAAGGGAAGACCGGGCCGCCGATGGTGTAGCCAAACATGTTCTGGTTGAACGGGCTGACGCTCGTGGCGAAGAAATTCCGCGCGTCGAAAACGGAGTTACCGTTGATTTCGTACAGCGCTCCGTGATACGCGCGGCCACCGGAACGAGTGACTACATTGACCTGCCCGTAGCCAAAGCTCCCCGTATCGGCAGAGTAGTTGCTCTTATGAATTTGAACCTCTTGGATCGCTTCCATCGGTGGAAAGAGATCGAGGCCGCGGTTCCCGCCGGTGTCCATCGCCAGCGTCCCGTCGTATGTATACTCCGTGCTGTTAATCCTGCCGCCGTTCACCGACATAAGCGGGTTGCCTTCCTGACCGACGCCCATCCGCAGTCCTGTCTGTTGTGAGCTAACGCCCGGTCCCAAGCTAAGGAGTTGCGTGAAATTGCGTCCGTTTAACGCAAGCTCTTGAACCTGTGCGCCGGAAACCAGTGTCGAAACCCCGCCCGTCTCAGTATTGAGCGCGGGCGGCGTGCCGGTCACCGTGACCGTTTCGTTCGCAGCACCCACCTTTAAGGTGAGGTTCAGCGCGACGGTAATGTCGGCATTGAGGATGACGCTTTTCCTGTCGATGGTCGCAAACCCGGCTTTGGAAGCCTTGATCTCGTATTCACCGATGGGGAGAAACGTAAACACGTAATACCCCTGCGCATCCGTGGTTGTAGAACGTGAAGCCCCTGTTGCCGTTTGCGTGGCGGTGATTTGCACGCCAGGAACGACCGCTCCTGTGGCATCTGTGACAGTTCCCGCTACCGTTCCGGTTCCCGTCGTTTGCGCTTGCAAGCTGATATAGGCTGTGAGAACCAAAACAAGCACAAGACCTGGATATGCTTTCATTCGACCCCCTTCTACACCGCACGTTTATTTCGCCAGGGCCGACCCCGAACTCCAGTCATGTGCTTTCAATCTGTTCTGCCCGCTCAAGCGAACAATTTCCCGCGCATGGAAGCGCCGGCCCATTTCCCCCTACACACCATCGCACGATTCGTTTGCCGTTTCGCTGCGCCGTGACGAACTCCGGTCACCTTTAGCGGTGGAGTCAACAAATAAGGGTTGCGACGAGGAAGCCTTGAAGGTGGAAGTCCCTTGAGCGAGCAGGATGAGTACCGGCGCAGCAAGAATTCTTGGAAGTCGAGGACGTCGCATCTTGTCCTCCGTGACGCCGAAATTCTACCCCAGACGAGCTCAAGTGAAAGACTCTGGATTGGATACATAATCGACCGCTGCCATGGTCAGGAAGGTGCGAAGGACAGGACCGGTTAGGCCTTTTTCCACTGCTAGACAAATCCTTCAACAGCCTGCGTCACATATTTTCGACTAATCGCGTGTACAATGGGCCGCGGATTTGCGGTCGGATTGTGAAATCTGCTGGTAAATCGCCTTCGGCCATGAACAAAAGAAATTTCATCAAATTATTCTCGGGGATAGCGACGGCACCCATGGTTTCCCCACTGCTGAGGCTGTTGCCGGACATCAAGCTGAAAAACTGGGCCGGCAATTTCGAATACGGCACGGAAAACCTATACACCGCCAATTCCGTGGAACAAGCGCGAGATTTTGTGAAGAAACAGGCGAAGCTAAAGGTCCTCGGCACGCGCCATTGCTTCAACAAGATCGCTGACAGCACTAACCAATTCCTCTCCATGAAGCCGGCAGATGAACTTTTGTCCGTCAACGCCGAGGAGCGCACCGTGACCGTGAACGGGAGCATGACTTACGGCCATTTGTGCCCGCTTCTCCACGAAAAGGGATTTGCTTTACACAATCTGGCGTCGCTGCCTCACATTTCCATTGCCGGATCCTGCAGCACTGCGACCCATGGTTCGGGGGACAAGAACGGAAACCTGGCAACGGCGGTGTCGGCTTTGGAATTGATCACCGCCAGCGGCGATTTAATTCAGCTTTCCCGGAAGAGGGACGGAGAACCGTTTTCGGGAGCGGTTGCCGGGCTTGGGGCACTCGGTGTCATCACCAAGGTCACCCTCGATGTTCAGCCGGCCTACCTGATGCGGCAGTACGTCTACTTGAACATGCCTTTGGATCAGGTAAAGGAACACTTCGAAGCCATCGAATCCAGCGCTTACAGCGTCAGCCTGTTTACCGACTGGCGAAACAAGAATGTCAACGAAGTCTGGATCAAAAGCCGCCTAGAGGAAGGGCAGGCATTTGCTCCTGCACCTGAGTTTTTCGGTGCAAAAGCGGCAACCCGAAATTTTCACCCCATCGCCGAACTCTCCGCGGAAAACTGTACCGCGCAGATGGGCGTGCCCGGCCCGTGGTACGAACGGCTTCCGCACTTCCGGATGGGCTTTACGCCCAGCGCTGGAAAGGAATTGCAGTCGGAGTACTTTGTGCCCCGCCAGCACGCTGTCGAGGCCATTTTAGCAGTCGAACGGCTGCACCAGCATGTCAGCCCGCATCTACTGATCACGGAAATCCGCACGATTGCTGCCGACGATCTCTGGATGAGCCCCTGCTACAAACAGCCTTCCGTCACGATTCACTTTACCTGGAAGCAGGATTGGCCGGCGGTTAGAAAGCTGCTTCCGACGATTGAAAAAGAACTCGCACCATTTAAACCCCGCCCGCACTGGGGAAAGCTGTTCACCATGCCGGCAGCAGAACTAAAATCCAGGTACGAGAAGCTGCCTGACTTCATCGCCCTGTGTAAGACCTACGACCCAGGCGGCAAGTTCCACAATGACTTTCTGAACAGGAACGTCTTTGGTGCGTGAGGAACTTGGCTTGATCATCTCCCCAATGTCCCCAGGCCTTCGCGTGAAACGCTTCCCGAGGCAGCAAGTCAGGTCGGAGCGACCTTCGCAGCTCGGCCCTCAAATGTATGTAAAAGGCTCGCGCTGGAACTGCGGGCGCGAATGGTGCACTCCGGTGACGCAGTTCGGAGGTTGCGAGGCCATGGCTCTCTACGTGCTCCCCTCAAACTCGAGGACCACAATTTCTGGATTCGATCCCAGCCGCAGCGGCGGTCCCCAGGTGCCCGCGCCGCTCGACGTAAATACCTGCATTTTGCCAATCCGACTAAGCCCATACACAAACTGGCGATAAATCCGCCGCGCCATCCAGCTCCATGGAATGAATTGTCCCAGATGCGTGTGGCCTGAAAGCTGCAGGGAAATTCCCGCTGCTTCCGCAACTTGTGGATGATCCGGGGCATGCGTCAACAAAATGCTCGCGCGCTCGCGGTCCAGGCCCATGCTCCTGAGCACCGAAGCAAAATGCGACTTACGCGAAGCATTCCGGTAGGGCACGCCTATGATTTGCAACCCAGCAGCTTCCACTTTCTCGTTTCGCAGCACGCGCACGCCCGCCGCCTCCACCGCGTGAAGATACTTGCTATCGTCTCCGAACTGTTCGTGATTACCCGCCACAAAGTACACACCGTGCGGCGCCGTTAATTGGCTGAGCGGCTCCGCCGCGCGCTCCACGTCAATCGCCGTGCCGTCAAACAAATCGCCTGCGATGAAGATCGCATCCGGCTTCTCTTTGAGCACGTCCGCCACGATTCTTCGCAGAAAGCTGGCGTTTCGCACGTGCCCGAGGTGAAGGTCGCTCAGAAGCGCCGCCTTGCGTCCCCGCCATGCTTCCGGCAGGTTCGCCAGCCGCACCGTCGTACGCGTGATTCGCGTCCAGCTTGCATTAAATACGCCATAGACGCCCGCCACGGCCGCCGCGCTAAACAGAACCTCGACGATCAAGTGAAAGTTCGCATGTAACCCGGCGATCCACGCAACTCCGAAAGCAACCCAGGAGAACGCAGCTGCAATAAATAAGAAGCTGAGCAGACCAAGCCAAACGGCCGCGCCTCTGTATATCGTTCGCACAGCCACTCCCGTATGTCGCCACGCCATCAGCGATGCTCCGAGAAAACTCACTGACAGGATTCCTAGCGCGATTTTCAGCCACAGCGACGAGCTTGCGACCCCGTTGCCCGACGTCGAAAACGTCCATGTCTTATACAAGATCAGATGGGTGAGAAAGAGAATGGCCTGTACGACAGCGATAAACACAACCAATCCGGCTCGTGTTTTCATGCTCTATTGGATTCGGCAGGGCTTCGTTCGTGTGCATTCGACCGCCAGCAACTTGACCCCCGGCGTGCTTTTGCGACTCTCGATCGCGTGCGCGAACTGGCCTTCCGTAGAGGTCCCACGCGCGCGGATCAGATCATGCAGCAGTTCTCCGATACGAAACCCTGCCAGCACGATGCTGGGTGATGTTGAAGGTCCTGGGAGTCTCTTCGGAGACGATCGACGCGCGGGACCCTTCGTCGAGTTTGTGGCTGTTCCCTCGCGGATCCACTACCGTCTGCCAAAGGCAGAAGGGTTTGCGATGAATATGCTTAAATAATGATGGTACAACCTCTCGATGAAAGCTCTGCTGCTCTCAAAATATAAGCATTTGCAAATTGTTGACCTCCCTGTGCCAACGGCGGGGCCGGGGGAAGTCCTTGTTCGCGTGGCAGCCTGTGGCATCTGCGGGAGCGACGTTCACGGCTACGACGGCTCGTCCGGCCGGCGCATCCCTCCGATCGTCATGGGGCACGAAGCTGCCGGAAGAATCGCAGAGGTGGGTTCGGGCGTGGCTGGATATAGGATTGGAGATCGCGTCACCTTTGACTCCACGATCTACTGCGGAGCCTGTGAATACTGCCGCCGCGGAGAAGTAAATCTTTGTGACAACCGGCAGGTCTTGGGAGTCTCTTGTGGAGACTATCGACGCGCGGGAGCCTTCGCCGAGTTCGTTGCTGTTCCCTCGCGCATCGTGTACCGTCTTCCGGACAGTCTTTCCTTTGAGGAAGCGGCCATGCTTGAGGCCGTGTCCGTCGCTGTCCACGCGGTCTCTTTGGCGGAGGTTTCCGGCAAAAGAACAGCTTTGGTCGTAGGAGCAGGAATGATCGGTCTTTTGATTGTGCAGGCGCTGCGCGCCGCCGATTGTTCTCGCATTCTCGTATCCGACCTAGACAGCTCGCGTCTCAAGCTAGCGGAAGACGTTGGAGCACATGTCGCCTTGTCTGCGAAGTCGGACGTTCCCGCGCAGGTAGGAAAACTCACCGGAGGAGCCGGGGCAGATGTGGCTATAGAAGCTGTAGGCCAGACGGATAGCATAAAAGCCTCCATCGAGAGTATTCGCAAGGGCGGAACGGTAATCTTAGTGGGTAACATTGCGCCAGAGGTGACGTTTCCGCTCCAGAGAGTTGTTACGCGCCAAATCCGGATTCAGGGCTCATGCGCGTCCGCAGGAGAATATCCGCGTGCCATGGAGCTTCTGGCAACGGGCGCCATTCAGGTAAAAAAGCTTATTACGGCGGTTGCGCCGCTCGACGAAGGTCCACAATGGTTTGATCGATTGTACGCGCGCGAACCCAAGCTGATGAAAGTTGTGCTGACCCCGGGAGCGGTTTCTTGAGCGGCGAACTCTTTGATCTTGGCGGCCAAGTGGCCATCGTGACTGGCACAAGCCGTGGGCTCGGCCAATACATGGCGCGTGCTCTGGCAAAAGCCGGCGCGGATTTAGTGCTCACAAGCCGGGATCGAAATCGATTGTTGCCCTTCGAGGCGGAGATCAAAGCATTGGGTCGCCGCGTCATTTCTCTGGAACTCGATGTCCGCCAACGCGAGAGCATTGAGAAGATGAGCGCCAACGCCGAAGCAGCCTTTGGCCGCATCGATATCCTCGTCAACAACGCAGGTTGCAATGTACGAAAGCCCGCACTCGAGGTCACCTGGGAAGACTGGAATCTGATTCTGGATACGAATTTGCGTGGAAGCTTCTTCGTATCCCAGTCGGTTGCGCGCGGTATGATCGCTCGTCGTTACGGCCGCATCATCAACATCGGCTCGGTCACCAGCGTAGCCGGATACGCCGGCCTCGCTCCTTACGGCGCCAGCCGGGGCGGCATACGGCAATTGACCATGAGTTTGGCCGATGACTGGGGAAAGTACGGTGTGACAGTCAATTGTCTTGCGCCAGGTTGGTTTCGCACGGAGCAGAACAAGGTTCTGTATGAGGACAAGGAATGGGTCGCATATCTCTCCGACCGCATTCCCTTGAAGCGTCCGGGCCAACCGCAAGACCTTGACGCCGCGGTGGTATTTCTCGCAGCGGAGTCCAGCCGGTATATTACCGGGCAGACTTTGTTGGTGGACGGAGGAATCTCAACCGGTGCAACGCGCGCCCTGGCCGCGTCCGGATCTGCCGGGGAGAAGCAGTAGGCGGACTGCAGATAACCAGCGCCGGGACAAGGTTCTCCCGCAGGAGTGAATCACCAAGAGGCTACGCCGGCTCCGGAATCGGTTCGATACGCCCGAGCAGAAAAACATAGCCGGCAATACCCATCAAAAGAAAAATTGTTGCTGCGGCAAAGGCCCAAGAAAAAGAATTGGTCGCTTTGACGACATAGCCGGTCACGATGGGAGCGGCAATTCCGGAAAGATGGTTGCACAAGTTAACAATTCCACCGACAGTACCGACGCTCTCCCGAGGCGCGATCAACGAAGGAACGGACCAGCCCACCGGCGAAGCGGCAGACAACCCTCCAATGGACATGCTGATCCAAACAAGCGCGGCGAGGGCTGTGTGAGCATGAGCTGCACCTAGAATCGCCAACCCGAGACTCGTTCCGCCGACGAGAATGATCTTGCGCACGCGAAGAGGATTCCACCCGTGTTGAATCAGCATGTCCACAAGCCACCCGCCGACGAAGAAATCTGTGAACGTAGCGAATAACCAGGGGACGCTTGTGTACAGCACCGAGTAGAACAGATTCTCGTGGAGCGCGTTTTCGAAATAAGAAGGCAGCCAGGTCAGGAGCAAGTAGAAGGTGTAGTTGTACGAAGCAAACCCCAACGCCAAACCGCAAACTTTGGGTTGCCGCAACAGATATGCAAGCGGAGCGCCTTTCGCGGCGCGGACGGCGTCTTCCGGCTGTGCTCCTCCTCGGGCGATGAATTCGCGCTCGGCGGCGGAAAGTAACTTGTCTTCGCCGGGATTCCGGTAAAAGGCATAAAATAGCGCAAAGTAGACCAGGCTGACAAAACCCGTTACAGCGAAACTCCATCGCCACCCAAAATGCAGCAGGAAGATGCCGATAAAAGGCACGCCGACCGCGGACGCGAGTTTTGCCGCGCCATCAAACATCGCGGTGGCGAGACTGCGTTCTGCGTTCGGAAACCAGTAACCAGTTGCTTTGGCGTTCGCCGGAAAGGTTGGAGCCTCTCCGATCCCCAGCAATAGCCGCGCAGCAAAGAAGCCACCGATTCCGGAGGACATGGCCGCGCCGAAGGAGGCTATGCTCCAGAGAAACGTGCTGATTCGACCGACAAGCCGCACGCCGAAGCGATCCAGCAGGAGACCCGATGGCAACTGAAGAGCCGCGTAAGTCCAGCTATAAGCGCTCGACAAATAACCAAACATGAGCGGCGAAATTCCGAACGCGGCGCGGAGAGCGTCCTGAGAAACAGAAAGGTTAACGCGGTCGAAATAATTAACCAAAACTCCGAAGCCCAGCAACCAGGCGATGCCCCATCTTCGTCGCGGAATGGCATGGGCAATGGAACGTGCTGTTGTTTGCGACGAGTCGTCTCGATGCGTCTGCGTGATGCTGCCCTCGAAGAAAAGGTGAGTGATGCGGTCGTACCAAAGGCAATAGAGTATCCCACAAGTGGAGGCAGAGCGGATAAGCCTTGGCCTACGGTTCTCGAGCTGGCTCAGGAGGCTCCAGGTAGAGCCGTCCTCAGGGGAGTCAGGAGAGTTCCGCCGTGCTCCTCACAGCCGTTTCGGGAGTCTTGGGGTGTCCTCACGCAGGATTCACGTCAAGAATGCAACAGATTTGGGTCCGATTCCCGTCGCCTGTTCAATAAATCCTGTTGACGTAGTTGGCCCCTACAGTTCTAATAATTGGCATCCACATTTTTGATTTGGTGTCGAGGGGAAAGGTTTAGGACTCGGTTGAGCACCCGGCCCTGGGCGAGTCTGAGGGATTCGTTGTGAAAAACCATCTTCAACAGGCTAGCGTGGAAGTGTCTCTGATGAGGACTATCTGGGGAAAGAAATGCAAGCTGTTCGTGGGTGCAATTTGCGCCTTGCTCGTTCTGTTCTTTGCGCCGAAGGCCCGCGGTCAGGCTGCGTACGGCACAATCATCGGCACGGTTCAGGACCCGAGCGGAGCCGCCGTGCCCAACGCGACAATCACGGTCACTGACATAGGCAAAGGTGCTTCGAGGTCAACGGCCACGAATGAATCCGGGTACTACACGGTGAGCAACTTGGTGCCGGGTGATTACAAGGTTACGGTCGAAGCAAAGGGTTTCAAGAGCTTTGTGCAAAACAACCTGCCGGTTATCGTGGGAACCTCCACAACCCTCAATGTAACGATGCAGCTGGGTACGGTGGGCGAAAGCATCACTGTCGATGCAGCCCCGCCACTGTTGGAGACCGATCGCGCTTCGGTCAGCACGGACATTACGGGGCGACAGGTCGAATCACTCCCCTTGATCGATCGCAACTTCACAGAGCTGGAGCTGCTCTTGCCTGGCGCTGCGAAAATGCCCTGGCAACACGCCGAAGGGGAGAATCCACAAGACGGCATACAGATCAACAATAACGGCCAACTGTTCAGCGGCACCAACTTTATGATCGACGGCATGGATAATACGGATCCAGTCCTTGGAATCATCACCGTGAATCCGCCGGTGGATTCGGTAGAGGAAGTAAACACCACGAGCAGTAACTTTGACGCGGAATTCTCCCAGGCCGGCGGATCCGTTATTCAAGTCGAGACAAAATCGGGAACGAACGAGATCCACGGCACAGCCTTCGAATACAACCGGCTCAATAATTTCGAGGCCCGCGATCCCTTTACGCAGCCCAAAAGTGTGCCTCCCCTCCACTGGAATCAGTTTGGGGGATCCCTGGGAGGACCCCTTCGCAAGGACAAGCTGTTCGTGTTCGGTTACTACCAGGGAACACGGCGGCGCATCGGCGGCTCCGTATTGACTCGTGTGCCGACCGCAGCCGAAGCTGCAGGAGACCTGCGGGACCTCGGTGTCCCCATCTATGATCCGGCGACGGGAAATCCTGATGGTACGCGGCGAACCGAGTTCGTATCCTTTCCGACGGGGCCCAACGCGAATTCGCTGTGCACAAACTCGGCGGGCTGCCCTGATGTGATTCCGACAAACCGGATCTCTCCTCAAGCCGCTAACCTCTTAAAGTTACTCCCAGCGCCGACCCTTACCAACGTCACTGGCGGAGCCAATAACTTTATCGGTAGCGGAGTTCAGGACTACGACACGAATGAGCCGGGGATTCGCGTGGATTATGTTCAAAATTCCAAGCTTCGCTATTTCGGGCATTACGCGTACGGGGGCTATCATTTGAACACTCCAGGCGCCTTTAAAACCGCTGGAGGCCCTCAATTCAATGGACTCAGCGGCGAAGGAATCACTGATGCTCGCAACCAAAATGGCGTCGGCGGACTGAACTATGTGCTCAGTCCGACGTTGCTCGCTGATTTCCGCTTCGGCGTTACGAAATACCGCGTATTTCTGTCTTCGCCGGATGGCACACAGCAACTCGCGACGCAAGCCGGCCTGGCTGGGCTGAATGATCCCAACCGGCCGGATACTTGGGGCTTGCCGGATGTAAACGTTAAGAGCACGGGCGGATTCCAGATGGGTTACCAATGCAACTGCCCGCTCAATGAGCAGGACCGCGAGGTTCAGGGCGTGACGAACTGGACTAAAGTGTTCGGCAACCACCGACTCAAGCTTGGTGCGGACATTCGTCGCCGCCAAAACAAGCGCCTGCCAAGTGACCAGCACCGCGCCGGTGTCTACACGTTTGATCCTGGTGTTACGGCACTCAACGTTGGCGGCAACCCCACCGGTGGCCTTGGGCTTGCGTCGTTTCTCCTTGGCGATCCCGACCAGTTTAATCGCTTCGCGCAAATATCGACGACGCAGCAGGACGTGCAGTGGAGCATGTACTACTACGCGGAAGATACCTGGCGGCTGACCAATAAACTCACATTAAACTACGGCCTCCGTTGGGATACCTGGTTTGCCGACGAATCCCTGAATGCGGGTCAGGGCGGGCGCTATGACGTCACCACAAATACGGTGTACATCCCTGGCGTTGGCGGAGTTTCTAAATCGGGTAACGTAAAGACGCCCTATCACAATTTCTCGCCTCGCATAGGGATCGCCTATGCGCTCAATTCCAAGACCGTCGTGCGGACCGGATGGGGTCGAAGCTACTTTGAAGGAACGTTTGGCTGGACCTTCAATACTCTGGCCGCCGACGTCTATCCTTCGATCGTCAACCAGAGCATTCCATCGGCCAATGCTTTCGCGCCGATTAACTTTGGAACCTTGCCAGCTGGTTGTACTTCCCCTCTTTGCGTAGGACCGCCGGCTCCGGTCTTCCCCACGATCCCCTCTAACGGCAGGTTGGCTCTTCCCGACGGGATTGGCACATCCAATATCCCCACAAACTTGGAGATACCGTACGTCGACTCCTATAACCTGATGGTCGAACGAGTTATTTTCAAGGATGCTACTTTGAGTGTGGGGTACGTTGGAAATGTCGGAAGAGACCTGAATGGCGGGTGGAACCTGAATGCTCCTATTCCGGGACCGGGCTCCAATACTTCGCGCCAGCCTCTGTTTACGAAGATTGCGAGCGTCCCTTGGAGCAACGCGTTTGGCCTCACACAGGACCTCTTCAACAAATGCGATTGCGAGAGCAGCAATTACAACTCCTTGCAGGTAAAGCTCGTGAAGCGCTTCTCCCGCAACTACTCCTTGCTCTCGAGTTACACATGGTCGAAAACGCTCGATTACGGAGAATTCGGAACGCAGTCAAATCAATACAACTACCGCGTTGACTACGGCCCAGCCGTGTTCGACCGAGCCAGCGTTTTTTCGCTTGGGCACACCGTCACACTGCCCTTTGGGAACGGCGAGCATTGGGGTTCGAACACCAGCGGCTGGGTCAATGCGGTGTTCGGTGGCTGGCAATGGACCGGCGTCACCCTGGCCCAGAGCGGCCTTCCCTTTACGGTTACCGAGAACAACACCAGCTTAAATACTTTTGACATGACCCTTCGACCCGATCTCACGGGTAAGGCATTTTCCGGATCTTGTTCGAATGGCCTGTCTACGCATTCCGTCAACTGTTGGTTTAACCCCGGAGCATACTCTACGCCGGCTCCGTTCACTTTCGGGAACACAACCAGGAACTCGCTTCGTGGTCCGGGACTGTTCGACGCCGACTGGGGTTTGCACAAGAACTTCAAGCTCACAGAAAGGTTCAACCTACTGTTCAGTTGGGACGTATTCAATGTTTTCAACCATGCTAACCTCCAGACGCCTGACGGCAACATTTCCGACTCGAACGCGGGCGTAATTTCCGACGTCGTGGCCTTGAGCAATACCAGTTCAGGCATGCGCACCCAGCAACTGGGCTTGCATTTAACCTGGTAACCGCCCCGGACGGCGCATGAGAGCATGAAAGGGTCCATTCAAGTCGCGTCTCGTCTTTCACAAGGACCCAGGGCTGCCCGTTGCCAATAGCAACGGGCAGCGCCTCTTCACGCTTCCCTAATCGATCGAAAACTGTTTGCCGGAAACTCGATTCCACCGGTGAAATCCTAGTGCACAGGCAACCGTACAACCTTAGGAAAACGGAAATGTCAGAAAGGGCGGAGCGCGGATCCATCCAGCTTTCGCGCAGATCCTTCGGCAAGAGTTGCGTGGCATTGCTCGCTGCTTCCGCGCTTCCGTGGGAGCTCCGCGGCCTGCCACCACAAAAAGAAAGCGCCTCGGGACTGCCTCGATTTGTTGTCGAAGATTTTTCTAAGGTCTTCGACCCCGCCTACTTGAGCAATGGTTTGATCGGCATTCGACCCGGTCCAAATCCGCTCGCCAGAGCGCAAACTTGCTTGAGCGGTTTTGATTTCCTCCATCCGGCCCACAAAGTGGAATGTCTCTCTCCCGCGCCATACCCGCTCGAAACCGACATCCGTGTCGGTGGCATGAGTCTGCTCAAACATGCGGATCGTCTCAAGATTCAACGCCAGACGCTGGATTCAAGTTGCGGAGAACTCGTCACGCAAATGGAATTTTCCCCTGCAAACGGCGCGCGCTTAGCCATGGAAGTGCTGCAATTTGCCTCGCGCTCTGTTCCTTCCTTGATTTGCCAGGAAATCCGAGTGACGGCGTCGACCGACATCGAAATCGAGTTCCTGCCGCAAGTTGAAGATGTCGCCGTGCCGGGCAGAAGCTATTTAAGTCAAGCGCCCGAGCGGGCGCAAATCGACCTTGTGCTGGGCCTGGAGAGCCAAGGAGACCTCAGCAAGCTGGGCCTTGCGCTTTGGATTTTCACTCCCGATGGGCTGGCACACAAAGAAGAAGTTTCGCGCAACGAGTCTGGCTTGTCGCGGTCCTACATTCTAAGAGCACGTAGCGGCCAGCCCGTTCGCTTCCAGACCATCGCGGCCATGCTTTCTAGTCTTTATCATCCTGAACCCGCACCCGAGGCTATCCGCCTCGCAAGTTGGGGAAGTTTGCTGGGTTTTGAAACACTTCGCCAGGAAAATCGCTCCGCCTGGGCGCAGCTATGGAAATCCCGAGTGAGAGTAACAAGCAATTCCGACGCGCAACGCGTGCTCGACGCCGCCTTCTTCTACCTCCACTCCAGCCTTCACGCGTCCACGCTTACCGGCATGCCGCCATTCGGCCTGTCCCAGTCTTCTTATTATTACGGCCACAGCTTTTGGGACACAGAAACCTGGTCGCTTTTGCCAATAACCCTGGCGGCCCCTGCGACCGCTCGTTCCTTGCTCGAATTCCGCGTCCGCGGGCTCGGTTACGCAAAGCGTGAGGCGGCGCTGTACGGCTATCGGGGCGCGCAGTTCCCTTGGGAAGCTGCGCCCTCGCAAGGATTCGAAACAACTCCGACCTTCGCCGGCACGGGTTGGGGCGAACAACATATCACTCCCGATGTCGCGCTGGGATTCTGGGAATATCAACAGGCGACTGGCGACCCAAGCTTTTTGCGCGAAGGAACCTGGCCGGTCCTGCGCGCCGTCGCGGAGTGGATTGAAAGCCGCGGCGTTTTCACAGCCCGGGGCTTCGAAATCAAAAACATTATGGGCCCTGACGAAAGCGTTCCCAACATTAGCAACGATTCGTACATGAATTTGATCTGCAAGATGGTGCTGACGGCGGCCATTCGTTGCGCGCAAATGGTTGGATCGCCCGCTCCCGACTCATGGAGCAAAGTTCGTGACTCCTTGGTGCTGCCTCTGGACCAAGGCAAAAACATTGTATTGCCTTACGACAATCCTCCGCCTGCTACCAGCCAAGCGTACTCGCTCGACCAGTTGGATTTCCTGACGATCCATGACCCTCCCGTCAGTGCGGAGCTGCTGAAAAGCACCCACGCTTTCGAGGACACGGTTCGCGAGCAGCGCATTGCCGCATCTAAATCCAAAGAGCGGGAGTTTTCCATTGGATTTGCCGAGGCCGCGGAAGCCGCCACCGCCGCGCTCGTCGGCGACAAACGCCATGCCCGCGAACTCTTCAACAACTCCTGGAAAAATGTCTGGCTCGAGCCTTTCGGCATGATTCGCGAGACACCTTCTCAGGATTACGGTTGCTTCCTTACGAATTTCGGCTCGCTTCTTCAAACCGTGATGGTCGGATTTACGGGGCTGCGGATTTCCGGAGGCGACTGGCAAAAATATCCGGCGTCCCTGCCGAGCGGTTGGAGCAAGATCGAAATCGAACGCGTTTATGTAAAAGGAGAAGCGAAGCGGCTCGTAGCGACCGATGGCGCTCCGGCCAAGCTGCTTGACGCATAGTCAGGGGACGGCCCCCAACCGGGCTATTAAAATGCGCGCGAGAACAAGCAGTAGGAGACTTTTCCATCCGGAGCGAGCCACGGACTTCGCAGGAGCCGAGACTCGCTTGTCTAAACCGTTGCGGAATCCGGAGCCATAAACACGGCGCCGGCGAGTCCAGATGACTGAAGAATCCAAAGCAATGCAAACGGTGAACAGCCCTGTGCCGAAAAGGCGCACGGCAACAGTCCGGGCTCCCCGAGATGGGCGATACGACGCCTTTCCCGCGGCGTGGCAAAAATTACCTCTGCGGTCTTCAAATTATTTGCATTTAGAAAAAGGCGCCCTTTCTCTTCGGCTTCCTTGGGAGCGGCATTCCTGCCTGCCCTTTTTCCTTGTTAGACGCCTTCCCCTGTCTACCGCGCACCGGCCGCCTGCCCCGCGCCTTTGCCGAGGAACTCACTCAGCACCGCATTCACTTCGTCAGCGTGAGTCCAGATGACGCAATGCGGTCCGTCCTTGATAGCCACGAGGCGCGCACCTTTCACCAGCTTGGCGGTTCGCTGTCCAGCAGCGCTGAAGGGGACAATGCGGTCAGCTTCGCCATGGATGACCAGCGTGGGCACGTCAATCTTGGCGAGGTCGTTGCGAAAGTCTTCAATCCAGGTGGGCACGCAAGCGAGGCTGGCGATCGACGACGCACTTGCCGCAAGGTTGAAGGCGGCCTGCACCACTTGTTCGCTGACGCGCTTACCAAGGAACACGTCGGTGTTGTAGAAGTTTTTGTAGAACTCCGCAAAGAACACATAGCGGTCCGCTTTGATGGCTTTCTCAATGCCCTCGAAGACTTTTCCGTCCACGCCTTCGGGATTGTCCGCCGCCTTTACCAAATAGGGTGGGACGCCGCCGATGATCACCGCCTTGCTCACGCCCTGCGATCCATATCTGCCGATATAGCGAGCGATTTCGCCGCCACCCATGGAGAAGCCGACTAGGCTGAATTCGCGCAATCCGAGATGGTGGATGAGCTTGTGCAGGTCTTCAGCAAAGGTGTCGTAGTTGTAGCCGGTGATGGGGTGGCTGGATTTCCCGAAACCGCGGCGGTCATAGAAGATGACGCGATGACCTGCGGAGAGAAGCACAGGAACTTGCTTTTCCCAGGAAGCACCGTTGAGCGGATATCCATGAATCAAAATCACCGGATGGCCCGAACCGTGATCCTCATAGTAAAGCTGGATGTCCGTGGAATTTTCCTTACCGACAGTGACGTACGCCATAACGTTCTCCTTCCTCAGCTGTTGGTGATGGTGGGATGCCCAGCGGGCTGTGCTGCGTTGGGGGCACCAAGGTTAGAAAAGGCTGAGGCCGGCGTCAAGCATCATCCTCGCTGCCCTCGAAAATCAGGCGACGCTTGGTTGCTTGTAGGGGCCGCTCGGACTTCGCTTCAGTCCCTGCCCCGAGATCTGCGGATCCGGAGTCGGACGACCGGTGATACTAATGATCGGACCATATCCTTTGCCACTCCCGGCACCTTTTCATCTGCCTCGGTCACTCGCCGAATGAGAGAACAAGCGCAGTATAGCGAATCGCATTCACAGCAGCCTTCTGGTATTGACCGAGCCAAAAAATCGCAAGCAAGAAGGCGCTCCTAGCGGCGGCTTTTGCTTCGAGCATAGATGAAATGCCGCACTTTAGTTGGCTTTCGGGCAAACCGATGCAGCTGTTCTTCAATCTCGCGATCGGCCTGGGTCAATCGGGTGTGCTGCCGCAAATGTTCTCCCCATGACTCGACGACAAACGTTTCGACGTAGTGCGTAGGTTGTTCCGTATCGTAATAAACGGCCCATCGTGAAGCGCCATCACGCCGGCGAACGCGTGAGAATTTTTTGAGCGCCGCAAGAAAATCGTCCGAGTCTTTAGCTTCAATCTCGTATTCAACGGTAACGAGTACTGGCCCTTGCTCAGGTTTGGCCTCGCCTACCAGCATCGGCTTACCCCAATGGTCCCACGCGCCTAAGTCCACCGGTGCGTCCGGCAGACGAGAAATCAGAATCAGCAGCGGGGATGCCACTGTGCCAATCGCCGCTGCCACCAAGGAAAAATGTGTGCCTCGGTGGCCCGCCACAAATCCCCAGAATGCGCTTCCGGCTGCCCAGGAACCCATGTACGCCAGCAGAAAGACCGCCAGCGCCCTCGCACGCACCCAATCCGGCGCGACGTTTTGCATGACGGTGCTCATCAGGGACATCACTGCGGTCCACGCCGCACCACCAAATGCAATCGCGACGCACAGCGGCACGATTGACCGGAACGTCGCGGTGGCCCACAGCGCGACGGCAAATACACTTGTTCCTAAGGTCAGCATCCCGTCGACCGACAAGAACGAACGGCCTCGCTGCAGACCCATCGCTCCGAGGATTGCGCCGCCGCCGAAAACCGCGAGGAGCAAGCCGTAGAGCGTCGAACTGCCGCGCAATCCGTGGGCAACCGTCGGGAGCAACGCCCAAAACGCGCTTGCGAAAAACATGATCGAGGTGATTCGCACGATAACCGTCAGCACATCCGGCGCATTTCGCGTGTAGCGAATTGCAGCACGAGTTGCACTCAGAAGAGTCTCGCGCGGCGAACTTCTTTGCTGAGCCGGCCGCTTCCATCGCGAAATGACCAGCAGCACGCCTAGAAACGATACGGCATTCAATGTGAAGGCCGTGCCCACGCCTGCCACCGCGATTAGGAATCCTCCTAGAGCGGGACCAATCGCGCGGGCCAAGTTGAACTCAATGCCGTTCAGCGCCATGGCCGGGAGCAAGTCCTCTTTGGCAACAAGTTCCGGGAGCACCGCACGCCACGTCGGGGCTTCGAGTGCATCTCCAATCGCGAGAGCCAGCGTCAAAAGCAAAAGGGTCCATGGCGTTATCCAGCGCAGAAGCGTTAGCGCGGCGAGCAACGTCGCGATGGATAACATCCACACTTCAGTCGCCAGGATCAGCTTCCGCCGGTCCAAGATGTCGCCCAAAGCCCCAGCCGGGAGTGCCAGCAGGAAGAAAGGCAACGCCGACGCCGTTTGAGTGAGAGCTACCAGCAGCGGGCCAGCGCCTTGCGATACCATCAACCACGCCGCACCAACGCCTTGCATAAACGTGCCGATGTCTGACACCAGGTCGGCGATCAGCAAATTCCGGAACATCGGCATCCGTAATGGGCGCCAAGCGGTCCGTCGTGTTCCGGTCTTGGCGAGGTGGCTCGGAGAAGTGTCTAGAGCGTTTCCCTGCGCGTCCACGTGTTTCGCGTGTTCCACCATGGGGTCCTAACTTTATACCACCACGTTTGGCAATGCCGTCTGCACGGGCACATTCCGCGGCGTGCCTGCTGTAGTTTGCTGAGTTTCCCTCACTGTGGATGACCTGCCTCTGTTCGTGACCAGGGATTTCTCAACACCCTTCGGATGTATCTCAATGTTGACTCCCGGCATCATACGGCCATACCTTTTCGGCTGCTGGGCCGCGCGCCTCGCGCAGGCGCAGAATTTCACCTGGGAGGACCAGATGCTTTTTCTGGCCGTGGCTTGCGATGCTGGTTGAAACACCCGACTTGAGAAATACCATGCCTGGGCCATTCCACCGGCAGCGCTGAAGTCGCGCGCCAGGCCTCGACGTAAGCGTCAGAACCCAACGGAAAAGGAGAATCTCATGGCAAAAAAGCAGAACAATACAAAAGCTTCGGAAAACATCGGTGCGCAGCCCCGCCTTCATCAACGCGCTGCGGAAATCCAGTCGTACGGAACGGTGAGCCACGCGCTCCCGCTCGAGCTAGAAGAGCCTGTGCGGCTTGAAATGACCGAACAACTCAATCAACTGCTGGCAGACACGATGACCCTTCGCGATCTATATAAGAAGTCTCACTGGCAGGTGGCCGGTCCGACCTTTTATCAACTCCATCTGCTTTACGACAAACATCACGGCGAGCAAGACGAATTGGTTGACTCCATCGCCGAACGCATTCAGCTCCTCGGCGGCGTCAGCATCGCTATGGCCGCGGATGTAGCCGAAACGACGCAGATCGAACGGCCTCCCCGCGGGCGCGAAGAAGTGCCCGTTCAGCTTTCGCGCTTGCTCGACGCTCACCAGGTCATCATCCGCGAGGCCCGCACCCTTGCCCGCCGCGCGTTCACGCTGGGCGATGACGGCACGAACGACCTGATCGTAAGCGAAGTTCTGCGCACCAACGAGCTTCAGGCGTGGTTCCTGAGCGAGCACCTTGTCGATGTTCCCTTGGTGGAAGCCAAGAAAGCCTCAGCAATTGCTGGAGCCTCGTAATGACAACATCGGCGAGCTAAGGTGCGAAATCCTTTGCAGCTTTGCAATTTTGGCGTCGCGTTGACAAGTCCTCAGAGTCATTGATGCGCTTCGGAGTGTGCTTGGGAAAGCGCTTCAACTCGAAGATCAAATACCCGACCACCGCAAGATTGATCATCAACGCGACGCTCTTGCCGATGCTCACCCGCCTCGCCAGCTCATAGATTTCGATTGGCAAAAGCGAAGACGTGCTGATAATTGTGAGGTACTCCGCCCAGCGCCTTTGCAATGCCAGCCCCACGCCTTCCACCAGAAAAATCGCCGCATAAACAAACGTGCCGGCACTCAGTTCCTTCAGCCGGCGATCATCGAGGTTCGACAGTTTTGTGAGCAACAGGTCGATGAAATGATTGTGTGGATCAACTTGGAAAACGTTAATCCAATGTTCCACGATCGCAGCAACGTCTTTGTGCAGCAATTTGAGCGCGCCCACCCCCAGCCCGATCAGCGAGCACGCCTTCAGCAGCTTGAACGCGGCGATAACTCGCAGACCGCGCCCGCATTCCCGTCTATTCCCCGCTTTTCCACGCATGCGTGCCCGCCTTTCTAGAAAGGGCTCTGGCGCCCGAGTGGTGGCCTAAGGGACTCTCTGCCGATCCAGCGTCGCCTGCATTGCTGACTAGCAGGTTGGTCGTCGCATGCGACGAACGATTGAGAATCCGGAACAACTAATTATTTCCTTCTCGTTCGACTCTAAGTTGCGAAACGGTCGTTCGACATTCAATTCCGCTTGATGATGAAAACAGTCTTATCGTCAATGCGGTCCTGTTCGCCAATTGGCGCAGACGATCGTCTTTTTTCACCGCGTAATCCAGCAAGACCTTGCAGATTTCTTTAGATCGGCAACAGCATACCGTGTTGTAAGGTCCTGGGGAAAGGCGGTGAGAAGGCCCTGAAGTCGGTTACGCGCCGCAGCGTGATCGGGAACGAGGCGGAGAGGTCCCGCGTCACCGAATACTCATGATGCCCCACGACTCAAGAGGCTGACACTCTCGCGTGGAGAGGCCTGGAGCCGATAGAGATGAGCGTATCGACCGTTGCGGGCCAGGAGTTCTCTATGGATGCCTTCCTCAACAATGCTCGCGCCATCGAGGATGATAATGCGGTCCGCCAGGCGCACGGTACTCAGGCGGTTAGCGATGATGAGGGTGGTGCCCATCCATATCGGCGGGACACACGTCGGTGCCACGAATATCCATCCGACGTGCATAGCGAAGTATTCATCGCCCTCGATCCAATTCGCCGCTGCTCGGAGATTCGAAGCCGACAAAGGAACTCCCCCATTGGTCTGCAAATCGCACCAAACCGATTGGTGAACTTGTGTCGTGAGCCGATGTTGAACGGGTATTCACCTGATTGCGCGGCTGGTGCAGCGAATCGCAAAGTAGCGCCGATAGCCAGAGTGCGCGGATTCTTTGTGGAACGGAGGGCAAACATGGCTCGATTCCTCCGCATACGGCACGTCGTCAAGACCGACCGACCGAGCGCCCATGAGCAAATCCAGGCGAGTTGTGGGATCAAGCCGGACGGCAGCCATTGGTCACTCACGCAAAACGAGGCTATTTCACAGGTCGAGGAAGGAACTTCTATTTTCTACGTAGAGAGAGCTGGCGGGCGGCGGCTTGATGTGATCGTCGCCATGGATCTTCACGCCCACAAATACCTCAAAACCGTCGCAGATGGACAACAGCCCGACGAGCTTTTCTATCTGCCGAACTGTCCGAACGTCGCGCACGAAATCAGTCGATCGGCGAGGGCCGGACGATAGCACAACGGCAAACACGACCAGCGCAGGAGATGAAAGGCGCACCCGATTTAGCGACCGCGGATTTACTTCTGTGCGCTGACGAACACCTCGATTAAGACGGTCATCGACACCCAAGCCGATCTGAAGACTGGGGTGGTCGTGTTGAGGATTTTGTGGAAGGCAAGCGCATCCGAACAATCACGTACTTGGGCTTTGTCGCCGCCGTCCCGCTTGATTGCCGCTGCCCCCGAAGAAGCAAGCAAGGCCGAACAGATAGCCTAAGTTGTACCAAGCTCCGCTGTTGTGGGCCTCGTAGATGCCAAGGTTTTTTTTGAACAGCGAAACCACAAACACAATTGGTGCGATAAAGCCATGCCAGAGGCCGAGCCAGAAGCCCGCCACGACATCGCGTTCGCTCGCCGTTCCCTTGAATTGGTTAGCGCCCGGAGCACATCCGGTGAGAATGATCAGCGAGGCCAGAACTAGTACAAGGAAGGCCGAAGAGGCTTTCATTCGGAATTCCTCCCTTCGTAAGGTTACGCCCCGCAGGAAACTGGGAACAACGCGGTGCCTCCGTCCGGCACCGCCGCGCCCAGCGTCTGGTTTTGAACTTGTTACCGGAAGTTGGATTGCAAGCTACTCTGTAACGTGGACGCTGATCGCGATGTTTTTCCCGTTTTCTTCGCGATAGGTGACGTCGGCGGTCGCGTTGACTTTGAGTTTGCCCTCCATGGTCGTGTTCTTATCAATGTGGAAGATCATCGATTTGGCCTTTGGGGTTTCCTGCGAGAACTGTTGCCCCGAAGATGTTTGACCTTCCGCTACGGCAAGAGTGAAGGAGTTCTTGCCAATGGCTGTAATCTTTCCGGAGACGGATAGTTGGCCCGGAGTCTGGGCTGTTGCAGTTGGTTGAGGGTTGTCGGCGGCTGGGGGCATCGCCGAGAGTGAGGCGACGAGCATTACACTGGCAACGGTTACAAAAACAACGCGATACAGGTTCTTCATAGGGACACTCCTCAGTAGTAGTTTTTTAGGGAGGGCATCCTTTGTGCGCAGGCGAGTAGCCACTCTCACATAGTATCAGCGAAATCATTAACTCCGTTTAAATCTAGCGATTACATAATTGTGGATGCTTTAGGAGAGTACCTAAATCAGTACTAGAACGGGAAATCCTTCCCTTGGACTGGTCGAACCTGCATGCAGATCTGACCGCCTCGTGGAGCAAGCCGAAACGGCTAATCCGAAGTTCCACGAGGTTTGAGAGACTATTCTGCTGATTTCCGGAGAGATAGCGCAAAATTCACCTGGCGGTTACTGGGAACGTCCGAACCAATTCGTAGGCTCGGGCCTGCACCGGCGTTGGCTCC
>Ga0209577_10000029_pt1 | contig 117832 bp, 95 predicted proteins | sample GraSoiAngelo_109_FD_185874 | JGI IMG/M metagenome (GOLD analysis project Ga0209577, IMG submission 185874) | Grasslands soil microbial communities from the Angelo Coastal Reserve, California, USA - 14_0903_12_20cm (SPAdes) (version 2) | ecosystem: Environmental > Terrestrial > Soil >... | reverse complement strand
CGCCGCGGCATCCAGCGCCGCCGCGGCGCTCATCGGGGAACACTCAGCTGCGCGCGAGCCGCTCTCGCCACGATTCAGGCGCGCATGCACATACGCCCGGTAGGAGGCCGACGCGAATTTCCCGAGGTCCGCGATGAGGCGCCCGTCCTCGGCATCGAAGTGCTGCGTGGCATCGTGCGTCACGACCCAGATCGTTCCGACCGTTCGAGCGCCCGAGCTGAAAGGAATCAGCAGCGCCTCGAAGATCTTCGGGCCCAGGTCCGCCAGGTATCTGTAGTGCAGTTCCGGGTCGGACATCAACTGCAGGGAGTTGCTCTCGACCACCATTGCGCAGGGGCTGAAGTCGCGAGGCGTCGTGCCCCAGAGGTGCTCAGCCATCTCGCCGCTCACCGCGTGCGCGCGGAACAGCGCTTCGCCGCGGTGTTCATCGATGAGGCTCACGCCAGCGGAGCCGCCCCGGCACAGTCTCATGACCGCATCGGCCAGACGCTCCAGAATGCCTGCGGGCGATCGGACCAGGTGCCGGGCGAGCTCGACCAGGACCTCGCTCTCCGCCTGGTACTGCGGCGCGCGGCACGAGCGCCACGCCAATTCGGCGGTCGAAACGACCACCTCGAGCGGCACCAGGGGCGCGGGCGGCTCGCCGGGCTGAGCCGAACGCCGGGTCATGAGCTCTGACATGAGCGAAATCCTCGAAGACGGAGCGTGCCGCCGAGCGGCAGCTTCGTTGGCGCGCAACTGGGGGATGCAGCGAGGATTATATGCCTGCGGGCGGCCGAGCACGCGGGGGCGCGGGCGCCGTGCTATAATTGCACAGGCAAAGTTCACGCATCACTCCTTGTGCGGCACTCAGCCACAATGGGCACTGATCGCAGCATCATGGCTCGGCACGCCGTGCGTGTTCGTCACGCGCCCACATGACACCCGAAAGCTCCAAGTCCGCTCAGCCCGGCGAATCAGCCTCCGAACCCCCGGAGGTTCCCGCCGCGCCGGATGATTTCGTCGAGCAGGCTCTGCTGCCCTTCCCGGTGGTGGGCATCGGCGCATCGGCCGGGGGAGTCGAAGCCCTCAACGCGTTCTTCGACGGACTGCCGCGGGAAAGCGCCATGGCGTTCGTGGTCGTTCAGCATCTGCCCCCCGAGCGCGAGAGCCTGATGGCGGAGATCCTCGCGCGTCACACGCACCTGCCGGTGCTGCAGGTGACGGGCGGGCTGGCGCTGCAGGCGGGCCACGTCTACGTCACCCGCCCCGGCTTCACGGTGACTCTCGAGCGCGGCGTTTTCAAGCTCGGCGAGCCCGTCGAGAAGCGCGGCCATCGCCGTCCGGTCGACGACTTCTTCCGCTCCCTGGCCGACATGCAGCAGGAGAAGGCGATCGCCGTCGTGCTCTCCGGGATGGGCACGAACGGTACCGCGGGTGCCCGGGCGATCAAGGCCGCCGGTGGTCTGTGCTTCGCGCAGTCGCCCGAGAGCGCCGAATTTCCCGCGATGCCCACGAGCCTGATCCACGCCGGCTACGCGGATCAGGTACTGCCGCCCGGGGACATCGGGCGGGCCATCGTTCAATACCTGAAGTATTCGAGCTTCGACGCCCAAGGCTCGGCGGCGGCGCGCGGGCAGGAGATCCTGCAGCGCGAGCGCCAGCACCTGAGCGAGATTCTCGCGATCCTGCGAACGCACACGGGTCACGATTTCGGCGGCTACAAGAAAGGTACCGTGCTGCGCCGTCTGCAGCGGCGCATGGGACTCGCGTCGCTGTTCACGCTGGCTGACTACGCGGCGCGCCTGCACGACAGCGCGGACGAGGTGGGCGCGCTGGCCAACGACCTGATGATCAACGTCACCGGTTTCTTTCGCGATCTGCAGGCGTGGGAGGCGCTGCGCGAGCAGGTGGTACGGCCGCTCGTGACCGGGTGGCAAAGCAATATACCGATTCGCGCCTGGGTGTCGGCGTGCTCGAGCGGCGAGGAGGCCTACTCGCTCGCCATGCTGCTCGCCGAGGAAATCCTGCGCTCCGGCAAGAGCATCGAGGTGAAGATCTTCGCCACCGATGCGGCCGTCAGGGCGCTCGATCTGGCGCGCGCGGGCGTGTACCCGGGAGGCATCGAGGGGGATCTGTCACTCGAGCGCCTCGACCGCTTCTTCGAGAAGGAGGAGCACGTGTACCGGATCCGCAAGCCGATCCGCGACATGGTGGTGTTCGCTCCGCAGAACGTGTTGCGCGACCCGCCGTTCTCACACGTCGATATCTGCACCTGCCGCAATCTGCTCATTTATCTCGAGCCCGACGTCCAGGAGCGCGTGCTGGCGCTGCTGCATTTCGCGCTCAAGCATGGTGGCACGCTGTTCCTCGGCAGTGCGGAGACGCCGGGCTCGCTGAAGGGCGTGTTCGAGGCGGTCAGCCTCAAGCATCGCATTTACCGCCGCATCGGCCCGCACGGCCATCGCCATCCGGAGCTTCCCGCAATAGCCGCGCGCATGATCGCCGCGGCGCCGCGGCTGGCACCGTACGGCCCGCGCCCGGCAACGTCCTTTGCCGTGCAACAGGCGCTGTTCGAGCAGTTCGGGCCGCCCACGGTGGTGGTGGATGCGGAGGATCGCATCGTCTATTTCCATGGTGACACCACGCCCTTTCTGATTCAGCCACTCGGCGAACCGACGCGCGCTCTGTTCGAGGTGCTGCACCTCGGCATCCGCTCCGCGATACGAAACGCTGTGAGTCAGGCGCGTGCCGGCGGCGGACGTGTCGTGATCGAGGCGGCCGACATGCAAAACGGCGCCGGTGTGCCACAGGTTCGCATTACGGTCGCACCGCTGGTGGCGGCGGGTGGCCCGGGTTACCTCCGGGTGAGCTTCCAGCCCGAAGGCTCGCGCGCACCCGCCGCTGCGCCGGGCTCGGCCGTGCGCACGTTGCCAGCGGAGGGCGTGCCGAAAGATTCCGCGAACGACGCGCTGCTGCAGGAGGAGCTGCGCATCGCGCGCCGCGAGCTGCAAAGCACCGTCGAGGCGTTCGAGTCCAGCAACGAGGAGCTGAAGGCTTCCAACGAGGAAGTCATCTCGATCAACGAGGAGCTGCAAAGCACCAACGAGGAGCTGGAGACCAGCAAGGAAGAGCTCCAGTCGATGAACGAGGAGCTGATCACCGTCAATGGACAGCTGCAGTCGAAGATCGCTGAGCTCGAGGCCGCCAATAATGACCTGTCCAACCTGTGGAGCAGCACCAATATCGGGGTCGTCTTTCTGGATCTGCAGCTGCAGGTACGGCGCTTCACACCGGCGATGAACGAGCTGATCGCGCTGCGACCGTCGGACATCGGGCGACCGATCGATCACTTCCAGCCCAAGTTCAGCGACGGCGATCTCGCCGAGGAAGCGCGCCTGGTGCTCGCGACCCTGATCCCCTCGGAAGCCGAAACACGCACTCATAGCGGCGCGTGGTACCTGCGGCGTACGATCCCTTATCGCACCGCCGACAATCGCATCGACGGCATTGTCATCACCTTCGTGGACATCACGGCGCGCAAGCGCGCGGAGCAGGCCATCGATGCCGTCCAGGCGCGTCTGCAGGCAACCATCGACCAGATGCCGGCCGCCATCCTGATGGTGGAGGCTCCGACCGGCACGGTCATCTACGGCAACCAACGCGCCGCGACACTCTTCGGCCTGCCCTTCCCGCTGCCGCTGCTCGGCGCGCCATGGAGCTCGGCGTCGATCGCCTTCAAGGGCCTGGATCCGAACGGCCGGGTGTATGAGGCGCAGGAGTGGCCCCTGGCGCGCACGCTCGCCTCGGGCGCGACGGTCAGCGACGAGGAATTCGATTTTCTGCGTGCGGACGGCACGCGAGGTTCGCTGTCGGTCAGCTCGGCGCCGATCAGCGATCGCACGGGCGAAATCGTCGCCGCGGTCGCGACGTTCTGGGACATCAGCGACCGCAAACGCATGGAAGCGACCCTGCGCGAAAGCGAGCAGCGCTTCAGGCTGCTGCTGGAGAACACGGCCGACTACGCGATTTTCATGATCGACGACCAGGGCCGCATCAGCACCTGGAACAGCGGGGCGGAGCGCCTGCTCGGCTGGAGCGAGAGCGAAGTAGTCGGCCGTCCCGCAGCGATGCTTTACACCCCCGAGGATCGCACGCTGGGAGTGCCCGAGCGGCAGTTGCGCGTGGCGCTCGAGGGCGGCAAGGCGAGCGAGGAGCGCGCCTACATGAGAAAGGACGCCAGCCGCTTCTGGGCGAGCGGCACACTGACGGCGATTCGCGACTCAAGCGGTGCCGTTCCGGGCTTTGCGTGTGTCATGCGTGATCACACCGAGCTCAGGCAGGCGCGGGAGCATCTGCACCAGGCATTGCGGGCGTCCGAGGAATTGCGCCTGAGCGCAGAGCGTGCCAACCGCGCCAAGGACGATTTCATCTCGACGGTCAGCCACGAGCTGCGTACCCCTCTCAACACCATCCGTCTGTGGTCGGGGCTGTTCCTGGGCGGCAAGGTGACCGCGGAGAACCTCGATTCGGGTTTTCAGACGATCGATCGCGCGGCCAGGGCCCAGCAGGCGCTCATCGACGATCTGCTGGACACCTCGAGGATGGCCTCAGGGAAGCTGCGTCTGGCGTTGCGCGAGACCCGGCTTGCAGAGGTCGTGCAGGGCGCGATTGACGCCGTGCTGCCCAACGCGGCCTCCCGCAGCATCAGGCTGGAATCGCGGCTCAGTGACGAAGTGGGCGTGGTGCGCGCCGATCCGGATCGGATTCAGCAGGTGGTCTTGAATCTGTTGAGCAATGCCGTGAAGTTCACCCCTTCGGGCGGAGCCATCGAGGTCGAGTTGTCCCGGGACGGCGGCGCCGTGCAGTTCGTCGTTCGCGACAACGGCATAGGTATTCGTCCCGACTTCCTGCCGCTGGTGTTCGATCGCTTCAAGCAGGCTGAAGCGGTGACCAGCCGACAGCATACGGGGCTGGGCCTGGGATTGGCCATCGCCCGGGAGCTGGTGGAGCTGCACGGCGGCTCGATCAGCGCGCACAGCGAGGGGGAGGGACGCGGCTCGGCCTTTACCGTGCGATTGCCGCTCGCGCGACGCCAGGAATTGCCGGTTGCGGACGGCGACGCCGCGGCCGGCGGGGACGCGAAGCTCGCGGGGATGCAGGTGCTCATCGTCGAGGATGAATCGGCAGCGGCGGAGGCGATGTGGCAGTTCCTCGAGGCGGCCGGAGCGCGTGTGCGCATCGCGACCTCGGCGGCCACGGCAAGAGAGGCGCTGGCGTTGCTCCGTCCGAATGTGGTGGTCTGCGATATCGGACTTCCCGGCGAGGATGGCTATCAGCTGCTGGCCAGCATTCGCAAACGTGAGGGCGAAGGGCATACGCCACGCGTGGGCGCGGTGGCAGTCACGGCGTTCGCCCGCGACGATGATCGCCGGCACGCGCTCGAGGCGGGCTTCGATGAGCACGTACCGAAGCCCGTTGATCCCGGGCAGCTCATCGACGTGCTTACGAAGGTCGTGGGCGCCCCGGTGAGCAGCGCCAGAACGTTGCGCGACTGATCGGCGGCTCAGGGGCGCTGGCTCAGGACCTCTGCGATGGGGGCGGCGGCGGCCGGTACCGCCTGCCGGTAGTCCTTGCCCAGCAGCGCCGCCACGGTTGCCGCAATCTGGGCCTGGCTGACCGGTGCGGTGTGAGTGCGCTCGCCGAGCGGTGGAGTGTCCGGGCCCAGCACCGCGATCCAGATGTTTTCCGAGCCTGGCTGCCCGACGCCGTGCTCCTTCCAATCGATCGGCCCGCTGCCGCGGCCATGATCGGTCGTGATGATGAAGGTAGTCCGATCGCGATACGCCGGCAGGCCCTGCAGGGTGTGCCAAAGCTCCTCGACGAACCGATCGAACAGGTGCGCGCTGTGCAGCACCAGGTCGTAGCGACCCGCGTGCGCCCAGTTGTCGGTCTCGCCGTAGCCGACGAACAATACCCTTGGTGGGTGTTCGCGCAACGAGTCGAGCAACGGGACCTGCAGGAACGCGTTGTAGACATCCCCGTCGTCCAGCCTGGTCGTGGACCGGTAGAGTTGGTTCAGCAGCTCCTGCCGCGGGGTGAGTTGGCCGCGATAGGGCAGGTCCCATCCGACCTGCAGCGGCAGACCGCTGCGGCGAACGTTGAAGATATCCTTGAACGTCTCCCAGGTTGCGTACACGCTCACGCGCCCGTGCAGCTCCGCCAGACCGTTCAGCCATTCGAACACCGTGGGGTTGGGATTCGGGCCGAACCGGTTGGAGTCGATGCGCGGATCGGGGTGGCCGGTCAGCATTTCATTGTATCCGGGGTAGGAGAAGGCCAAGCCGTTGGTGACGCGGGCGATGCTGCCTTTGGCCTGGTTGCCGAAGACCTGGCCGCGCGCGGCGACGGTCGTCCACAGGAACGGAAACAGCGCCTGGCGGCGCTCATCCGGGTCGGCGCGCCAGAATTCGCGGCGCAGGTCCTGTTCCTTGTCCCAGATGCCGCCGTTTTTCTCGTTCAACAGCGTGGGGTCGGCGCCGGTGAAAATCTCCTGCCAGCGAAGGCCGTCGCTCACGATGAGCACGACGTTGCGCGTCTTCGGCGGCGTCGCTGTCTGAGCGCGCGCGGCGGGCTGCAGCGCGCCGAGCGCCAGCAGCACAGCGCACCAGAGGCTACGCGAGGCAATCCGGGGCAACATCAGCACAGGATGCTCATGATACAGGCGTTCAGTAAGAACGACGCGCGGCACCCTGGGCCGCGGCGCCGGATGCATCGCTGCCCACGCCGCGCGTGGGGTCCACCAGCAGCCACGCGGCCGCGCTCACCACGGCGAAACCGGTCCCGATCAGAAAGGCCTGGGTCCAGGCGTGATGGCCCGACAGATAGGCGACGATCGGCGTGGCGATCAGGCCGCCGGCGTTTCCGCCGGTATTGAGCAGCCCCGACGCCGCCATGGTGTCGGCACGCCCGACGTGCATGATCGCCGCCCAGTAAGGGCCTTCGTTCAGTTCGACGCAGGCAAAACACAGCGCCAGGGCCCCCACGGCGAGGTAAGGGCTCGCCGCGTCCACCGCCAGGAATTGCAGCAGGCCGGCGGCAGGCAGTGACAGCAGGGGCAGGATCCGCAGGCCGCTGCGCACGCCATAGCGCCGTCCCAGCACGCTCGCGAGCAGGCCGCCAACGCCCGCGCCGATGGCGGCTGCGAGCGGCGGTGTGCTGGCCAGCCAGCCGCTCTCGAGCACCGTGAAGTGCCGCTCCTGCACCAGGTAGAGGAAACACCAGTTGGCGAGCAGGTAGTACACGTAGTTCATGCACACGTAGGAGCCGGTCAGCGCCAGCACATCCCGGTTCCTCATCAACGCCCACATGCGTGGCCACGAGATGCCCGAGTCGGCAGGCTCAGGGGGCTCCGCCCCGAGCTCGGCGAGCTCCTCCGCACTCACCGCCGGATGCTCGGCGGGGCTGTTCCTGCCATACCAGGCCCACCAGGCGATCAGCAGCAGCGCGGGCAGGGTGGTCCAGGCGAGCGCCCGGCGCCAGTCGAACGCGGTCATGAGCCAGGCGATGAGCGGGGGAGTGAGGGAGGCTCCGAGGCCAAGACCCATGCTCTGCAGGCCCTGCACCAGCGGCCATCTGTCGGGCGTGAACCAGGTCTGGAACACTCCGGATGAGACCGGGAATATCGGCGCCTGTGAGGCGCCGAGCAGCAACTGCACCGCGAGCAACCCTGCGAACAGCGCGGCTCCCTGCAGCAGCACCGGCGCGAGTGGCGTCACCATGCAGCACAGGAAGGCGATGAGCCCGATCACCACGAACGTCAAGCGCGCCCCGAGGCGCTGGCCGAGCACACCGCCGGGAAACTGCAGGGCCGTGTAGCCTACCAGGAGCGCCGTCTCCAGCCAGCCGATCTGCATCTGGGTGAAACCCAGGTCCGGCATCATCCGGTAACTGGCGACGGTCAGGCTTCTTTGCTGCACATAGGCGATGAAGCCGAAGCCGAACAGGAACAGAAATATCCTCCAGCGCACGCGGATGCGCTGCGGGGAGGGGAACGAGGCTGGCACCGCCGGCTGGTCCCTCACGTCGCCTCGACCACGTCGCCGATCCGCTCCAGGACGTAGCGACGGATGTCGAGACTGAAGTCTTCCATCGGAGCGTAATAGCCGCGCTCGTGCACGCGCGCGCTGATGCCCTGCTGCACCGCCTCGCAGATCGCCCAGTCCTGGCGGTTGACGAGATCCCAGAACCCGGTGGCGTCGCTGGGCTCGAAGTCGGGCTTGTCGATCTCGAAGGGCTCGAACAGGAAATGACAGGTGATGTCGGTGTGCGCGGCGCTGCGCGGCTGCAGGATGAATACCGCGGCATGATCGCAGGCGAGGCTCAGGAACAGATTCGGATACAGCAGCTCGCCCTTGTGGCGCACCCGCTCTTCTTCGTTCAGGGTCGGGAATGCGCGGCGGCGCGTGGTGCCCGACCTGGTGAACGTATACGCGCCGGGGCGATGCGCAATGCCGCGCAGCCAGTCGAGATTCGCGCCGCCGCGCTCACGGAACGCCGGCACCAGCTCACACAGCTCCGGGTGCACGCCCCCGCAGTGGTAGCACTCGTTGTAGTTCTCGCAGAGCACCTTCCAGTTCGCGGCCACCTGGTAGCGGATCGTATGACCGATCCGCAGCTCACCCAAGGGGTAGCGCGCCAGGCGCTCGGGAATTCCGCCGAGCTGCCGCTGCAATGGCACGGCAGTGGCTGGGGTCAGGTTCAGGAACACGAAACCGCCCCACACCTCGACCTGCGCCGGGTACAGGCTGAACAGTGCCTTGTCGAATTGCGGCTGAGCGCTCAGATAGGGTGCGGCGATCAGCCGCCCGTCGAGGTCGTAGGTCCACTGGTGATACGGACAGGTGATACGCCCGGCGGTGATGCCACCGGGGAGCCGGGCGCCGGGGCCCGCGGCGCCCGGCTCCCGGCACAGGCGCGTCCCACGGTGCCGGCATACATTGTAGAAGGCGCGCAGCCGAGCCTCGCGGTTGCGCAGCAGAATGATGCTTTCGCCGAGGATATCCAGCACGCGGAACACGCCGGGCTGCAGCAGCTCTTCCTCGCGCCCGACACAGACCCAGTCGCGGCAGAAGATCCGCTCCTTCTCCACGGCGAATACGCTCTCGGAGCGATACCAGCTCGATGGCAGGGTGGCCTCCAGACCGGCCAGCCGTGGGGGCGGCTCATGGGTGCTCACGGAAGCGTCTCCAGATCTTCGTTGGCCGCGAACCCCGGCATCACCGTACCGCACTGCCCGCCCAGGGGTGCATCGCGCCGCAACCTCAGGGCCGCGGGGGCGGCATCCAGTTCCCGAGCATACCGGTGGCCGCTGTACACGGCATGCACAATCGCGCCCGGCGCGAGCGCATCCCCGATGCGGGTGACGGATTGGATTGCCGCCCATTCCTGCGGGCGGGCGCCGAGCGCGGTGTGCAGGGCATCGTTCGCCAGGCGCGCGCCGACGATCACCAGGGACTTGCAGGCGAGCCGCGTGGCGGCGCCCGTGAACTGGTTGGCGAGCGCGAGCTCGCCGCCCTCGAATCCCGTCACGCGTGAGAGTGTATGCAGGGCAACCCCGGCCGCGAACAGCGCCCGGTGAATCTGCGGCTGCTCGTTGCTCATGATGGCCCAGGCCGATGCATGCCCCGCGGGCGTCACGTAGCTGACCGCCTGCCCGAGCCTGGCAAGGTGCTCCGCCAGCGCGCTGCCCATGTAGTAGTTGTCAAAGTCGTAGACGACCACCGGCCCTTCGATCCGTGCGCCGTCCGCGACGTCATCGGGAGTGAAGACATCGGGGCCCTCGAGGCTCCCCACCGGGATCTCGAGCGCCGAGTACAGCAGGCGCGCCCAGCGCGATCCGGTGGCGATGACCACGTGCGTGTTGCCCAGGCCCAGGATGTCCTCCGCCGTCAGGCGATTGCCGCGGTAGATGTTGACGTTCGGCAGCCGCTCCAACTGACCCCGGCGCCAGTCGAGGACGCGCCCCCAGCCTGCGAGTCCCGGCAGGCGGGTCTCGAAGCGCAACCGGCCGCCGATCTCGTCGGCCGCCTCCGCCACCGTCACCTCGTAACCGCGCCGGCCGAGCGACAGCGCACACTCGAGGCCCGCGGGGCCCGCGCCGACCACCAGCACCGAGGCCGCGCTGCCCGCCGGGGCGATGCGCTCGGGGTGCCACCCGCGGCGCCACTCCTCGCCGATCGTCGGGTTCTGAGTGCAGCGCACCGGCACCGAGTCGTGCCAGCTCGAGATGCAGATGTTGCAGCCGATGCACTCGCGGATGTCCTGCTCGCGGCCCTCGTCGATTTTCCTGGGAAGGAACGGATCCGCGATCGAGGGTCGTGCCGCGCCGATCAGGTCGAGCACGCCGCGCTTGATCTGACCGACCATGGTGTCCGGGGAGGTGAAACGGCCGACGCCGACCACCGGCTTGCGTGTCAGCTTCCTGACGAACTCGATGATCGGCTCATGGCTGCCCTCGGGCGCGAAGCGCGACGGGGCGCAGTCGGTCGGCGAGGAGTCCAGCTTCACGTCCCACAGATCGGGCACCTCGGCGAGCAGCTCGACGACCTCGTGGGCTTCCGAGGGCGCCGCATCGCTCGGCCGCGAACGCAGCTCCTCGAGACTGATCCGCAGCGCCACGGCGCAGCGGTCGCCGACCGCCGCGCGCGTGACCTCCAGCAGCTCCTGCACGATGCGGACACGATTGCGCACGCTGCCGCCGTAGGCATCGGTGCGCTGGTTCCAATCCGACAGCAGGAACTCGTACGGCAGATATCCCATGCCGGCATAGACGTAGACGATGTCGAATCCCGCGCAGCGCGCCTTGCGCGCCGCTTCCGCCTGCCAGGCGAGCAGCGCGCGGATGTCGCGCGTGTCCATGGCCCGCGGCCGCTGGGTACCCATGAAATTGACATGCGTGGCCATCCACGACGTTCCGGACGGGGACAGGGGCGCGATGCGGCTGCTGCGGTTCATGACCGAACCGCCTCCGTGCCACAGTTCGATGCCCGCCAGCGCACCGTGCCGGTGCACGGCCTCGGTCATCAGGGCGTGGGAGCGGATGTCGTCCTCATCCCAGAGAGTTGCGAACGGCAGGGGTGCATCGTCGGAGCTGGGGTCGATCGAGACATAGCCGCTGCAGACCACGCCCCATCCGCCTTCGGCCTTGGTCTCGCGAAACTTCGCGCGCATGTGCGGCATCGAGTTGGTCATGCCGGCGGCATGCGGAACCGCGTAGAAGCGGTTGCGGGCCGTGACCGGTCCGATCTTCACCGGCTCGAACAGGATGTCGTAGCGCGGGTTGCGAGCCATGCGCCGGAGTCTGCCGGTAGTTGAGCGAATGTTCAATAAGCTATACTGCGCCGCGTTCGAACAGGCCGGTGTGGTCTCGCGGGGGACGCTGATGCTCGACAAGCCGCTGCTGCTCGACAAACCGCTGCTGCTACTGGGCCTGCTGGCGCTCGCCCCGCGCGTGTTGTGTGCGCAGTCGAGCGCCCCGGATACGCCCGAGCCCGGCTCGGTCGAGGAGATCGCGCAGGCGACGACCGAGGCCCGCTTCCTCTCGCCCTGGGTCGCCTATCTGCCGGCCTCCGCGAGCGTGGTGTCACCGCGGACTTTTTTGCACCGCATCCCGGGGGCGGCGGGCGAGCTGGTGAATTCCTCGACCGCCTATGGGTACTGTCGCGCGCTCGCGGGCTCTTCCACGCGCGTGCGCCTGTTCACGATCGGGCGTTCGGAAGAAGGCCGTGACATCGTGATGCTCGCGATCGCGGACGAAAAGGGCATCCAGGAGCTGGAGCGGCTCAGAGCCGCGACTGCCGCGCTGGCGGATCCGCGCACCACGGACGCCGCCGCCGCCGAGCGTATCGTGGCGAGCGCCCGTCCGATCTACTACTTCAACGCGGCGCTTCACTCTGATGAGACCGGATCCACGGAGTCGGTGCTGGAGTTGGCCTATCGGCTGGCGGTATCGGAGCAGCCGATGATCCGGCGCATACGCGAGAATCTGGTGGTGCTGATCAACCCCGTCTCGAATCCCGACGGGCGCGACAAGCAGGTCGAGTGGTTCTACCGCTTTCTCAAGGGCAGGACGGAGCTCGCGAGCCTGCCGCGACAGGCGCCGCCCTACTGGTCGAAGTACGCCTTCGTCGACATCAATCGCGACGCGCACCAGCAGGTTCACGAGACCACCAAGGCGGTGTTCCGCATGTTCCGTGAGTGGCATCCGCAGGTGATCCACGATCTGCACGAGAGCGTGGCGCTGCTGGTGACCTGGAATGGCACCGGGCCCATCAACCAGTATGTCGATCCGCTCACTTACGCCGAACGCCTCGAGCTGAGCTTCCATGAAGTTCAGGCACTGACCGCACTCGGGATGCCGGGTGTATGGACCTGGAACTTCGGCGATGACTTCGCGCATCTGTACCTGGATGCGATCGCGACCAACCACAACTCCGACGGCCGCGGCTACGAAACCTTCGGCAACGGCACCGCGGAAACGCTCATTCCCGAACAGCCCGGCGAGGAGAGCACCGTCGAGTGGTATCGTCCCTTGCCGCCGCCGCAGCAGAAGACCTTCAGCTGGTCGGCGCGCGACAACGTCAATTACAACGAGACCGCGATGCTGGCGGCGCTGGATGAAAGCGCGCAGCAGTCGAAGAGTCTGCTGAGGAATTTCTATCTCAAGGCCGTGCATTCATGGCGCAAGGGGCTCGAGCAGGCGCCCTATGCGTTCCTCATTCCCGACGGGCAGGGCGATCCTGCCCGCGTCGCACAACTGCTCGCACGGCTGCTCGCGCAGGGGATCGAGGTGCAGCGTGCCGCGGCGGACCTCACCCTCCGGGAGGGTACGTTCCCCGCGGGCACCTATGTCGTACGGCTCGACCAACCCTACCGCAACTACGCGGTGGATCTGCTGGCTGCACAGAACTATCCGCGGGACGCAGGCGAGCCATACGATGACGTGTCGTGGGAGTTGCCGGCCCACTACCATCTGGCGGCGATCCCGACGGCGGATCCGCGGGTACGCGCGGCAAACCTCGCGCCACTCAGCGCAGCGCCTCATCCGCAGGGTGCGATATCGGGCAGCGGGCCGGTGTACCTGCTGAAGGACGGCGGACAGGAGGGGTTGCTCGAGGCGCGCTACCAGCTGGCCCGATTCAGGATCTCGATCGCCGAGCGGGCGTTCACCGCGAACGGCGCCGAGTACCCCCCCGGGTCCTGGATCCTCGCGCCGCAAGCGGGTCTGGCCGCGGCGCTGCAGGAGGCGGCGGCGAAGCTGGGACTCGAGTTCTCGAGCACCGCGTCGGCTCCGGAGGTGGCGAGCCACGCGGCGCCCGTGCCGCGTCTGGGACTGTGGGTGCCGTGGGCGGATACCGACACGATCGGCTGGGCGCGCTACTCGCTCGATCAGCGACACATACCTTATATCTACGTTCGGGACGAGGACATCCGCGCCGGCAAGCTGCGCGAGCGGTACGACGTTCTGCTGTACGGCCACGTCGATCTGGAGCTCGCCGAGCAGATTCAGGGCATCCCCAGGGCGTGGGGTCCGATGCCGTTCAAGAAGACGAGCAGCACTCCGAGTCTCGGCACGCCGGCCGAGTCCGACGACATCACGGGGGGCATCGGCTGGAGCGGACTCGCCGAGCTGCAGCGCTTCGTCGATGCGGGGGGTCTGCTGATCACGCTCGGCAGCGGCTCCATGTTGCCGCTCGAGGGCGGCATGGTGCGTGGCGTGCGGCGCGAGTCCGGAGGGGTACCGCGCAGCACGCAGGGGGGCGGCGGGGCGGCCGCAGCGGCCTCACAGTCGGCTGTCACCCGAACACCCGGTACGCACCTGCGCGTGTCATTTGCGCGACCCGATCACCCGATCGCGTACGGCTATTCCGCGCGCACCCATGTGTTCCGCCAGAACTTTACGGTCTATTCAATTCCGCGCCGCTGGTTGCGCATGGCGTACTGCACCACCTGTCTCGACGGCCCGCTCGATCGCAGCGGCGTGGTGCTGGAGTGGGGCGATCGGGAAGGTGCGCCGCTCGTCGTGAGCGGTCAGGCGTGGGGAGGAGAAGGCCTCATCGGACATCCCGCCATCCTGGATCTGCGCTCAGGTGCGGGTCGCGTCATCGCGTTCAACTTCAATCCGCTGCATCGCGATCTCAATCGCGGCGATCAGCGCATGCTGTGGAACGCCATCATCAACTGGCGCGCGATCCTGGCGGAGCGCTAAAGCGTCAGCCCGGCGGTCGCAGGGTGCAGGGCAATCGGCGGCGTGGGTGTCAGCCGGCGAGCTGCGCTGAGCGGGCGATCAAACTGAGGTACTCGGCGAGCTGCGGAGTCTTGAGCCCGGCGACCTTGCCGGCATCGTCCCAGCGCCGCACGCGCACCGCGTCCGTGAAGTAGCGCTCGGCCTCGAACTGCGCCAGCTCGTGCGCTGACATCGGGCCTCCCTGCAGCCTCAGAGTGTGTGCGGAGGCGGAACTCAGTTTTGCAACATACTGCGCATCGGTGGCGCACAGGTAGCGTTTGGCCGCAACGTGCAGGCGCACCGGTTCGCAGATCGCGGCGGGAAAGCGCTGCGCGAGCCAGCGGGCGCCGCTTGCCTCGTGGTGCGCGTCCGCGGTCCAGTCGGCGAGGTCGTCGGGGACCTGCGCGAGCAGGTGTCCGATGTCGTGCAACAGCGCCGCGACCACCAGCGACTCGGCGGCGCCCGCCTGCTGCGCGAAGTACGCGCTCTGCAGGGCGTGCTCGGTCATCGACACGCGCTCGCCGAAGTACGCGCCGGCGCCGCGCGCCGCGTAGATCGCGAGGATCTCCTCGGCGAGGCTCACGCGCGTATCTCCGCGGCCGGGCTACCCATGGGTCGTCCTGGCCGCGGCCCTGGTGTTCAGAACGTGCAAACCGCCGGCGCACACCGCGGCCACGGCGCTGACCGTCGCCAGGATCACGAACACGCCCTCCCAGCCGAATGCCACCGAGAGCCGCGCCACGGTGTCGCCCGCCAGTACTCCACCCAGGTACCCAATGCCGTCGATGATTCCCGAGGCGGCCGCGCTCGCCTGCTTGCCGCCGAAGTCGAGCGCAAAGGCGCCGCCCAGATAAGAGTACGGCCCCAGCAGGCAGAATGCGACGACCCCGATCACCACCACCGCCAGGAGGGCGCCGGCGGGGCCGGAGCGCACGGACATGAGCACCAGCAGCGCCGCGGCCGTGCCCGTGAGTCCGAGGAACAACAGCAACGAGCGGCCGTTCAGACCGAGGCGGTCGCTGAGCCAACCCGCCAGCAGCACCGAGGCGGCGCCCACTCCCGGGAAGATCGCACTCATGCCGGCGGAGTGACTGATGCTGTAGCCGAGGTGATCGCGCAGGTAAACCGGTGTCCAGGTATTGAAGCTCTCGCGGATTATCGTGCAGGTGAACGACAGCAGACAGACCAGCAGAAACGCCCGGCTGCGCAGCAGCGGCAGCAGCAGCGCGCCGACACTTGCAGGCCGCGACTGAGCGGCGGCGAACAGGTTGAGCGGGTTCGGCTTCGCTTCCGTGTGTCCGAGCTCGGTGCGGGACTCGCGCAACCACAGCAGGCAGGCGGTCAACCAGACTGCAGCCGCGATGGCGGCGAACAGGAACAGCGCGCGCCAGCCGTAGCCACGCTCGATCAGCATCCCCATCTGCTGGCGCGCCGCGGCATCTCCGACCAGGTAGCTGATGCTGAGAATGCCGACGATCGACCCGTAGGAGGAATAGTCGAACCATCGGGAGGAGACCTTGACGAGGCCGGCCCAGCCGATCGACTGCGTCAGGCGGTTTCCGACCCAGGCGAGAGTGAACATCGGGATCGTGCCGCCGGCGGCGAACAACAGCGTGAACACCGCGGCGCCTCCCACGCCAATGAGGAAGTTGCGCCGCCCGCCCCAGTAGTCCCCCAGACCGGTGAGAAACAGTTTGCCCAGCGCGTAAGCGAGAACGCCGAGGGAGCTGATCGAGCCGATGCGCACGATGGCCTCGCTGTGGCCGACTCCCTGCTTGCCCAGCTCCTCGACCAGCAGGGGCGTGGCCACGGACAGGTCCGCCCGGCAGTAGTAACAGGCGGCATAGCCCCCGAACAGCAGCAGTATGGTTCTGAGCTGCCCGTAGCGCAGCGACCGCTCCGGCGTGCCTCTCATGACTACTGCCGCGGGGGCGCGATCGTCACCCAGACCGGATCGGTGTAGGCCTTGCGCCCGCGCTGATCCTCGACTTCGAGCGCATACCAGCCCGCGTGGTTGGTGGTGAGCATGAAGTCGACGTGAGTCGTGAGCGGTGCGTCGGGAAATGCCCGGCTGACCTCGAGGTTGCCGCCGCTGATGAGTGCGGCCTTGCTGACCCCGGCGACTGAGGCCAGGTCGAACGCCAGAGTGAAGGGCTCACCGCTCACGACCTGCATCTGCGTGCCGAACATCACCGACGGGAAGATGAGCGGGCCGTAGCTCACGTACGCATGGCCCGCCTTCAACGCCTGCGCAAAGGCCTGGGCACTCACCCGACCGTCGAGATGCCCGAAGGTGCGTACGCGCCCGGACTGATCGTTCCAGACATCGTGGGTGTCGCTGCCCGCGGCGAGGTAGTAGCGCTGGCCCGCATTCCAGAATTCCCACAGCTTGGCCAGCACCTTCGGGTCGTCATTCGGGACCGATGAGTTGATTTCCATCAGGTCGAAGCCGGGATTGAAGCCGCCGGGCGCCACGCCGGCCTTGAGGCTGGCGAAGTAACCGTAGGGATTGAATGGATGATTGACCTGCACCACCGTGGCTCCAGCGCGTCGCGCCTCCTTCAGGATCATGTCGACGGTGGCCGTAGCGGTCTCGATCGCCAGCCGCGCGCCGCTCGCCAGCGGATAGGCATTGAAGTGGCCCCAGGACGGCGACAGCTCGATCCCCGGGATGAACGACACGCCACGGGCGCCGGCAATCTGCTGCAACACCGCGAGGTTCACGGTCGAATCGTGATCGCTGACGAACAGCAGATCGAGTCCCGCCGCGAGCTGCGAGCGCGCCAGATCCGCCGGTGGCGTCACCGCCTCGGCCTGATCGGCGTGGTGGTGCAGATCGGCGCAGTACCAGCCGCGCGAGGGCGGATCGAACAGCGGCGTGATGGCGACCCGGTGTTGCCTGGCCGGGCCGGCGGCAACCGCGAGCCGCACCTGTGAGTCCGCCGCCAGGAAGCCGCCGCCCGATGACACGGTGAAAAGATAGCGGCCGGGCGCGATGGGCAGGTCCGCGTGCCCCTTGCGCCCGAGTTGCGTGAAGAAAGTCTTGCCGCCCAGAAACCCCACCAGCGGCTGGTAGCCCTCGGTGATCACGATGCGCGCGTCCAGCGCCGCGCCGTTGCGGGCATCGGTGACCGAGAAGGCGAGGCGGCCGGGACTGTCCAGATCGTGGAAGTCGCGCACCTGCCCGGTGCCGTCGCGGACGTTGACCGATGCCGGCGCGCTGCGCGAGTAGTTTCGGCCCGTGGCGTACAGCGCATACTCGCCCGCCGGGAGCCGCAGGTGATAGGCGCCCCCGTGCCCCACTACCCAGGCGTACGGCTTGCCGTCGCGTTCCGCGACGACCACGGGTTGTCCGAGCGCTTTGCCATCGCGGCTGCCGACCGCGCCCCGCACCGTGCCCGAGGGCAGCTGGCGGCGCTCGATCTCGGCCCTGACCACCGGAGCGAGATCCCCGCTCGAGCCCACCTGCAGCCACCCGGTGAAGCTGCGGCTTTGGTGAGGCTGCAGCGTGTGCAACTGGAACAGATCGCGCGACGCGGAGCCGATGTGATCGAGGTACGGGGCATGCAGGGTGATCGCCCAGCCGGCGTCGTAGGCGACCACGCGATCGGCGAGTGCGCCGTCGGCCTTGCCCTCGCTGACTCCGGCTAGTCCCGGAACCGCGAACAGGAAGCCGCTTCTCGGCCACAGTGTCAGACCCGAGAGCAGGTCGGTCAGGGTTTCGTCCCCGCCGTTGGTCATGGTGGTGCGGATTTCGACCTGATCGGAGCTGGCGGTCAGCGAGTAGACCGTCACGATGTTCACTTTGCCCCAGTCGCGCACGGCGCGGATGCGCACCTGCCGCGGGCCGCGCTCCAGGATGTCCACGTGCTGGTAGGTGTTGGGCCACGCCGACCAGTTGTTCGGGATGAAGTCGGCGAATGCGACACGATCGCGACCGATATGGCCGTGACTGACGGGCGCGACGTCCACGATCGCGCCGCGCGGCACGCCGAAGGGCACCGCCGACTCGACCGCCAGCGCGAAGGCCAGTTTTTCGTTGATGACCGTGAGGTCACCGGCCGCGCGGGCGTCGCCGCCGGGAATCGGCGTGGGGCCGGTCAGCACCCGGACTGCCGCGTGCGCAGCGGCCAACCCCGTCAGCGCACCCAGCAACACTACCCGGGCGGTGGTCCCCAATGTCGCACCTCGCGCTCGCGCCTCGAGCGGCCCACCCGGCGGGGCCGGTGAAGCGGATACTAGCCGACTTCGTACGCAGGCGCCGGCCGGCTCACGCGGCGAGGATTACCGGTCAAGGCTTGCGCAGCAGGTCGCGCAGCACCAGGGCGTGATTGCGGCGCGCATCGTGCGCGGCGTACAGCAGCGTCACGCGCTGCTGCGCGGCGCGCTGCCGCAGCGCCTGCAGGGCGGCTGCCTGGGCGCGCAGCTCGGCGCGATAGCGCCGGGCGAACTCGAGCCAGCGCGTGGCGTCGTGGTGGAACCACTTGCGCAGCGCGGTGCTTGGAGCGAGCTCGGCCAGCCAGGCATCGAGAGCCGCGCGCTGCCTGCTGATGCCGCGCGGCCAGAGCCGATCGACCAGCGCCCGAAAGCCGTCCGCGGCATCAGGCTCGTCATAGATACGCTTGATCTGGATGTCCTTTGCGCGCCTGAGCCTGGATGCCGGCCCGAGCTCGTGCAGAGAGCAGGCGGGTGAGCTGTAGGCACGAGGACGTCTGCGCTGCGTAGCCACGGGTCCTCCAACCATGCGTACGATGGCGAGTATAGCGGCGCGCCGGCGAAGCGCATGGCGCGAAGTCTGCGCTGTGGAGTCTGTGCCCGCGAAGGTTCAGACTCGGGTCAATCGAGGAGTGAAGATGACCAGCCTTCGCCAGCAGCTGCGCGACAATGCCGTCGCCCTCATCAGCCTGGTCGTGGCGCTCGGCAGTCTGGCTTACAACACCTGGCGCAACGAGCGAACGGAACACAACCGCAATGTCCGCACCGCGGCGTTCGAACTGCTCACCAGGGTTGCGGAGCTCGAGCGTGTGGTGTTCCTCGCGCAGTACGACCGGGACGCTGCCGGCGGCAATCCACGTACCGGCTGGACCTACGTGCTGGTGATTCGTGACCTGTCGGCGGTGGTGCCGCCGCCGGTGCCGGCCCAGGCGGCGGAGCTGCAGAGGGTCTGGAGCGGCAACTGGGAGGGCCTGGGCAAGGACGACCAGACCGCGGTCGACCGCATAGACGATGCCATCGACAAGCTGCGCAAAACCACGCTCGGCACGCTACGGTCACTGCGCTGAGGCCATCGTATGATTGCGCGTCAGCCGCGTACGCCCGGGTCCTCGAGCACGAACAGGCGGGACTCGCTGCCGTCTTCGCTGAAACGAACCAGGCGCTCGAATTTCAGGCCGAGAGCCTCCAGGATCCTGATCGACGCCGAGTTACCCGGTGAGGTGATGGCGACGATGCGCCCGAGGCCCAGCACTTGCGTGCCGAGCCGCAGCGCCGCCTGCGCCGCCTCCAGGGCGTAGCCCTGGTGACGAAAGCGCGGCAGGAGCGCAAAGCCGATCTCGACATCCGGATGCGTGTCGCGGCGCAGGAGTCCACACAGGCCGATGACAACCGCCGACGCCTTGAGCTCCACGGCGCACAGGCCGAAGCCATGGCGCCGATGGCCGGCCGCCGGCCCCGCCTCGATGTAGCGGCGGGCATCCTGCAGGTTGCGCACGCCACGATCGCCGACGTTGCTCAGGAAATCAGGATCGTTGAGCAGCTCGAGAATGAAAGGCGCATCGGCGTCCGCCAATGGGCGCAGTCGCAGTCGCGGGGTCTCGGTGAGCATGCACTGCCGATGCTGGTGGATGCCGGTCTGCGGCGCAAGCGCGGCGGCGCCGCGTCCACGCCGAGCTTGACCGCCGGGTGCGCAGCCGGTAAAAGGTTCTGCGTTATATAACCGAATGGTTCTATACAACGTGAGAGCGAACCTCAATGAGACCTTTGGCGCTCTGGCTGACCCCACGCGGCGCGCAATCCTCGCGCGCCTCGCCTGCGGGGAGGCGGGAGTGATGGAGCTCGCGAAGCCCTTCCGCATCAGCCAGCCCGCGGTCTCGAAGCACCTGAAGGTGCTGGAGCGTGCCGGACTCATCGTTCGCGGCCGCAAGGCGCAGTCGCGGCCCTGCCGGCTGCGGGCTGGACCGCTGAAGGAGGTGGCGGACTGGGCCGAGCGCTATCGCCGCTACTGGGAGGAGGGCTTCGAGCGCCTCGATGCATATCTGGGCAAACTGCAACGACTGGAGAAAGCACATGCACGCAAGAGCCCGAAATAGCGCCGCCGCCCCCGCCGCGGAGCGCGAGCTGACCATCCGGCGCACGTTCGACGCGCCGCGCGCTCTGGTGTTCCGGGTCTGGACCGAGCCGCAGCACCTGGCGCAGTGGTCCTGCCCGCGGGGTTTCACCATGACCGAGAACAGCGGGGAGCTGCACGTGGGTGGCGCATTCTCCGCCTGCATGCGCTCGCCCGAGGGGAGCGATCACCGGCTGCGCGGCGTGTATCGCGAGATCGTGCCACCGGAGCGGCTGGTGTTCACGCACGCCTGGATCGATGCCAGCGGCACACCCGGGCCCGAGACGATCGTGACCGTCACGCTTGCCGAGCGTGACGGACGCACCGAGATGACGTTCCATCAGGGAATCTTTGCATCGGTCGCCGCGCGCGACGGGCACCAGCAGGGATGGAGCAGCTGCTTCGAGCGCCTCGCCGAGCTGCTCGCGGCGCTGCGCCAGGCGCATCAGGGCGGCGCGTGAGGCGCCCCGGGGGGCGGGGCGGCCGGGGCGCCTGGCCGCCAGGTCCGAAAATGGCCACTTGGAAACGGGGCGGCGCGCTATCGTCGCACCCATGGAGACCATCTGGGGCCTGGACGCGGAGGCGCTCAATCGCGCGCGCATCAGCCGCGATGCGCGCTTTGACGGCAAGTTCTATATTGCCGTGACCTCCACCGGCATCTACTGCCGGCCGATCTGCCCGTCGCGCTACGCGAAGCGGTCGAACGTGCGTTTCTTCGGCAGCCCCGCGGCCGCGGAGGCGGCGGGGTTCCGCCCGTGCCTGCGTTGTCGCCCCGAGGCCGCTCCCGGCACGCCGGCGTGGCTGGGCACGGCGGCGGTGGTACGCCGCGCCTTGCGTCTGATCAACGAGGGCGCGCTCGATGAGGATTCGGTCGAGGCGCTCGCCGGGCGCCTGGGGATCGGAGCGCGACACCTGCTGCGCCTGTTCGGGCGGCACGTCGGCGCCTCGCCCGTTGCGGTCGCGCAGACGCGGCGCCTGCACTTCGCCGTATGCCTGCTGACCGAGAGCAGTCTGCCGATCACGCAGATCGCGCTGGCGGCAGGGTTCGGCAGCTGTCGGCGCTTCAACGACGCGTTCCGCCACACCTACGGCAGGGCACCGCGCGAGCTGCGCCAGGCGGGTCGGCGTAGCGGCGTGGCGGAGAGCGCCGAAGAGGTGGCACTGCGGCTCGCATACCGGCCGCCGTACGACTGGTCGCACCTGCGCGACTTTCTCGCCGCGCGTGCCATCAGCGGAGTCGAGCGGGTCGATGCACGCGGCTACGCGCGCACGGTGGCGTTCGAGGGCGGCCACGCGCTGATCTGCGTGCGCGCGCTCACCGGCGAGGATGCGCTCGAGCTGCGCGTGAGGGGTGCACCGCCGGCCGCGTTGCTGCAGCTCGCCTCGGTGGCGCGGCGCGTGTTCGATCTCGCGGCGGATCCGGCGCGCATCGGTGTCGAACTGGCGACCGACCCGCTGGTCGGTCCACTGGTACGCAAACGGCCGGGATTGCGCATTGCGGGCGCCTGGGATGCGTTCGAGTGCGCGGTGCGCGCGGTGCTCGGCCAGCAGGTGAGCGTGGCCGCGGGCTGCACGTTCGCAGCGCGAGTCGTGGAGCGCGCCGGGGTAGCCATTCGCGGCGGCGCCGACGGGCTGACGCACCTGTTTCCGACCGCGGCGAGTCTTGCCGGCGCGAATCTCGACCACCTTGGAATCACGCGCACGCGCGCGGCCACGCTGCACGCGCTCGCCCGTGCCGTGCTCGAGCGCCGCCTCGACTTCAGTGCGGCGCCCGAGGCGCTGGCGGCAGCCCTGACGGCGTTGCCGGGCATCGGTCCGTGGACCGCGCAGTACGTCGCGCTGCGGGCACTCGGGGAACCCGACGCCCTGCCGACCGGAGATCTCGTGCTGCGCCGCATGGCGGCGCCCCGGCACCGCATGCTCAGTGCGCGCGAGCTCGAAGAGCGCGCGCGGGACTGGCGACCGTGGCGTGGTTACGCGGTGATGCACTTGTGGAGCGCCGCGGGCAACCGGGGTGCACGCATCGACAACCGGCGAAATCAGCCGGCGCGCGTGCGGGCGCGGGCGTAGCATCCATGCGCATGGCGCCCGGATCGGAGCCGAGGTACTGGTGCGAGACCGACACTCCGGTCGGTCGCTTGCTGCTCGCCGGGGACGGCCAGGCTCTCGGGCGGGTGCATTTCCAGTCCGGCCCGCACCCCATGCGACCCTCACCCGAGTGGCGCGCGGACGCGACGCCATTCGCGCACGTGTGCGCGCAGCTGGGCGAGTACTTTTCCGGGAGGCGGCGCGCCTTCAGGCTGCGACTGGCCCCCGCAGGCACGGCGTTCCAGCTGGCGGTCTGGGAGGCGCTGCGGGCCATCCCCTATGGTCAGACCGTCTCCTATGGCGAGCTGGCGCGCCGCCTCGGCACCGCCGGTGGCGCACGCGCGGTGGGCCTCGCGAACGGCGCTAACCCGTTGCCGATCATCGTTCCCTGCCACCGCGTCATCGGCGCCGACGGCTCGCTCACCGGCTTCGGCGGCGGGCTCTGCATCAAGCGCGCGCTGCTGTGCCTCGAAGGTGCCGCCTGCGTCGCCGATCTTTTCAGCGCTCACGAGTTGGCGCATGCGGCAAACGGCGCCCCAGCGGCGCGTCCGATAGATTAGGCGGGCGCGCGCGCCAGGGCATCGAGCAGCACGCGGGCGAACTGCGGTCCTATGCCGGCTTCCTCGTGCTTGAAGTATACGAACACGTCGCTGCAGCCGGCAGCCCGGGTGCGGATGGTGTGCGCCCAGCGCGCCAGGTCCTCAGGGGTGTAACCCTCGTCGCGCAGACGGAAATAGCCGTAGTCGGCGGTGAGCTCGACAGGGGTGGAGAATTTCTCGCTGTCGGCGACGCACAGGGCGAGATTCCTCGCTTTGAGGCGGGCGAACACTTCCGCGTCCATCCACGAGGCATGACGGAATTCGAACGCGGCGCAGGTGCCCGCGGGGAGCAGCTGCAGAAACTCATCGAGCACCGCGAGGTCGCGGCGAAAGTAGGGCGGCAGCTGGAAGAGGATCGCGCCGAGCTTCGGCCCCAGGGTGGCCGCGGTCTTCAGAAAGTACTGCAGCAGGTCGGCGCAGTCCCTGAGCCTGCCGATGTGCGTGATGCGCCTGGGGGCCTTGAGCGTGAGCCGGAACCCCGGGGGAGTCTCGCGATTCCAGCCGGCGAGGATCTTCTCGTTCGGCGTGCGATAGAAGGTGTAGTTGATCTCCACCGTCGTGAAGCGCTCCGCGTAGTAGGGCAACATCCTGGCCGCCGCAAGCTTGTCCGGATAGAAGCTGCCCCTCCATTCGGGGTAGTTGTATCCGGAGGTGCCGACCCACGTCCTCATGCGCGCCGGCCCGACGGCATCAGTGGCCGTCGCCACTCAGCAGACGCCGGTACTGACCCAGGTGCCGGATGGCGTGCTGCGGCTTGCCCAGCGCCTCGTACAGGCGGGCGAGGTTGTAGTGACAGTCCGCCAGCTCGGGATCCTCTTCGAGTGCCGTCTGGTACGCCGCGAGCGCCGCTGCGGACCTCCCCAGATCCTCGAGCAACACGCCCTGGTTGAAGAGCAGCAGCGGGTCCGGACCGATCTGCGCCAGCGCCCGCCGATACACTGCATCGGCTTCGTCCGTGCGGCCCCGCTCGTGGAGCAGGCGTCCCCAGTTGGTCCAGGCCGCGGCGTTGTGCGGGTCGCTGTCCACGGCGTGTCGGTAGGCGCTGAGCGCGCCGTCCGGATCGCTGCTCTCGAGGTTCAATGCCTGCGCAAACCAGTCGTGTACCGGCGCAGGCGCGGCGGGGACGGCCTGCCGGTGCTCCACGACGTGCAACACGCCGTCTTGCAGACTCACGTCGAGACCCAGCAGGTACTGGCCGCTGTCGACCTGCCAGCGCGCATCCCCGTCGCGCACCACGACGTGGTCGCCGACCGCGCTGATGGCAAGGCCCGATAGCGGCATGGATTCGGGCAGGTTGCGCCGCAGGCTCTCGAGCGAGCGGCGGATGCGCTTTTTGGGGATCTTCGCCTCGAGCAGCGCGCGCGCGGTACGCAGCACGATCAGATCCTGGAAGGAGAAGCGGTACTCGCGCCGCGGACCGCGCGCCGGATGGACGAACCCGCCCCGGATGAGACTGCGGGTGGTGTCGGGCGCAAGCTGCAGGACCCGCTCCACGTCCCGCACACTGTAGGAACGCATCCCGATCCCTCGTCGGCGTCGCGCGGCTTCAGCCGTTGCGCTTGCCCGCCTTGCGAGTCACCTTGGCGGGCTCCTCGACGCGCTTGGGAGCCTTGCGGGGACCCAGGCGCGTGACCTGCGAGCGGGCACCCTCGGATCTCTCCAGACTGGCGCGCAGTGCTTCCATGAGATCGATGACCTTGCCCTCGCCTTCCGGGGCCATTTCGGTGACCGAGATTTCCTTGCCCTCGACCTTCTTCTGGATGGCCGCTTCGATGCGCCCGCGCAGCTCATCCTTGTAGGAGTCCGCATCGAACTTCTCGGCGGTCTGCTGATCGATGAGCTGCTGGGCGAGCTTCAGCTCCGCCGGCTTCACCTCCGGCTTCGGGATCTCGACTTCGCTGGCGCGCCGCACCTCGGCCGCATAGTGCAGCTGCTGCATCGCGAGCACGTCGCCGATCGGACGCAGGATCACCAGATAGCCCTTGCCGCGCGCGGCCCAGCGGCCGACGCCGCAGCGCCCGGCCTGCCTGAGCGCCGCGGTGAGCAGCGCGTAGGGCTTGGCCGCGCCCTTGTCGGGCGCCAGGTAGTAGGTCTTGTCGAAATACACCGGATCGATCGACTCGATCGGCACGAATTCGGAGATCTCCACTGAATGCGTTCCAACTTCCTCCAGCGCCTTGATCTCCTCGGGTGAAAACAGCACGTACTGGTCCTTGGCGAACTCGTACCCCTTGACCATCTCGTCGCGTTCCACGACCACGCCTTCCTTCTGGCATAGGTACTGCTGCTTGAGACGCGATCCGTCGCTCTTGTGCAGCAGATTGAAGGAGATCGCGCTCGCCGACTGGGTGGCGGTGTACAGCTTCACCGGGATGGCGACCAGCCCGAATGACACCGTCAGAGATCCTATGGAACGTGGAGGCATGAGTGCACCTTGGACCTTCGCATCAGGTCTCACGCCCAACCTTACGGTCAACACCCAAAGCCTGCGTAAGACTCTGTTTTCTCTTGAGTACATCATGCCACCGGTCGCCGTTCTTTGCCAACCGGGCGGGTACGTTGCTGATTGTGAAGTCCATGGGCTCGGCGGCCTCGAGCTCCTCCCAGCTGAGCGGCATGGACACCGGGGCTCCCGGAACACCGCGTGGTGAATACGCCACATTCAAAGTCTTGCCGCGCACGTTCATGTTGTAATCGATGAAGATCTTGCCGGTGCGCTTCTCGACTGCCCACTCCATGGTGATGTCCTTGGGATGTGCGCGCATGACGTGCCGTCCGACCGTCTCGCAGATGTGGCGCGACTCATCGAAGGTCACGCTACGCTCGATCGGTACGAACACGTGCAGACCCGTCTTGCCGGAGGTTTTCACGATCGCCTCGAGGGACATCTGCTTCAGCAGCGCGCGCAGCCAGAACGCGACGCGCTTGCCGACCGCGAAGCCGCGCTTGTTGAGCTCGGGCTCCGCGCCTTGCGCCTCCTTGCCGGAGTAGATATACGGATCGATGTCGAACACCAGATAGTCGGGGTAGTTGAGGATCGAGGACTCCAGCGCGGCGAGTGAGCTCGCGTAGTCGGTCGGGCGCCCCGCCGCCTCGGGCGCCAGCTGCGCGCGCGAGTGCCACACGTGGAATTCGAGTGTTCCGACCTGCCCGAGCCACAGGAGTGTGGGCAGGTTGTTGGCGAGCAGATAGCGGTGCTTCTCGTCCTTGTGCTCGGAGAAAACCGTGACCGACTCGACGAACTCCGGCAACGCCTGCGCCCAGTGCTTCTGAAAGAAGCGCTCGCCGTCGATCCCCTCGGGCATGCGGATCATGGTCAGCGGTCGATCCGCAAGGTGCGGCAGCATGAAGCGCGCGACCCCGGCCAGATAGCGGATCAGATCCCGCTTGGTTGTCGCCGGATGCTGCGCGCGCGGCGCGGCCGGCCAGTAGACGCGATCGAGGTTGGTCAGCTTGATGCGCGCGCCGCCGACCGCCAGCTCCAGGCGGTTGGCGGGGTTCTCGAGCTGCTCGAGCACCGCGGCCGCCTCGCTGGCGCTGGTGCCTGTCACGGGCGCGAGCGCTGCCGCCTGCGCCGCAGGGGTGTTCGCCGCCTGCGGGGCGGCCCGCGCTGCCGCATCCCCGGCGCGCCTGCGGACGCTGTGTGGAGAGATGTCCTCGCGCAGGCGTACGAACACCGGAGCCCGCAGCGCCCCGCCTGTCGTCCATTCGCTGAAGCTTACCTCGGCCACGAGCTGCGGCTTCAGCCAGCGCGTGGGCCGATGCAACGGCGGCGGATCGGCGAACGGCGAGGTCCGGCGTTCGAGCTTCGCGGCGCGCTTGAGCAGGGCGCCGATGACTTCATCGTCGAGCCCGGAGCCGACGTGTCCGGCGTAACGCAGCGACTTGCCCTCCCGGTAGCCGAGCAGCAGCGCGCCCAGCGGCTCGCGCGCGCCGCGGCCGCGTGTGTAGCCGCCGATCAGAAACTCGGCCGACTGCGCCGCCTTGATTTTGAGCCAGGCGCGCGAGCGCCGGCCCGCCTGGTAGGGGCTGTCGAGGCGCTTGGCCATGATGCCCTCGAATCCGTGACTCAGGGCCGCGGCAAACAGCTGCTCAGCGTTCTCGGCAAGATGCACCAGCTGCAGGTGCTTCGAGGGCAGCAGACACTGCGCCAGGTAGCGGCGCCGATCGCGGTAGGGCGCGGCGCGCAGGTTGAGGCCCGCAAAGTGCAACAGATCGAAGCATACCAACACCACCGGGGTGTCACGCTGCGCCGCGGCGATCTCGGCGGGCGTCTTCAGCTGCGCCCGGTTCTGCAGCGCGTTGAACGACGGGCGCCCGGCGGCATCGAGGGCGACGATCTCGCCATCGAGAATCATCTGTCCGGCCGCCTGCGCGGCGAGCTCCGCCGCCAGCTCCGGGAAGCAGGCCGTCAGATCCAGGCCGCGGCGCGATTGCAGGCGCACGCTGCTGCCGTGCACGAACGCGATCACACGGTAGCCGTCGAGTTTGGGCTCATAGCGCCATTGCGGGCTCGACCGCGCCACCTCGCCGGCTTCAGCGAGCATCGGTTTGAGCCGCTGCGGGAGCGCTTCGGCGGGGCCGGCCGGCGCCAGCAGCGCGGCCGGCAGTCGTTGCGGCGCCTCGAGCGGCGTGAGCTCATCGAGGCTGACGCCGGAGAGCACGGAAGCGTGGCGCGCCAACACGTCGTTGGTCTGCGCGAAGCGGTCCCGGTGCTTGATCAGCAGCCATTGGTTGCCGGTAGCGGTCCTCACCAGCGCGAACGAACCCTTGAGCTTCTCCCCGCACAGCAGAAAACCGAGCTTGCCTGCCGCCAGGCCCGCGCGCACCCGCTCCTGCGCCTCGTTGCGGTCGGTGAATGAATACTTCTGGTCCTCGTCCGGAGAGTACACGCCGCAGTCCCAGACGATCACCTTGCCGGCGCCGTATTGCTGCGGCGGAATCACCCCCTCGAACGAGGCGTACTCGAACGGATGGTCCTCGACCTCGATCGCCATGCGCTTGTCGTGCACGTCGAGCGAGGGACCCTTGGGAACCGCCCAGGATTTCAACACCCCCTCGAGCTCGAGGCGAAAGTCGTAATGCAGCCGCCGCGCCGCGTGTTTCTGCACGACGAACAGTAGCGGACCGGTACGCGCCGGCGCCGCTGCCGCGGGCGGCTCGGGGGTGCGCGTAAAGGTGCGCTTGGCGGCGTAGCGCTCGAGGGCGCGGCGGCTCATGACAGCGAGCCGATCCACTCGGCCAGCGCGCGCCACGCCGCGCTCCTCACCTCGGGGTCGCGACGGCCGCTGCGGGCCGGTACGTGAAAGGAGTGGTCGGCATCCTCCAGCAGGCTCAGGGTTGCGCGCGCCCCGAGCCGCCCCACGATCCCTTCGAGCAGACCGCGCTCGGCGAGCGCATCACGTGTGCCCTGTATGAACAACATCGGAATCTGCACCTCGAACAGGTGCCGGGCGCGGTCGTCCGCCGGCCGGCCGGCCGGGTGCAGCGGGAAGCCGAGGAAGGCGAGGCCGCGTATCCCCGGCAACGGCTCGAGCGCCTGCGCCTGCGAGGTCATGCGGCCGCCGAAGGAGCGACCGCCGGCAAACAGCGGCAACGCGGGCGCGAGGCGCACCGCCGTGGCTACCGCCGCGCGCACCGTCGCATGGCACACCGGCGGGAGGTCCGGTCGCCGTGAGCCGCGTTGCATGTAGGGGAACTGATAGCGCAGCGTGGCGATGCCGAGTGCCGCGAGCTCGCGCGCGGTCGCGCTCAGGAACGGGTGCTCCATGCCCGCTCCGGCGCCGTGTGCCAGCACGTAGCAGGCGCGCGCGCCGGCGGGCAGCTCGAGCCGCGCCGAAACACGCACCTCGCCCCGCACCTCGAACGTGAGAGGATCACGATTGGGTGTCACTGACGGGAGCTACTCGAGGAGGGCCGCGACCCACGCGCCGAAGGCAGGCAGCGCGATGGGCTGCGACGCGGCGGCAGCGATAATCGCTTCCGGGCTGGACAGCAAGGTGCGGTAGTGCGTCCCCGACAGCCCGGCCGCCGGCGCATCGAGGGTGATGTTCTGCGGCCGCGGCGACATGTTCAGCGACACGATGATCGTCCCGCCGTGCGCAGCCACGCGCGCGTACGTCAGCACGCTGGCGTTGGTCTGATCCAGCATGACCGTGCGGCCGCTGCGCAATGCGGAATAATTTCGGCGCAGCGCGATCAGCCGCCGGTGCCAGTTGAGGAGTGACTGCGGGTCGGCCGATTCGGTCTGCACGTTGATGGTCCGGTAGTCCGGCGGCACCGGCAGCCAGGTCTTCGGGTCGGTGCTGAAGCCGGCCTGGGCGTTGGATGTATCCCACTGCATCGGCGTGCGTTCACCGTCGCGACCCTTCTCCTTCGGCCAGCCGGTGATGCCGATCGGATCGCGCACGTCCTCGACCCGCGTGGGAGTCGCGGTCCGCTGTCCGATCTCCTCACCCTGGTACAGCAATGCGGTGGCGCGCGAAGTCAACAGCAGCGCGGCGACGATGCGGGCGATCGCGTCGTTGTGCACCCCGTCGCCGAAGCGGTCCCAGCTGCGGATGTTGTCATGGTTGTCAAACACCAGCAGCGGCCGCGAATCGTGCAGCTGCGTCGCGGCCTCGATGAGATGCTGGCGGAAGCTGCTGGCATCGAGCTTGCTCCCCAGGCCCACGAGGGTGTCCATCGGCAGCTGCAGCTCGTTGTGCAGCGCACCCCCGTACCACGGATCGAGGTCGGCGGTCTTCGGCACGTAGGTTTCACCGATCAGTACCCGCTCGCCCGGGTATTCGTCGATCATGGCGCGCATGCGCCGGATGACACCGTGAACCTCCGGAAGGTTGTTGGTGTAGAGGTCGCTGAGGATGGGGTCGCCCTGGGCATTCCTGCCCCCGAGTGCCGGCTCATCGCGCAGTTTCGCATCCTCGAACAGCGTGGTGATAGCGTCGAGACGGAAACCAGCGACACCGCGATCCAGCCAGAAGCGCATCGCGGCGAACATGGCGCGCTCGACCTGCGGATTACGCCAGTTCAAATCCGGCTGCTGCCGGTAGAACATGTGGTAGTAGAACTGCCCGACCGCCGGCACGTACTGCCAGGCCGAGCCGCCGAACAGACTCACCCAGTTGTTGGGGGGCAGGCGCTGGCCGGCGGGGCCGGGCCTGCCGTCGTTCCAGCAGTAGAAGTCATGGCGCGCGGAATCGCGGGAGCGCGCCGCCTCCAGGAACCAGGGGTGCTGGTCGGAGGTGTGGTTGAGCACCATGTCGAGCAATACACGGATGTGACGTTTGCCGGCCTCCGCAACCAGGTGGTCGAAGTCCGCCAGCGAGCCGTACTGCGGATCGACGTTCTGGTAGTCTGAGATGTCATAGCCGAAATCGACCTGGGGCGAGGGATACATCGGTGCGATCCAGATGGCATCGACGCCGAGCGCCTGGAGGTAATCGAGCCGCTGCGTGATGCCGTTGAGGTCACCGATGCCATCGCCGTTGGAATCCTGGAAGCTGCGCGGATAGATCTCGTAGATCACCGCGTGCCTCCACCAGGGATCCGGGTTCGCCGCGGTGTGCGCGTGCGCATCGCTGCGCGGCGCGTCGCTGGCCGCGCAGGTCCAGCCGGCGACGAGGCAGGAACCCACGTATAACAAGGTGCGGCCGAGCCTGCGCAGCGAGGCCGTTGACCGGGTCCGGGTGGTATGCATAAATCGCGCTCAACGACTGCCGAGCAGGGCTCGCATAGTACGCCCCTCAGGGCGGTGTCGGTCCTTCGCTGACGCGCACCAGATCGGAAGGACGCAGCCACTTGCGAAACGCGCTCTGCACCGCCGCGGCGTCCAGAGCGATGTAACGCCGGGCCGCGGCGGTCGGCTCATCGAGCGCCAGACCCAGGTCGCTGCGCGCCAGCAGTCCGTGAGCGATCTGCTCCACGCCCGATTCGCTCAGGGGGAGCTGGCGCAGCAGGCAGGCCTTGACGCGGGTAAGCTCGTCGGCGCCCGCCGGCGCGTTTTGCATCGCCGTGACCTCGCGCGCCACCATGTTGGCGGCCTTGACGACATTTTCGGGGTCGCTGGCGTACTCGACCAGGTAGACGCTGCGCGTTCTGCCGGCCTGCAACAGCGATTGCACCGAGTACACCAGGCCGGAATTCCTGCGCAGATCGATGCTGAGCCGTGTTGCATAGAAGCTCCCGCCCAGCACGGCGTTGCCCAACTGCAAGGAGTAGTAGTCGGGATCGGAGCGCGTGAGCGCGAGTGTGTGCGCCAGCACGACCCGATCCTGTACACGGCTCGCATCCGGCACCACGACGGTGCCCGGTCCGTTGGGAGGCGCAGGCGGCAGGTCGATGATGGGCGTGGGGCCGCTGGCGCTCCAGGCGCCGAAATACCTGTCGATGGCAGAGCGCGCGGCGGGGGAAGTCACCTTCCCGATGACCACGATGGTGGTGAGATCGGGCCGGAACACCCTGGCGTAGTAGCTACGTACCGCCGCCGGCGTGAGTGAGCGCACCGTCTCGGGCGTGGCCATGCGCAGACTGGGATCATCCGCCGGAAACAATGCCGCGCGCAGCGAGCGCTGTGTCAGAAAGCCGGGGCTCGCGTTGCGCGCCGCGACACCCAAAGCGACCTGGCCGCGGATCACCTCCATGGCCGCGTCGGGCAGCGCCGGGTGCAGTTCATTGTCGGCCAGCAGTTGCACCGCGCGCTCGAAATGCTCCCCCAGAGACTGCACGGAGAAGTCCGTTCCGGCATGCTCGCGGGCGCCGATCGCATCCAGCGCCTGCTGGAACGCGACCCGGTCGAGCCGCTCGCTGCCGTAGGTCAGGAGCCGCTCGAGCAACTGCGCGACACCCTCCTGGCCCTCGAGCTCTTCGGTCTCGGGGCGATTGCGGATGTGGCCGTACACGCTCACCGTGTCGCTGACATCCTCGCTCTGCACGATCAGAGTGAGACCGTTCGGCAGGGTGCTGACGATCGGGTGCAGGGTCGAGGGCGGCACCTCCAGACGCTGCAACGCCTTTTGCGCCCAGGCGGGCAAGGCGGTCGGGTGGGCCTCGCCGAGCGAAATCGCCTCCTGCCCGCCGAACCTGCCGTGCGCGGCCATCGGCTGACCCGAGCCGCGCGGCAGCATGACCCCGGTGATGGCGTGATCGAGGTCGAGATACTGGCGCGCCACCCGGTTGACGTCCGCGACCGTGACCTGCTCGATGCGCGCCAGATCCTCGTCGGGAGAGCTCAGCCCGTACAGCGCCAGCGCCTCCGACCACACCGCGACGAGCTCGGCGATGTTGTCGCGCTGGAACTGCGCCGCGCTGCGCTCCTGCAGCTTCGCCGCCTCGACGAGTTCCGGCGGGACGCCGTCGCGCGCGACGCGCGCCAGTATCGCGCGCACCTCGCGCTCGAGCGCCTTGGGGTCATCTCCGGTGGTAAAGGAGAGCATCGCGTAGGCAAGGGCTGCCTGCGGCAACGGATCGAGCGCGAACTCCGCGGCCACTGCCTTGCCCTCGGGTACCAGGCCGTACAGATCGAAGCGCCGGCTGCTGAGCACGTCCGCGAGCACTTCCAGCGCGGCGAAGTCGGCAGCGCGCGGACCGGGGGTGCGCAGCGCGATCATGAGCGTGCCGCTGGGCCGGTCGGTGTCCAGCGTGAAGGAGGTGGGTCGCACGGGGCGCAGACGCACCTGCGGCTTGGGAGGCAGTTTCTTCGCCCGGATGTCCCCGAACAGCAGTTTCACCTCGCTCAGGGTCGCCACCGGGTCGAGGTCCCCGGCGATCACCAGGATGGCGTTGTTGGGCGCGTACCAGGTGTCGTGGAAGCTCTTCAGCATGCGCGCGCTGGTCTTCTCGAACGAGGGTCGGGTACCGAGCGCATCGTGGGCGTAGGGGGTGCCTGCGAACATGCTGGCGCGCAACTTCTCGAACAGCACGTAGGCCGGCTCGGACAGGTCCTGCGCGACCTCCTGCTCGATCGCGCCGCGTTCATGGCGCCACTCCTGCGGTGAGTAGAGCACGGCGCGCATGCGCAGCGCCTCGATGTGCAGCGCCACGTCGAGATCCTCGGCCGGCACGGTGAACAGGTATTGGGTAATGCCCTCGCGCGTATTGGCGTTGAAATCACCGCCGACGACGCTGCCGATATCCGCGAGCTGGTCGGCGCTGAGGCCGGGGCTGCCGCGGAACATCATGTGCTCCTCGGCGTGCGCCGTTCCGGGGAACCCCACGGGCGCCTCGTCCGAGCCCACCAGGTAATTCACCGCGGTCGCCACCACCGGCGCCAGCGTATTGCGCACGATGACCACACGCAGGCCGTTGGCGAGCGTGGCGCGCAACACCCCGGTGTCCCCCGCGGCGCTCTCGGCCGCGCGCGCGGTGCCGAGCGCGGCCGCCGTGCAGCATGAGAGCGCAATGAGGGCGGCGAGCGACGCCCGCCATGGTCGGCGCCGGTAAGCGTGATGCGGCATGACGGATTTCCGCTGTTCGGAAAGGGCGCCAGTATATGCGATCACCTCACGCCGCCATGTTCCGCCACAAATCATCCCCGCAGTGTCGCTTTTGCATCACCAGTGGCGCCGCCTCGCGCGTTGAACTGGTCGCCGTACCCGGAACGATTGGTTCCGCACTGAACAGGACAGGAGACAACATGACTACATTGACATCGAGGCTCCGGGCCGGCGTGCTCGGCATGGCACTGGCAGGGGGCGTGACGGCATGGCCGGCGTACGCCTGCGCGGACGAGCGCGCTGAGGGCTCGAAGCAGTCGGACATTGGCGTCGTGACCGGCCTGGCGGTCGGTGCGGCGGCGGGCGGACCGTTCGGCGCGGTGCTGGGCGCGGCCGCCGGGGCCTTGCTCGGTGACCGCTATCACCGGCAGGCGCAAGCCTCGGCGGCGCTGGCGGCCGATCTGCACCACAGCGAGGCAGAGCGCAGCCGCCTGTCCCAGAGTGTCGCGCAGCTCGACGGCTCGCTCACGCAGGCCCAGGCGCACGGTACGCAGCTCGATCAGACCTTGCAGCAGACTGACGAGCTGGCTATCGACGTGAGCTTTCGCACCAACGACGACTCGATCAACGCGCGCGCGCTGTCGCCGCTGCTGAAACTCGGGGCGCTGCTGACGGCCATGCCGCAGGCCCGCGTGCGAATCGCCGGCTATGCGGATCCGCGCGGCTCGGAGGCCTACAACAGCGAGCTGTCGCTGCGCCGCGCCCAGGGTGTCGCGGCGGTGCTGATGACGGCAGGAGTCGCCCCCGAGCGCATCCTCATCGAGGCACACGGCAAGACCGAGTCGAGCAGCGCAGACGGGGACCTCGATGGCTACGCGTTCGACCGGCGCGTAACGGTGCGCCTGGAGCTTCCCACCTCCGGCCAGGTTGCCCGCAGTGACTAGGGCGTGCGCCGCGCCCGCGCCAGACGCGCCGTGGGAAGGCAGGCCCACGGCGCGCGTTCGCGCTAGAATTTCCTGGCATGAATACCTGTGCGGCACGCTCGTGAGCACTGCCATCGTTCCCCTGGTGGGTGGGGTCGAAGCCGAGGTGTCCGAGCTGCCGGCCGAGCGGCTGATCGCCGGCGCGCCCGAGGTGCAGGTGCGGAATTTCTTCACCGACTCCAGCCAGCAGTTCTTCGCCGGTCGCTGGTCGGCGAGCCGCGGCAAATGGCGCGTGCGTTACACCGAGAACGAGTTGTGCGTGATGACGGCCGGGCGCGTCACCATCGAGAGCGCCACCGGCGAGCGCAGCAGCTTCGGACCCGGGGATGCGTTCGTGGTCCCCGCCGGCTTCGTCGGCACGTGGGAAGTCGTAGAGGACTGCTCGAAGATCTACGCGGTGTTCGAAGCGCGCGCCTGAGAAAGCAGGCGCCTGAGGTGCGCGGCGCGCCTGAATACGCAGTGCGCGCCGCCATCAGACATAACACTCTTTTCTTGAAGCCCGTCGCAGTTCCGTGACGGGCGTCCTGCAGCGGGCGTGCGCCCGGTGCGACAGTACGTGGGTGTGTGGGAATTTCAGATCCTTCGGAGGTCGCTCGTCGTGGAAACCATAACTGTCGCTGCCTCGCGCAGCAGCGTGTTCAGTCTGACGGAGATGGAAATGCTGGTGGGCAGCGCCATCGTGATCGCGGTGCTGGCGTGGATGGTGCTGTCGCGCGTGCGTCGCGACCGCAACCCGCCGCACGCTTAAGAGCGAAGCCGCACACTCGAGCTCGCCGGGCGCCGCGGCCCGTCCCGCTCGTTATTGCCCGCGCAGCACGGCGCTCAGCGTGCTGAAGATCTGGTCGATCTGCGACTGCTCGATGATCAGCGGCGGCGAGAGCGCGATGATGTCGCCCGTCTGGCGCACCAGCACGCCGCGCTCGAAGCATTTGATAAACACGTCGAAGGCCCGCGCGCCGGCTTTGCCGGGGATGGATTGCAGCTCCAGTCCCAGGATCAACCCGTAATTCCTGACGTCGATGACGTGCGGCAGATCGCGCAACGCATGGGCGGCGTCCTCCCAGTACTGCGCCAGGGACTTGGCGCGCGTCAGCAAACCTTCACTGCGATACAACCCCAAGGTGGCGAGTGCGGCCGCGCAGGCCACCGGATGCGCCGAGTAGGTGTAGCCGTGGAAGAGCTCGATGCCTTCCGGGCCCTGCATGAAGGCCTCGTGGACGGCGTGGCTCACGAGCACGGCGCCCATCGGCACGCAGCCGTTGGTCAGCCCCTTGGCGAGGGTGATGATGTCGGGCGTGACGCCAAACTCCTGCGCGGCGAATGGCGCACCGGTGCGGCCGAAGCCGGTGATCACCTCATCGAAAATCAACAGGATCCCGTGGCGGTCGCAGATCTCGCGCAAGCGCTGCAGATACCCGCGCGGCGGGATCAGCACACCGGCGGAGCCCGCGATGGGCTCGACGATCACCGCGGCAATGCTGGAGGCATCGTGCAGCGTCACCAGCCGCTCGAGCTCCTCGGCCAGCTGCGCCCCGTGCGCCGGCGCGCCGCGCGAGAAGGCGTTCCTCGCCGGATCATGCGTGTGCGGCAGGTGGTCGACCCCCGGCAGCAGCGCTCCCGACCAGGTCTTGCGGTTCGGCGCGATGCCGCCCACCGAGATGCCGCCGAAGCCTACGCCGTGGTAGCCGCGCTCGCGCCCGATGAGACGCGTGCGCGAGGCCTCACCGCGCGCGCGGTGCCAGGCGAGGGCGATCTTCAGCGCCGTGTCGACCGATTCCGATCCGGAGTTGGTGAAAAACACGTGATCGAGCCGCTCGGGCGCGATTTGCACCAGCTCGTTCGCCAGCGCGAACGCCCCCGGATGACCCATCTGGAAGGGCGGCGCGTAGTCCAGGGTCTCGAGCTGGCTCGCGACCGCCTGAGTGATCTCCCGGCGGCCGTGCCCGGCGTTGACGCACCACAGCCCCGCGACCGCATCGAGGATCTGTCGTCCCTCGGGGGTCCAGTAGTGCATACCGCTCGCTTTCGCGAGCAGCCGGGGTTTCGCCTTGAACTGGCGGTTGGCGGTGAAGGGCAACCAGAACGCTTCGAGTTCCGATCGGCTCAACGGGGCGCTGACGTTCGACATGGCGGGCTCGGTACAAAGGATTCGGGGCGAGATGATAAATAAAGTGGACAAGACCGGCCACTGGGGCGATATTTTCGCCTTTCTTGTCTAAGATCCTAAACACCATGAGCGTCGACGTCGGCGCGCGCCTGCGCGGTATCCGCACCACCTTCGGCCTCTCGCAGCGCGAGCTGGCCCGCCGCGCCGGGGTGACCAACGGGCTCATATCCCTCATCGAGCAGAACCGCGTGAGCCCCTCGGTGAGCTCGCTGAAGAAGGTGCTCGATGGCGTGCCGATGTCGCTCGCCGAGTTCTTCACCCTGGACCTGAGCGCTACACCGCGGGCTTTTTTCAGCGCCGACGATCTCGTGGAGCTGGGCAATCCGCAAGTTTCCCTGCGGCTGGTGGCGGCGCAGCGCCCCGGGCGGCAGCTGACGCTGCTGCACGAGCGCTACGCGGCCGGCGCGGCCACCGGCGAGGAAATGCTCACGCACCGCGGGGAGGAGGCCGGCGTCGTGATCCGCGGGCGCATCGAGCTCACGGTGGGGGGCGCCGTGCGCGTGCTGGGACCCGGCGAGGCCTATTATTTCGCCAGCCAGCTCCCGCATCGCTTCCGCAACGTCGGGCGCGAGGCGTGTGAGATCATCAGCGCCTGCACCCCACCGACCTTCTGAAGGCTCACCGCAGTCATGAACGCAATACCCCAGACGACCTCCTGGCACGAGCGCGCCCGCACGCTCAGTTTCCGCACTCAGGCCTTCATCGACGGGCGGTACCTCGACGCCGCCTCCGGTGCCACCTTCGACACGATCAATCCTGCCACCGGCAAGCTCCTGGCGCGGGTTGCCGCCGGTGATGAGGAGGACATCAACCGCGCGGTCGGCTCTGCCCGCGCTGCATTCCGCAAGGGCGTGTGGGCGAATCTCGTGCCCACGAAGCGCAGGAAAATCCTGTTGCGCTTTGCAGAGGCGATCCTGAAGCACACCGAGGAGCTCGCGCTGCTCGAGACCCTCGACATGGGCAAGCCCATCTCCGACAGCCTCAAGATCGACGTCCCGGGCGCGGCGCGCTGCCTGCAGTGGTATGCCGAAGCGATCGACAAGGTCTACGACCAGGTGGCGCCCACCGGAGCGGGTGCCCTCGCGCTCATCACGCGCGAGCCCATGGGGGTCGTGGGGGCGATCGTGCCGTGGAATTATCCGCTGCTCATGGCGGCCTGGAAAATCGCGCCCATTCTCGCGGCCGGCAATTCCCTGGTGCTCAAGCCCTCGGAAAAGTCGCCCCTCACCGCGCTGCGGGTCGCGGAGCTGGCGGTGGAGGCGGGAGTTCCGGCGGGGGTGCTGAACGTGGTGCCCGGCTTCGGGCAGACCGCCGGCAAGGCGCTCGCCCTGCACATGGACGTCGACTGCATCGCCTTTACCGGCTCGACGGCGACCGGCCGGATGATCATGCAGTACGCCGGTCAGTCGAACCTGAAGCGCGTGTCGCTCGAATGCGGCGGCAAGTCGCCCAACATCGTGCTGGCGGATTATCCGGACCTCGACAAGGCGGCGAGCGCCGCGGCCGACGCCATCTTTTCCAACCAGGGCGAGATGTGTTCCGCCGGCTCGCGCCTGCTGTTACAGGAGGGCATCAAGGAAGCGGTGCTGGAGAAAGTGCAGGCGCTCAGCCGCAAGCGCCCGCCGGGCGATCCGCTCGATCCCGCGACGCAGCTCGGCGCGATCGTCGACGAGACGCAGATGAAGCGGGTGCTGGGTTACATCGAGGCCGGCCGGCGCGACGGCGCCAGCATCCGCGTCGGCGGCCGCCGGGTGCGCGAGGACAGCGGCGGCTACTTCATCGAGCCGACGGTGTTCGAGGGGGTGAAGCCCGCCATGACGATTGCGCGCGAGGAGATCTTCGGCCCGGTGCTGTCGGCCATCACCTTCAGGACCGTCGACGAGGCGATCGAGATCGCCAACGACGTGATCTATGGGCTCGCATCCGCGGTATGGACCCGTGACATCACCACCGCGCATCGCGTGGCGCGCGCGCTGCGCGCCGGCACGGTGTATGTCAATTGCTACGATGCCGATGACCTGACCGTGCCGTTCGGGGGCTTCAAGCAGTCGGGCATCGGACGCGACAAGTCGCTGCACGCGCTGGAGAAGTACACGGAGCTGAAGACCACATGGATCGACTTGTCCTGACGATGAGAGCGCCGCAGGGGCTCGACCTGTCGTGACAGCGCGGTGCCCCGCCCGAGCGCGTGAGTGTGCAGTCGCTCAAGTTTCTCGCCAGCGCGCCCCGCGGCTTTGCCGACCTCGTGGCGCGGGAACTGGGCGCGTGTGGCGCGGAGCAGCTGCGCGAGCGCTCGACCAGTGTGGCGTTCGCCGGCACGCTGGAGAGTGCCTATAGAGCCTGCCTGTGGTCGCGCGCCGCCAACCGGGTGTTTCTCGAGCTCGTGCAGTTCGAGGCGCGCGACGCGGATGAGTTTCACTCGGCCGTGCGCCGCATCGACTGGGCCGCTCACCTGGGGCCTGCCACTACGCTGGCGTGCGACTTCAGCGGGCGGCACCCCGCGATCACTCATAGTCACTTCGGGGCGCTGAAGCTCAAGGACGGCATTGTCGATGCGCTGCGCTTCGCCACCGGCACGCGGCCGGACGTGGCGCTCGAGCGCCCGGGTGTCCGGGTGCACGCGCATGCGCGCGGTACTGACATCACCGTGTCCATCGACCTCTCGGGTGACAGCCTGCACCGGCGCGGTTACCGCGGCACGGCCGGGGAAGCGCCGCTCAAGGAGAACGTCGCAGCGGGAGTGTTGCTGCGCTGCGGCTGGCCGGAGCTGGCGGCGCAGGGCGCGGAGTTTCTCGATCCGATGTGCGGCTCCGGCACGTTGTGCATTGAAGCGGCGCTGATCGCCGCCGATCGGGCGCCGGGACTCGGGCGCGATTATTTCGGTTTCCTCGCCTGGCGCGGCCACGATGCGGCCTTGTGGGCGCGTCTGCGGGAGGAGGCCGAGGCGCGCGCGGCCGCGGGCGAGGCTGGGGCGCAGGTCACGGTGCGCGGAACGGATCGCGACCCCACCGCCATCCGCAGCGCGCGCGACAACGCCGCGCGCGCCGGTGTCGGGCGGCTAGTGCGCGCGGACACGGGCGTGTTGGCCGATGCGGCCCCGCTGGCGGCGCGCGCTCCGGATCGGCCCGGACTCCTGTGCACCAATCCTCCCTACGGCCTGCGCATGCAGGACCGCGAGGGCGCGCGGACGGTGCACCGCGAGCTGGGCGCCGTGCTGCGCGAGCGTTTCCAGGGCTGGAACGCCGCGGTGCTCACCGGGGCGCCCGAGCTCGGCATGGAGCTTGGCCTGCGCGCGCAGCGCACGCACAGCGTGTGGAACGGCGGGATCGAGTGCCGGTTGCTGCGGATCAAAGTGGTCCCGGAGAGCGTCCGCGCGCCGGGGACACTCGGCAAGGGCGCGGCGCGCCTCGCAGACACACCCGGGGCGCGCATGTTCGCCAACCGGCTCGGGAAGAACCTGAAGCGGCTGCACAGCTGGGCGGAGCGCGAGAGTGTTTCATGCTACCGGGTCTACGACGCCGACATGCCGGAGTACGCCTTCGCCATCGATTTGTATCGGGCCGTCGAACCGGATGAGTTGTGGCTGTACGTGCAGGAGTATGCGGCGCCGGCGGAGATCGAGCCGGAGGCCGTGCGCAGGCGGCGCGGCGAGGTGCTGGCGATGCTGTCGGGCACGACGGGCGTTGCGCCCGAGCGCATCCGTGTGCGCACGCGACGCCGCACCCGGCGCGGGGAGCAGTACGACAAAGTGGACGAGCAGGCTCGCTTCCACGTCGTCACCGAAGGGGGCCTGAGATTCCGGGTGAACTTCGAGGACTATCTGGACACCGGACTGTTCCTCGATCAGCGCACGACGCGCGCCAGGCTGCGGGACGCGGCGCGCGGCAAGCGCTTCCTGAACCTGTTTGCCTACACCGGTGCCGCCACGGTCTACGCCGCCGCGGGCGGCGCGGCGAGCACCACCTCGGTCGACCTGTCCAGAACCTATATCGAGTGGGGGCGGCGCAATCTCGCTCTCAACGCTCTGGCGGGCGAGGCCCATGCGTGGGTGCAGGCGGACTGCCGTGAATGGCTGACGGACGCGGCGCGCGGTTCCGAGCGCTTCGATCTGGTGTTTCTCGATCCGCCGACCTTTTCGAACTCCAAGCGCATGCAGGGTGTGCTCGATATCGAACGCGATCACCCCGAGCTCATCGACGCCTGCGCGCGGTTGCTGGCGCCGCAGGGGCTGCTGCTCTTCTCGACCAACGCGCAGCGCTTCCGCCTGCAGGAGCAGCTCGCCGAGCGCTACCAGATTCGCGACCTGTCGGCGGCCACCTTGCCGAGGGATTTCGAGCGCAATCCGCGCATTCACCGCTGCTTCGAGGTGCGCCCAAGGGCTCCCCAGCCCTGCGGTGAGCCTTAGCTCTCCACCAGGGTCTTCAGCCTCGACAGCACCTGATCCCACTGAGCGGAGACGCGGCCGAGATACTCCTGCAGATCGTTGAGCGGCCGCGGATCGAACTGGAAGCGGCTTTCGCGCCCCGAGCGAACGCTGTGCACGATACCGGCGCACTCCAGCACCCGCAGGTGCTTGGTGATCGCCTGCCGGGTCATTCTCGAGCCACCGGTCAGCTGAGCGATGGAACGCGGCTCCCCGCCGGACAGCGTCGTGACGAGCGCCAGGCGTGTCTCATCAGCCAGCGCCGCAAACACCGCAGCATGATGCCGCCGCTTCGCGGCGCTCAGGTCACTGCCGACGCGTGACATGGCTCTCGATGTTCTTCATCTGCTGGGTCCAGCCGCCGTCATTCATGCGGAACGCCTCGGCGCGGCGGTTCGCGGGCACTTTGTCGAAGCCGGACTCGGTGAGCAGCAGTAGCGTCCCGGTCGCGGTCTTCTCCAGCCGGAACTCGACCAGCGTGGGTGTCTCCTTCGAGTAGTCGATCTTCGGATCGACGCCGTAGGGGTGCCAGGTGAAACTGAAGAGGCTCTCGGGCTCGATCTTCTGTACCACCGCCTGCCAGCGGACATGCTCGTAGCCGGGGTGGGTGATCTGGCCCTGCGAGAGCTGACCGGCTACGAACGGACCCTCCAGCTTCACGTGAAACCACTCGCCGAACTCGCGATGGTCGGTGAGCGCGCGCCACACCCGTGACACCGGCGCCTTGAGCTCGATGCGTTTCTCGATACGATCGTTCATATGAGCAACCTCCGAGTTGCATATTAGCGCGGCCCATGGAGATACGCAACCTTGAGGTTGCGAGATGGCGCCCGGCTCCGACAGCGACGACCTCGCGCTCGTCGTCGCGGCCTCGGGGAATACGTTGTGGTGTCGGGAGTCTCCCGAGGAACTCGTCCGTCTCGCCCCGATACGGACCTCCGTTGGTCACCTGGTGGAATACGGCTATGTACCCCATCCGTGGGATGACGCCGACGTCGGCGGTCGGGTAAATAACTGATTGAGGAGGACACGGCTGCGGCGCGTAATCCAGGCAACTGGAACCGCTGACGGCACGTTGAAATTGTTCGACGCATCGGCTGCGGACAGCGTGTCCACCAGGGATCGAGATAGGGACGTGCCACGCCGCGAAGGAGATCACATGCAGACCCTGGTGCGGGTCGTCGTGACTTTGGTGATCGTGTTGCTGTTGCTGGTGGTGGTGGTGCCGCTGCAGCTGGTCAGTATGCTGGTCGAGAACGATCCGGAATCCGAGCCCGAGAACGAGAGCAAATCCGCCGACGACCTCGAGAGCCAGGCCGCCCCGACTCCCGCGGCTCGGGCCGCCGCCACATCCGCGTCGGTGGAAACGCAGCCTCGAATTCGCAGTGAGGCGATTAATACTCGCTAATGATCTGAAAATGGTGCATTTTACTTCCGAGCCGGTGATCGGGCCTGTGATGAGCCGATTTACAGCCTGATGCCGCTCAGGTAGCGTCGATCCGATACAGGCCCCGCCGCTGACCCGACGGGGCCTTTGTCGTTTGTGAACCGGGGAGCTCAAGTGATGTCTGAAGGTCATGGCCCGCCAGTGGTGGCGATCGTCGGGGCTACCGGGGCGGTGGGCGTGGAGTTGATTCGCTGCCTGGAGGAGCGTCGCTTTCCGTTGTCGGAGCTGCGGCTGTTCGCCTCGGCGCGTTCCGCCGGCAAGATGCTCGCGTTCCGCGGCCAGGCGCTCGCGGTGCGCGAATTGAACGAGCACAGCTTCAGCGGTGTCGACATCGCGCTGTTCTCCGCCGGCGGCAGCACCTCGAAGCGCTTCGCGCCCATCGCCGTGCGCGCGGGCGCCACCGTGGTCGACAACTCGTCCGCGTTCCGCATGGATGCCGGCGTGCCGCTGGTGGTGCCGGAGATCAATCCGCACACGCTGCGCTCTCATCAGGGAATCATCGCCAATCCCAACTGCTGCGCCATCATCGCCATCACGCCGCTGTGGCCGATCCACCGCAGCAACCGCATCCGGCGGCTGACACTGGCCACCTACCAGGCCGCCTCCGGCGCCGGCGCCGCGGCGATGCAGGAGCTGCTCGAGTCCACGCGCGCCTATCTCGAGGGTCGTGCCTATCAACACAAGGTGCTGCCGCACCCGTACGCGTTCAATCTCTTCAGCCACAACACCAGCATCGACCCGGTGACCGGCTACAACGACGAGGAGACCAAGGTCATCCAGGAGACCCGCAAGATCTTCGGCGATCCCGACATCCGCGTCTCGGCCACCTGCGTGCGGGTACCGGTGCTGCGCGCGCACTCGGTGGCGATCACTCTCGAGTGTGAGCGGCCGATCACCCCGGCGCAGGTGCGCGAGCTGCTGCAGAGCGCTCCGGGCGTGAAGCTGGTGGACGACGCGCAGCGCAACTACTTCCCGATGCCGCAGGACGCCTCCGGTCAGGACCCGATTCTCGTCGGCCGCATCCGCCAGGACCTGAGCGATCCGGGCGGACGCTCCATCTGCCTGTTCGTGGCGGGTGATCAGCTGCTGAAGGGCGCGGCTCTCAACGCGGTACAGATCGCGGAGGCTTTGTGAACGGGAGCCCGGCGGCGGGCGCGCGCAGTTACAACAGGTCCCGCAAGCGGTAGTACAGCATCGCCAGCACCAGCGCCGGGCGGCGCAGGGCGGTGCCGCCCGGGAAATTGCGATGCGGAATCCGTGCGAACACATCGAACCGCCCGGCGATTCCGGTGATGGCTTCGGCGACCAGCTTGCCGGCAATCCCGGTGAGGGCGATGCCGTGGCCGGAGAAGCCCTGCACAAAGTAGACATTAGGCGCCAGGCGGCCGAAATGCGGCGCGCGATTGAGCGTGATGTCGACCTCCCCGCCCCAGGCGTACTCGATGCGAACGTCCTGCAATTGCGGAAACACGGCGAGCATGCGCGCGCGGGTGGCGCTCGGGGCATCGAAGGAGCTGAACCCGGAGTAGTTCACCCGCCCGCCGAACAGCAGGCGGTGATCGGCCGAGCGCCGGAAATAATCCAGCACCCAGTTCATGTCGCTGACCGCCGCGTTGTTGGTGATGAGCTGTCGCGCGCGCTCCGCCCCCAGGGGTGCGGTCGCCACGATGTAAGTTGCCACGGCCATGATCTTGGAGGCGAGTGTCGGGGCGGTGGCGCCCAGGTAGACATTCCCGCACAGCGCCAGGTAGCGCGCGCGCACCTCTCCCCGGGGAGTGCGGATGTGCACCTGCGAGGCGCCCGCGGGCGCAAAACCCGTGGCGCGGGTTCCCTCGAAGATGCGCACCCCCAGGCCCTCGGCCGCTGCCGCGAGCCCCAGTGTGTAGTTGAGGGGGTGCAGATGACCGCTGTTCGGGTCGTACAGCGCGCCGCGGTAGCGCTCGGTCGCGAGCGTTGCGCGCAGCTCCTCGCGCGGCACGTAGCGCACGCTCGTGTAGCCGTAGCGCTCGCGCAGCTCGCGAACTTCCGCGTGCAACTCACGCTCGTGGCGCTCCTTGATGGCGGCGTGCAGGTAGCCCGCCGTCCAGTCACAGTCGATCGAGAAGCGCCCGATCAGCTCGCGCATCAGCGCCAGGCCCTCGACCGAGACGTCCCACACCGCGCGCGCGGCCCCCGCGCCGATGAGCCGTGCCAGTTTGGTCTGGCCGGCCGCGATGCCATAGATCGCCTGCGCGCCGCTGCGCCCCGAGGCGCCCCAGCCCACACGCTGCTCTTCGAGCAGCACCACGCGCAGGCCCGCGAGCGCCAGGTGCAGCGCGGTGGAGCAGCCGGCGATGCCTGCGCCGACCACGCACACATCGCAGTCGATGCCGTCCGCGAGCGCCGGACGCTCCGGTGCGCGCTGCGATGAGGCGGCGTAGTACGAACCCACGTGTTGCACGCGTACCATGAGCTGCTTCCCAGGCGTGCGGGTGTTTAAGATATTCTGACGCCCCGCCGGGCGGGGGAGGGGCGCAGGATAGCCAGCGGGAGCGGCGCGCGGCAAATCCGTCCACGCCGCCGTGATTCACGCAACGGCCGTACTTAGGCCATTACCGCACTTCCATCCCGATGCGCAACTGAGGCTTCCCGCCTGCAGCTGTGGTCTAATAGGGACGTTTTTGGGAGACTTCGCCGGTGCGGTTTGTTTAAGATACTAAACACCGCCCGGGCTGCAACCCGCCATGGCACCCGCGCGCCCACTCATAGGCATTCCGGCCGACCGGCGAATGGTCGGTGCACACCCGTTTCACATGGTGGGGGAAAAGTATGCGCGCGCGGTGCTGGACGCGGCGGGCGCGGCACCGCTGCTGATCCCCTCACTGGCAGATGAGCTGGGGTTCGATGAGCTGTTGCAGCGCCTGGATGGACTGCTGTTCACCGGCAGTCCCTCGAACGTCGAGCCGCATCGCTACGCGGGCCCTCCGAGCGCCCCCGGCACCCTGCATGACCCGGCGCGCGATGCCACGACGCTCCCCCTCATCCGCAAGGCCGTGCAGGCGGGGGTGCCGGTGTTCGGCATCTGCCGCGGTTTCCAGGAGATGAACGTCGCCTTCGGCGGCACCTTGCACCAGCGGCTGCACGAGGTGCCGGGATATCTCGATCATCGCGACGACGGCACGCAGCCGCTCGAGGTGCAGTACGGCCCGGCTCACGACGTGACGCTCGAGCCCGGCGGGGTGCTGCGCGCACTCGCGCCGGGCGATCGTATCCAGGTGAATTCGCTTCACAACCAGGGCATCGATCGGCTGGGGGCGGAGCTGGCGGTCGAGGCGCGGGCGCCGGACGGCGTGATCGAGGCGTTTCGCGTGCGCGAGGCGCAGCGCTTTGCGCTGGCGGTGCAGTGGCACCCGGAGTGGCAGGTGATGAGCAATCCGTTCTCGCGCGCGCTGTTTGCCGCCTTCGGGCAGGCCAGCCGCGAGCGCGCGTCCGTCAAGGAAAGGCCTTAGCGTATGGTGAGTGAGATCCGGCAATTCTTCCGCGATCACGGCATCTCCGAGGTCGAGGCCATCATTCCCGACATGGCCGGCATCGCCCGCGGCAAGATCATGCCGGCGGAAAAGTTCGCCGAGGACGGGGGCATGCGCCTGCCGGAGAGCGTGTTCCTGCAGACCGTGACCGGCGACTACCCGCTGGAGACCGGCACTGCCATGAGCCCGGCGGAAATCGACATCGTGCTCAAGGCCGATCAGAAGACAGTGCGGCGCGTGCCGTGGGCGGCGGAGCCCACCGCGCAGGTGATCCATGATTGCTTCTATTCCGACGGCCGGCGCGTGTCGATGGCCCCGCGCCACGTGCTGCGCAACATCGTCGAGCTGTACGCGCAGCGCGGCTGGGATCCGGTGGTGGCACCGGAGCTGGAGTTCTATCTGGTCGAGCAGAACAAGGACGCCGACTATCCGCTCAAGCCCCCCGTGGGTCGTTCCGGGCGCTCCGAGCCCGGCCGCCAGTCCTACAGCATCGCCGCGGTGAATGAGTTCGACCCGCTGTTCGATGACATCTACCAGTTCTGCGAGGACCAGGATATCGAGATCGACACCCTCATCCATGAGGACGGTCCGGCGCAGATGGAAATCAACCTCATCCACGGCCAGCCGCTCGACCTGGCGGATCAGGTGTTTCTCTTCAAACGCACCGCGCGCGAGGCGGCGCTGCGCCACAAGATGTACGCCACCTTCATGGCCAAACCGCACGCCAAGGAGCCCGGCAGCGCCATGCACATCCACCAGAGCGTGGTGGACCTGAAGACGCGCAAGAACGTCTTCAGCAATCCCGACGGCACGCCCTCGCCGCTGTTTTTCGCCCATATCGGCGGGCTGCAGAAGTACATGCCCGCGGCCATGGCGCTGTTCTGCGCCAATGTGAATTCCTACCGACGCCTGACGCGCTACCTGTCCTCGCCCATCAACGTTCACTGGGGCTACGACAACCGCACCGCGGGCCTGCGTGTGCCCATGTCGGATGCGCAAGCACGCCGCGTCGAGAATCGGGTCGGCGGCGCGGACGCCAATCCCTATATCGCCATCGCCGCCTCGCTCGCCTGCGGCTACCTCGGCATGGTCGAGGGCGCGCAGCCGAGCGATCCGATCGTCGGCAGCGCGCATGATCTGCCCTTCGGCCTGCCGCGCTCACTCGATGAGGCGCTGCGCGAGCTGCGGGCCTGCGAGCCGCTGGTCAAGCTCCTGGGGGAGGCGTTCATCGAGGCATTCACGCTCGTCAAGGAAGCCGAGTACGAGGTGTTTCTGCAGGTGATCAGCTCCTGGGAGCGCGAGCACCTGCTGCTGAATGTGTGATCGATTGGCTGCAGGGGCCTGCGGCCCGTGCAGCAGGCCCACCGCGCAGCTGCGCTAAACTCGCGGGCAAAAGGCGTGACTTTTGCCCGCGAAAAGCAGGCCAGCGCCGCGCGGGCTGCCTTCTCAGGGCCCAGCCGCTGTTATATAAGAACAGGCGTCGTGATCAGCGCGCCCCGCTCCATTCGCCTCAGCGCAGCCCTGGCGGCGCTGCTCGCCGCCTGCGCGGGATGCTCGCGCCAGGCTGCGCATGCGACCCCCGCAGCGGGGGCCGAGAAGGTTCTCAACGTCTACAACTGGTCCGACTACATCCAGCCGTCGGTGATTGCAGATTTCCAGAACGCATATGGCATCCGCGTCAATTACGACGTGTTCGACTCGAACGAGATCCTCGAGACCAAGCTCCTCACCGGTCATACCAACTACGACGTGGTGGTGCCGTCGGGCGCCTTTCTCGAGCGCCAGATCCAGGCCGACATTTACCAGAAGCTCGACAAGTCCCTGCTGCCGAATCTCAAGAACGTCGATCCGGACGTGGCGCGCGCCGAGGCGCTGTACGATCCCGGCAACCAGTACAGCGTCGACTACATGTGGATCACCTCGGGGGTGGGCTATAACGTCGCGGACATCCGTGCGCGTCTGCCGGATGCGCCGGTGGACAGCTGGCGCATGCTGTTCGACCCGGCGGTGGTGTCGAAATTCCGGGACTGCGGCGTGTCGCTCCTCGATGCGCCCTCCGAGGTGGTCGCCACGGTGCTGCTGTTCATCGGCCGCAAGCCCGGCAGCAATTCGCCCGATGACCTCGAGGCCGCCGAGCAGGTGCTGAAGGCCATGCGTCCGTACGTGCGCTACGTGGACTCCTCGCGCTACATCGACAACCTCGCCAACGGCGACATCTGTCTGGCGATGGGCTGGTCGGGAGACGTCAAGCAGGCGCACGATCGTGCCGCGGAGGCGGGCAAGGGCGTCGAGCTCGCGTATACCATCCCGCGGGAGGGCGCCATCAGCAACTACGACGTGCTCGCCATCCCGGCAGACGCGCCGCACGTGCGCAACGCCCACCTGTTCATCAATTACCTGCTACGGCCCGAGATCGCGGCCAGAAACTCCAATCTCATCAAGTACGCGAACGCCGTCACGGCCGACATCCAGCCGCTCGATCCCGGCGTGCGCAGCGATCCGGGTGTGTATCCGCCGCCCGAGGTGCGCGCACGGCTCAGCCCGGAGCGCCCGCGGCCGCCGGCGTACCAGCGCCTGCTGACACGCATGTGGACGCGCTTCAAGAGCGGCAAGTGAAGAGCGCAATCGCGAACGTGAATGTCATGCCACCCGCGGCCGATCCCGACTCCGCCTACGTGCGGATCGCGAACCTGACCAAGCGCTTCGGCGATTTCGTGGCCGTGGACGACGTATCGCTCGACATCCGCCGCGGCGAGATCTTCTGTCTGCTGGGCGGTTCGGGATCGGGCAAGACCACGCTGCTGCGGATGCTGGCCGGCTTCGAATTGCCGAGCGCCGGGACGATTCGCATCGATGGCGCGGACATGAGCGCCATCCCGCCCTACGAGCGTCCGGTCAACATGATGTTCCAGTCCTATGCGCTCTTTCCGCACATGAGTGTCGAGAAGAATGTGGCCTTCGGACTCGAACAGGAGGGCCGCGGCCGCGAGCAGATCCGCCACCAGGTCGGGGAGATCCTCGACATCGTGAAGATGGGCGGCTTCGGTGCGCGCAAACCGCATCAGCTCTCCGGCGGCCAGCGGCAGCGGGTGGCGCTGGCCCGGGCGCTGGTGAAGCGCCCGAAGCTGCTGCTGCTCGATGAGCCGCTGGCGGCGCTCGACAAGAAGTTGCGCGAGCATACCCAGTTCGAGCTCCTCAACATCCAGCAGCGCCTGGGCGTCACCTTCATCGTCGTCACTCACGACCAGGAGGAAGCCATGACCCTCGGGACGCGCCTCGGGGTCATGAACCACGGCCGGATCGCGCAGATCGGCACGCCCTCCGACATCTACGAATCGCCGGCGACGCGGTTCGTGGCGGACTTCATCGGTTCGGTCAACATGTTCGAAGGCCGGGTGAGCGATGACGGGGCGGATTGCCTGCGTATCGATTGCACCGAGCTTGGCTGCACGGTGCGCGCGGAGCGCACCGTCAGCTGCACGCGCGGCGCCATCGTGTGGACGGCCATCCGGCCGGAGAAGATCAACATCAGCCGCCAGCCACCCGCCGCGGCCGGGCAGCCGGGGCTGACCGAGAACGCGGTGCGCGGCACGGTGCGGGAGATCGCCTACATGGGGGACATGTCCATCTACCTGGTGCAGATCGACTCCGGCAGCGTGATGCGCGTGACGCTGCCGAACGTCATGCGAGGTGCCGAACGCCCGATCGCGCGCCAGGAGAGCGTCTGGCTCTCCTGGCACGGTTCGAGCCCGGTGGTTCTGACCGAGTAGGGGTCGTTGGTGCGCTTGACCACCGCGTCGGGCAGGCGACTGGTCGCAGGGATTCCCATCCTGTGGCTGCTGGTGCTGTTTCTCATCCCCTTCATCATCGTCTTCCGCATTTCCTTCTCCGAAGTACGCCTGGCGATACCCCCGTACACACCGCTGCTCACCTGGCGCCACGGCTCACCGGTGCTGCAGCTGCACTGGTCGGCCTACCAGTTCCTGTTCACCGACCCCCTGTACGTCAGCTCCTACCTGTATTCGTTGAAGGTGGCCGCCGTCTCGACGCTCTGCTGCTTGGGTCTGGGTTACCCGATGGCCTACGCCATCGCGCGCTCGCACGCCGCAATGCGCCCGGTGCTGCTGATGCTCATCGTGCTGCCCTTCTGGACCTCGTTCCTGCTGCGCGTGTATGCGTGGATCGGGCTGCTGAAGAACAACGGCGTGATCAACAACGTGCTCATGTACCTGGGCGTCATCCATCATCCGCTCGCGCTGCTGCAGACCGACTTCGCGGTGTACATCGGCATCGTGTATTCGTATCTGCCGTTCATGATCCTGCCGCTGTACGCTAACCTCGAGAAGCACGACGGCACGCTGCTCGAGGCGGCCGCGGATCTGGGCGCGCGGCCGTTGCGGGCGTTTGTGCGCGTGACGCTGCCGCAGTCCTTCGCCGGCATCGTCGCCGGGTCGCTCCTGGTGTTCATTCCGGCGGTGGGCGAGTACGTCATCCCGACACTCCTCGGGCGCACCGACCAGATCATGATCGGCCGCGTGCTGTCGGATGAGTTCTTCGAGAACCGCGACTGGCCGGTCGCGAGCGCGGTCGCGATCGTGATCCTGCTGCTGCTGGTGGTGCCGATCATGCTGTTCCAGCGGCTCGAGCGGCGCGAGCTCGAGGCCGCCAAGTGAGGGCGCGCGGCCTGTTTACCCGCACCGCGCTCGTCCTGGGGCTGGCGTTCCTGTACCTGCCGATCCTGTCGATGATCGTGTTCTCGTTCAACAACTCGCGCCTGGTCACGGTGTGGGATACGGCGCATTCTCCCACCCTCAAGTGGTACGTGGCGCTGATGAGCAACGAGCAGATCCTGCGGGCAGCCTGGCTGTCGATCCGCATCGCGTTGATCTCGGCGAGCGCCGCGGTGGTGCTGGGAACGCTCGCCGGGATGGCGCTGGCGCGCCTCGGCGCCTTCCGCGGCCGCATGCTGCTGGCCGGGATGACCACCGCGCCGATCGTCATGCCGGAAGTCATCACCGGGCTATCGCTGCTGCTGCTGTTCGTCGCCATGCAGCAGCTGATCGGCTGGCCGAAGGGTGTGGGGGCGGTCACCATCACGCTTGCCCACATCACCTTCTGCATGGCGTACGTGAGCGTGGTGGTGCAGTCGCGCCTGAGCGGGTTCGATGAGGCGCTGGAGGAGGCGGCCATGGATCTGGGCGCGCGCCCGTTGCGGGTGTTCTTGCGCATCACCTTGCCGCTCATCCTGCCGGCGATTGCCTCCGGGTGGCTGCTGGCGTTTACTCTGTCCTGGGACGATCTCGTCATCACGCAGTTCGTCGCCGGACCGGGCTCCAGCACGTTGCCGATGGTCATTTTTTCCAAGGTGCGCTTCGGCGTGACTCCGGACGTCAATGCTCTGGCCACGATCATGGTGCTGATCGTGGCCACCGGCATTGCGGTCTCCACGGCGTGGATGCGCTACCGCCAGCAGCGGCGCGTGCGCGATCTGCAGCTTGCCGCCGCTGCCAACCTGTGAGCCGAGCTATGACCGATGAAGTGCTGGGAATCGACGTCGGCGGCTCCTCGGTGAAGGCCGGCCTGGTCGACCTCAAGGCCGGCCGCCTCACGGGCGAGCTGATTTCCGCGCCCACGCCGCGCCCGTCGACCCCGGTCGCGGTGACCGGCGTGCTGGGGGGGCTGGCCGCGAGACTGCCTGCGGGCGCCGGCCGGGTCGGTGTCGCATTCCCGAGCGTCATCAAGGACGGCACCGCTTACAGCGCCGCCAACATCGACGCCGCCTGGCTGGGCACCAACGGCGCCGCGCTCGCCTCGCGGGCGCTGGCGCGGCCGGTGCTGTTCCTGAATGACGCGGATGCCGCCGGTCTTGCCGAGATGCGCTTCGGTAGCGGCCGCGGTTGCACCGGCACGGTAGTCATGCTTACTTTCGGCACCGGCATCGGTACGGCGTTGTTCACCGGCGGCAAACTCTTCCCCAACAGCGAGCTCGGGCACCTGGAGCTGCACGGCATGGACGCCGAGAAGTGGGCCTCCGCGCAGGTACGCTCGGCGCAAGGTCTGGACTTTCCCGCCTGGAGCGCGCGCGTCAACGATTACCTGCTGGCGATGCACAAGCTCCTCTGGCCCGACGTGTTCATCCTCGGCGGCGCGGTGAGCGAGCGCTTCGCGGAGTTTGCGCCCCTGCTGCGCTCGCCCGCCGAGCTGCGCCCGGCGTATTTTGCCGGCCAGGCGGGCGTGGTCGGGGCGGCGCTGGCGGCGGCGGAAGCCTGACGGAGGCGGCGCGTGGCGAGCAAGCTGCCGCAGGTGGGCACGACGATCTTCACCGTCATGTCGCGGCGTGCGCGTGAGCTTGACGCGCTCAACCTCGGTCAGGGCTTTCCCGACTACGACATCGATCCACGCCTCACCGAGCTCGTGGCCGCGGCCATGAGCGCCGGGCACAACCAGTACGCCCCCATGGAGGGCCTGCCGGCGCTGCGCGAGCGCATCGCCGCCAAGCTCCTGGCGGTTTATGGCTTGAGCGTCGATGCGGAGAGCGAGATCACGATCACGCTCGGCGCGACCGAGGCGATCTTTTCGGCGGTGCAGGCCGTCATCGGCGCCGGCGACGAAGCCATCGCGTTCGACCCCGCCTACGATTCCTACGAGCCCGCCGTACGGCTCGCGGGCGGACGCTGCGTGCGGCTGCCGCTCGCGCAGCCGGGTTTTCGCTATGACTGGGAGCGGGCGCGCGCGGCGGTGACTGAGCGCACGCGCCTGGTGCTGTTCAACAGCCCGCACAATCCCGCCTGCACCACGGCCACGGGCGCTGATCTGGATGCGCTGGCACAGCTGATCCAGGCTCGGGATATCGTGGTGCTGTCCGACGAGGTGTACGAGCACGTGGTGTTCGACGGCGGCCGGCACAACTCCGTGCTGACGCATCCGGGACTCGCGCCGCGAAGCTTCGCGGTGTTCTCCTTCGGCAAGACCCTGCACGCCACCGGCGTGCGCGTCGGGTACTGCGTGGCCCCACCGGCACTCACCCGCGAGCTGCGCAAGGTGCACCAGTTCAATACCTTCAGCATCGCCCATCCGTTGCAGCACGCCATCGCGGCGTATCTCGCGGAGCGACCCGACTGCGGCCGCGAGCTCGCCGGCTTCTTCCAGGCGAAGCGCGATCGCCTGCGCCGTGCGCTGACACCTTCCGGCTTTCGCCTGCCGCCGGCGCAGGGGACGTATTTCCAGCTGCTGGACTTCAGCCCCCTTGCGGCGAGCGATGATGCGGACTTCGCCGAGCGGCTGCTGACGCAGGCGCGGGTGGCGACGATCCCCCTGTCGCCGTTCTATGCCAGCCCGCAGGCGCTGCCTTTCGTGCGGCTGTGCATTGCCAAGCGGGACGCTACGCTCGATGAGGCGGCCGCGCGGCTCAACGCCTTCGCCGCGCGCCTGCGAAGGGCCTGAACGGCGCGCCCCCCGGATCATGAAAAAGCCCACTCTCGTCAATCATCCACCCACGGTCGAGCTGCCGGCCGGCAACCGTCCGCTGGTGGCGCCGATCTACCAGACTGTCAAATTCGAGTTCGATACGCTCGAGGACACCGAACGCTACCTGCGTGGCGAGCGCCCGGGCTTCTTCTACACGCGCGCCTCCAATCCCACCACGCGCCAGCTGGAGCAGCTGCTGGCGCAGCTGCAGGGGCGTGAGGAATGTCTGGTCACCGCCTCCGGCGTCGCGGCGATATCCCACACACTGCTCACGCTCACCAGGCAGGGTGACCACATCATCTGCTTCGTCGAGACCTACAACCCGAGCCGCTATCTCATCCGCCGCCTGCTGGGCCGCTTCGGCGTGACGCACACCATGCTTTCCATCGAGGATCTGGCGGGCGTGGAACGCGTATTCGCGGCGCAGCCCACGCGCCTGGTGTTCTTCGAGAGCCCGACCAACCCGGTCACCAAGATCGCCGACATCGGCTCGCTCACGCGCCTCGCCCGGGCGGCGGGCGCGCTCGCCGTCATGGACAACACCTTCGCCGGGTTTCACCAGCACGGCGACTACGACGTGGACGTGTTCGTTCACAGCCTCACCAAGTACGCCTCTGGCACCGGCGACGTCATGGGCGGGGCCGTCATCGCGCGCGCCGAGCTGATCCGCCCCATGCGCACCGATTTCGGCGCTCTGGGCGGCACGCTCGACCCGCACGCCGCGTTCCTGATCCTGCGCGGACTGAAGACCTATTTCGTGCGCTACCAGGCACAAAGCGCCAGCGCGGGGCGCATCGCGCAGCACCTCGCCGCGCATCCCGCGGTCGCGCGCGTGCACTACCCCGGCCTGCCCGGCCACCCCCAGCACGCGCTCGCCGCGCGGCAGATGCGCGACTTTGGCACCATCGTCAGCTTCGAGCTCAAGGGCGGCGGGCCGGCGGTGCGGCGCTTCGCCGACACGCTGGAGCTGTTTGCGCTCGCCGCCAGTCTCGGCTCCACCGAGTCGCTGGTGGTGACGCCGCAGATGATGGGTGCCCGGGAGCTGAGCGCCGAGCAGCTGAGAATATCCGCCATTACCGAGGGTACGGTGCGGCTGTCGATCGGGCTCGAGGACCCGGATGACCTGCTCGAGGACCTCAGCCGCGCGCTCGGCGCCGCTTAGTTGGTGATCCGCGCCCCTCGTCGGGGGTATAATCCGCCACCACTTGTGGGCGACACGTACGGGTGCCGGGCATTCGTACGATGGCCGATAACCCGCCGCTGCCGGCGCCGGTCTCTCAAACAGGAAGGACGCCTTATGAACATCGAGCCTCCCGCGATGCCCTACGACTTCGCCGATCTCGAGCCCGCGATGTCGCGTGACACGCTGGTGTTCCACTTCCTGCGGCACCAGCGCGTGTGCTTCGACCGCATGCTGACGATGGTGCGCGGCAGCGAGCTCGAGGCGCTGCCCCTGGATGAGTTGATCCGCGTAACCGAGCGCGTTCCGGCGCAGCACGCGCTGTTTCGCTACGCCGCGGAAGTCTGGAATCACAATCTGTTCTGGCGCTCGATGCGCCCGCGCGGCGGCGGCGCGGCGCACGGGGCGGTCGGTGAGCACATCCGCACGCGGTTCGGCTCGTACGAGCGCTTCACACGCGAATTCAAGGAGGCCGCCAGCGCCCAATTTGGCAGCGGCTGGCTGTGGCTGGTGTGGCGGGACGATGCGCTCGAGATCCTCGCGACCAGCAACGCCGGCACACCGCTGGTACGCGGTGACACGGCGCTTCTGGCGCTTGACCTGTGGGAACACGCCTACTACCTGGATCACCAGAACCGCCGCGCCGCCTATGTGAGCTCGTTCCTCGAGGAGCTGGTCGACTGGGATTTCGCCAATCGCACGCTCGCGAACCTGGCGGAGAGCTCCGACGCGCGGGCCGCGCACCTGCGCGTCGTGCCCGAGACCGACCGCGGTCGCCTGAGCGTGCGCTGACCCTGCTGCGCACCCTCGCTCACAGGCTGCCCGCCACCCGCACGCGGTGCGGATGGTAGGGCAGCACCTCGACGATCTCACCCTCGAGGAGCCGCTGCCGTACGCCGCGCCAGAACGCCGCGGTCAGAATCTCCCCGTGCAGGCGCAGCAGCGCGGCGCGCTGCGCCTCGTTGAGGCCCAGGAACTGCATGAATGACTCGGGGAAGACGTCGTTGTCAGCGACGTAGAACCAGGCTTCGCCGCGCATCTCATCCTCGTGGCTGGTGGCCTGCGGCAGGTCGCGAAAGTTGCAGTCGGTGACCCGGCACAGGTCGTCGTAGTCGTAGAAGATCACGCGGCCGTGGCGCGTGACGCCGAAATTCTTCAGCAGCAGGTCACCCGGAAAGATGTTGGTGTAGGCGAGATCGCGGATGCACTGTCCGTAATCGAGCACCACGCGCTCGGCCTCGGCGGCGGGCGTGCTGCGCAGGAACAGGTTCAGCGGCGTCATGCGTCGCTCGATGTACATGTGATCGAACACCAGGTCGGCGCCGTCCTCGTGCACGGTGTGTGCCGCCTCGCGCCGCAGCTCATCCAGCAGCTCGGGAGCAAAACGCTCGCGCGGGAAGCGCAGGCGCCGGAATTCCTGGGCGTCCACCAGCCGTCCGGCCCGGTCGTGGATGAAGACCATCTGATACTTGGCGAGCACCTCTTCGCGCAGCACGGTCTTGGGGTAGGGAAAGCGGTCGCGGATGACCTTGAACACCACATCGAAGGAGGGCAGGGTGAAGCACACCATGACCAGACCGCGCTCGCCGGGTGCGTGCCTGAACAGATCGCCGGTGTGCTCGAGGTGGCGCATAAGCTCGCGGTAACGCTCGGTCTTGCCCTGCTTGGCGCGTCCCAGCACGGTGAACAGCTCACTCACCGGCTTGCGCGGCATGATCGCCTTCAGGAACACCACGGCCTCGGCGACGCGTTCCAGATCGACGTGGAAGTAGGAGCGGGTGAAGCTGAACACAATGCTGACGTCGTCTTCCGCGAGCATCACGGCATCCACGAGCACGCCGCTGTCGCTGTTCTTGAGAGCGATCACCAGCGGCAACACGAACTCGCGCCCCACCACGCGGCCGACGATGTAGGCGCGCGATATCTGGTAGAACACCGGCCGGATCACCTCGACCCGCTCGACATCGCGCTGCTGCCGGCCGGCGGGCAGGTGGGCGCGCACCTCGGTGGCGACGTGCGCGATGCTGTTGTCCAGATCGCGCCATGGCGAGCGGAAACGCACGTCCCCCAGCAGATCCTCGAACAGCAGCGCCAGGGAGCCGTGATTGAGGTAGCTGTTGGTGGCCACCGCGGACTGCAGGCTCGCCAGCGGATCCAGATCGGTGGCCACAAACTCGATGTCGGGTGCGACGCCCACCGTGCCGAACAGCCTGCGGCTGATGGAGCTGAAGAAGGTCTTGGTGAACTCCGGGTCCGGCAGGTCCGTGATCCGCGTGGCGAACGCGCCATGGATCTGCCGCCACAGGTCGCGATCGAGCGCCCGCGCCCCGAGCCCGAGGCGCAGCCCGGCGATCGTCTGGTTTACGAAGCGGTCGTAGAGCCCGATGCGCTCGATGGCGTCCTGCTGGCCGCCACGCCAGTCGCGTGCGTCGAAGCGTAACGGCGCGCGGCGCGTGATGGCGCGGAACTCGGCGTTGTAATGGGCGAAGGCGTCCACGATCCGGCGGGCGCAGTCCTGCGCCAGGGCGGAAGCTTCCTCAGCGGAGCCGGACATGAGGACTGCGGTACTCAATCGAAGTCGGTCGGCAGGCCCGGGTTGAGCCGGTGCTGGTACAGCCGCTCGATCTGCGGGCCCAGCACCCGGCCCGTGGACAGCTGCGGCAGAGCGCGCACCGGAAAAAACGCGACCGCATCGGTTTCCGCGCCGGCACGGGGGCTGCCGCCGGCGAGCTCGCATACGAAGAACAGCTTGTAGATGTGGTACACGCCCGGCGGATGCGGATGCCGGTTCTTGTCCACCAGGGCGGCGAGCTTGACGGCGCGGGCGCGATAGCCGGATTCCTCGTGGATTTCCCGCGCTACCGCTTGCGAGGGCGCATCGTTCACGTCCACCCAGCCGCCCGGCAAAGTCCAGCGGCCGTCCGAGCGTTCGCGCACCAGCAGCACCTGATCGCCGTCGAAGACGCCGCCGCGCACGTCGACTTTGGGCGTCGCATAGCCGCGCTCACCTTCCCAGAAGGCGCGCGCCTGGCCGGTGGGGATCGCGAGCTCGAGAGACAGCATTTGCGCCGCCAGCTCCTGCAGCTGGGTGTAGCGCTCGCGATCGAACGGATCGCGGCTGAAGGTCAACCCGTTCTGCGCCAGCGCCTGCAGCTTGCGCGCCCACTCGAGCAGGGTCGCCGTGCGCTCGCCCGTGCTCATGAGTGCGGCCGCGGGGGGCTCGCCGCCTGATCGCTCATGACAGGCGCACCGGCCCCGAGCGCCTAGAGGTTGCGGATCAGCGCGTCGCCGAAGGCGCTGGTGGACACTTCCTGTGCCCCTTCCATGAGCCGTGCGAAGTCGTAGGTGACGACTTTCTGCCCGATCGTGCGGTCCATGGCGCCGATGATGGCATCGGCCGCTTCGATCCAACCCAGGTAACGGAACATCATCTCGCCGGAGAGAATCAACGAACCCGGATTCACCTTGTCGAGATTCGCATACTTGGGCGCGGTGCCGTGCGTGGCCTCGAACACGGCGTGCCCGGTGAGGTAGTTGATGTTGCCGCCCGGGGCGATGCCGATGCCGCCAACCTGCGCTGCCAGCGCATCCGACAGATAGTCGCCGTTGAGATTGAGCGTCGCGATGACGTCGAACTCCTCGGGGCGCGTCAGCACCTGCTGCAGCGTGATGTCGGCGATGGCGTCCTTGATGATGATGCGCCCGGCCTTGCGGGCCGCGTCCATTTCCGCGTTCGCGTCCTGCTCCCCCCTGGCTGCCTTGGTGCGCTCCCACTGCTCCCAGGTGTAGGTCTGCGAAGCAAACTCGCGCTCGGCGAGCTGATAGCCCCAGTTGCGGAAGGCGCCTTCGGTGAACTTCTGGATATTGCCCTTGTGGACCAGCGTCAGGCTCTTGCGCTCGTTGGCGATGGTGTAGCCGATCGCGGCACGGATGAGACGCTCCGACCCTTCCTTCGACACCGGTTTGATGCCGATGCCGGAACTCTCCGGGAAGCGGATCTTGGCGTACGCCTTGGGGAAGGCCTGCCGGAACAGCTCGAGAAACCTGTGGTTGTCGGGGCTGCCGGCCTCGAATTCGATGCCGGTATAGATGTCCTCGGTGTTCTCACGGAAGATCACCATGTCGACTTTTTCAGGATGCCGGACAGGCGAGGGCACGCCCCGATACCAGCGCACCGGGCGCAGGCACACGAACAGGTCGAGCATCTGGCGCAGGGCCACGTTGAGGGAGCGGATGCCGCCACCGATCGGGGTGGTGAGCGGCCCCTTGATGGACACCAGATATTCGCGACAGGCGGCGACGGTCTCGTCCGGCAGCCAGCTGCTGAACAGCTTGTTGGATTTTTCCCCCGCGTAGACCTCCATCCAGTGGATGCGCCGCTTGCCGCCGTAAGCCTTGGCTACCGCGGCGTCCATCACGCGCACGCTGGCGCGCCAGATGTCAGGGCCCGTGCCGTCACCCTCGATGAACGGAACGATCGGGTTCTGCGGGACGATCAGCTTGCCGCTGCTGATCGTGATCTTCGCGCCCTGGGCGGGGGGCGTGACTCTTGGGCTGGCGGCGCTGGACATGCGGGATTCTCCTGGGAGGTCGCCGGCTGCGCGGGCGGCCGGGCGCGAAATGCTAGCACAGGCCGTGAGGCGCAAGCCGGCCGCGTACCGAAGCGGGCGCGCGTATGAGAGACTCAGCCCGCGGCCAACGCCTCGGGGGGCGGGCAAGAAGCGAAGGGGCGTATGTCGGAGGCTATTAATAAGAGTACCGGCACCGGGGTGGCCAGGCCGTCGGTGCTGCGCCAGCTGATCGCGGTGCGGCCCATCGATCCGGCGCCCGCGGGCAAGAGCCGACTGAAGCAGGTGCTGAGCGCGCGGGCGCTCATCGCCATTGGCCTGGGCGCCACCATCGGCTCAGGGATCTTCGTGCTCACCGGCACGGTCGCCGCAAACCATGCCGGACCCGCGATCACGCTGTCGCTGCTGATCGCCGCGTTCGGCGGCGGGCTCGCCGCGCTGTGTTACTCGGAGTTCGCCACGTTCCTGCCGGTACCCGGCAGCGCCTACAGCTACACCTACGCGACGCTCGGCGAGGCGCTCGCCTGGTTCATCGGCTGGAACCTGCTGCTCGAATACGCGATCTCGGCTTCCGCAGTCGCGGTGAGCTGGTCGGCCTATGTGGTCAGCCTGCTCGCCGATGCCCACATCCACCTGCCGGCGCTGCTGGTCAACGCGCCGCTCGGGCTTGATGCGCACGATCATGCGGTTGCCACCGGCGCCCTCATCAACGTACCCGCGGTGCTGATCATCGCCGCCATGACGGCGCTTCTGTACGTGGGGGTGCGCGGCTCGGCCGGCGCCAACACGATCATGGTAGCCCTCAAGGTCGGCATCATCGTGATCATCGTCATTGCGGGCCTCAAGTACATCGACCCCTCGAACTGGAGGCCGTACGTGCCGCCCAACAGCGGGGTCCGCGGTCATTTCGGCTGGACCGGCGTGCTGCAGGGCGCGGCCATCATCTTCTTCTCCTACGTGGGCTTCGACACCGCCTCGACCACCGCGCTCGAGGCGCGCAACCCGCAGCGCGATCTGCCGCTCGGGATCATCGGCGCCCTGGTTATTTCGGCCGTGCTGTATGTCGCCATGGCGACCGTCCTCACCGGCATGGTGCCGTTCCAGAAACTCGACTCCGACGCGCCGGTAGCCGTGGCGCTCGACGCCCACCCGCAGCTCGCCTGGCTCTCGTGGATTCTGAAGGTGGGCGTCATCGCGGGGATGACCTCCGTCATCCTCACCTCGCTGCTCGGACAACCGCGCATACTGCTTTCGATGGCGGACGATGGGCTGCTGCCACCTTTCATGAGCCGTTGCCATCCGCGCTTCAGGACCCCGCACGTGTCAACGGTCGTGACGGGGGTGTTTGCAGCGTTGATCGCCGCCGTCTTTCCGCTCGACCTGCTCGCAGATCTCATTTCCATGGGTATCCTGCTGGCGTTCGCGGTGGTCTGCGCAGGCGTGCTGGTGTTGCGTTACACACGGCCCGATGCGCCCCGGCCGTTCCGCGTGCCGTGGGCGCCCGTCACCTGCGTGACCGGCACGGTCGTGTGTCTCGGCATGACCTATTATCTGTCGGGCGCCACCTGGCTGCGGCTGGTGATCTGGACCGCCCTCGGCATGTCCATCTACGCGTTGTACGGATTCCGGCACAGCCGCCTGCGCCAATGACCGCAACGCTGCCGGGCACGCCCGCCGCGGATGGCTTCCGCATGCCGGCGGAGTTCGAGCCGCATGCGGGCTGCTGGATGCTGTGGCCGGAGCGGCCGGACAACTGGCGCGAGGCGGCGCGCCCGGCGCAGCTCACCTTCGCGCGGGTGGCCGCCGCGATCGCGCAATTCGAGCCGGTGACGGTCGGGGTATCGAACCCGCACTACAGCGCCGCGCGCGCACTGCTGCCCGGGGGCGTGCGGGTGGTGGAGATGGCTCACGATGATGCCTGGATGCGGGATGTCGGGCCGACCTGCGTGGTGGATGCCCGCGGCGCGGTGCGTGGGGTCGACTGGCGCTTCAACGCCTGGGGCGGGCTCGAGGGCGGGCTGTACTTTCCCTGGGACCAGGACGATCTCGTGGCGCGCAAGGTGCTGGAGATCGAGCGGCTGGACCGCTACCGCGCGCCGCTGGTGAACGAAGGTGGCGCCGTCCACGTCGACGGTGAGGGTACGGCGCTGGTCACGGAGGAATGCCTGCTGAACGCCAATCGCAATCCGCGGCTGGCGCGCGAGGACATCGAGCGTGGCGTGCGCGACTACCTCGGGGTGAGCCACATCATCTGGCTCGGCCGGGGAGTGTTCAACGACGAGACTGGCGGGCACGTCGACAATCTCGCCTGCTTCGTGCGTCCCGGCGAGGTGTGCCTCGCCTGGACTGATCGCCGGCGCGACCCGCAGTACGCGATCTCACTCGACGCCTGGGAGCGTTTGCAGGACGCGCGTGATGCCCGCGGGCGTCGGCTCAAGGTGAGGCGCCTGCCGATGCCGGCACCGCTGCGCCTTCGCGCCCGTGAGGCCGCCGGGGTCGTCGCCCACGAGGGCACCCGGGAGCGCGTCGCCGGGGAGCGGCTCGCGGCGAGCTATGTTAACTTCTACATCGCCAACGGCGGCATCGTCATGCCGCTGCTCGATACACGCACCGACCGCACCGCGGCACGACGCCTGAAGAGCCTGTTCCCGGCGCGCCGCGTGGTGGGCGTGCCGGCGCGCGAGATCCTCCTGGGAGGCGGCAACATCCACTGCATCACGCAGCAGATCCCCGCAGGCGGGCGCGGGCGAAGACCACCGCCCGTCCGCGCTGCCGGCTGAAGGGTGGTGCGCAGCTGCGGCCCCTCTCTTCTTAAGTTAACGCCCCGACCCCGGCCCGTCGGTCCCGAGCGACAGCGCTCCGGGAACCCGAACTTGCGGTATCGTTCTCACGCATGCGTTGCCTAGCCTGGACGATGTTGATGGCGACCGCATTCGGGGCGGGAGCCGCCGGCCTGAGCGGCGAGTTCAACCCGGTGCTCAGGCAGCCGCATCATGCGAGCGTAGAAAACGCGACTGGCCGGGTCATCGTCAAATTCCGCCCCGCCAACAGCTCCCCGCAGAGAGCCAAGCTGCGATCGACGCAGGATCGCATCTCCGCTCTGATGGCACGCACCGGTCTGAAGCTGCGTGCCGTGCGCTCCGTTACCGACCTCCTGCATGGCATTCGCGTCGAGCCAGCAGTTGCCGGCGAGCCGATCGCGGCGACGGTCCAGCGCTTGCAGGCGGATCCCGAGGTCGAGTACGCGGAAGCCGAGCAGTGGCGCTACCCACACGCAACAACACCCGACGATCCCGTGTTCTCGCAGCAGTGGTACCTCCAGGGGAGCTCCGCCACGACACCGAGTGCCGTCGATGCCGTGACCGCCTGGGATACGACGACCGGCAGCACCGGGCTCGTCATCGCCGACCTCGACACCGGAGTGCGCTTCGAGCACCCGGACCTGCAGTGGGCGGGGTCGGGTGGGCGTCTGCTCCCGGGGTACACGTTCATCTCCGACGCCTTCGTTGCCAATGACGGCGATGCGCGGGATGCAGACGCCTCGGATCCGGGTGACTGGGTCGTCCAGGCGGACCTGAGCAGACCCGAATGCAATGGTGGAACGACAGCTAACAGCTCCTGGCACGGCACGCGCGTCTCCGGCATTCTCGGAGCGGTCAGCAACAACGGTGTCGGCATCGCCGGCATGACCTGGAGCGCGTGGCTCTTGCCCGTGCGCGTGCTCGGCAAGTGCGGGGGCACCGACCTGGACATCATTGCCGGCATGCTGTGGGCGGCCGGGATTCCCGTGAGCGGCGCGCCGAACAACCCCTATCCGGCCCGGATCGAGAACATGAGCCTCGGGGCCCCGGGCAGCTGCCTCCAGATCTACATCGATACCATCAGTCAGCTGGCCGCCAAGGGAGTGTTGGTCGTCGTTTCGGCGGGAAACGAGGGCGGGCCGGTTGCCTCGCCGGCCAACTGTCCCGGTGCTGCCGGTGTGGCTGGATTACGGCACGCGGGCACCAAAGTTGGATACAGCAGCCTCGGGCCGGAAGTTGCAGTCAGCAGCCCGGCGGGAAACTGCGTCAACACGGCAGGCGGACCGTGCCTGTATCCCATCACGACGACCTTCAATCAGGGTACTACCACACCCGGCGCGAGTGATTACACAGACCAGGTCAACACTCCGAATCTCGGCACGAGCTTTTCGGCGCCCATCGTCTCGGGCATCGCCGGTCTTATGCTCTCCGTAAACGGCAATCTGAACTCGACGCAGCTCATTGCGCGGTTGAAGGAGGGATCGCTGCCCTTTCCTCAGACTTCCTCCAGCCTCCCTGCGCCGCCAGCGTGCCCCACAGCGCCGCAGATGTGTCACGTACCCGCCGGTCCCAGCGACCTGCAGACTTGCGAATGCATCTGCACGCTGGATGGTCAGACCTGTGGCGCCGGAATGGCCAACGCCTCGGGGGCGCTCAACGCAGCGCTCCGGCCGATCGCGGCCGTGAAGCTTCCCGCGAGTGTCTCGGCTGCAATGAACGTCACGCTCGATGCGTCGGGCAGCGGTGCCGCGTGCAAGCACACAGTTGCCAGCTACCAGTGGGCGAGCAGCGATCCCGCCGGTCATCCGGTCAATCCCGCGACGGGTTCGTCCACGACCGTAATCGCACCGGCGAGCGGCACGTTCAACGTGACGCTGACGGTGACTGATGACGCCGGCAAGGTCGATCAAGCAACGGTTACCGTTAGCTCAACCGCGGCTACCAGCTCCGCTCCGGCGACGGCAGGCACCACCGCCTGCCTCACGGCCATTTCCGTCCCTTCTGGGGTGACGGTTTCCGTGTCGCCTCCCACTGGCAGCCTTCAGGCCGGAAGCGGCACTACGGAGACTCTTACCGCGACGGTCGGTAACACCGTCAATACGCAGGTGACCTGGCAGGTCGACACGGTCACCGGCGGCAATGCGACGGTCGGTACGATTTCGACCAGCGGGGTCTATACGGTTCCGGCGACGGTGCCGTCGCCCGCAACCGTGACTATAACGGCCGTGTCGGTCGACGATCCGACGCGCTCAGGGACCGCGACGATCACGATCACTGCGGCACAGGGCGGTGGCGGCGGTGGGGGCGGCGCCCTCGATGCGTTGAGCCTGCTGACGCTCGCGCTCGCGGGCCTGGCGCGGGGGCCCTTCAGCCATTACAACAGCCGCTGGGCGGCATCCAGCCAGGGACGCTGCGCCCGGCGGTAGTGACCCGGCGCGATGCGCGCCTGCTCGAGCAACTCGCGCGCCACCTTCTGCGCCTCGGCACGACGACCCTGGGCCTGCAGCAGCTGCGCGTAACGCACCGAGGCTTCGGCGCCGGGGTAGGAGGGCGCCAGCACCGCGTACTCCTCGAGCGCCTTCGGTACGTTGCCTTCCGCCTCGAGCGCCCGGGCGTACAGGAGATGCCCTGCCGGTGAGCGAAAATCCGGGTTGTGCCGGATGAGCTCATCGAGCGTGGCGCGCGCCGCGGATGCGTCGCCCTTGCCGAACTGCGCCTGCGCGAGTCCGAGCATGAGATTGGGGTCGTGCTCATACAGTCCGGTGAGTGCCTCGCGGTACTGACCGATCGCCTCCTCGTAGCGCTCATGGCGCACGAGTTCCTCCGCGTAGCGCTGCCGGCTCGCGACGTTGCCGGCGACACGCGCCTCGTTCTCGTAACGGCGCAGCTCCCGGCCCGGATCCACGGCCTGGCGCAAGCCGCGCGCGGTGCGCTGTGCGGCGCGACTGCGGAGCAGTTCGGGAAGAATCTCCACCGCGATGTAGGCAAGCGCTCCCGGCAGCGACAGCAGCGCGAGCACCCAGATCCAGATCTGGTTCCGTCCGGTCTTGACGACATGGATGATGAGCGCCACCTGGACGAGGATCGACAGAATCAGAACCGACATTCCCTTTGTCTCCGCAATCTAGGGGTGCGCCGCCGCTCCCGGTGGCAGCGCGAAGGCGATGACGTAGTCGCCGCGTGGCGTGCCGAGCGGGCCGTGGCCGCCGGCGCTGATGACGAGATATTGACGCTGGTTGCGACCCACCCTGTAGGTCATGGGCGTGGCCTGACCGCCCGCGGGCAGCTTGTACTTCCACAGCTCGCGTCCGGTCTCGATGTCGAAGGCACGCAGGTAGCTGTCCAGGGCCGCGGCGACAAACACCAGGTCGCCGTCGGTCGCAATCGGTCCGCCCATGTTCGGCATCCCGAAGTCGCGTGAGGGCACGAACCAGGGCGTGAGCCCTTCGGTCGAGCCGAGCGGCACCTGCCAGACGATGCGCGCATGGCGCAGGTCGACGCTCACCAGCGTACCCCAGGGCGGCGCGGTGCACGGCAGGTCCCAGGGCGAGAGCAGCGGCTCGCGGCGCATGGCATAGGGCGTGCCCGCCTGCCGGGCGAACTCGGAATGCGGAAAACGGTCCGAGCGCGCGTCACGCTCGAAGTCCTGTGGTGAGATGAGCGTGACCACCATCGGTAAATGATTGACGGCCGCGATGACGCGCTCGCGCTGCTCGTCGAACACGATGCCGCCCCAGTTCACGCCGCCGATGTAACCGGGTGACAGCAGCGTGCCGCGCGTGTCCGGCGGGGTGAAGATGCCTTCGTTGCGCAGCGAGGCGATGAGCTCGCGGCATTTGCCGCGATCCCAGAAAGTGAGGCCCCAGGCATCGCCGGGTTGCACCGAGCGCTGGGAGGTCAGCGCGGGGAGCGACGAGAACGGCTGCGTGAACCAGGCCTGCTCGCCCGGGACATGGCTCGTGGGCACGGGTCTCTCGATGATCGGGAACAGTGGTTGCCCGCGGGTGCGCTCGAACACGTACAACATACCGGTCTTGGTCGCCTGGATGACCGCCGGTACGGGCACTCCCTGCACCTCGATGTCCCCCAGCACCGGCTGCGCCGCGAGGTCGTAATCCCACAGGTCGTGGTGGATGAGCTGCTGCTGCCACACGAGCCGGCCGCTCCTGGCATCGAGCGCCAGCAGCGAGTCGGCGAAACGATTGCTACCCAGGCGCATGCCGCCGTAGAAGTCGGGGCTCGCCGAACCGGTCGGGACCAGCACCAGGCCGTGCTCCTCGTCGACCGACATCACGCCCCAGGCGTTGCCGGCGCCGGTGCCCGCGGCCTGTGCAAGGTTCCACTCGGACGCCGCCGGGTGCGAGGGCGAATCCGGCAGCGGGTCGAAGGACCACAACTGGGCACCGCTCTGGGCGTCGTAGGCGCGGATGACACCGCGCTCCACGTCGGTGGCGCGGTTGTCGCTGATCGCGGAACCCACTATCACCGCATTGCCGTAAACGGCCGGCGGGGAGGTCGCCAGGTACGCGCCCGGATCGCGAATGCGCACACCGCGCGTCAGATCGACCTGGCCGCGATCGCCGAAGTCGTCGCACGGGCGACCGGTTTCGGCATCGAGCGCCAGCAGGCGTGCGTCCAGCGTGCCGGTGAACACCCGCCGCCGGCACGGACCGGGCTGCCGGGCCTCGCCGCTCTCCCAGACACTGACGCCGCGGGAACTGACTTCGGCGTAGCGCCGGGCGCGATCGATGCGCGGATCGAAGCGCCAGCGCGCGCGCCCGGACTCCGGATCGAGTGCGATCACGATGTTCGTGCCGGTCTCGAGATACAAGAGACCGAACGCGAGCACCGGGGTGGCTTCGAAGGTGAGCTTGCCGGCGCGCGCCAGCCCCGCGCCCAGCTCGGCGGTGCGATAGGTCCAGGCGACCGACAGCCTGGAGACATTGGTGCGGTTGATCTCATCGAGGCTCGAGAAGCGCTGGCCAAACGCATCACCGCCGTAGTAGCCCCAGTCGCTGGCATCCGGCGACTGCGCAAGCGCGGCGCGCGCCGCGGCGATGCACAGCGCCGTCACGCACAGCCTGCCGGCCAGGCGTGCGGGCAGCGTGGCGCCGCCACGCGCGCCGGCAACACCGCGGGACCGTATCATGGTGGGCATTATCCGCGATGCCGCGCGTCCACTGCGAGCCTCAAGCGCGCCCGCCCCCGCATGCTGGTATTCTTGCCCACGTGAGTTCAACACGGGCGGTCACGCCCCGTCTCGGGGTACTGAGTCTCATCCTCGCAGTTCAGTCGCTCGCGGCTCCCGCCATCAGCAACGCCCGGAGTGCCGCCGATCAGCCCGGCGCCGCGCAGCTCAGCGCCCACCGGCCGCGTGTTGGCCTGGTCCTTTCCGGCGGTGGCGCACGCGGAGCGGCGCACATCGGCGTGCTGAAGATCCTGGAGCAGATGCGCGTACCGATCGATGCGATCGCCGGCACCAGCATGGGCGCGGTCGTCGGCGGCCTGTACGCGAGCGGTCTGTCGGCGCGCGACATCGAGAAGATCATGACCTCGATCAACTGGCAGGACGCGTTCCGCGACCGCCCACCGCGCGAGGATCTGACGCTGCGGCGCAAGCAGGAGGATGAGAGCTTCCTGGTGAAGTTTCCGCTCGGCGTGCGCGCCGGCCATATCCTGCTGCCGAAGGGGTTGGTCCAGGGCCAGGGGCTCACGCAGATGCTGCGCCGGCTGACACTGCCGGTGGCGCGTATGAGCGACTTCGACCGGCTGCCGACGCCGTTTCGCGCCGTGGCCACCGACCTCGAGAGCGGTGATGCGGTGGTCATGGGCTCGGGCGATCTGACCAGCGCGATGCGCGCCAGCCTGTCGGCGCCCGGAGTATTTGCGCCCGTGGAGCGCGAGGGGCGGCTGCTGGTCGACGGGGGCATCGCCGACAACATCCCGGTCGATATTGCGCGCGCCATGGGTGTGGACGTGGTCATCGTGGTGGATGTCGGCTTTCCGCTGCTGCCACGCCGGCAGTTGAGCAGCGCCCCGGTGATCTCCAGTCAGATGCTGGCGATTCTCATCCGGCGCAATGCCCAGGCGCAGCTCGCCACGCTCACGCCGCAGGACATTCTCATCCAGCCGGCGCTCGGTGACGCGTCGTCGTTCGACTTCGGCATCGTCGCGCGCGTGATCGCGATGGGCGAGGCCGCGGCGCGCGGCAAGGCCGGGCAGCTCGCGGCGCTCAGCGTGAACGAGCAGGATATGCAGCGCTACGTGCAGCGTCGCGAGTCCTCACGCGCGCCGCCGCCGCGCATCGACTTCGTGCGCGTCGATCCGGGATCGGAGCGCTATGGACCCGCTGCGAGCAGCCTGTTCCGAGACCTGACCGGCAAAGCGCTCGATCCGGATACGATCGCGCGCCGCGTGACCGAGCTCTATGGGCGCGGCGGCCTCGATACGCTCGACTACCACGTGATCGGGGACCAGAGCCGCTACGGCCTGGCGCTCGATGCGCGCCCGAACTCCCAGGGTCCGAACTACCTGCGTTTCGGGCTCAGTCTGCAGGACGACTTCCAGGGCAACTCCACGTATAACGCCGCCATCCGCTTCGTGATGGCGGATATCACCCGCAATGCCGGCGAATGGGTCACGGATCTGCAGATCGGCAGCCTTTCCCAGATCTCGACCGAGCTGTTCCTGCCGCTGGCGCAGTTTTCCGGCTGGTTCGTCATGCCGCATGTGGCGGACCGGAGCCGCGACGTGGACGTGCTGCAGGGACAGAACCTGCTGGCCGAGTACCGCGTGCACACCTTCGCCTACGGTCTGGATTTCGGGCACCAGTTCGGCAACTGGGGAGAGATCCGCGCCGGCGCGCAGCTCGAGCAGGGTCATTTCCGCCTCAAGATCGGCGACCCTGCGGATCCGAATCTGCCGCAGCAGAGCTTTGCGTCCTTCGACACGCGCAACTACTTCGTGCGCTTCACCTACGACCGGCTCGACGACATCAACTTCCCGCACCGCGGCCAGCGGGCGACCCTGCAGTGGAGCGGGGTACGCAATGCGACCGGCGCGGAGCAGACCTCCGACCAGGTGACGCTCAACTATCTCGGCGCCCACTCGTTCGGGGGCGATACGCTGGCGTTCTCGGCGTCCGCAGGCATGACCCTGCAGTCCAGGCTCACGGACATCAACCTGTTGTTTCCGCTCGGAGGCTTTCTCAACCTCTCGGGGCTCAGGGCAAATTCGCTCACCGGGCCGGATTTCGGTATTGCCCGCGTGTTGTACTATCGGCAGATCGGCCGCGGCGGACCCGGGTACCTGGACGTGCCGACCTACCTGGGCCTGTCGCTCGAGGCGGGCAACGTGTGGCAGAAGCGCAGCGACGCGCGCTTCGGCAACATCGAGAAGGACGCCAGCGTATTTCTGGGAATGGACACATTCCTGGGTCCGGTGTATCTGGCCACTGGCTTCGACCAGCACGGCAACCAGGCGTTCTATCTGTTCCTGGGGCGGACTTTCTAGGTGCGCAGGGCGGGAGCGCCGCGCAGCTTAAAGGCGCGCGCCGCGGTGGCTACGGGCGCGGCGGCGTATCCGCCGGGAGCCGGCGGCCCTCAGCCGTCGCCGGTCGGAATGATGGCAGACGTCTCCGCCATCAGGATCACCGCGCGCTCGGGCGCGCGCGTGCGGTGCACCACGCCCTTGGGCACGACGAATCCCTCCAGCGGCTGCAGATCGATGCTCCGGTCCTCCAGGTCGATGATGAAGTGACCTTCGAGGACGAAGAAGAACTCATCGTCATGCTCGTGCTTGTGCCAGTGGTATTCGCCCTGCATGACACCGAGCCGGATGACCGAATCGTTGACCCTGCACAGAGTCTGGTTGTACCAGCGGTCCTTGCACTGAGCCACGAGCGCGGGCACGTCCACGACGCTCAAGGGAGCGAACCTGACGTCCAGGTGCGTGGCGTAGGGATAGTCTGCCGGGTCGGTCATGGCGTCATCTACAGCCCGCGGCTCTCGGCGAGCTTCTCGATCTTCTGGAACACGAGCGCAGGTTTGTCGCCGGCGCGCGAGTACTCGTGCCTGCGGCTCATTTCGGCCAGCGCGGCGTCACGCTCCGCCGGGGTGGGGTACCAGTGCTGCCGCTGCCAGTCCGGTCCCAGGAGCTTGCGGAACGGATCCCCCGGCGGCAGGCTCACGCGGATCCCGTAAGGGCGCAGCTTCTCGATCGGCGGGGAGCAAAGGTTCTGCGGTTGACTGATGCCCATGCCCCCGGGAGCTTAAGGTGCGGCGCGCGGGGGCCGCAAGCCGCCGTGCGCCGGGCCTGCGTAGCATCCGGGGCTTGAGTCGAGCGACGACCGTCCCCACACTGATATGCCCCTCGCGCAGGAGGCTCACGCCATGGCGCCGCTCCGCAAGAAATCGACGATGCCGACAAGGGAGGCCGCCTTGCCCGGACGCGGCACACCGCTCACGGTACCGGAGAAGCATTTCGTGAACGGGCATCGCATTGTGCCGCCGTTCCCGGTCGGCTTGCGCGAGGCCGTGTTCGGCATGGGGTGCTTCTGGGGCGCAGAACGGCTCTTCTGGGAATTCCCCGGGGTGTACTCCACCGCGGTGGGCTACGCGGGCGGCTTCACTCCCCATCCCACGTACGAGGAGGTCTGCACCGGGGAGACCGGTCATGCGGAAGTCGTGCGCGTGATCTACGACCCGCAGAAGATCCGCTATGAGGATCTGCTCAAGGCGTTCTGGGAGTCGCACGATCCTACGCAGGGCATGCGGCAGGGGAACGACGCCGGCACCCAGTACCGCTCGACGATCTACGTGTCGGACCCGACACAGCGCGAGTCGGCCGAGGGGTCGCAGCGCGCGTACCAGGCGCGCCTTACGGCCGCAGGGCGGGGCGCAATCACCACGGAGATTCGCGACGCGCCGGAGTTTTTCTACGCCGAGGACTATCACCAGCAGTATCTGGCGAAGAATCCGGATGGCTACTGCGGGATCGGGGGATGCGGGGTGCCCTTCAAATCCGCGGAGTTACAAAGTGGGTGAGAAGACGTAGTCGCTGGATCGGCGCCGTCCAGGTCACCGACGTTCGAGCGCGCCACTTCCGCTGCCAAAGCACCTGCAGCATCGCCCCGCGTTCAACCGTGATCACCGTCACAGTTTCCGCGAGACACCCGGGGACCGATGGTTCAAATCTTGACACCGACGCTAATCACGGTCGTCAGTCTGCTGCTAAAAGTTAAAGGATGAAGATCCGTGCGAAGGTCGCGACGCTGATCGCGACTTTGTTCGCCACCCTGGGCGTAACGGCAATCTTTGTCGCCAGCTATGTGCTGATGCCGAGCTTTGCCGCACTCGAGCATACCGAGGCCGACGTCGCGATGCGGCGCATTCAATTCGCCCTGGATCGGACGTTCGCACAGCTCGAGCTTTCCGCAGGTAGCTGGGGAAACTGGACCGACGCCTGGCGCTTCGCGCAAGACCACAACCAGACATTCATCACTGAACAGATTACCCTCGCAGGCCTCAAACAGCTCAACGTCAGCACGCTGATATTCACCGACCTGAGTGGGCGTTTTATCGCGGGCGCGGCTCTTGACTTGCAAACCGACAGGTCGCTCGATCTGGACTTGGCGGCTCGCCAGACGCTGCCGCAGGACTTCCCATGGCGCGGCAATTTAGAGGCTGGGCGACCGGCTCATGGCTTTCTGCAAACCAATCGTGGAATCCTGCTGCTGGCCGCCGGGCCGGTGCTGGACGGCTTTGCGCATGGGCCGCCGCGCGGCATGGTGATCATGGGCAGGGTGATATCGCCTCAGGAGGTCGCGGCGATTGGTGCTCAGGCACAGGCGCATGTTTCGATGTTGCCGCCTTCCAACTCGCGTGGTGCGAATCGGCAGGTCGAAACGGAGCGTTTCATACAGGTCTACCACGCCTATGATGACATTTACGGTCATCCCATCTTGACGCTGCGAGTCGACGTACCGCGGGAGATCACACAGCGGGGCTATGCAGCGGTGTACTACGCGTTCGCGTACCTCATGATTGCCGCCGTGATGATCGTCGTATTGCTGGTCATTCTCCTGAATCGCACGGTCTTGAATCCACTCGCTCGAGTCACTCGCCATGCGGTCGCGATCGGTGAAGGCGCGGATCCGACAACCCGGCTCGATTTCAAGGGGACGGATGAAATCGCGGTCCTGGCGCGCGAGTTCGACCGTATGGTGGAGCACGTCGTGCGGCTCGCCTATAGCGATTCGTTGACAGGGCTGCCGAATCGCGAACAGGCGCACCGCCATCTGCGCGCAGCGCTCGCCGATTCGCAGCCTGGACGCCTGCTGGCGCTCATGTATATCGATCTGGACAATTTCAAGCGCATCAATGACACCCTCGGCCACAGCATCGGCGACGAAGTCCTGATTACGGCAACCGAGCGGCTGCGCAAGGCGCTGCGCAGCGGCGGGGAACGCAGCCCCGATGAGCTTTCCATCGCCCGGTCCGGCACTCTCGCCCGCCTGGGCGGCGACGAGTTCATGGTGGTGCTGACCGGGATCGGCAGTAGCGACGATGCCGCGCGTGTGGCCGAACGGCTGATCGCCGCACTGCACGAGCCCATGCAGCTCTCGCGTCACACCATCGTGATTACGCCGAGTATTGGGATTGCGATCGCGCCGACCGACGGCACCGACGCTGGCTTGCTGCTGCGTCATGCCGATCTCGCGATGTACTTCTGCAAGCGCCGTGCGCCGGGCATTTATGCCTTCTTCGACGCCTCGATGAACGAAGGCGTCCTGCAACGCTACACGATCGAGAGCAAATTGCGCGGCGCGCTCGAGCGCGGTGAATTGTCCTTGCACTATCAGCCGCAGATCAACATGCGCACGGGTGACGTGACAGGGATGGAAGCGTTGTTGCGCTGGACTCATCCAGAACTGGGTTCCGTGCCGCCGGCCGAGTTCATTCCGATCGCCGAGGCGACCGGGCTGATCGTTCCGATCGGTGAATGGGTGCTGCGGACCGCGTGCCAGCAGGCCAAGAAGTGGCATGACGAGGGCCTCGCGAGTCCGCGCATCGCGGTCAACGTCGCCGCTCCACAATTCGCCATGCACAATTTCGCCGCCCAGGTCGCAACGATCCTCACTGAGACCGGGCTCACGTCTACGCTGCTGGAGCTCGAGATTACCGAATCGATGCTGATGCTGGAGGAGGCACGGGCGGCGCGCGTGCTCGGGGAACTGCACACCATCGGCGTATCGATCGCGATCGATGACTTCGGCACCGGCTACTCCAACTTCCAGCGGCTGCGCCGCATGGCGATCGACCGGCTCAAGCTGGATCGCTCCTTTATTCGAGATCTGGGCAGCGACAGCGGCGATCGCGCGATTGCCGCGGCCATCCTGGCGATGGCGCGGGCGCTCGAGGTGGAAGTGATCGCGGAAGGCGTCGAGTCGTTCGCGCAGTTCCGCTTCCTGCAGGAGCACCAGTGTGCGCACTGCCAGGGGTTCCTGCTGAGCCGCGCTTTGCCGGCCGGCGAGGCGCGCCTGCTGCTCGAGCGCGCCCGCGAGAAATTCGAAGGCAGCCCGACCCAACGCCTACGTCGCCTCAGCCGCGCCGAGGGCTGAGAAGGAAGACACTCTCAAGACCTCAAAACTGCCTGAGGAGGAGGCGGGCGCACTCGAACGATTGTGCGTGCCAGCGTAGCGTGGGACGATTTCGTGAGCCGAATACGGGAGCTGAGGGATGAACGCACGTGTTGCCCTGGTCACGGGCGGCGGCCGGGGGATCGGGCGCGAGGCGGCGCTGCTGCTGTCGGCAGCGGGAGCGCGCGTGATGGTCGTGGCGCGCAACGCGACGGAACTGGCGGCCGTTGGCCTCGAATACGTCGCGGCCGACCTCGGCACCGCCGCGGGCTGCGCCCTGGCGGTCGCCGAGACCGAGCGACGACTGGGGCCGATTGACGTGCTGGTCGTGAACCACGGTATCGGCTCGGCCCACGAGCGGCTCGTGTGGGAGCAGGACCCCGAGGTCTGGCGCGAGACGATGCGCATCAATCTCGACGGTCCGTTCGAGCTCGCGCGGCTGACGGTCGGCAGCATGTGCAAGCGCGGCTTCGGCCGGCTCGTATTCACCAGCTCGACCGCCGGCGAGAAAGCGGAACGCTCCGGCAGCGCGTACACCGCCTCCAAGCATGGACTTATCGGGCTCGCACGCGCGGTCGCCCAGGACGCTGGGCCGTTCGGAGTCACATCCAACGCAGTGCTGCCTGGCTGGGTGCGAACGGCAATGGCCGAGCGCTCGGCGCAGTCGGAGGCCGAACGGCGCGGCATCAGCGTCGAGCAGGTGTGGCGCGAGCGCGCCGCCATTTACCCGCAAAACCGGGTGCTGGAGCCGCGCGAGGTCGCGCAGGTGATCGCGTTCCTGTGCAGCGACGCTGCCGGGGGCGTGAACGGTGAGGCGATCACCGTGGCGCTCGGGGGCATTTGGTAGACGTTCGGATCCCGAAGCTACGCGCTCACTCTGAGGTCGGTGGCGCGCGCTTCCGGCCCCAGAGCCGTTACGAGAATCAGTGCGATCACCACCGCCGCCAGCGTCCACGAGAGGACGTGCGCGTAATCGCCGCCGTGCGATTCGGCGAAGCCCGCCTGAAATGGCGCCATCCGCGACATTGCCAGGTTGCCGAGTTGATAGGCGAAGCCCGGCAGGATGGCCCGTACCGAGGGCGGTGACAGCTCGTTGAGATGGGCGGGCACGATGCCCCACGCGCCTTGCACCATGAACTGCATGAGGAACCCGCCGACCGCTAGCATGACGGCAGTGTGCGAGTAGGCCCACAGTGGGATCATAGGCAGTGCGAGCGCAGCCGCCAGCGCGATCGCGCCTCTGCGACCCAGCCGCTCGGACAGCGCCCCGAAACAGATCCCGCCCGCCAGCGCCCCCAGGTTCATGACCAGGGCGATGTTACCGGTTGTCTGTGCGGAGAAGCCGTGCTGCACCTGCAGGAAGGTCGGATACAGATCCTGCGAGCCGTGCGAGAAGGCGTTGAAGCAGGCCATCAACAGGACCAGATAGCACAGCGTCGGGAAGTAGCCTTTCACCGCAGCCCAGAGGACGGCGGCTGATGCGCGCCGCGCCACGACGCCCGCCACCCAGGCCGGGGATTCCTCGACTCCGTAGCGGATGTACAGCACCAGCAGCGCCGAAGCCGAGCTGACGATGAACAGGCCGCGCCACCCGACGTGAACGAACAGACACGCAAACACGATCGACGCCAGCAGATAGCCGATCACGTAGCCTTCCTGGAGCAGTCCGGAGAAAAAGCCGCGGCCCTTCGCCGGCAGCGTCTCGAGGGCCAGCGCGGCACCCACGCCCCACTCTCCGCCCATGGCGAAGCCGAACAGCGCACGCAGCGCGAGCAGGGTCGCGAGATTGGGCGCGAAGGCCGTGGCGAGTTGCACCGCCGAGTAGCTGGCGACGTTCAGCATCAGAATCGGCCGTCGGCCATGCTTCTCGGCCAGCCAGCCGAACACCAGTGCCCCGAGCGGACGGCACGCCAGGGTGAGGAAGATCCCTTCGGCCACCGACTTCACGCCGGTGTGAAACTCGCCGCTGATCGCCTTCAGACAGAAGACGAAAATGAAGAAGTCGAACGCGTCCAGCGACCACCCACCGAGCGCGGCAAAGTACGCGTGGAATTGGGCCCGCGTCAGCGTCCGCAAGGGGTTAGCCACGACTGCTGCGATCGGGTTACGGAAGGGAATGGATTACGGTGCGCTCTTCAATGCCATCGGCAGCGCCAGGCTGGATGGTAGTACGTATTTGGGCACGTCGTTGGGTCGCATTACAATCCCCATCCATGAAGCCCGTCCAGGCAGGGACGTCATCGTGCGACGCTAAAACTACCGCGGCGACTGCCGATGACGCCTCGCCGGGACCCGGTATCACAAGCTGGCCCCGGCTCGCGGATCTCGAGAGGTACTATCCGCCGGACGCAGATCGCCAGGGCATCGCGGGTATGGTCCTGATAGAGGTTACGCTCGATCGGCACGGGCGCCCCACCGAAGCCCTCGTGCTCGGCGAAGAACCGCTCGACATGGGCTTTGGCGCCGCCGCGTCGGCTTTAGCGCATGTCATGGTGTACAGCAATCCCACCGGACAGGCGGCGCAACTCAAATTCAAAGTCAAATTCGCGCCCGGCAGGGAGCACGCCGCCGCGACGCAGGACACTAAAATACTTCCTTAAGTCCGCTCGCTGCTTCGCGCCTGGAGCTCGGCGGACGGCATTGGCTCTGTCCGGCCGGCTTTGCCGGAGGCCCAGGCTTGATCTCCAGGGCTACTTGATGGTCGCGGCGCCGACCCTGCAGGCGACCTCGTCCTGCGAGCCGGTCCCCCCGGAGCAGCCGATCGCGCCGACCAGCTTGCCAGCCTGTACCAGCGGGATCCCGCCGCGCGAAGCGATGACCCCGTCGAGCGTCATCACATAGTGGAAATTGCTCTGCTGAATGGCGTTCTCGAACACCTTGGTTTCGCGACGGAAAGTCGCGGCAGTGCGCGCCTTGTGCTCGGCGATCCGGATTGACGCGAGCTGCGCCCCGTCCATGCGCTGGAAGGCGACCAGGTTGCCTCCCGAGTCCACCACCGCAACGTTCAACTTCCAATCATGCTTCCTGGCTTCGGCGACAGTCGCGGCAATGGCAGCCTCAGCGTGCTCGAGCGATATGGGTGCGCCATAGGGGATGTCGAACGGCATCTTCTCCGGCACGACATCCAGCGGACTGGCCGCGGGTGTCTGTTGCGCATGGATGGGCGTGGGGCCAGGCAAGGCGGTGCCCAGCACGGCCAGGATCACGACAGATCGTGCCGACATGACGGTCCTTTCGTGTTGCCTCGGGATTGCGAGTCTACCGCTTCTGCAGGATCGGAAGGCGGCGCCGACTTCGCGGCCGTGGGATGTGCACGCTGTGTCGTCGCCGACTCGATGCGCAGGCCCGCTCCCGCGGTTTGACGGTGCCGGCGTAACAGGCATAGATTCGCGGATTCGCAGGAAGCCCCGGAGGGAGCCATGAACACTTTGATTGGGGTTGCTGCTTTCGGTCTCACCCTGGTTGCCACCGCGTGTTCGGCGGGCCCGCCCCCAACCTCCGGACCACCGACTTCCAAGCCTGCACCGCCAGCGCCAACCGGCTTCGACGACAAGAGTAACGGCGTCGCAGACGATCCGACGCACCAGGCAGACCAGGCGAAATTCGAGGAATTCGAGGCGATCCCGGATGGCCTCGGTCCGCTCTTCAATGCGCAGTCCTGCCGCGAGTGCCACCAGAACCCGGTCAGTGGCGGCATCAGCCAGGTCCTGGAGCTGCGTGTCGGCCACAAGGGCCCGGACGGCAGCTTTCAGAACCCGGACATTCCGATCAACGGCGGTTCCGTGGTCATCAAGGGGCGCACGCTGGTGAACCAGCGCGCCATCTGTCCCAACGCCGCCTTCCCCACCACCGACATTCAGGAGCGGGTACCGGACTCGGAAAATATCCGCACCTTTCGCATTTCTGTGAATCTTCTCGGCGACGGCTTCGTGGAGGCAGTCGACGATTCGACCCTGATCGAAATTTCCAGAAAACAATGTCACAAGGATCACGGCAGGATTTGCGGCCTGGTTCTCTACGTCCCGATCCTGGAGGCCCTGGGCGTGACTCGGGTCGGACGGTTCGGTTGGAAGAACCAGCACGCCAGCCTGCTTTCATTCTCCGCCGATGCCTACCTCAACGAAATGGGAATCACCAACGCCCTCCTTGAGGACGAAGTGACCGACCTGTGCAACACGGTGAGCAAGCCGAACAACAAACCCGAAGCGGACGGCCTCGCCGACATCGATCACTTCGCACGCTTCGTGCGCGCGACCAAGGCTCCGGCGCGCGACGCCCGGCAGGCTGCGACTGCTGCGGCGAGGAAAGGCGAGACGCTGTTCGCCAAGGTCGGCTGCGACATCTGCCACGTCCCGACGATGACCACCGCACCCGCCGGCACCGTGGTGAACGGCGGGAAATTCGCCATTCCCGAGGCACTCGGCAACAAGACCTTCTATCCCTACGGCGACTTCCTGCTGCACGACGTCGGCACCGGTGATGGCATCGGCATCGCCATGGCGGAGCACTACGGCAAGCACATGTACGAGATCAAGTGGAAGGGTCTGTCGCTCGAGGCCCATCGCTCCACCGCCAACCGCATGCGCACGCCTCCCCTCTGGGGGGTGCGTACGCATCCGATGCTGATGCATGACGGCGCGTCGATGACGTTCCGTGATGCCATCCTCCGCCATCGCGGCGAAGCCAGCGAGGTGACGGAGCGCTTTCAAAGGCTGAACCAGGACGATCAGCAGGCGATCGTCGAATTCCTGAAATCCCTGTGAGAGAACAGCGTTGCGCCGCGCGCCAGGCGCGCGGCGCTGCTGCGCCGATACAGGAACAGGAGCAGCGCCAGCACGGTGCCCCCAGGCAGCAGCATCTCCAGCATCAGGTACGGACCCACCCGCCGCGCCGCCTCCCCCATCACCCCCATGCTCCTCAGGACAGACTGCATTTGCGGCTCCTCGGTCGGGTAGTCATCGCGTACAGCAGATAGACGAACGAGGGCGCTCGAAATCGACACCAGCGCGCATCGCCTGGTGGCTGGAGCGGAGCACGGCCGCTGTCAGAGCCGTGGGCGCGGGTATAGACTGACAGGCCAAGCCATGACCGAAGTTCCGGCAACGTCCCGGCGCCGCGACCGAGGGCGTGCCCAGCGCTCTACCGGTCCCTCGCTCGCGCCCCTGCCGCGGCTCACCAATCCCTGGAGGCCGCTGGAAATCCTGACCGCCGAGCAGGTGGAACGTATTCTGGTCGCCGCCTTCCAGGTTCTGGAGGAGGCGGGTCTCGAGATCCGCAGCCCCGCGGCACGCGAAGCCTACCGCCGTGCCGGCGCCCTGGTGGACGAGTCGACCCAGATGGTCCGCCTGGGGCGCGACATGGTCGAGGCGCATCTCGCCGACGCACCCGAGCGCTTCGTGCTCCATGCCCGCAATCCCGGGCGGCATCTGCACGTCGGCGACAATGTGGTCAATTTCGGGCCCGTCACCGGCGCCCCGCACATCCGCGATCTCGAGGGCGGACGGCGCTACGGTGACCTCGCAGGGTTCCGCAACATCCTCAGGCTCACCCACAAGCTCGGCATCCTGCACTGGCAGGGTGGCATCGTGGTCGAGCCGGTCGACATCCCGGTGGCGGTCCGGCATCTGCGGACCTATCAGGCTCACATCGAGTGCGCGGATATCGTGTGGGCGGCGCGCGGCATCGGCGGCGTGCAGGCGCAGGATGCGATCGCCATGTCGGCCATCGAGCACGGCTGCACGGTCGAGGAGCTGGGCGCGCGTCCGACGCTGATGACGGTGACCAACGTCAACTCACCGCGCCGGGTGGATGAGGAGATTCTCGACAACATCATGGTGATGGCCCGCCATGGCCAATGCGTGGTCATCACGCCCTTCACGCTCATGGGGGCGATGGCTCCGGTGACGCTGGCCGGCGCGCTGGCGCAGCAGACGGCCGAGGCCCTGGGCGTCGTCACGCTGTGCCAGATGCTGCGCCCCGGCACCCCGTGTGTGATCGGAGGCTTTACCTCCAACGTCGACATGCGCACCGGCTCGCCCGCGTTCGGCACGCCGGAATATTGCAACGCGGTGCTGGCGAGCGCGCAGATCGGGCGCCGCCTCAGGATCCCGGTGCGCACCAGCGCGGTGAATGCTTCGCCGGTGGTGGACGCGCAGTCGACCTATGAGACCGCGTTCTCGCTGCAGGCGGCGATCCTCAGTCACAGCCATCTGATCAACCATGCGGCTGGTTGGCTGGAAGGCGGATTGTCGGCCTCGCTCGAGAAGATCGTCGTCGACGCGGAACTGCTGCGCAACTGGGCCGAGATGCTCAAGCCGGTCAGCTTCAGCGACGACGACCTCGCGGTGGAGGCGATCAAGGATGTCGCGGTAGGCGGGCACTTCTTCGGCTCGGCGCACACGCTCGCCCGCTACGAGTCCGCGTTCTATCGTCCGCTGCTCTCGGACTGGTCGAACTTCGAGAACTGGACCGACGCCGGCGCCCGCAATGCCAGCGAGCGCGCCACCGGCATCTGGAAGAAGATGCTCGCGGAGTATCTGCCGCCGCCCCTCGACCCCGCCGTCAAGGAGGCGATCGACGCGTACGTGGCTCGCAGGACGCGTGAGCTCGGGGACACGGCGCCCGCGTGAGCGAATGGATCATGAACGCCCGCATGTACGCGGTCACTCCCGCGGTGGAGGCCGGTTGGCGTGCGCTGCTCGCGCACATCGCGCAGGACGCATGCGTGCCGCTCACCTATGTGCCTTATCCGGCGCCGCAGCCCCTCGAGCAGCTGTGGGCGCGGGGCGATCTGGGGTCGGTGCTCATGTGCGGGTACCCGATCGCGCTGAAGCTCGCGGCGGTGACCCCGATCGCAGCTCCCATCCCGCGCGCGGAGTGGGCGGCTCATCGTGCCGTGTATCGCTCGGACCTGATCGTGCGGCAGGACGCTCCCTACCACGCGCTCGAGGACACCTTCGGCGCTCGCGCGGGCTGGACGGTCGCGCACTCCCAGTCCGGATTCAACGCCTTCAGGCACCATCTGCTGGCCTACCGCACGCCGCAGCGGCCGGCGCTCTACGCCGAGATGGTCGGAAATCTGCTGACCGCGCGCAACGTCCTTGACGCCGTGCGCGAGGGACGCATCGACGTCGGACCGCTCGATGCCTACTGGCACCTGCTGATCGCCCGTCACGCGCCGCATCTGACGGCCGGCATTCGGGTGCTCACCTCGACACCCGTGACACCGATGCCCGCGTTCGTCGCCGCCGCGGCCGCTCCCGCGGATATGGTGGCGCGACTACGCACGGCGTTCACACGCGCCGCTCAACGGTCCTGGTTCGGTCCGTTCGCCGATCTTCTGCTGCTCGAGGGCTTTGCGGAGGCGAGCGAGGGGGCGTTCGCGCCGCTGCTGCAATGGGACGCGCAAGCGCAGGCGGCCGGATTCGGTCTGCCGGCCTGATCGATCGGCGAGTCGCTCACCGCCCGACCCGCGCTCAGGCGGGTAGTACAGGCACCCGGCCGCTCGGGTGCTGGGGTGTATCGTGCGGACGAAACAGGAAGCGGCGCGCCACGTCGAAGTAGGTGCGATAGACGAGCCCGCCGTTTTCCGCGATCAGGCGCTCGCGATTGAGGCGGTAGCGGGCGGGGTACTCGTACCACGGGATCGCCGGCGCTTCGTGGTGCAGCGCGTGCAGATTGTTGAACAGATAAAGCGGACCGAGGATCCAGGAGCCCTCGACGATGGCGATCCGCGCGCGCACCTGCGGCCGTGCGCGATGCTCGGCGAAAGAGCGAATCAGTGTCAGGCTGGTTCCGGGGATCGCCATGGCCAGGACGTAGATCGAGAGCGGCATGCCGCAGACGATCTTCACCCAGACGATGACCGGGATGCACCACAGCAGGTGCTCGAGCCACACCGCCCGCACCCCGTCCGCGTTGCGGTTCAGTGCGCGCGCTTCGGCTCTGAGAAAGCGGCCGATTGCCCAGAAGGCGCCGACCGTGACCCGCCCGGCGAGAGTCTGTTGCAGCTGCACGATCACGCGCGTCACGGGTTTGAGGCGTGCCCAGTCCTGCGGTGTCCAGTAGTAGGACTCCGGGTCATCGAGCGGATCGGTGATGCGCTCGTCGATGTGGTGCGCCCGGTGACTCTGCCGGTAACGCTCGAATGGCAGCCACAGTGACAAGGGCACGATGGCGATCAGCCGGTTGACGCCGTCCCAGCGGGTCGGATGCCCGTGCACGATCTCATGCTGCAGCGAACCGTGCAGCGTGATCAGCACCGCGGCGATGGGGGCCACGATTGCCAGCGGCCAGTGGCCGTAAGCAAAGGTAATCGCGAGCCAGCCGCCATAGGTAACCAGGGCGATGAGCAGCGTCGGCAGTTCCACCGCCACGCGGTGCGTGTGGCGCGCGGCGCCTGCGCCGGGCGCATCCGCTTCGGTGGTAGTTACGGCGAGGTGGTTCAGCGTCATCCGACAAAAGCCCCTTCCGCCAGCACGGAAACGGGGAGCTGGGCAAATGCCACGTGCTGTCGGAAACGGGTTGATTCTACCTAAAGTCGGCACGCAGCGCCGTCGAGGCTCGCGCTTTCCGCGAACCGAGTCTCGATCCTGGCCGCCGATGCTGTATCGGTGGTTGCTGCCCGCAGTTCGAGGCCGCCGGCCGGCGCGCAAAGGCTGCGCTCGCGCCCAAACTGTCTGAGTGTCGGGCACGTTCCCGTCCGCTCATGGGGGGAAATAGGTACTGGCCGCGCGTTCTCACAACGCTTACCCTTTGGGCAGGTCATCGCGAAAAATCCGTGACCGGCGTCCTCGACAAATCGAGCGGCCGCCGATGGAAGAAACAAGTCAAGGGAGCTGACACACGTGACTACTCCAACGAGAGCCTTGCGAATCCTCTGCCGCGGCCTTGGCGCCTTTGCGCTCATCGTCCTGATACCGGTCTCATCCACCGCCCAGTCCAGTGGCCGGCACGCACTTCAGCGCGTCGCCGGAACCGTAGTTCAAGGCGGGCCGCTCACGCAGCGCCCGCAGACGGTGGTCCTCAAGATGACGGGCGATCCAGTCGCCGTCGTGCGCAGCCGCGCGCCGGGCAAGCAGCTTCCCGAGGCGCAGCGGCAGTCGATCGAGCGCGACCTGCGCAGCCGGCAGGACACGATCGTGCCCTCCATTCAGAGCAGGGGTGGCACCGTGCTGGGGCAGTTCCAGCACGCCATCAACGGCATCAAGGTGCGCGGCACGCCCGAGCAGATCCGGGCGTTTGCGACGCTCCCGGGCGTCGTCGAAGTCAAACCGGTTCGCACCTATCACGTCGTCAATGCGGAAAGCGTGCCGTTCATCGGCGCGCCGCAGGCGTGGCAGGGTCCACCCGGGCTGCACGGTGAGCACATCCGCATCGCGGTCATCGACACCGGCGTCGACTACACGCACGCGAACTTCGGCGGGCCCGGCACCGTCGCCGCCTGGAAGGCCGCCTTTGCGAGCAGCACCCAGCCGGCCGATCCGGCGCTGTTCGGCCCCAACGCGCCCAAGGTCAAAGGCGGCACCGACCTGGTGGGCGATGCCTACAACGCGAACGACCCGACCAGCGTGCCCATGCCCGACCCGAATCCGCTCGACTGCTTCGGGCACGGCAGCCACACCGCGGGCACGGCAACCGGTTTCGGCGTGACCTCCGCGGGCACCACCTTCCATGGACCCTATGACGCGGCCATACCCGGCCGGTCGTTCACCATCGGTCCCGGTGTCGCGCCGCTCGCGGATCTCTACGCCGTGCGCGTGTTCGGCTGCGCAGGCTCGAGCAACGTCGTCGTCGACGGAATCGACTGGGCGGTCGCCCACGGCATGCAGGTGATCAGCATGTCGCTCGGCTCGGACTTCGGCAACGAGGACGATGCGGATGCCGAGGCGTCCGAGAACGCGGTCAATGCCGGCATCGTGGTGGTCGCCTCCGCCGGGAATGCGGGGCCGATTCCGTACGTCGTGGGCGATCCGAGCACGGGTGAGAAAGCGATCAGCGTCGCCGCCGTCGATTCACACGCTTCCTACCCGGGCGAGGCGCTGACACTCGCGCCGACGGGTGGAATCACGGCACTGGACTCCGACGGCATCGCCGCCACCAATGGCACCTCCCTCCCGGTGGTTGTGCTGCCGAATACCAAGGGCACGGGCTCGGGCGGCGTGTCGCTCGGCTGTGACCCCGCTGAGTACACGGCCGCGGGAGTCACCGGCAAGCTCGTCGTCACGGTTCGCGGCACCTGCGCGCGGGTGGCGCGGGCGATCTACGGCCAGCAAGCCGGCGCCGCCGCGGTCGCGATGATCAACAACGCGGCGGGCTATCCACCCTACGAAGGGCCGATCAACTCGAACCCGGACACCGGCATCGCGTACACGGTGACCATACCGTTCCTCGGTGTGCAGGGCCCGACCGCCACGAACACCGACGGGGCGACCCTTGCCGCCTCCAGCGGGGCGACGCTCAGCCCCACGACGGTCGCCAATCCGACCTTCCGGCAGTTCGCGTCGTTCAGCTCCGCAGGGCCGCGCGGAGGCGACGGCCACCTGAAGCCGGACATCTCAGCGCCGGGCATCAGCGTCTTCTCCACGGGCATGGGCACCGGCAACCAGGGCGTGTTCATGTCGGGGACCTCGATGGCGGCCCCGCACGTGGCCGGTAGCGCCGCGCTCGCCATACAGGCGCATCCCGCGTGGGACGCGGCCGACGTGGCCGCTGCCATCGTCAACACCGCGGATGCGACCCAGCTCGCCAGCAATTCGGCGCGCCTCGGCGGCAATGGGCTGGTGCAGCCCTTTGGTGCGACGCAGACGTCCGTGACTGCGCACGCGGCGGACGGCACACCGAGCGTCAGTTTCGGCGTGGCGGAGCTCACGAGCGACTTCAGCGGTGTCGGGAACATCGTGGTCGAGAATCGGGGCACTGCGCCGGCGAGCTTCGCCCTCTCGGTCGTAAAGGCGGCGGGCGCTCCCCACACCGCCAGCGTCTCGCCGACCTCGATCACACTCGCGGCACACCAGAGCCTGACGGTGAACCTGAGGCTCGCGGTGCCGGCTGCGACAGTCGGTGATTCCGGGGCATTCCACCAGGTGCAGGGCCGGGTCCTCATGACCCCGACCAGCGGCAACAAAGGCGTGAGATTGAGCGTGCCGTACTACCTGGTGCCGCGCGCCCGCTCGCTGGTTGCGGCGCAGCTGGCCGGTTCCGGTTCGGCGCTCGCGGTCGCGCTCAACAACCGCTCGGCTGCCGTGGCCGGCACGGCGGACTTCTACGCCTGGGGCCTGCGCGGCACCAATTCCGGTATCACGACCGGGCTGCGGGCGGTCGGCGTGCAGTCCTTCACCGATCCGACCTTCGGCCAGATCCTGGTGTTCGCGGTGAACACCTTCGGGCGCACCTCGAATCCGGTGACGAGCGTTTACGATGTGCTCGTGGACCTCAACCGGGATGGCGTGCCGGATTACGACATCGAAGCCGCCGATCTCGGCAGCTTCACCGGCGCCGGTGTCACGGGAGAGATGGCGGTCGCGGTGTTCAACCTGGCGACCGGCGCGGGCGTGCTCGAGTTCCTCGCCACCGCGCCCACCGACGGTGCGACCGTGCTGATGCCGCTGGTTGCTGCCGACGCAGGCATCACCGCCACCAACCCGCGCTTCAGCTACATCGCCCAGACGACCGACCTGCTGACCGGCAACGTCGATGCGATCACGACCGCCGCACGCTTCAACGCCTTCAACAGCTCGATCAGCACCGGTGCGTTCGTCACCCTCGCGCCGGGCGCGAGCGCGAGCGTGCCGCTGTCGATCAACCGGACCGAATTCCGGCTGACACCGGCACTGGGCCAGATGGTCGTGTCACTCGAGAACCGGGTGAGTGGCGGGAGCGAGGCGCTGCTGGTGCCGCTCGACGACTGATCGCGCGCACTCCACTCTTGGCCGTTCCCGGCAGCCGCACGCTCCGGGGACGGCGGACCGCCGCAGTCTCACTCGAGGTGGGCGGTCCTGCAGATGCGCCGCTCGAGCCCGGCGAGGCCGTCATAGAGCAGGATCGCCATCAGACCGGTCACGAGTCCCCCCTGCAGGATGAAGGCGTTGTTGTTGGACAGGAGCCCCGCGATGATCACCTCGCCGAGTCCCTTGGCGGCCACCGTGGATCCGATCGTCGCCGTGCCCACGTTGATGACCAGGGACAGCCGGATGCCCTCCAGGATCAGCGGTAACGCCAGCGGCAGCTCCACGGACAGCAGGCGCTGGCGCGCGCTCATGCCCATGCCGCTCGCGGCCTCCAGGACCTGCGGCGGACACGTCTGCAGTCCTACGATCGTGTTCTCGAAAATGGGCAGGAGGCCATAGGCAAAGAGCGCGATCAGCGTCGGCTTCTCGCCGAACCCGACCAGCGGCACGGTGACTGCGAGCACCGCCACCGGCGGGAAGGTCTGACCGATGTTCACCAGGGTGCGCGACAGCGGCAGGAATTGCGCGCCGCTCGGGCGCGTCACCAGAACGCCGAGCCCGACGGCCACGAGGGTGCTCGCGGCGGCGGCGCAGCACACCACGCCGAGATGCGCGAGCGCGAGGGTCAGCAGGTTGCCCTGATCGTAGATCGGCGGCGCGCCATACTGCGTGAGCGGCGCGAACAGCGGCGCGAAGCTCTGGGGCATCAACAGGAACGCCAGCAGCAGGACGAGCGCTGCGAGTCGCACGATGGCAGCCATGCCCGGCATCAGCCCGGTCGCCCACGCTCGAGGATGGCCGCGATCGTGAGGTGGCCGCGCCGGGTGCCGTCTGAGTCCATGACCACGGCCGACTCGGCGCCGCGCCACAGGAGCTCGGAGAGCACCTCGCGGAGCGACGCCGAGGCCGCAACGGCCGGCCCGTCCGAGACGCCCGGCAGCGCCGCCTCGCCCGCCGTGGTGAGCGACAGCAGTCTCATCGCCCGGTCCGAGACGCCGGTCATGCGCGACACGAAGGGGTCCGCCGGGCGCGTGAGCAGCACCGCGGGGCGATCGTACTGCAGCAGCCGGCCGTGGCTCATGACCGCGACCCGATCACCCAGGCGGAAGGCCTCGTCCATGTCGTGGGTCACGAGCACGATGGTCGTGCCGAAGCGTCGCTGAATGTCGAGCAGGTCATCCTGCGCCTTCGCGCGGATGATGGGATCGAGGGCGCCGAAGGGTTCATCCATCAGCAGCACCGCCGGCTCGGCGGCGAGCGCCCGCGCCACACCGACGCGCTGTTGCTGCCCGCCCGAGAGCTGATGCGGGAAGGCTCCCGCGTAGGCGCCCGGATCGAGCTGGAACACCAGGAGCAGCTCCTCGACACGGGCGCGGATGCGAGCCTCATCCCAGCCGAGCAGTCGCGGCACGGTCGCGATGTTCTCCGCCACCGTGCGGTGCGGGAACAGGCCGTGTCCCTGGATCGCATAGCCGATCCGGCGCCGCAGCAGGTGCGCAGGCTCGCCGGTCGTGTCGTGGCCGTCGATCAGCACCCGACCGCGGGTCGGCTCGATGAGGCGATTGATCATGCGCAGCAGAGTCGATTTTCCCGAGCCGGAGGTGCCGACGATCACGGTGATCGAGTTGCGCTCGATGACCATGGACACGCCGTCGACGACCGTCGTCGCCCCGTACTGCTTGCTGAGGTTCTCGACGCTGATCATTGCCGCGCCCGATCCAGGACCTCCGCCAGCGCATCGAGTACCACGGCGGCGGAAAAGGCCAGTGCCACGATCGGAATCGCCCCGAGCAGCACCAGGTCGATGGCCGTCTGCCCGATCCCCTGAAACACGAAGGTCCCGAGTCCACCGCCACCGATGAGGGCGGCGACGGTCACCATGCCGATGTTCTGCACCAACACGATACGGATGCCGGTGAGAATGACCGGCAGCGCCAGAATGAGCTCGATGCCCGTCAGGATCTGCCAGCTCGTCATGCCCATGCCGCGCGCGGCTTCGACCGCGGCCCGCGGCACCCGCTTCAGCCCCGCAACCGTATTCGCGGCGATCGGCAGCAGCGAATACAGAAACAGGGCGACCGCCGCCGGCGCGGCGCCGATGCCACGGATCCCGAGCGCCGCGGCCAGCGGCACGGCGGCCGCCAGCGCCGCGAGCGGCGCCATCAGAATACCGAACAGCGCGATCGCCGGAATCGTCTGGATCACGTTGAGCGTCCCCAGCACGCCCGAGCGCAGCCGCGGGACGCGGTGGCACAGAATGCCGATCGGCAGCGCCACCAGCACGGCAGCGGCGAGCGACCCGAGGGCGAGCCACACGTGCTGGCGCGCCTCGCGCGCGAAGCGATCGGCGTTGACCGCGTACTCGCGCATCACGGAGAGATGGTCGAACGTGCCATGCGCCAGGGCGAGCCCGGCAACGGCGATGGACAAAGCCAGGAACAGCACGCGCACGAGCGGCCCCGGGCGCATGCGTGTGACGGCATCGGTCGCCATCAGGCCGAGGCACATGAGCAGCGCCCAGAAACCGGCGCCGGGTGCGACGCGCACCACCTTGTTGCCGGCGGGTGTGAGCGCATCCCCGGCCGCGGCCACCGCGAGCGCTACGGCGGCGACCCCCAGGAGCGCTGCGCCGAGCCGTACGCGGGCGCTGGATACCCCGAGGGCTGCGATCGCCGCGCAGAGCAGGATCGCCTGGCAGCCGAGCGCTCCCCACGCCGGCAGCACGTCCAGCAGCCCGCGTGGATCGCCGGGCAGGATGCGGTTGGACTTCAAGACCACGAACGGCAGCAACACGACGGCCACGGCCCCGGCGGCCGCGAGCAGCGCACCGAGGGGGTCGAGCCTGCGCAGCCGCGGCACCGTCAGCGCCGTGCGCGCACTCACTTGAGAAAGCCCTTCGCCTTCAGGTAGTCCTCGGCGACCGAGCTCTCCGATTCGCCGTCGATCTGCACGCGCGCATTGAGCTGTTGCAGCGTCTCGCGGCTGAAACTGTCCATCAGCGGCTTCACGATCGAGGCGATCTGCGGGTTCGCCTTGAGGACCGCCTCGCGAACGATCGGCACCGGCGCGTACACCGGCTGGTCGTGCCGGTCGTCCTCGAGGACCTGGAGGTTCGCGGCGAGGATGCCACCGTCGGTCCCGTACACCATGGCCGTGTTCGCGCCGTTGGTGCGCGCGGCCGCAGCCCCGATGGTCGCCGCGGTCTCCCCGCCGGCGAGCACGATCAACTGGTCGGAGCGCATCGTGAACCCGTAGGTCTTCTCCAGCGAGCGCAGGGTGCCGGCGTTGGCGAACTCGGCCGAGCAGACGAGCACCACCTTGCCGCCGCCCGCCACCCATCTGCCGAAGTCGCTCATGGTCCTGAGGTTGTTCGCCAGGGCCACGTCGCGGCGCACGGCCAGCGCCCAGGCGTTGCTGGCCCTCGCGGGTGTGAGCCACACGATGTGGTTGGCGGCGTAATCGAGTCTGGCGCCGAGCTCATAGCCCCGTTGCAGGTCCTTCCAGGCGGGGTTGGACGCCACGTTGAAAAAGAACCCCGCATTGCCGGTGTATTCGACGTACAGATCGACCTCGCCGGCGAGCAGCGCCTTGCGAACGACCGGCGTCGCACCGATCTTGGTGCGGTCGAGCGTCTGGATCCCATGCGCGTTCAGCAGCAGGCGGATCATCTCTCCGATCATCGCCGACTCGCTCGAGAGCTTGGAGGAAACCACGACCGCGGCCGGCAGCGGGGGCGACACGCTCAGCGCCAGCGCCGCCGCCACGCACAGCGACTTCAGAATGTTCGCCACCCCTCACTCCCTGCCGACCGCTCGCGGCCGACGATCGCGCAGCGCTGCACACTGTCGGTTGTCGCCGCGCACGTCAAGGGCAGCGCGAGCGCGTGTGCCGGCCCGCACTGCGCTCTATCATGGCGGGCAGCGATGAATCCGCAACCGAAATCCCACCCGACGCCTGCGCGTGCGCGGCGTGTGTCGAGCGGCCGCTATTCGCTCTGGCGAGTGCTTCTCGAAGGACTCACCGGCCAGCGCGGCTGGTCGCGCGCCTGGGCGAAGGCGACACCGCGCGAGCGCTACCGCGTGGTGATCGTCGGCGGCGGCGGTCATGGACTGGCGACCGCCTTCTACCTCGCCACCGAGTACGGCATCAGCGACGTCGCGGTGCTGGAGCAGGGCCCGCTCGGGCTGGGCAACGTCGGGCGCAACACGACCATCATCCGTTCCAACTACTTCCACCCGCAGAATATCCGCTTCTACGAGCACTCGCTCAAGCTGTGGGAAGGGCTCGAGCGAGCGCTGAATTTCAATGCCATGGTGAGCCAGCGCGGCACGCTCAACCTGTTTCACAGCGAGGCGCAACGCGATCTGTTCACGCGGCGCGCCAACATGATGCGCCTGCTCGGCGTGGATGCCGAAGCCCTGAGCCGCGAGGCGGTGAAGGAGCTGGTGCCGCTCGTTGATCTGGATAACGGCCGCTACCCCGTGCTGGGCGGGTTCCTGCAGCGCCGTGGCGGCACGGTTCGCCACGATGCGGTCGCCTGGGGTTATGCGCGGGCGGCATCGGAAGCCGGTGTCGACATCGTCGAGGACTGCGAAGTCACCGGCATCGCCCGCGACGGATCGCGGGTGACCGGAGTCGAGACCACCCGCGGGCACATTACGGCCGACACGGTATGCCTGGCCGTCGCCGGGCATTCGTCGCGACTCGCCGCGATGGCGGGCCTGACGCTCCCGATCGAGAGCCACGTGCTGCAGGCCTTCGTGAGCGAAGGCATCAAACCGGTGCTCGATGTCGTCCTGACCTACGGTGCCGGACACTTCTACGTCAGCCAGTCGGACAAGGGCGGACTGGTGTTCGGCGGCGCCATCGACGGCTACAACACCTACGGCCAGCGCGGCACGCTGCCGATGGCGGAAGAAGTGGCCGCGGCCGCCGTGACGCTGCTGCCGGGGCTCGCGCGCCTCAAGGTGCTGCGGCAATGGGGCGGTGTCATGGACATGAGCATGGACGGCTCCCCGATCATTTCCGCGACGCCGCTCGAGGGCCTGATCGTGAATGGCGGCTGGTGCTACGGCGGCTTCAAGGCGATCCCGGCCGGGGGCCTGGCGACGGCGCACCTCATCGCGCGCCAGGCGCCGCACCCGCTCGCCGCTCACCTGGGTATGGAGCGCTTCGCCGCCGGACGCACCGTCGATGAGCGCGGTGCCGGCCCGTTCCCGTACGCTCACTGAACTGAAGCGCCCATGCTGCGCATCCCCTGCCCGTGGTGCGGTGAACGCGACGAGACCGAGTTTCGCTATCGGGGCGACGCCAGCAAGGTGCGGCCCGCCGCCGATGCGGGACTTGCGGCGTTCACCGCCTATGTCTACGAGCGGGACAACCACTGCGGCTGGCATCTGGAGTGGTGGTTGCACGTGGGCGGCTGCCGCAGGCTCCTGAAGGTCGTGCGCCACACGCTCAGCCACGAGATTCACGCGGTCGGCGGCCCCGAGGATCAATTGTCCCCTCCGCCGGGACTCACGCGCTGATGCGCGCTCCCGGCCGTATCGCCCGCGGTCTGCTGACCGACCCCGATCGGCCGGTCGGCTTTCGCTTCGACGGGCGCAGCATGCAGGGCCTTACGGGCGACACGCTCGCCGCGGCGCTGCTCGCCAACGGCCAGCGCCTCGTTGCCCGCAGCTTCAAGTACCACCGGCCGCGCGGCATCGTGACGGCAGGTCCCGAAGAGCCCTGTGCGCTCGTCGATGTGATCGGCGTGAGCGGACGCGAGCCTAACCGGCTCGCCACGACGCTGCTGCTGCACGAGGGCCTCGTGGCCGAAAGCCAGAACCGCTGGCCGTCGCTGCGGTTTGATGTGCTGGCGCTCAACGATCTGATGGCCCGGTTCCTGCCGGCGGGTTTTTACTACAAGACGTTCATGGCGCCGGGCTGGGCCTGGGAGCGGCTCTACGAGCCCCTCATCCGCCGGGCCGCAGGCTTAGGCAGGCTCGAGGCGATCGTCGGCGATCATGCAGCGCCCGCCGAGACCGTGCACGACCACGCCGATGTGCTGGTGGTCGGCGCGGGCACCGCGGGGCTCACCGCCGCGCATCGTCTGGGCACGAGCGGCCTCAAGGTGATGCTTACCGAGCAGGATGTCGTACTCGGTGGCGGCTCGCTGCTCGATGCGCGCTGGAGTGCCTGGCGCGAGAGCGTGTGCACCGGGCTCGCCGGCCTGGCTACGGTGCGCTGCCTGCCCCGCACCACGGTGCTCGGCGCTTACGGCCACGGCGTGTTCGGGGCGCTCGAGACCCTCTCACCCCCCGAGGCGGCCCGTTTCGGTGGCCTGCGGGAGCGGCTGCGGATCATCCGCGCCCGGCGCGTGGTGTTCGCCACCGGTGCGCTCGAGCGGCTGATCGCCTTCCCGGGCAACGACCTGCCGGGCGTGATGCTCGCGGGTGCCGCGCATCAGTATCTGAGACGCTACGGGGTGGCGGTGGGCCGCCGTCCGGTGTTCTTCCTCAACAGCGACGAGGCCTACGAGGCGGTATTCGCCTTGAGCGGCGCCGGCATCGAATGCGTCGTGATCGACGTGCGCGACAGCTCGCTCGCCGCCGAGCGCGCGCGCGCGCTCGGTGTCGAGGTGCACGGCGGCGCCGTGGTCGAGGGCGCTTACGGGCGCGACGGGGTGCGCACCGTCAGGGTCGTGGACGTGACCGGGCGCGCTCGGCGCGAGCTCGCGGCGGACTGCCTGCTCATGTCCGGAGGGCATTCCCCGGCGACCACGCTGGCGAGCCAGCTCGGCGCACGGCTCACGTGGCAGGAGGCGATCGCAGCCTTTACCGCCGACCTGGCGCCCGTCATCGGGCAGATGGCCGGCGCGGCGCGGGGTGTCTTCGGACTCGCGGCCGCCGCACGTGACGGCGAGAGTGCGGCGCGCACGCTCGCGGCGCAACTCGTCCGGCCGGTCGGCGCCGCGTACCCGGGCGTGGATCTGCCGCCCGATGCGGACGTCACACCGATCGCCGCGCTGTGGGAGGTGCGCGGACCGGCCAAGGCTTTTGTCGATCTGCAGAACGATGTGACCACCGCCGACGTGCGGCTGAGCTTTCGCGAGGGCTACGAGCACGTCGAGCACATGAAGCGCTTCACCACCCATGGCATGGCGACCGACCAGGGCCGCATCGGGGGACTGGTGGGGAGCGCGGTGCTGGCGCAGGCGCGCGGCGTGCCGCTGTGGCAGGTCGGGCAGACGAGGCCCCGCCCGTTCGCCCAGCCGGTTCCCTTCGCGGCACTCGCCGGCGGCGAGGTCCGCGAGCACTACCGACCCAAGCGCCGGCTGCCGCTGCACGACTGGCACGAGGCCGCGGGCGCGACCTTCGTGTCCACGGGGCTGTGGCTGCGGCCGCTCGTCTACTCGCATCGACAGGGGTGGGAGGCGGTGCTGAACGAGGCCCGCGCCGTACGCCGCTCGGTCGGCATCACCGACGTGTCGAGCCTCGGCAAGATCGACGTGCAGGGGCCGGACGCCGCGCGGTTCCTGGACTTCATCTACGCGAACTCGTTTTCCACCCTCGCGGTCGGTCGCGCCCGCTACGGCATCATGTTGCGCGAGGACGGGATGCTGCTCGACGACGGTACGACCTCGCGGCTCGCTCCCGAGCACTTCCTCGTCACGACCACGACGGCGAACGCAGCGGCGACGCTCGAGCACATGGAATTCCATCTGCAGGCCGTGTGGCCGCAGTTTCAGGTGTTGCTGACCGATGTCGGCGATCAGTGGGCGCAGTTCGCGGTCGCCGGGCCGCGCTCGCGCGAGGTCGTGGCGGCGGTGGTCGCGGGCCTCGAACTGTCCAACGAGGCCTTTCCGTTCATGGCGGCGAGCGTCGCCACCATCGCCGGCGTTGCGGGACGGGTGTTCCGCATCTCGTTCTCGGGCGAGCTCGCCTACGAGCTCGCGGTACCGGCCCGTCACGCGCTCGCGGTGTGGTCGGCGGTGCTCGAGGCGGGCAAGCCCTTCGGTATCGCGCCCTACGGCCTCGATGCGCTCAACACGCTGCGTATCGAGAAGGGTCACGTGACCGCCGCGGAGCTCAACGGTAACACCAGCGCCGACGACCTCGGCATGCAGCGAATGCTGAAGAAGCACGATGATTTCATCGGCCGCGCGCTGGCGCAGCGCCCCGGCCTCGCGGCGCCCGAGCGCCTGCAGCTCGTCGGCGTACGGCCCCTGGCGCGCGCGCACCGCCTGCGAAACGGCTTGCAGCTCGTCGCACCCGAGGCGCGCACTACGAGTCTCGGCTACGTGACCTCCTCGACCCCCTCGGTCGAGAGCGACGGCTGGGTGGGCCTGGCGCTGGTGGCGGGCGGCCGCCGGCGGTTGGGTCAGCGGCTGATCGGCACATCGCCGGTTCACGACGAGGCCATCGAGATCGAGATCGTGAGCCCGCACATGCTCGATCCGGAGAACCTTCGTGTCCGCGCCTGAGTCGGAGTCGATGCCGCGCGCGACTCCCGGCATCCGGCTCGCATCCTGCGCGGCGGATATCGTCGAGATCGCAGCCCTGCACGGGCGCGCGCCCGAGCTCGAGAACATCGCGGGCGCCCGGGGGCTCGACCTGCCGGTGTTGGGACGGGTGGCGGTGGCGAGCGGTCAACTGGCGCTTGGCGTGCGCCCGGCGCGCTGGCTGCTGCTCGCCCCGCCGGCGCACTCGGGCGCGACCGCGGCGCGCTGGCAGGCCGCCTGTGGGCGCGCCGGCGCCGCGGTCGACCTGTCGTCGGGGCTCGCGGTGTGGCGCCTCGCCGGGCCGCAGGTCCGGGACGCGCTCGCCAGGGCGTGTCGCCTGGACCTGGATCCGCAGGTCTTCCCGGCAGGCAGCGCGGCCGCCACCGTCATGGCGCAGGTGGCGGTCATCCTCGCGGTGCTGCCATCGGGGCTGCTGCTGCTCACGCCCACGAGCACCGCGCGGCACTTGCGCGCATGGCTTGCCTCCACGGCGAAGCCCTTCGGGCTCGTGTCCGAGGCGGATGTTACTGTTGGCGTACTGTCCGGAGATCAGGCGACATGAAGACTTCCGCGAGAGCCGTGGTCATCGGAGGCGGGGTGGTCGGCGCCAGTGTGCTCTATCACCTCGCCAGGATCGGCTGGACCGACGTGCTGCTGCTGGAGAAGAGTGAATTGACCTCGGGCTCGACCTGGCATGCGGCCGGAGGCATGCACACGTTCAACGGCGAGGCCAACATCTCGCTGCTGCAGAAATACACCATCGACCTGTATCGCGAGATCGAGGCGGCCTCCGGCCAGTCCTGCGGGCTGCACCCGAACGGCGGCCTGATGCTGGCGGCGAGCCCGGGCGAGCTCGACAGCCTGAAGCTCATCTGCTCACGGGCGCGCTACCTGGGAATGGAAACCGAGATGATCTCGCTCGAGCAGGCGCGCAACTTCAATCCCCTGATCGATACCAGCCATTTCATCGGCGCGCTGTGGCGCGCGGACGGTGGGCATTGCGATCCCTCGGGCACCACCCACGCCTACGTCAAGGCGGCGCGAGCGCTCGGCGCCTCGGTGGAACGCTTCACGCGCGTGTTGTCGCTCGGGCAGCGCCGCGACGGCACCTGGGACGTCGTGACCGACAAGGGCACGGTGCACGCCGAGCACGTGGTGAACTGCGCGGGTCTGTGGGCACGCGAAGTCGGCCACATGGTCGGCATCGAGCTGCCGGTGCTGGCGATGGAGCACCACTATCTGCTGACCGAGGACCTCCCGGAGCTCGCAGGCCGGGAGAAGGAGATCGTGAACACCACCGACTACGCCGGCGAGATCTACCTGCGCCAGGAGCGTGGTGGCGTGCTCATCGGTACGTACGAGCCCCACGGCATCGTCTGGTCGCCGGTGAAGACGCCGGACGACTTCTCGATGCAGCTGCTGCCCGAGGACTTCGAGCGGCTGGCGCCGTACTTCGAGGTCGGCTTCAGGCACTTCCCGGCGCTCGGTCGTGTGGGCATCAGGAAGGCGGTGAACGGTCCGTTCACCTTCGCTCCCGACGGCAATCCGCTGGTCGGACCGGTCCGGGGGGTGAGGAACTTCTGGGTGGCCTGCGCAGTCATGGCCGGGTTCAGCCAGGGTGGGGGCATAGGACTGGTGCTGTCGCGCTGGATGGCGCAGGGTGATCCGGGCCAGGACATCATTTCCATGGACGTCGCGCGCTTCGGTGCGTTCGCGACGCCGAAATACACTTCCCTCAAGGTCCCCGAGAACTACTCGCGTCGCTTCCGACTCGCCTACCCGAACGAGGAGCTGCCGGCCGCCCGCCCGGTGCGCCGCTCACCGATCTACGACAAGCTCAGGGCGGCCGGTGCGGTCATGGGCGCGAATTTCGGCCTCGAGCATGCCCTGTGGTTCGCACCGGAGGGCGTCGCGCCGACCGAGACCCCGACCTATCGGCGCTCGGAAGCCTTCCCCGTCGTGCGGGCCGAATGTCAGGCGGTCCGCGGGGCCGTCGGCCTCTACGAGACCACCAACTACGGCAAGTACGAGATCGCCGGGCGCGGAGCGCGCGCCTGGCTCGATCGGGTCTTTGCCTCGCGCATACCCAAGCCCGGACGGTTCGCGCTCGCCCCCATGCTCAATCCCGCCGGCCGGATCATGGGGGACCTGTCGATTGCGTGTCTCGCGCAGGACCGCTTCCTCATCGTGGGGTCGGGCTTTGCCGAGGAGTTCCACCTGCGCTGGTTCTGGGCCTCGGAGCCACCGGCGGATGTGTCGGTGCGCTCGGCCGCCTCGACGCTCAACGGCGTGTCGATCGCGGGCCCGAGGTCGCGGGAGCTGGTGCAGCATCTGGTGCGGGACGATCTGTCGGCTTCCGCGTTCAGGCTGTTCCAGGTCACAGAGACGGCCGTCGGCTTCGCGCCGGCCATCCTGACGCGCGCCGGATTCACCGGTGAGCTCGGCTACGAGATCTGGACGACACCCGACTATTTCTCCTCGCTCTACGATGACCTGTGGGACGCGGGGCGCGAGCTCGGGCTCGTACACTTCGGCGGGCGCGCCCTGTCGTCGCTGCGGCTGGAGAAGGCCTACGGCTCGTTCAACAAGGACTTCCGCCCCGACTACACCCCGGGTGAGACCGGTCTCGATCGCTTCGTCGACTTCTCCAAGCCCGATTTCACCGGCCGTGCGGCGGCACTGGCCGAGCGCGCGGCGGGCCCCAAGCGCCGCTTCGTCGTCATGGAGGTGGCGGACGCCGACGCCGAGGTGGTCGGCTACGAATCGATCATGAAGGACGGCGCGGCGGTCGGCTACGTGACCTCGGGCGCCTACGGCCATTGCGTCGGCAGGAGTCTCGCCGCCGGCTACGTGCCGGCCACACTGGCGCGCGAGGGCGCGCGCGTCGAGATCGACATCCTGGGCGAGATGCGGGCCGCGACGGTGCGGCTGGAGCCGCTGTACGATCCGCACGGACTGCGACTGCGCAGCTAATGCGGGGCCAAGTGTGAGGCTGCGATCTTGCCCAGCAACCATTGCAGCCCGGCAAGATGCTGCTGGTCGTGACTGCATAGATAGTGTGTCAGGCTGCGCAGCGTGAGCGGTCCATAGCCTTCGAGTACGCCGGTGCGGGCGAACTGCGACGGCGTGAGGCTCGAAAGCAGTGCCAGGGTGTTGACGCGTGCCGCGCGGAACGCGCCTAACGCCTCGGTTGCGCTCGCTGTGGCATAGCCACGTTCCCTGGCAAGCTTCTCGCCGTCGATCGATGCGAGCGCCGGATTGGACTCGCGCAGGATGCGCTGGATCCGCGCGTAGTATCCGTCGATCTCGATATCACGCACGTGGCACAGCTGCCCGATCGGCGTGAACGGTTCACTTGGAATCCCCTGCCAGGAATCCGGGGCCCAGTTCGCGTGATCCGCCGGAACTGCTGCGTAGTAGGCTTCGAGCTGCCCCGGGAAGCTCGCAAGGGACGCCAGGGTGATCTTGTCCATCTGAGGATGGTAGCCCAGCAGCTGATCTGGCGCGTTCCGCGCGCGTCCTACAGCGTGCTGAACACTTTCTTGATGAGCGAGCTCGCCTGCCCGAGCGGATCCTTGCGGATCTCGTGCTCCTCGTCGGCGATGCGGCTGAAGAGGCCCTCGAGCGCCTTGGCGGTCACGTAGTCGTTCAGATTCGCGTCCTCGGACGACAGCAGCCCGAGTTGCGCCGCCTTGCCGGCGTACTCGTTGTATTTTGCCGTCAGGCCGAGCTTCGCGGTTTCAGTCGTGACGATCGGTTTGAGCTTCTCGGTCAGCTGTGCGCTGGTGGCGCGGCGGAAGTACTGCGTGCCCGCGCCGTCACCGCCGGTGAGAATGCCCTTGGCGTCGGACAACGTCATGTGCTGCAGCGCCTGCTTGAATACCGGCTTGGCCTGCGCAACGGCCTTCTCGGCCGCGTGATTCATGGTGGCCTTGAGCTCATCGGCCTGCCCACCCATGCCGATGAGACTCAGCGCGTGGTCCGCCTTCTCCAGGGCGGACGGCAGCGGGATCGCCACCTTCGGGTCGTTGAGGAAACCATTGTTGGCGCCGAGCTGCGCTACCGCCACGTCGATACCCTTCGACAGGGCGGCGCGCAATCCGCCGGCGGCCTCCTTGGAACTGAGCGCGTCGACGCCCGCCGCGCCCGCCAGGGAGCCGCCGAGCGCCGTGCAGGCGAGCAGTGTGAGTTGCCACGATCGTTGTCGGGAGGATGCTCGCATCGTGTCAGGTCCGACGGCAGCCGCGCTCATCAAGCGAGGGCGGCAGTGTAGACTTCCCCGCCGACAAAGCCTATCGGCGCGGAGGGCAAATGATCGACGGCGGGGCGAGCTTCGACAACATCATCGAGCGCGAGCGCGGCTTGCGGCGGGAGCTGAGCGCCCGCCGCCTGACCATGATCGCCATTGGAGGCGCGATCGGCACCGGACTGTTTCTCGGCAGCGGCTTTGCGATCAGCCTGGCCGGACCCGCGGTGCTCGTGAGTTACGCCGTCGGAGCCGTGATCGCCCTGCTGCTCATGGGGTGCCTGGCGGAAATGACCGTCGCGCACCCCACCTCGGGATCCTTCGGCGCTTACGCGGAGTACTACATCGATCCCCTGGCGGGGTTTCTGGTGCGCTACGCATACTGGACCAGCATCGTGCTGGCGGTGGGGACCGAGGTCACGGCGGTGGCACTCTACATGCGCTTCTGGTTTCCCGCGCTCCCGGGCTGGCTGTGGATCGTGGCCTTCTCGGCTCTTCTGATCGGGGTGAACGCCCGCAGCGTGAATGTGTTCGGTGCGGTCGAGTACTGGTTCTCCGCGCTCAAGGTCACGGCGATCGTGATATTCATTCTGCTCGCAGGTTATATCGTGCTGGGCGCGGCTTCCGCGGTGCCGGCGGCGGCCGCCGGCCCGGGTAGCGGCGCCGCGGCGGTCGGCTTTCGCAACTACACCGCCCACGGCGGTTTCCTGCCCCGGGGCGTGTGGGGCGCGTGGGTCGCGGTGATCGTCGCGATATTCAGCTACCTCAGCATCGAGATGATCGCCGTCGCGGCGGGGGAGGCCGCGCAGCCCGAGGTCGCCATCACGCGCGCGTTTCGCTCGACCGTGTTCCGGCTGATCCTTTTCTATCTGCTGACCCTCGCCCTGGTGCTGGCGATCGTGCCGTGGACCACCGCGGGCATCGAGGAGAGCCCGTTCGTGAAGGTCATGCGGGCGCTGCACGTGCCGGCGGCCGCCGGCATTTTCAACTTCGTGATCCTGGTCGCGGCGCTGTCGGCGATGAACAGCCAGCTCTACATCACCACGCGCATGATGTTCAGCCTGTCGCGGGCCCATCATGCACCGCGGCGCTTCGGCGTCCTCAACCGGCGCGGCGTGCCGGTGCAGGCGCTGCTGTTCTCGAGCATCGGCATCGCGCTGGCGGCGCTGCTGAGCATCGTGGCGCCGCAGTCGGCGTTCATTCTCATGGTGTCGATCTCGGCCTTTGGCGCCATGTTCACCTGGATGATGATTTTCATCACCCACTATCGTTTTCGCCGCGCGCGTGCGCGCACCGGGGCGGCACCGTTGCGCTTCCGCATGGTCGGCTTTCCCGCCACGACACTGCTGGGCGCAGCCCTCATGGGAGCGGCGCTGCTGACGACGGCATTCACCGACGCGTTCCGCATGACGCTGCTCTTCGGGCTGCCGTTTCTCGCCTGCCTGAGCGCGGCGTACTGGATCCGGCGCCGGCAGGAGTAAGCTCCGCAGCAGAAGCCTCAGGAGTTGAACGCATGGCTACGAAACCCATTCCGGAGGGATACCGCACGGTCACCCCGTACCTGATCATCAAGGGTGCCGCTGAGGCGATCGAGTTCTACAAGCGCGCCTTCGGTGCAACGGAGCTGCTGCGCATGGCCGACCCGCACGGCAGAGTGGGTCACGCCGAGATCAAGATCGGCGACTCCGTGATCATGCTGGCCGACGAGCACTCCGCCATGGGCTACCGCGGGCCGCGCTCCCTCGGCGGATCGAGCGTCAGCATCCTGCTGTATCTGGAGGATGTGGACGCGGTGTTCGAACGCGCCCTCAAGGCCGGGGCGAAGGCGCAGCGCCCGGTGGCGAATCAATTCTACGGCGACCGCACGGGTACGCTGGAAGATCCGTTCGGTCACGTCTGGACGGTCGCGACGCACGTGGAAGACGTCCCACCCGAGGAAATGCGGCGCCGGGCCGAGGCCGCGATGAAATCATCCACTGCATCCTGAAGGCCGCCGGATCCGCGGGCCAGGCGCAGGCCGCCAGGTAACTCACCCGCAGGAGCATCAGGAGGGGTTCTTCACCCAGCCGCGCGGCTTGCGGTTGAAGCCCACCTGCACGTCCACCAGTTTCTTGCCGCACCGGCACCTGAATCTCGCGATGATGTTGGCGAGCGGCTCATCCCAGCCGCCGCGGCAATGACGCGCGAGAAACGCGGGCGTCATCTCGCGTGAGTGCCGGCAGGTGCGGCAGGTGACCACGATGACGTAGTCACCGAAGTGATCGCGCAGCCTCTCGACCGCATTCCACGGGAGCATGGCGCGAGTGTGGGCAACGCCGCCGGCGCCCGTCCACACAGTGCTAGAGTGCCGGCGATACTGTCTGGGGCCAAACCTATGTGCGGCAAGTACATCCTCGCGCAAGCCGCCAAGGCCGAGCGTGCGATGGGGATCCGGCGCGGGGGCTGGGAGTATCCGCTGAGCTACCGCGTGCTGCCGACGGAGCAGGTGCCCGTGGTCGTCGCAGAGGCCGGCGAGCGCGAAGCGGCGATGATGCGCTGGGGCCTGATCCCGTACTGGGCCTACGGGGTGCCGCTCAAAGCCTCCACCATCAATGCCACCGTGGAGCGCATCGCGAGCGCTCCGAGTTACAAGGATCCGTGGCATCGCGGCCAGCGATGCATTCTGGTCATGGGCGGCTTCTACGAGCCGCACGTGAATGCCGACGGTACGCGCGATCCCTTTTTCGTGCAGCTCGCCGATCGCGAGGTGTTCGGCGTCGCCGGCCTGTGGGATCGCTCGCGGCGGCAGGACGGATCGTACGTCTTTTCCTGCACGCTGATCACGGTGCCTGCCAACCGTCTGCTGGCCGAGGTTCACAACGGCAAGCAACGCATGCCGGCGATCCTCGCTGAGAGCGACCACGCCGCGTGGCTGTCGGGCGCGCTGCAGGACGCCAGTCTGGCGCTGAAAAGCTATCCCGAGGAACTGATGGTGGCCTGGAAGGTGAGTCACCGGGTGAACAACCCGAGGCTGCCGAACGACGCGAGCCTGATCGAGCCCCTGTAGAGTGCGAGACGCGTCACAATTCACGGTTCGTTCAGGGCAGGGGGTGTGTCATTCACGGCGCCGGTCGGCATAGTTCGCACCGTGTGTGTGTGGACGATGAATCGTCCGGGAAGGAGTGCCTATGAGAGCGATCCGTTTCGTGTTGCAGTCGGGCCTGGCCCTGGTGGCGGCCGTGCCCCTGGCCCACGCGCAGAGTGTGAGTATCAACGCGACCATCACCGGCGAAATCGCTCCGGGCGTGTACGGGCGGGTGGTATTGGGTAACCGGCCGCCACCGCCGCTCGTCTACGCGCAGCCGGTCGTCGCGGTGCCGGTGGTGGTGGCTGAGCCGGTGGCGATGGAGCCGATCTATCTGCACGTGCCGCCGGGCCATGCCAAGCACTGGCGCAAGCACTGCCACGAGTACAACGCCTGCAACCGGCCGGTGTATTTCGTGCGCTCCGCGGAGTACGAGCCCGGCTATCGTCCCGAGCGGCGCCAGGAGCACGGGCACCGTCACCATGGGGACCATGGAGACCGCGACGATGAGCACGGCCACGGACATCACGACGACTGAGGCGGCGGTCCGCGCGGGCGTATGACCCGGCCATCGCGGATCTCAAGGCCCCTACGACTGCCCCACCGGCGACGCGGTCAAGGTGGAGATGGCGACGCCGCGATGGACGGGATGGTCTCGGCGCCGTGCAGCTCCGCGGCCGCACCGAGGGCGAGAGCGAGAGCGAGAGCGATGAGGCGGATCACCGGGGCTGGCATCCGTGTGGGCGATTGTGCCAGAGTCTACCCTGGCGCCGGCGCGGCGACCGGCGCTCTTCGAGGAGTGAGGCTCATGCCGAGCCAACGCGACAAGGCGATGCGCTTTCGGGCGCTGCACGAGACTCCCGGCATCTTCGTGATCCCCAACGTCTGGGATGGCGGCTCGGCGAGCGTCATGGCGGGACTCGGATTCGAGGCGCTCGCGACCTCGAGCGCCGCGTGCGCGGCGACGCTGGGCAAGCTCGATGGTGAGATCACGCGCGAGGAGGCGCTGGCGCACGCGCGCATGATCGTGGCAGTGAGCGCGCATCCCGTAGCCGCCGATCTCGAGAACGGCTTCGGCGACTCGCCCGAGACGGCGGCGGAAACCATCCGCCTGGCCGCCGCGGCCGGCCTCGTCGGCGGCTCGATCGAGGATGCCAGCGGCGATCCGCGCGCGCCGATCTACCCGCTGGGACAGGCGGTGGAGCGCGTGGCGGCCGCGGCGGAGGCGGCGCATCGTCTGCAGTTCCCGTTCACGCTCACCGCGCGGGCCGAGAACTTCCTGCACGACAAGCCTGACCTGGACGACACCGTGCGTCGCCTGCAGGCTTTCGAGCGCGCCGGTGCCGATGTGCTGTTCGCACCTGGGTTGCCCGACCTGGCCGCGGTGCGCATCGTGTGCAGCGCACTCGCGAAGCCGGTCAACTTCATGGTCGGGATACGCGGCAGATCGTTCGCGCTCGCCGATCTTGCGGCCGCCGGCGTGAGGCGAGTGAGCCTGTCCACCTCGCTCTATCGCGCCGCGATCACCGCCGTATTTGTTGCGGCGCGCGAAGCGAAGCAAGTCGGGACCTTCAGCTATGTCGAGACCCTGATGAAGGGAGACGAGCTGACGAGGTACCTGCAGCAGCAGGCGCTGGCACGCAACGCCGCGTAGGCGCGCGCCACGGCCGCGATCAGGCCGGCGGCGTGTCTCCGGGCTGCGCGCCGCGCAGCCACTCGAGGAACTTCGGCACCGACGCGTGACCCTCGGCGGGCGCCCAGGGGGCGAATTCGGCCGCCGTGGCCGGATCGTACGGGCCCTCCTTGATCTCGAGGAAAGCACCGCCGTCGGCTCCCGGCACCACGGTGTGCCAGGCGCCCTGGGGCGTCTCGTACCCCATGCTGTCCGTGCCGTCGCCGACGCCGTAGCGCGCCGTCACGCGGCCGCGCTCGTCGAAGGTGAGGACGTCCACGCGCCCGCGCACGATCACCGCAAGCTCCGAGCGGGTCCTGTGTCGATGCGGCCGGAAGTACGAGTCGCCGCAAGCCACCACGAGGAAGCGCTGCACCGGATCTGCGGCTGTGGCGTGGATGTTGTGATGGGCGCGGGCGCGCGGACTCGACGCCGCCTTCGCGGCGAGCTCATCCAGCAGGGTTCGCGACAGCAGCTTCACGCCGCCAGCCTATCAACCCGCCCGGGGGGTGTGCTGCTTGTGAACGTCGGGCAGAAGCGCGGCCAGCAGCCCGATCAGCGGCAGGAAGGCGCACAGCTGGTAGACGAAATCGATGCCGATGTGGTCGGCGACTTTGCCGAGTACTGCCGCGCCGACGCTGCCCATGCCGAAGGCGAGCCCGAAGAACAGGCCCGCGACCATGCCGGTGCGTCCCGGGAGCAGGTCCTGCGCGTACACCACGATCGCCGGAAACGCCGAGGCGAGGATGAGCCCGATCGGCACCGTGAGCACACAGGTCCAGAAAAGGTTCGCGTGCGGCAGCAGCAGAGTAAAGGGCAGAACACCCAGGATCGAGGCCCAGATGATGTACTTGCTGCCGAGCCGATCGCCCAGGGGTCCGCCGGCCATGCCGCCCACTGCCGCAGAGGCCAGGAACACGAACAGCAGCAGCTGCGAGGTGCGCACCGAAACGTGAAAGTGGTCGATGAGATAGAAGGTGTAATAGCTGGTGACGCTCGCGAGGTAGACGTACTTCGAGAACACCAGCGCCAGCAGCACCGTGATGGCGAGGACGACGTGACGGCGCGGCGCGCCCGGCGCCTGCGATCCCGCCGCGCGCGCCAGGCGCGTGATGCCGTGCGTCTTGTACCAGTGCCCGACATTGATGAGCACCACCATGCCGAGCAGTGCCGCAATTGAGAACCATGCCACGCTCGACTGGCCGCGTGGCAGCACGATGAAGGCCGCGAGCAGCGGGCCCGCCGAGGTACCGAAGTTGCCGCCGACCTGGAATACCGACTGCGCCAGGCCGTGCTTGCCGCCCGAGGCCATGCGCGCCACGCGCGAGGATTCGGGGTGGAACACCGACGAGCCGGTGCCGATGAGCGCGGCCGCAAACAGCAGCAGCGCGTAGCTGTCGGCAAAGGCGAGCAGCACCAGCCCCGCCAGTGTGAACCCCATACCGGTCGCCAGGGAGTAGGGGCGGGGGCTCTTGTCGGCGAACGCCCCCACCAGCGGCTGCAGGAGCGATGCGGTGAATTGAAAGGTGAAGGTCAGGAGCCCGATCTGCGTGAAGCTCAAGCGATACGAGCTGCGCAGCATCGGATACAGCGCCGGCAGCAGCGACTGCATCATGTCATTCAGCAGGTGGCAGAAGCTGATGGCCACGAGGATGCCGAAGGCCGTGCGCCCGGCGGCGCCGACCGTGCTAACGGCTGGGGCTTGGGCGGATTCGTTCAAAAGGGCTGCTCCGCAAGGACGCGCGCCGTTGTCGGCGCAGCCTGACTGTGCCGGAATCGGGCCGCGAAGCCCATCTCCCTTACGAGGGCCCGCTCACCGGCCGGATCCGAACCTCTGCGAGAACTGCAGACCGATCAGTCTGGGCTGCGTGACGCTGTCGTACACGGCAATTGGGCCGCACGTGAGCTCGGTGCACTCGGCATACCGGAACTGGCTGCCCCGACGGTCGAACACGTTCTTGACGAGCAGCTCGAGCGCGTAGGTATCGCGAGCCAGGCCGAAGGAGAAGTTGGCGATTCCATATGCCGACTGCTGCCCGAGCACTGTGCGCTCGTCGGTGAGCAGGTTGGGCCAGATTGCGCTCTGGTACGTGAAGTTGCCCTGCACGTGTGCCTGCATCCCCGCGAGTGGGAATGCATAGCGGGCAGTCATGGTGCCTTTCCACTTCGGGGTGGTGGGCAACTGCTGGCCCTCGGGCGCCAGCGGCGCATACGGTAGCGAAGTCGGGTCCGTCGGATCCAGCGGCGGGCAGGGATTGCTCGTAATCGGGTTGCCGCTGGCGTCCAGTGCGCCGCAGTAGTTCGCCGAAAGATAGGCATCGATGTATGCGCCGCTTGCCGACAATGTCACTCCGTTGCCGACGGCCCATTCGAGCTCGGTCTCCAGACCCTTGACCTGGGCCTGTGCCGCGTTCGCCACGATCGTGACGCTGTTGGGTCCGAGGAACGAGAACTGGAAGTTGTCCCACGTCTCGTAGAACAGCGCGCCGTTGAATCGCAGGTGATTATCCGCCCAGGTCGTCTTCCAGCCGACCTCGTAGTTCTTGAGGAAGTCTGCCCCGTACGGCTCCGCCGTTCCGACGCGGTTCACGCCCCCGGGGCGGAACCCCTTGGACCAGGTTGCGTAGACCAGCCGGTGCGCATCGAACTTGTAGGCGAGATTGACCTTCGGCGTCCAGCCGTTGCCGTCGCTGCGCTTGTCGAGGTCTACGCACGGTGCACCGTGGAAGGGCGTGTTCCTGAAACAGATCCCCTCCCCGGAGGTTCCAGACCCGGGAGTTGAAAACCCGCCGATGCCGAATCCGTAGAAGCCCTCGAGGGTGTTCTTATAGGTGAAGTGACGGAAGCCCCCGGTCGCCGTGAGTTTCGAAGTGACGTCCCAGTTCAGCTCGCCGAAGACCGCGGAGTCTCGATTGACGCGCATCTGCTCGGTCAGCCACCACGTGTCCGGCCACGCATACGGCCCGCCGGCCCCGATCCAAAAGGCAGGGTCCAGCCCATTGATGACGTAGCGCTGCTCGATGCTGTGCTGTTGGCGCTGCTGGAACAGGCCTGCCACGAAACGTACCGGGTAATCCTTCGGTGATGTCAGCCGCAACTCGTTGCTGTACATCTGGTAGCGATCCTTGCCGAAGATAAGTTGTGTCGGATTGGCGGGCCAGTACGAAGCGTAGACGTCGTAACCCAGAGAGTAGTCGGAATAGTCCGAGTAGGTGTGATCGGTTCTCTTGAGGTAAGCGCCAGCGTAGGTGAGATCGAAGTTGCCGATCTTGCCCTCGACGGTGAGCGCGGCGTCGACCCAGTCGTCGTAGCCGCCTTCCGGATAGAAGTGCTTGACCGCCAGGTCGCTCGTTATCGGGGTGCCGTGAGCGAGATCTTTCCAGATCTGCCTTGCGAAAATCCCCTCCCACTTGCTCTTCTGCGCAATGAGCGCGGGGGTTACCGTCCAGCTGTCGCTCAGCTCGACCTTGAGGGCTGCGCGCGCTCCGTAGACGTCGGTGGGGTTGTAGTGTTGCCTGGCGATCGCGGCATTGTTGAGCGTGAAGGGGGGGAACCCGTTAGCGGGATCACCGGGATACGTCAGCGTGCCCGGAACGTTGTCGATATACCCCGAATCCCGCTCGTACCAGCCGACGAGCCGCAGAGCTGCTTTGGATGACAGCGGCAGGTTCACGAACCCTTCGGCGATTCCCCCGGCGGTCCCATTCCTGAGGGTGTTGGCCTGCAGGTCGTAACCTGCCTTGAAGCCGCTCGGGTCGGGCTTGTTCGTGATGATGCGCAGCGTGCCGGCCTCGGAGCTCGCGCCGTAGAGAGTGCCCTGCGGTCCAGGCAGGACCTCGATGCGCGCGATGTCGTAGATATGCAGATCGAGCGAGCCCTGAATGGTCGTGATCGGCTGCTCGTCGAGATACGTGCCGACGCTGGGCAGCGGACCCGAATGATTGGTGTTGGCATCTCCGACGATGCCGCGCATGTAGAGGTTGGAGAATCCGGGCTCGAACGTCTGGAAGGCGACGGTCGGCAGGGCCTGCGCATAGTCGGTGAAATGCTGCAGGTTCAGCTCCTCCAGCTTCTTGGTGTCCATCGCCGTGATACTGATCGGCACGTCCTGCAGGTTCTCGGCGCGCTTCTCCGCCGTCACCACGACCTCCGCCAGCGCCGTCGTGTCCTCCTGAGCGCGGGCGGTGTGCATCGCCGCCATGATGGCAGCGGCGATCGGCGCATGGCGCAATAGCGTTGTGGCGCGTGGGGCGGATCTCAGGACGCGGGCGCGCGCGAGCTTTCTGGATCGACTGCGTTGCATTTAGGCTCCCCTCATGTCTTCGTGGAATCAGCGGTCAGGTTGCGTGTCCTGCGGTTCCGGTGCCCCCGGATAGGCGTCCAGCACCGGCCCGAGCGCCGTCTTCAACGGTTCGAGCCACGGTTCGTAGTGACGCCACTGCTCCAGCCCGTCGCGGAAGATCGGTTGGCGCACCTGCTCGGAACTGGCGGTGCGCACCGCGCGCTCGTTTTCGTAGAAGCGCAGGCACTGCTCCTCGAACGGCAGGCCGCAGTACTCGAGCAGTGCGCGCACTTCGCTCTCGGTATTCTCGACCAGCGATTCGTAGTGGACGCGGTGCACCCTTCCGGGGAGCACCCGGTCGAAGTGCGCCATCAGCTCGACGTAGTCGCGATAGTAACGGCCCACGTCCTCCAGGCCGTAGCTGAAACTCTGCCCGCGCGCGAAATGTTGCTTGAATACCGAGAAGCAGCAACCGAGCGGGTGACGGCGCACGTCGATGATCCTGGCATTCGGCAGCGCCAGCAGGATCAGCCCCGTGTGCAGGAAGTTGTTCGGCATCTTGTCGATGAAGTAGGGGGCGCTGCTCTTGCGCTGCACGCGCGTTCTGTCAAGGTACCGGGCGCCCAGCGCCTGCAGCTCTGCGGGGGTCAACGCGGCCAGCGTGTCCGGGTATTGCAGCCGTTCCTCGCGCGGCCCGCGCACGTCGAGGCTGCGGGCCAGGCTGATCATGTCATAGAGCTCCATCGTGCCCTCGACCAGCGAGTGGCTCGACAGGATCTGCTCCACCAGGGTTGAGCCGGCGCGCGGCATCCCCACGATGAACAGCGGGTCGCGGGCCGGGCAGCCCGCACCGGCGCGCGCGTCGAAGAACTCGCGCGTATACAGCGCTAGCGAGCGCTCCACCAGGCTCGTGGTCTCCGCGGCACTGTAGTGAATCTGTGAGCGGCGCAGGCGGTTGGCCTGGTCGTAATGGCGGAAGGAAGCCTCGAATTCCTCGGCGTCCTCGCGGGCCTTGCCGAGGGCGAATTCCAGGTGCACCCGATCGTCGGTCGAGGCGTCAGTCCGTGCCAGCTGGCTGCGCATCGCCTCGACGTCGGCGGCGGAAAAGCGGAACGTCTTCAGATTGGCGAGGCTCCACCAGGCGACCGCGAGAGTGGGGACCAGCTCGAGACTCCTGCGGTACGCACGGATCGATTCGTCCTGTCGACCGGCGGTCTTGAGGACGTGACCGAAGCTCAGCCATACCATGGCCTGGCGCGGGTATTCGGCCAGCAAGTGCGCGTACAGGTCGATCGCCTGCGCATACTCGCCGACATTGACCAGCACGGTGGCTTTTAGATTGCGGTGGTTGGGGTTGTCCGGCTCTACCGCGAGCAGCTGGTCCACCTGCGCCAGCGCCTCCGTCGGGCGGTTCTGGCGATTGAGGACCGTCGCGTAGTGAGCGCGTGCTTCGACAAAGCCCGGGGCAAGCTCCAGGCAGCGCGCAAGCAGGCCTTCGGCATCGGCATAACGCCCCAGCCGGGCCGCCACTTCAGCGAGCATGCGTATCGCAGCCACGTCGGTGGGGTGCTCGCGCAGATGCGCGCGCAGCAGCATCTCGGCGAGGGGGATGTCGTTGTCGCAAAGCGCCGCCGCGGGCCGCAACAGATTTGGGTCGCGAGTGGCCGCCTTGATGTGCCGGGCGTAGGCGGCATCGGCACCCGCCGGGTCGCCCATTGCGGTCAGGTGATCCGCGAGCGCCCGCCAGGCCCCGGGCAGCGCCGGGCTCAAGTCGACCGCGCGGCGCAACGCCTTCACGGCCGCTTCGCCCTGACGGGCGGCGCCGAGGGCCAGTCCATACTCGTAGTGCACGGCCGCCGCGTGCGGCTGCGAACGACTCAGCGGTTCGAGCGTCGCCAGCGCGGCCGAAGTGTCGCCGAGGCGCCTTTGCGCCATACCCACGAGCAGCGTGGCGATGGGATGCGCCGGGACGCTGTTCAGGATCTCGGTGGCCTGCTCCAGGGCCAGAGAAGGATGCTGATCAAGGAGCTCGAGGGCGTGAGCAAGTGCGAGGTCGAGCGATCCGACCGGCTGCGCTGCGCCACTGCCTCCATTCATGTGACAAATCTACCACGACCGATCCGAGTCCAGCCACGCGCCGCCGGAAATTACCTGCGCGTCCGCCGCAACGTTAGGGGCTCCACTCATGGATCCGGTGGATCCGGCATCGAGCGGAAGTTGTCAGGCAGGCGCAACAACCGGTTCACCAACGGGCCTGGCCCGACTGCAGTCGCATCGAGCTCGCGAGCCTGCCGCGCGGACCAGGATGAAAGTCGGCTGCTGTGGATGAGGGGCTGGGAAACTGCCAACATGCACCTGGGCAGTCCTCACCAGCGCCACAGCATCCTCGCCGATCTTGGGCGCAGAAAGAGGACCTTTGGCGCACTGCGATGCGATCCTGAGGCGGCGCTCGAGGACACACAGTCAAGGGGGGTGAGGCGTGAAGGATCTGACGCAAGGGTCCGTTACACGGCTGCTGGTCGCGATGGCGGTGCCGATCGCCATCGGCATGCTGTTCCAGACTCTGTACTTCCTGGTGGATCTGTACTTTGTCGCGCGGCTCGGGGAGGCCGCCATCGCCGGCGTCAGCACCGCCGGCACCATAAGCTTCGTGATCCTCGCGCTGACGCAGATGCTCGGCGTCGGCACCGTGGCGCTGGTCTCGCACGCGGTCGGCCGCAAGGACCAGGCCGAAGCCAACCTGGTGTTCAACCAATCGGTGCTGCTGTCCGCGATCTGCGGCGGCCTCACGCTCGCGGCCGGGTTCCTCGTGGGCGGCGCCTACGTGCGCTCGGTCGCGGCCGATCCGGCCGCCGCCGCCGCGGGTGTGGCTTACCTTTACTGGTACACCCCGGGGCTGGCGCTGCAGTTCGCGCTCGTAGCGATGGCTTCGGCGCTGCGCGGCACCGGCATCGTGCAACCGACCATGGTCGTGCAGATGCTGACGGTGATCCTCAACACGGTGCTGGCGCCGGTGCTGATCGCCGGCTGGGGCACGCACCATCCACTCGGCGCGGCGGGCGCCGGACTCGCCAGCAGCATCTCGGTGGCGTTCGGCGTGGCGTTCCTGTGGATCTATTTTCTTCGGCTCGAGCACTACGTCGGGCTGCGCCCGGATCAGTGGCGCCCACGGCTGCCGCTCATCCGCCGCATTCTCAACGTCGGCTTGCCCGCCGGCGGTGAATTTTTCATGTTGTTCGTGATCCTGGGAGTCATCTACTGGGTGATCCGCGGCTTCGGGCCCGCGGCCCAGGCGGGATTCGGCGTCGGCGGGCGCGTGATGCAGGCCTTGTTCCTGCCGGTGATGGCCATCGCGTTCGCCGTGCCGGCCGTCGCCGGGCAGAATTTCGGCGCGCATCGGTATGCGCGCGTGCGCGAGACCTTCCGCCGGGCGGCGCTGCTGAGCTCGGTGCTGATGCTCGCGATCACCATGCTGTGCCAGTGGCGCCCGGAACTGTTCATCGAGGGCTTCACCCGCCAGCCGGACGCGGTAGCCGTCGGCTCAACCTACCTGCGCGTCATCTCCTGGAACTTCCTCGCCACCGGGCTCATTTTCACCTGCTCGGGGCTGTTCCAGGCGCTCGGCAACACCTGGCCGTCGCTGCTGAGCTCGGGGGCACGGCTGCTGACCTTCGTGCTGCCCGCGGTGTGGCTGTCGACCCTGCCGCACTTCACCCTGATGCAGGTGTGGTACCTGTCGGTGGCGTCGGTGACGCTGCAGGCGCTGACCAGCCTCGCGCTGCTGCAGCGGGAGTTGCGGCGCAGGCTCGCGACGCCGCCGGCCGCGACCGGCGGCGCACCCGCTGAGGCCGTGCCGGTCGGCGAGGGCGCGGACGGCTAGCCGTCGGCGCCTACTTGGGCTCCTGTCCCGGCTGCTGATCGGCGAGCGGGAACGATCGCGTGGCGCTCGCCTTCGGTGCAGACGGCGGCGGAGCGGCCGGGCCGGCCGCCGAGGCCGAGCGCTGCACCGGGCGCTGCATTCGGGTGCTCGCGGCCACGGCCGCGAGGAAGCGCCGCGTGGACTCATCCTCGCTCGTCACGGCGCCGGCAATGATGTCGCCCGAGGCGACACCGGGCTTCCTGTAGAAGGCCGCGTTCGCCTTGTCATCAATGGTGATCGCCGAGCCATCGAGCGCCAATCCCGCGAACACCCCGCGGCTGCGCGAGTAGGAGTAGACCTCCGACTTGAAGCTGGCATCGGTGGCGGCGGATGCCTGACGTCCGACCGGTCCCGCGGCGACCGAGGCATCGGCGCCGAGGGTCACCTTGCCACCGTTGATGCCTTCCACGCCCTTGGGTGTGGTGAACACCAGGACGATGTCGGTGGATTGCAGGCCCCATTGCCAGCCGAAGCTGCCGCCGGTCATGGTGATGAACACCGGGTTGGTGAAGCGCCCCTGCTTGTCGCGCACCACCAGCACGCCGTGGCCACGGCGCCCGCCGGCGAAGAACGCGACCTTGGTGAGGTCGGGAATGACCGCAACGCCGTAAGCGCGCTCCAGCAGGCGATCGGGAATCGACTGGTCGCGCGTCGTGCGCAGCTCTTCCAGAACCTGACTCGCGGTCAGGAGGCGCCCCTGCTCGCGCGCCTGCGCGTGAGCACCAGGGCAGGCCCCGGCCAGGACGACACCGGCTAACACGAGGAGCGAAGAGCGGATGTGCATGATAGGAATCCTTTTCATTCGTGACTGTCGCCGCGTGACGACAGGCGCGAATGAGCAGTAGCAACCGGGTGCGAAGCTTAACTCACTCACGCATCGCTGCGCAGCGCCGCGCGCGAATCCGCCGCGCGCGCAGCTGTTCAGCCCCGGTTCAGCGCCGCGGGAGGCGGGGATGCGCCTAGAACCAGATCGAGACGAACACCTGGAAGATGTTCGCGTTGAGTTTGTAGAGCGGCTCGTTGCCGGCGCCGTAGGTGCCGGCGAGCAGCGCGTTGCGAAAGTCGCTGTAATCGACCAGCAGGTGATCGACGCGCACATTGATGCTGTTCTTGCCGAGCGATGGCACGCCCGGCATGGCGAACTGCCAGGCGGCGCCCGCGCCCACCGTGTAACTGCGGAAGGCGGCGAGCTCGCGATCGCGTGCCATGAAGTTCTGGTAGTTGGCCCGCGGGAACAGGTCGCTGTAGAAGTCGGCGGCGCCCTGGCGGTAGTAGCGCAGGCTGCCGTCGAGAATCCAGTGCCTGAGCACCGGATGGGTGTAGTCGAGCTCGACGGTGTGCGCGAGGATGCCCCAGGTGTCGTGGAAGAAACGGTACTGGCCGGTGAGCGCCGCCCGGTAGGGCAGGTAGTATTTCAGCTGCGCCGTGGCCGCGTAGCTGGTTCGCGTGTTGGGATAGACCTGATCGGCGAGCGTGAACCCCGGGCCCAGGCCCGGCGAGAGGTAGCGGATCTGGCGGTACGGGTTGGCGAGGTAGCCCTGATCGGTGAGCAGCTCGTAGTTGAAGCCGAGAATGGCGTTGCGCGTCAGAATCTGGCTCAAGGACAGCGAATAGCCGCGATGATCGGCGCGCCGGTGAAAGGTAGGATCGTTCTCGAGCACCCCCTGCGGGGTCTTGATGTCCCGGAACACCTGATCCCAGCCGCGCCGGTAACCCAGCGTGACCGTGGTCAGGTCGCCGAACATGTCCTGGCTGACCGCGAAATAGCTGGTGTTCGCCTTGTAGTCGGGTTCCTTGCTGGTGATGAAGCCCACGCTGTAGGTGGACTTGCCGTGCAGGTAGTCCGCCCCCACGCTCTCCTGCCTGCGGGTCTCGTGATACGGGCTCGCCGACAGCTTCACGTCGATCGAGGCGCTCGAGATCATGTCCTCGTAGTAATTGGCGGACAGCGACAGGTTGTCGCCCACCTTCTTGCGCACCAGCACCGAGGGGCCCTGGATGGTGATGTCCCCGCCCTTGTAGACGTGCCACAGGACGTCGGCGCGATCCTCGGGGAGCACCCCGCCGAGCGCCGGGGCGGCGATCGCGCACAGCGTCACCAGTGTGCGCGTGAAGGGGCTCAACCCCGCTGCACAACGCGTGTGCGCGCCGCGCGCCTCCCGCGTCAATTGCATCCGCAGCCGCCGCCCACCGACCCCGTTGCCCCGCGGGCGCCCTCGCGGGTCTCGAACACGTGTTGCAGGTACGTGCCGGAGACCGGATCGCGGTTGAAGGACATGATGGGATCGGCGAAGTGCTCGCGCTCGTAAGGCTTGACCCACGGAGTGGGCGCCGCGCACCCGCAGATCGCTGCCAGCAGCAGCGCCCCCGCCACGGCCCGCATCAGCTTCACTGTCAGGCTCACGCTCGACAAGCCAGGCGACACGCGCATCGCGCTACTCCCGGATCAGGCTGCGGATACTGTCCAGATACTCATTCTCGTCGCCGGGCTTGAAGCCCTGGTGCAGCGTGCGCAGTTTACCGCTGCGATCGATGATCACGGTGCTGGGCATGCCGGCGACATCGTACAGCTTACTCACCTTACTCTCCTTATCGTAGAGGATGGGGAAGGACACCGGCCTGTCCTTCAGCCAGTCGTCGGCCGCCTTGGAGTCCGGCTCCACGTTCACCCCGAGCAGTGTGAACCCAAGCTTGTGGTACTTCCTGTAGATGCTCTCGAGCAGGGGCATCTCCTGGCGGCAGGGGCCGCACCAGCTCGCCCAGAAATTGATCATCACCACCTGGCCGTGGTACTGCGCGAGGCTCACGGCCCGGCCGTCGCGCGCGGCGAGCGTGAACGGCGGTGCGGGGCCGCCGCCGGAGCCCGCCAGCGCCGGCAGGGCGATGGCGAGCACGGCGGTAATGACTGCGATACGGTTCTTCATCCTGCGTTCCTCTAGAAGAAAACGGTCGTGCCAATGCGTGCCTCGAGGTTGTTGGTGAGCTTGGTGGCGCCCAGCAGGCTCGACTGGAACACCCGGTCCTGCACCGTGACGTGCAGCGCCAGCCAGTCCGCCGGCACGACACGGTAGCCGGCGCCAAAGTTCACCGTAAACTTCGTATCCCCGGCGAAATCGGTGCCGCCGATGCCGCCGATGAGATAGAAGGCGTTCGTCATGGCGATGCCGCGACCGAGGAAGGCTTCGCCTGGCAGGAAGTTGTAGCCCAGCGACAGGTCGTAGTACGTGAAGCGCCTCTCAGACTCGGTAAGCAGCTGAATGTTACCGCTCAGGGTCTCGAAACTGGTGCGCCCGCCGCGCGAGCGGCCGGCCTCAGCCTGGAAGAAGAAGTCCTCGGTGATGTGGTAGGCGGCGGTGATCCCGTAGACCGGATGAGTGCCGAAATCCTCGATCGACAGCACACCATAATCCAGGCCCACCTCGACGTTGGAGTTCCTGATGCGCGGCACCTTGATCTTGCGCCGCGCCACCTCCGGCTCGATCACACGGGGCGGGGCGTTCTCGTCCTGCGGCTCCTGCGGCGACTCGCTCACCGGTGGCGGCGCGCTCTGCGCCCGGGCCGCGGCGCGGCGTTCGGCGCGGTGCTGATACCAGTCGCGCACCGAGGCGCAGCCGGGCAGCGCCGTCAGCAGCGCCGTCAGTAGAAGAATGCGAATCCCAGTTTCCATTCGTCGGCTTCCTGGTTCTGGTTGCGCTTGGTGAAGACGTAGTGGGCCTTGTATTCGCCGCGCACGAAAATGCGCCGCGTGAGGTAGTAGCGTACACCGCCGCCGACATAGGCCGTCTGTTCGGTGCGGTTGGCGGCCTGCACCAGGGTCGCCTTGGGCTCGATGTGCACCTCGCCGACACCCAGCGTCAGGAACGGTGACCAGCGTGCCTGGGGCACGATCACGTGTGTCAGTCCCACATCGCCGGTGACGCCGTTGGAGAACCTGCCGAGGAACTGGCCCACCGCTGCCTCCAGCGCCAGCTGCGAGTTGAACGAAAGCGACGCATACCCGGATACGTAGTTGGCGCCGCCATAGGCTCCGGCGAACAGGCCCATCTCGTAGCGGTGCGAGTTGAAGCCGGCGCGGTCGCCGACACCGAACCTGAACGGCGAGCCGTCCGCCAGCACCATCTGCAGCATGTCCCGTTGCGAGGCCCAGCCTTCCACGCCGTGCTCGGTGCGCACCTTGAACCAGTCGGTGCGCCGGAACAGCACATCGACGCTGGCATCGCGCGGCACCACGTGAAACACCGGGTAGCCACGGCCGGGGCCGGTATGCAGCTCCAGGTACGGTTGGGCCACGAACAGCTGCAGGTACTCGCGCGCGCCGCTCACGGCGGGCGTCAGCAGCAATCCCGGCAACACGAGGCTCGCGAGCGCGGCCTGACGCAGCCGCGCGGTCAATTCGAGCCTTTGCTCAATTGACCGGGACCGCGGGATCGAACGGGTTGTTGAAGTACTGCGCGCCAATATCCAACCACTCCGACAACAAGCGAAGTTCCGCCGGGCTCAACCAGCCCGCATGCGTGCTTCCGGAACCTGTTGCGAAGCGGTTCAGGAACTGGGCCGACAGCCCGCCATTCGCGCTACCCGCATTCAGGTATGGGCCTACCGAAGTCGTAACGCCCATATTAACTATGTTATGCGGGAACAGCAGCTGCTGATACGAGGTGAATTGTTGCGACACGGTGGCGGACGGCAGCTTGGTCAGATCGAGATTGCCGGCCGGCACCGGCGTGGCACCCGCCGGCGCGGAGTTGTGACAGCCGAGCTGGCTGCAGCTGTGATCAACCGCCACGCCGCCGACCATGGCGGGTCGTGAGGCATCCCAAAGCGGCTGGATGTGCTCGGGGTAGTTGATGATGATGCGACAGTTCGCCGCCCATTGGTCCACGCATACCCCCGTCGTCGGTTTCGCGGTGGTGAGGTCGTCGTAGCTGTAGCTGATGCGCGCGCCCGGGGTCGCCAGTGCCGGATCGGTCCACACGTCGGTGTACAGCACGTTCATGCCACCGGACTGATTGAGCGGCGGGCCCCAGCCCGGCACCATCTGCTTGCACGGCGGGGTGTCGCTGGTGCAGCTGACGCGCATGCGCGCCTGCGCCATGGTCTCGCCCTGCTGCGGTATGAAGGCGTTGGGGCCCGAGGCGTAGGTGTGCGGGAAGGGGACCCCGCCCGTGCCCCCCGTCCAGACGGAGGCAAACAACCCCGCCCGACCGTGCGATATGGGGCGCTGGGCGCTCGCCGGCAGATGGCAGCCGTTGCAGGACACCACCTCGCCCGGCTTCACCTGCAACCACACGCCCTGCGCTGGCGTGATGCGGCGCGCGTTGGCATCCAGCACGCTCAGGCGGAAGGCCACGTTCGCCGGCACCTCGATGCGCACCGAGCCGTCGGGCTCGATGGGCGCGTAGCCGAGGATCTCGAGCATGTAGTCGCTGGCGCCGAAGGCTGCCGCGGAGAGATTGACGACGCTCGGGTCGGGAATCGACACCGCCTTCTCCAGGCGGATGAAGCGCGCCGGACGCGCGCTCGCGGCGGTTCGCGCCGGATCGGCGACCGTGGCAATGTTGGGGTTGGCGGTGTCGACGCCGTCGATGTCGTAGACACTTCTTATATCGATGACGCCCACCACGTCGGTCACCAGGCGCTGGTCGAGGTCGACCCCCGGCACCTTGTCGAGGATGATGTTGGGCAGCGCGTGCGGCTGCGCCACCGCCACGTCCGTGATCATCACACCCTCGACCGGCTGCATGATCGGCATGAGGGTGTTCTGCTTCGGATCGAACATCCACACGCTGTACAGCGGCGGCGCGGTCTGTGGGTTCGGGGCGGCGAGCGCCGTGGGGGTGCAGGGCACGATCGCCGGCGGCGCTTGCGTGGTGTCGAGCAGGCGGCACTGGCTCCAGCTCACCAGGATGCGGTCGGTGCCATCCTGCAGCGGATAGGCGGAGCTGAAGCGCCCGCCGGGCGAGGGCCCCGGGATGGTCAGCACGTCGTTGGGGGTGGCCGGCGTCTGCGCCGGGCCGGGGAGCGTGGAGTTGGCGGCGAGCCGCTGGCTGTTCTCGACGAAGTGGGTGCCGTCGATGATCACCAGGTTGCCGCCGAAGTCGACGTTGGTGTACTGCCGCGCGAGCGCGAGGATGCGGCCGTCCTGCATCTGGCGCGGCTGCACGAACTCGACCACCGTGTTGTTGGTGCCGGTCATGTGGCTGTTGGCGCCGTAGTAGAGCTCGAGGTCCGTGCCGTCCGGATTGGCGGAGTACAGGCTCATGGCGTCCTTGCCCGGGGCGTGATCCCAGCGGCTCCACAGCACCCGCCCGTTGGCCAGCAC